>Ga0310125_10001536_pt1 | contig 11690 bp, 11 predicted proteins | sample CB11b_Tmax_Bot8__FD_203508 | JGI IMG/M metagenome (GOLD analysis project Ga0310125, IMG submission 203508) | Marine microbial communities from Western Arctic Ocean, Canada - CB11b_Tmax_Bot8 | ecosystem: Environmental > Aquatic > Marine > Oceanic | place: Canada: Western Arctic Ocean | collected... | reverse complement strand
CAGAATTCTTTGTTGCTTTAAGAAGGGGCATTATGCGTTTCTGCTGGCCTGTGGTGGCTACTGTATGCCATAGAATCGGTGCATGCTCATGCGTTTCAACCTGCCCGTTGCTACTATCGTGTTGCTGGCGCCGGGTCTCATCTTCGCCGCGCCCACCAACAGCATTCTTACAGCGCGCGCATACGCTGCCTATGTTGACGCTCTGCAGTCACTCAATATGACTCCGCATGACGCGGGCTTCGATAAGGATCTGGCCCGCGATCAGCGATTCGTGCTGCAGCGCGTGCGCAGAATGCTACGCAATCCACTTGACTTGACCCAGCTCGCCGACGAGATCAGGACCCTCGCGCTGCAAGATGAGTGGACCGCCTGTTGGACTGAGGCATCCCGACATCTGGAGGTGAAGTGCCCGGTGTCACGAGTGCCGAGTGAGCGCGCGATTGAGATTGATAGTCTGCAAGGACTGCCCCCGGAATTAACGGAGTTTTATTCGGCACTTGCCACTGCGGCTGAGATTGTCACGAATGCCGCAAGCGGCCTCTCTGCGGGGGACAAGGCATACGCTGCTGCCTCGTTTTTCGGGAACATGTACTTGCTGGAAGATAAGCCGTCTACGCGCAACATTATGCGCAAGTTTGGTTTCGCGGAAGCGCTCCTCGACGAAGTGATTGCAGAAAATTCGATTATTGATCCTGAGCCAATTGCGATTCGCTTCATGGATATCGCTGAAAACATCTCACCTGCGGCTTTCATCGAAGCGGCAAAACTGCTCACCGAGAGCGTTGAAAAACTTGCATCCAGAATGGGCGAGATGTCGTGGCCGACGAATAGAATCCAAATCGAGACAGCGCATGGTTCAATTGCCATCGGAACAAAGGGTAGGGACGTGTACGAAGAAGCTTACCTCGCGATCATTGATCCCGGCGGGGATGACACGTACACCGGGCAGGCCGGGGTCGCAAACGGCATGGCGGGCTCGCCGGTAAGCGTAATTGTCGATAGAGCTGGAAATGACGGCTATTTCGGCAAAGATCTGCTCGGGCCAGGATCTGCCTTGTTTGGTGTGCAGGTGTCCCTTGATATGAATGGCGACGACAACTATAGCGCCGACTACTCGGGGCAAGGCGCAGCCGCTTTCGGGTGTGCCTTGGTGGATGATCTGGCAGGACGTGACGTCTATCGTGCACATGCATTCGCGCAGGGTGCGGGATATCGTGGCGTCGGGATCTTGAGAGATCATAAGGGAAACGATCTTTATGATCTTGGATTTGCGGGGCAGGCCTATTCAGGCCTGTCCGGTATCGGTTTTCTTTTCGATCGATCCGGGAATGACCGTTACATTGCGGGGGGGCGCAGGCCCGACTATGACCGCAACGACAAGCGCTATCTTTCAACCGCCCAGGGCTTCTCGACCGGCATGAGACCATTCGCCGGGGGCGGCATTGCAGCGTTGGTCGATCTCGCGGGCAACGACACGTACGAAGCGGATGTCTATGGCCAAGGTGTAGGATATTGGTATTCCGTTGGTATCCTGCTCGACCTCGCCGGCGAAGACACCTACCAGCTCTATCAGTATGGGCAGGGCTCGGGTATTCACCTCAGTTTGGGATTGCTCTCTGACGAAGGCGGTAACGATTTCTACTCCGGCTATGTACTCTCGCAGGGAAGCGCACATGACTACGCCGTGGGAATTCTCGCGGACCACGCGGGCACGGATACGTATACGGCTGATCACAATGCACAGGGAAGGGCCATTCACAATGCTTTCGCGCTCCTGCTTGAATACGGTGGGAATGATGCCTATTTCGCGCGTCAAAGCGACCTCGCCCAGGGCATCGGCAATGATGGTCACTTTCGGGAATACGGGAGCCTGGCCATCCTTCTGGACCTTGGCGGCAAGGACCAGTACAGCTGTGGTGCAGAGAATGGCGCAAGGATGCAACGACCCGATTTTGGAATCGTCTACGACCAGGTGCTGCCATGATGCGAACCCGGTCCTTGAGCACTATCCGCCCGCGCCCGTGGCACGTCTTGTTATGTGTCGCGATCTGTTGCCAGCCACACTTGGGGCGGTCTGCCGATTTTGATGCGGCCGGCTCAACGTTTGAAGAGCTCCTGTTGCACGCGCAACGGTACGGAACGACGAAGGAAAAGCGGGAGAATCGAAAAAAAGCCAGCCAAGAGCTGTATGCAAGGGGTGTAGAGTCGCTTCGGTACCTCATGAAGAATACCCATCTCAAAAACGACGTAATCTTCATATTTGACAGCCAACTCGTAAGAGAGCATCTAACAGACCACGAAGCGGCAAACGTGCTTCTGGATTTCCTGGATGCGGCTGAAGAGCAGACAAGAAAACGAGCGACATACCTGCTTGGGTTCTGCGAGACGCCGGAATATGCAGATCGCGTTATGCCGCTTCTCGACGACGAGGATGTTGCAGGTGCTGCGGCGCGAACGCTCGGGAAGTGGAAAATCGGTGCGGCCGCCCCAAGAATCAGCGGTTTTCTGTATCACGAGAGGGAAAGACGCCGAGTGCTCGCCGCGAATGCCCTGCGCGATATTGGGGAAGATCGGGATGCGATCGATCTGATCGCGGCACTGAACGATCCAGTTTTCACCGTTCGCAAGGCGGCCTCTCGTGCACTATCGGACCTTGGCGGCAATGTCGAGAACGTGCTCATAGATGAGCTTCCTGAAAGCCGTGGACTTGCGCAGCGCGAGATGATCAGGATTCTGGGACGTCTGAAATCACGAGGAGCCATCAACATACTGCGCACGATGCTTGACGAGCCTGACCTCGCACAGGATGCGGCCGATGCCCTCGTGCGGATTAGCCCGGTGCGGGCAGAGAAGTGGATACCGACGCGGTAAGGCGGATCCGAATGCACTCACGCGGCTTTCGCCTCATGACCACGACGAATGGCCAGTGCGTGTTTCAGCGAACGGACATTCGCACGGTAGGCAGGCAACACCAGCGTTACGGCGAGTGTCTCGAGGCCCGCAAGGCAGATTATGGGTGTGACCACCCGAAACGGCCAGCGTATGTCTGAAATCATCATAAGCAGTAAGGTTACACCCAGCAGCACTGCCGATAGCTTTGCTCCCCAGGTGTGAAATGCAATAGGGCGACGAAATCTGCCGTAGCCGACCAGCGCCGGGAATAAAGAGCTCAGGCCGGCAAGAAGCAAGAACGCCGTCTCTTCCCGGATGAGCTCAGGCCATAGGCCCCACATGCAGATCGGTAGGCTCAGGTATGTTGCGAAATCGCCCAAGGTGTCCATGCGCGATCCAATCTCTGACTCCTGGCCCAGCTTGCGTGCGATGAAGCCATCGATCGCGTCCGACAGCAAAACCAGCATGAGCAAAACGAGAAAAGCCGACTGCTGTCCCGAAAAAGCAAAATGGAGCTGAACGGGCACAGCACAAATGCGGGCCGCGCTCAATGTATTCGGAATGTTAAACGCAACCGCGGGAGTTGTATTCGTTACTGTCGCCACGAGTCACCCTCCATGTGTCCAAAACGCTAACGATGAACACCATTGTCAGCCGCGCCCGACGTACGGGTAGATGATCGCCCGCTTACCTATTCGCGAACCATCATCCAGAAATTGTCACTCCCTTGTGAACAATAGAGACTAGTACTTCAGGCGAAAACTCGTGAGTGCGGACCCCTGACTGCGACACGTCGTATAGGGTGAACTATAGGATGTGACATAGGGGGACTTGTAGTGCGTAACGTAGGGTGATGTGTAGGAAGTGGTGTAGGGCGATTTGTAGGTCGCGCTGCTACGTCGTGAGCTTTTCGTGTGCCTGTTTGCGGGTCCTTTGATACTGGGCTGACACGCTGCAGCCGACGTATATCTGCTTTTCGGTACGCATTTGTTCGAGCGTCGATGCCGTGGATAATAAACCGGATACGTGTAGGCCGAATAAAACGTGTATCGTCGGCTGTTATCACGCGATGTTTCCCACTCTGCCTGATCAGCGCGGGATTCCGCTTCTCGGACGCGTGACTCAAGGGCCGCAATGCGTTGTTCCATTTCCTGGTGTTCAAGTTCCAGCTTATGGCGCTCGAGCGCGGAGGCATATTCCTCGCCAAGCGGAACATCGGGGTAGCGCTTCTTGAACGATTTCCAGAACGCGACTTGCTTCTCCGCGGACAGCGCGTCGTATTCCGGATCGCTGCGGACTTGCTCAAGGGCTTGGAGCCCCTCGATACGGAGTTGCTCACGCCGCAGGGCTGCTGCCAATCTACGTTCCTCTGCAAAGCGTTCGCGCTTAATCCGCATTCTCTCAGCTTCTTCCTCCGACACGATATTTACGCTGGAAACAAGACCGTCATGCAACTCGACACGGCCACGATCGTATTGCAGAAGCTGGTAGGTGCTATCTTTGATGAATCCGCGAGGCTCGCCAAGCGCCGCCTTGACGGACGCGAACGTATCGCCAAGCTTGACATCCTGTGAGGCTGCAAATGAGGCAACTGCGGTAAGTAAGGTAACGGCAACGATCAAGGAGTGTATTTTTAATATTATTCGCACACTATAAACCTCCCAACATGCGTATTTTACGAAAATTGCGAAGGATGGACAAGGCGCAATTTTTTTTTCAAAACATGTAAATAAGCACCAGATCAAACCCATGCAAAAGTATGTGCAGCAGGTCAAACGTGAGCCATTGAGACGTGCGGTTTGATCATCCTCAAGACGTCTACGCGGGGACCCGCACAAGATGCACTATGTCGCTGATGACTAGTTCGAACGGTACCGCCGACGGCGTTTAAGCCGGATCAACAGTGGGATTTGCCGCCTTCATCGTCACGGACTGGACTTCCCAGCGCCTCGCTACGCGTTTGAGGAGAACGTGGCAGGATGATTCCGTTCCTGATACTCCGGCCTTGAAGGGGATATCGATTCTCGCCGCATTCTTGCCAATGTACATGCTGCATTTTTCGATCGGATACAGTTCTGAACCGGAAGGAAAACTAGAATTCGCCATGATTGCATTGCAGGCTTGCGAATAGACCGTTCGTTCAGAAGGGAGCCAGAAACCGCTGCACCCTGTCAGGACTGTGAGTAGGGACACAACCACTACAAGGTGCGCTACGGAGCTCCATCCGAGGATATACAGAGGACCGGCCAATCTGGTCAGGAACGATCTCATGAAGGCCGCTAGCATATCCAAAATCCGATGCATTCTTCAACTCTAAACAGCAAACGATCGGTGTTGCTTGTGCCGCAATCCGGTAATGACTAAAGTCAGACGCATTTCGCAGACGAAAACTGGAATTGTACACGGAGTCTATATTCACCATGACGGCAATGTGCAGATAGTGCCGAAGGGAGGGTCTATGAGTGCGTTCAATGTTGCAATCGTAGGATACGATGACGACGAGGTGCCGGGACGGATCGTAGAAATGATCGAAAGGGAAGGTATCGTCTTTGCCATTAGGCAGTGTGCAGACTCGCGAGAGGTCGTGGAAGTCGCAAGAGATGCCGATGTCGTATGGGTTTTCGGGTTCCCGCGCGTGGTCACGGCCCAAATCCTTCCAGAGCTGAAGCGTTGTGCGGTGATCCTGAGGACGGGCAGCGGCACTGACAACGTACCGGTCGCTGAAGCGACGCAATCAGGGATTATCGTCGCCAATACACCCTCTGGCACTTCACATCCGGTTGCTTTGCACGCCATCGCGCTGCTGCTGGCGGTTGTTCGAAAGATTGCCGTTCAGGACCGAGCTGTGAGGGCGGGAAAGTGGGATCGTAACGTCGCCTATCCCGAAACCTACCTGGCGGACAAGACGCTGGGGCTCGTGGGCTTCGGCCGCATTGCGCGACTGGTTGCCAAGAAGATCAGTGGCTTCGAAATGAAGCTTGTCGCGTTTGATCCTATGGTTGAAGAGGCCGTGATGTTGGAGCTTGGCGTAGAGCCCGTGAGTCTTGATGCACTGCTCGAACAAGCAGACGTCGTCTCACTCCACTCTCCGCTCACGGAACAGACGCATCGTATGATTTCCGAGCGCGAATTGCGCCTGATGAAGGCAGAGGCTATATTCATTAATACGGCGAGGGGAGAACAGGTTGACGAAGCGGCGCTAATCCGCGCACTGTCGGAAGGATGGATTGCCGGGGCAGGTCTCGATGTGCTGGAGAAAGAACCGCCCGATCCTGAAAATCCGCTGCTTACATTTGATAACGTAGTGATCACACCGCATATTGCCGGCTGTAACGACAAGCTATACGACACGTTTTGGGAAGATTCAGCCAGAACCATAATCGAAATGGCGAAGCACCACCGGCCCTTGTGGTGTGTCAATCCGAATGTCGTTCCGCGGTTTGAGGGTTGGTCGACGGGCGTGGAATAGATCGCGCTAAGCATCCGGTATGACAAGTGCGTCCGGATACTGTTCCCGTACCATAGGCCGGTACGGAAGCCAGCGGTTGACGATCGTCTCGAGCGTGCCGTTTTGCTTCCATATTGCCAGCGCCGCATTGGCCTCGTTCATCAATTGCCGGTTACTCCCGCGTATCCCCCAGGCAAGGTAGTCTTCTGTGAGCGGAAACCATAACGGTTTAACCGAAGTCTCATGTTCGGAGACTAACCAGGCAATGGCGGGAGCGTCATGGATGAACAGATCAATCCTACGTCCACGTAAAGCGAGAAATGCTTCGGTCAGATCGGAAACATACGTGGCCCTTGCTCTTGTACACTGCCGCCGGACAAAAGACGTGGCCGTGGATCCTTCCATCACGCCTATATGCCCGACCATTCGCGTAATCGCTTCCCGGTCCGGGAAGCGGTCTTCCGTTCCCGGTCGCGCGGCCGCCATGAGCCCCGTCTGTAAGTAGGGCTCGGCAAACTTTATGCGTACCTCGCGTGCAGGTGTGATGGTCATGCCCGACATGATGATGTCGATTTTACCGTTCAGAAGGGCTGGTATCTGCTGCTGCCATCTTACGGTCACAAACTGAAGCTGGCGCCCCGTGTGTTTTGCAAGGGCCCGGGCAAGCTCAGCCTCGAGCCCGGCGATCTTCCCGCCCTGCCTGTAAATGATGGGGGGATAATCCGGCGTCACACCGACTCGCAGCGCAGTCGACTGTTCCGAGGGTCTGCCGCTAATTTCCAGATAGGTGCAACCGGCAAATACGGCCGCTGCCCCCAGTAACCCGGCAGTCAGGACAACCGTGTTCCTGCAAATACGCCGTAGTCTTTTCATCGGTTATTCTGAGTCCAGGCAAGGCCGGACCCGGTCCAGTCGTTCGTTCAATCTTTTCAGCGCCGAACGTTCCCGGTCGCGTTGCTTATTCAGTTCTAACAGGCGGTTGTGATCACCACGAAAATCAACCGTTGCTTCCTCCAGCATTTTGTCGATCGTATTGGCGGCCTTGCGACTCACCTTCTTCTGGCCCGGGTTCGCATCGGATACAACCGATAGCATCTGCGCCTCACGCTTGGATATCAACTCGGTGTTATAATCGATTTGGTCACGATATAGCGCACGCTCGTCTTCATTCCTGGCGTACTTCAATTTATTTTCCAGCTGCGCGTTTTCACGTTTCAGTCCGTCGATGCCCGTTTGAAGATCCGCGTGGATCTGTTTTTTTGTGTTTACCGATTTTTTATTCTCACGCTCGTTCTGCCGGTACTCGTCCGTTTTTCGACGTCGCACATTGCTCGAATAGCCGGAATATCCACCGTATCGGGTGGATTGGTAAGATTCGTACTTCTTGTAGTCCTGGTGTTCGGCAAGCGAGGCTGTTACGGCGAGAATCTGAGCCACGCGCTCTTCAATCCTCTCATCCAAGGCGGCGACGTCCTGTGCCTGGTCTTCTTTCGGCACGTTCAGTTCAGTCGGCCGAGCGAGTTCTCTATTTCGTCGATCACGTTCTTTTGCGTAGAACTCGGCGCTTCGCTTAAGTCCGTCGATGACTTCCCGTTTTCGCTCGATCATCTTTGTGCCCGAATCCTGGGAATCGCTCAGCGCAGATATCTGCTCCACGATGGTGTTAACTTGGCGTTCGAGATTCTCGTCGATTCTGATCATTTCATCCGTAACGTCTTTGATTTTCTTTTCCTGCAGCGCGACGCGCTTTTCTAAGACGGCGATGGTATGCCGCACCTCTTCCTGCGTGGGCTGTTTTTTTCCCTGGGCTGATGCATTTAACAGCGTGAATGCAGCGACGAGCGTGCCACACATACCAAGTGTTGATTAATGTCTCATAGTTTTGAATCCCACTTGGCTGTTATCGCGAATGAATCTCGCACCCGCCACACTACTGGTTTTCCCTTTCTTTCGCAAGGGCTGTTATTATGCGGATCGCACGGCGTTGACGTCGAGGCAGTCCTTACACACCGTCAGTGGCGAGCAACGTTTAAGAATACCTGGCTTCAGAACGACGACAGCCTATTCAGCGCGAAGAGCGTTCACATTCGATTGCAGATTGACATCACACAGGGTGCGAAGCACACTCCAACTTCAATATTGCGAGAAGAGCGGAGTTGCCAATGAATCACTCGTCCCTTCATCGATTCCTCGCCATTGCCGCATGGCTCTGTCTGATTTATTGCTTTTCCCCATGGAGCGCGTCTGCACAAGAAGGCGCCGAGGCGGAACCTGCCGAGATCACGAGTGAGGCCGATAGTCAATCGGGCGAACCGAAATCTAGTCTGTTGGCAGTTTTCAATAGTGCTGTATTTAGAATTCTGTTTTTTGATGCCAGTTTCGGCGCGTTTCGGGTCGCAGAAGTTAACGAGGATGGCAGTCCCGTGCTGGACGAGAGCGGTAGCCCATCGGTAAAAGTTGTTGAGCTCCCCTTCCTGGTCATCGTGCTACTGCTGGGGGGAATTTTCTTCACGATATGGTACCGATGGATCAACATTCGTGGGTTCAAGCATTCGCTCAAGGTTATATCGGGCAAATACGACAGACCTGAGGACACGGGCGAGATTTCTCACTTTCGGGCACTGACCAGTGCGCTGTCGGCAACGATCGGGCTTGGCAACATCGCCGGAGTGGCGGTGGCCATCCAGTTGGGTGGGCCGGGGGCAGTGTTCTGGATGTGGATCACGGCCGTGTTCGGCATGACCAGCAAGTTCAGCAGCTGCACGCTTGCACAGCTCTACCGTAAAGTGAACTCGGACGGCAGCATTTCAGGCGGGCCAATGTACTACCTCGATCTCGGCCTTCAAGAAAAGGGGCCGCTGTGGGGAGTTCTGGGCAAGATCCTGGCGGTCATGTTTGCTTTCATGGTCATGGGGGGCGCGATTGGCGGCGGCAACATGTTCCAGGCGAACCAGACAGTCGAGGCGATTACCGACACTTTTCGACTGGATGCAGAATTAGCCATGAGCGCCGATGAATATCAGCAATGGATTCGGAATCACGCTCAGCACAGTGAGATCATTGAAACGATTCGAGCCGACGTCGGGGGAGAGGTGCATCTTCACCTGCGCGACTTGGACCAGGATCAACGAGCCGCATTGGGCGAGACCCTCGCAGAATTGAAGGACGACGCCGCTGCCGGAGCCAAGCTTGGAATCGGGATTGCACTGGCAGTCTTCGCCGGTGTCGTCATTCTGGGAGGAATCAAGCGCATTGGCGCGGCGACCTCGCGCATTGTGCCCCTCATGTGCGGCCTCTACATCCTCGCGTCCATGTTCGTTATCATTACGAACATCACGGAGCTGCCAAATGCGCTGGGTCTCATCTTCAAAATGGCATTCACCCAGAATGCGTTTTACGGCGGCATGGCTGGAGTCCTCGTGTGGGGCATCAAGCGTGCCGCATTCTCCAACGAGGCAGGACTGGGAAGCGCAGCCATAGCCCACGCCGCTGCCAAGACAGACGAACCGGTACGTGAGGGTATTGTTGCGATGATCGGACCTTTCATCGACACGATTGTCGTGTGTACCATGACGGCACTGGTCGTCATCATCACCGGGGCGTGGAACGACCCGTCCATCCCGCAGAGTGCGGGCGTGACCCTGACCACAGCTGCGTTCGGAAAGGCAATCGAATGGTTCCCGTATGTCCTGACGGGTTGCATTGCGCTTTTCGCTTATTCCACCATGATCTCCTGGTGCTACTACGGCGAACGCGGGTGGATCTACCTGCTCGATCACTTAGGCGGTATGGGATTGAAGACCGTGCACGTCTTCCGCGTAATATTCGTGCTGTGCATTATCATGGGAGCCATCTACCCGCTACGCGATGTTCTGGATTTCTCCGACGCAATGATCCTTAGCATGGCCTTCCCGAATATTCTTGGCAGCATCATTCTTGCGCCAACAGTTCTAAGAAGGGTCCGGGACTATTGGTCACGCTACACATCGGGCGAGATGAAGCCTGTTCGGTAGTCCGTCTAAGCGCTACGAAAAACTGGGATCATGGCGGGCTACCGATTGTAAAATTGCACAATGCCGCTCAGGTCGCAGATCAGCTCTGCCACTACAACAGCACGCTGCCGCGTCTTGTCGTCTCGGATGGTGCCGGCTTCATCGTAGGACAGGACATCTTTTTTTGAGGCTTATCGATCCCGGGGCCTCGTGTGTCTCCCACGTCTCGAAGAACTTTTCCTTGACCTGGGGCAGCAAGGCCGGCGTCATGAATTCCGGATCACTGCATTTTAAGATGAATAGCCTGTCAAAGCGTTCGTCTCCTGTAGACACATCCTGCATACCCAGCGATTTACCAATCCTGCTGAAAAACCCCTCCTTCGAAAACTTGAATTCCAAGTCCTTGTCGTTTTCAATCTTGGCGCGCACCGTCGCGTAAGTCGTGCTGCTTTCCCCGCTCCGAACGGTATAGTGGTAAACCTGCAAATGAATACCGCGATGTCGTCCCTCAAGTCTTAAGGGCTGCTTAAGGAAACCAAGGAACTCCACCTTCGGAAACATTGGCCCACCGCCAGTAACGGCAAGTCCCAGCGTTTCTGCCAGCTGTCTCAGTTGATAGTTTGTTTTGTTCGTGACGTTGCTCGCTTTCATCACACACAAATATCACAAATGTGGTGATAAGGCTTAAATCGCTGCAATTTCAAGGCGATCATTTCCTCGAAAAACCAGAATCTCCGAAAACCCTCGACTCCGGGATCTCAACTTGTGTGCATTCTGAAGAGCACGTATACTCACGGCATGGAATTTCGTCGGATTTCGGTACTGATATACTGCCTCGGTTTCTGGGTATCAGCGGCTGGATGTAAATCTGCGCATTCGCGCTTCGACCCCGCGGCTGATTTTTCTGTTTATGAAAGCTACGCGTGGGACCCCCGTCTAAAGACCTCGGAATCCGTTATGGATCGCGATTTTCCCGCGTTCATTCGAATCGTAGAGGAGTCCATGTCAACCGGTCTGCACGCCAGACGTCTTTCTCCGGATAAGCCCGAAAATGCCGATCTGATCGTCAGTTATCATATCGAGCTCGCACCGTACCGGGATGCGGACGACGAACGAATATGATGGCCTGGGACGTACCGTCCAGCCTCCCGGGGCCGCTCGTGGTTGTTCCTTTCGGTGTTACGCAGATCGATGACGAGTCGGTAAAGCCAGAGATGCGGGAAAGCACGTTACTCATCGGGCCGCCCGTGATTGTTCCTTTTGATGAGACGCAGATCGATGACGAGTGGATAAAGCGGGAGATGCGGGAAGGTACGTTGCTCATCAATCTCACCGATCGGGAAAGCGGGAAACTTGTC
>Ga0310125_10001530_pt1 | contig 11701 bp, 8 predicted proteins | sample CB11b_Tmax_Bot8__FD_203508 | JGI IMG/M metagenome (GOLD analysis project Ga0310125, IMG submission 203508) | Marine microbial communities from Western Arctic Ocean, Canada - CB11b_Tmax_Bot8 | ecosystem: Environmental > Aquatic > Marine > Oceanic | place: Canada: Western Arctic Ocean | collected... | reverse complement strand
GGTGGTGCTGTCGCGTACGGCGAGCCCTTCGGAGTTGGACGCCCAGCTGGCCGATCTCGCCCGAGTGCCCCGGGTCCTCGCCCTGGATCTCTCGGGCTCACAGGTCCAGGACGCACAACTCAAGCACCTCGAAACGCTCGACGAGCTGCACACCCTGGATCTCTCGGACACGGCGATCACCAGCGCGGGTTTGTCGGACCTGGCCAAGCTGACCAGCCTCCGCAAGCTGACGCTCTCCAACACCCTGGTCGACGACGCGGGTCTCAAGGAACACATCCCCGATTTCCCGGCGTTGGAGACCCTGGAACTCTCGCGGTCGAAGAAACCCCAGCGGGACACGATTTCCGGTGACGGTGACACTTTGCTGGAGACGATCTTTTCGGGCATCAAGATGGGCATCGATCTCGCCGGCGGTGCGATCCTATTGTTGGAGGTCGACGAGGATTTGCGGGCTCAGCAGGGCAAGGAACTCTCGGCGGACGTGATGTCCCAGATGGCCACCGCGATCAACAAGCGAGCCAATCCCGGTGGCAACAAGGAACTGACGGTGCGGCCTGTGGGGACGAACCGGATCGAGGTGATCATTCCCAAGGCCGACCCCCAGGTGGTCGAGCAGACCAAGCGGATGATGACCCGACTGGGGAGCCTCGAGCTGGCGATCCTGGCCAATTCGCAGGACCCCAAGTTTGCATCGCTGGTCCAGAAGGCCCAGGCGCTGCCCGACGGCGAGCACCAGGTCATCAGTATTGCCAGCGCGGAAGCGGGTGGACGATCGAGGCTGGAAGGCGAGTGGTTGCCGATCGATCCCAATGGCGAAGTCGACAGCAGTTACGAAGTGCTGATCGAGCAGCGAACCAACCTGCAGGGAGACCAGGTCGACCATGTGTTGGTCTCCTACGAGGCCGAGAACCTGAGGGTCAAGGGCGAGCATCTCTACCGCGTCTACCAGACCAACGATGACAACGGCCGACTGGCGGTCGGTTTCACGCTGAACATCGGCGGCTCGAACCGCTTTGCCGACCTGACGGGCAACAACGAGCCGGACAAGGCCGAGGGTTTTTATCGACGGCTGGCGATCATTCTGGATGGCAAGGTCTTTTCGGCACCGACGCTCGAGAGTCGGATCAGCAGCAGCGGGATCATCCGGGGCGACTTCACCCGCCAGGAGATCAACGAGTTGATCGGCGTGCTCGAGGCCGGGGCACTCGAGGTGCCGTTGCGGCCCGAGCCGATCAGCGAGATGACGATTTCACCGACTCTGGGCGGCGATGTTCAGAAGAAGGGCGTGGTGGCCATTTCGATCGCCTCGGCCGCCGTGGTCGTGTTCATGATCCTCTACTACCGCTTCTCGGGCGTGGTGGCGGTGATCTGCCTGCTGCTGAACCTGTTGCTGGTGATGGGGACGATGATCTTCATCGAGGCGACGTTTACGCTGCCGGGGCTGGCGGGGCTGGTGCTGACGATCGGAATGGCTGTGGACGCCAACGTGTTGATCTTCGAGCGGATCCGCGAGGAGCAGCGACGCGGTGGAGTGGTGCGGATGGCGATCCAAAACGGGTTCAGCCGCGCGTTCACCACGATTGTGGACGCCAACGTCACCACGCTGCTGGTTGCCGTGGTGTTGTACATGATCGGCACCGACCAGGTCCGAGGCTTTGCCGTCACGCTGTTCATCGGAATCGTGATGAGCATGTTCACCGCGCTGTTCGTGGGCCGGCTGCTGTTTGACATCTGGGAACGCAGGAAGCGACGCGAGCAGTTGAAGATGAACAGCCTGCCGGGAATCGCCGGCCGCGAATTCGACTTCATTGGCCGCAGGAAGATCGCCGCCGTGTTCTCGCTGCTGGTCATCGTGGGCGGAATGTCGGCGTTGATTTCACGAGGAGCCAACAATTTTGACATCGACTTCCGAGGTGGCCGGGCGGTCAGTTTTGAATTGCTGAAGACACCCGGCGGGGCCACTACGGATACGGTGAGGGACAAACTGCTGGCCGTATCGGAGGCCAAGACGCTTAGCGATTCGATGTCGTTGGAGGAGTTGACCGGGATTGGGGTCGATGACGAGGCCGTGGGGCCCGACGGACGTCGACGCTTCCGCCTGCGAACGACGACCACCAAGACGACGGAGAATGGCGGGGCTTCGGGAGCTGATACGGTCAACCAGGCGATCCAGAAGTGGATCTTCGACGCGTTCGACGGAGACACCCAGTACCAGTTGGCGACCATGTCGGTCCGGCCAGGTCCGATCTCTGTGATCGAGGACCCTTCGGACGCCGATTTCCACCAGGGGCACGAGGTCACGGTGTCGTTTTCGAGCGATGACCAGGTCGAGGTCCAGCGTGAGAATGTCCAGGCTTATGTGGCAGAGGCACTGGCCGGGTCGGGCGGGGATGCGGTTTCGGCCGAGTTGGAATTCGCGATCTCCGCAGGCGGTGCCGACCCCGCCGCGGCTCGATCGATGACCTGGGTCGTGCGATTCAAGAAGACGGTCATTCCCACGGCGATCCAGTCCACCCTGGACGGGATGGTCGCCACCCTGGACGGTCAACCACGATTTGATGAGGTCACGTCATTCGACAGTGCGGTGGCCAACGAGATGCAGCAGTCGGCCGTACTGGCGATGCTCTTCAGCCTGGTGGCGATCGTGGCCTACATCTGGTTCCGGTTCCAGCGGATCGACTTTGGCCTCGCGGCGGTCGTCGCCCTGGTGCACGACGTACTGGTTGTGCTGGGAGGTGTCGCGTTGGCGGGTCTGGCGGCGTCGGAAATGGGCATGGATGGCGGCGTGTTGATGTTGCAGGACTTCAAGATCAACCTGCCGATGGTCGCCGCCTTCCTGACCATCGTCGGCTATTCGCTCAATGACACCATTGTCGTCTTCGATCGGATCCGCGAGGTGCGGGGCAAGAACCCGTCGTTGACCTCCGGGATGGTCAACCAGAGCCTGAACCAGACGCTGGCCCGCACCCTGCTGACCTCGGTGACCACGCTGATCGTGGTCGTGATTCTCTACTTCGGTGGCGGCGACGGGATCCACGGGTTCGCCTACTGCCTGGTGCTGGGCGTGGTGGTGGGTACCTACAGCTCGATCTTTGTCGCCAGCCCGGCGTTGCTGTGGATGATGGATCCCAACAGCCTGTTCAACCGGCTGGCAGGCAGCGTCTCGGGCACCTCGAAGGCCCCATCGCGTCAGAGTGCGGCAACTCAGCCGTAGCCCGACGGGCTCGCTGAACTAGGCCGACCACGCCTGGTGGCCACCGTCGACTCGGATCACCTGCCCGGTGACGAATTCGCCCAGCGGCCCGGCGAAGAACTCGACCACCCTCGCCACCTCGTCGACCGTGGCGATCCGCTCGAGAGTCCCTTCGGTGACCATCCGCTGCGGGTCGACTTCGCGGGTATTCATGAACCGGCCGGTGCGGGTGTCGCCTGGTGCGAGGCTGTTGACGGTGATGTTGTGGGGTCTGAGTTGCTGGGCCAGGCTGCGGGTGTAGGCCACCTGCCCGGCCTTGGCGGTGGCATAGATTGCACCCTGGGCGTTGCCCCTGAAGGCGGCGATCGAGCTGATCGTGATGATCCGGCCCCCGTTGCGCTCGATCATCCCCTGTGCCACCGCGCGGCAGACCAGGATCGTGGTCAGCAGGTTGCGATCGAGCACCGATTCGATGTCCTGCTGCTTGATCATCACGGCGTCGTTGGGGTCGGGCTTGCCACCTTCTGCGGCGATGTCGCCACCGGCGTTGTGGACCAGGATGTCGATCGGACCCAGTCCTTCAGTCACCTCGTCCACGATCCGATCGACCTGTTCCCCGTCGGTCAGGTCGGCCAGGACTTTCAGGGCTTCGACCCCGCCGTGCTCACCGATTTCCCGGGCCGTGTCGCTCAGCGTGGTCCCTTCGCCGTATTCGCTGGGACCCTGCTCACGCATCCCGTGCACACCCACCCGGGCTCCAGCCGCGGCCAGGTGTTCGGCAAAGGCCCGGCCGAGTCCACGGCCGGCTCCGGTGACCAGAGCCACCTGTCCCTCGAGAAATCGCGTCATGGTCAGGTGTGTTACTTTTTTGCTGAGGGGTCGGGGAGTGTTCGCACGGTCTTGGGTTTGACTCCGTCGAGCATCAGGTTGGCCAGCACCGGTCCCTGTGCGGTCATCGTGACCCAGACGAAGTGGTCGAACTTGCCGTCCTTCACGCCGCTCAGGGACGAGCCACCTCCGGTGGTCGCCAGCATGTAGTATTCCTGTCCGCGTCGGATGTAGCGGGCGTAGGCGTGTTTGTGGCCGGTGAAGACGGTGTACTTGCGTCCGGCCAGGGCGTCTTCGATCTGTGTCCAGCCCTGCTTGGCGAGGTCGGTTTGGGGGTAGGTCCAGGTGGGCTTGTGCGTGATGACGAACGTCCAGCGGACGTCGCGATTGGCCCCAAGGACCTCGACGGCCCAGTCCCTCTGTTTTTGCGTGAAGTGGAACGGCCCCAGTTTGGGTGGGTCTTCGGAATTGAGGACCAGGAACAGGCAGTCGTGATAGAGGAAGTGGTAGTAGCTGCGTCGGAACTTGCGGGTCCAGTCCTTGCTCATCGGGATGTTGCTGATGTCGTGGTTTCCGGCACAGAAGAAGAAGGGCATATCGAGCCGGTCGACCAGGTTCTCGAACTCGGACCATTCGAGTGCCCACTGTCCCGGGTCCTCGGTGTAGCCTTCGATCAGGTCACCCACAGAGACGACAAATTCGGGTTGCATCAGGTTGATCTGATCGACCGCCTGGCTGAAGACACCGGGTCGCCGGCCGCCGGTGCGGTCGGTGACGATGACAAACTGGAAGTTCTCGCGTTGGTCATTGAACCGGAGATTGGTCCACGGGTTGCGGGCCTCGGACTTGATCCGAACATGTTTGGGCAACCCGGCATCGCGAGGCGCGGTGCTCGAGACGGTGGCCACGGCGGCCAGGATCAGTCCCACGGTCAGTGCCAGGCAGAATTGTTTCATCTCGAATCCCCGTGCGGGTTGTCCCAAGGCCAGACAGACTAGAGTTCCGCTGCCCGAGTCGCAATCCAGCGGCCTTTAGCGGACCTGGCGACCGTCGTTGAAGACGGCTTCGACCGATCCGGGAAACGTGACCCCCTCGAAAGGCGACCAACCACACTTGGTGGCCAGGTCGTCGCGGTGGACGGTCATCGGTCGGGCGAGGTTGAGCACGGTCAGGGCGGCGGCGTAGCCGGGGGCAATGCGGCCGAAGCGTCGAGGCGTGGTATAGGGATTTATGAATTCGCCCGGGTTTTCGCAGCAGACCGCGGCGATTCGTGCGGGCGTGAAACCGGCCTCGGCCATCATCCACGTTACGAAGGCACCGTAGGTGTCCAGATGAGGCTGGCCCGAGACACCGGTCGCTTTTTCTTCGAGCGTATGAGGGGCGTGATCTGTGGCGAGGTAATCGAGCGTGCCGTCGCGAAGCGCCTCGAGCATCGCCGCTTTATCGGCTGCGGATCTCAGCGGCGGGTTCATCTGCATCAGCCCGCGGTTCGACTCGGTGATCTCCTCGGCGTCGTAATAAATGTGGTGCGGAGTCACCTCGCAGGTCACCTCCAACCCGGCTTCCCGAGCCTCTTGGATCAGCGGCAGACCTTCCTGGACCGAGTAGTGGCAGAGTTTTCCTCGGAGCTGGTACTTCTCGATCATCTGCAGTGCAAACCGTGTCGCCGAGAGCTCACACTCGGGCGGCCGTCTTTGTTCGTGGGTCCCGGCTCCGGCGTGAGCATCGAGCAGTTCGGGGTCCTCGCAGTGGAAGCTGACCGAGCAGCCTCGATAGTGAATCAGGGCCTCGTCGAGTTGGGCGAGCGATTCGAAGAACAGGTCGCCGACGCTGGGTCCCATGTAGGCCTTGTAGGGGACATCCGAGGAGAGTGGGCGGGTGCCGGGTCCGATTCCTGCGTACAGGGTCACATGGACGTCGCAGTCGCGAGCGGCCAGGTGCTGACACTTGGCCGCGTAGCTGTCGTCGTCGACAGGAGCGTCGGGGTTGTTGGGCATGTCGGCCACGTGGACGACTCCCCCGTTGAGTGCCGCTTGTGCGGCCGTGACAAAGGTCTCCTTGTGCGTTTCCCGTCCGCTGGTGTCGTCGCGGGCGTGGATATGGATGTCTCCCATCCCGGCAAACACCAGGCAGTCGTCGTCGAAGGTCACGTCGGGGGTACCGAGCTGATCGCCGGTCTCGACGATTTCGCTCTCCTCGAATCGCACCTGGCCGGTGGCGACTCCGGCTGTGCTGACCAGTTGGCCTTCGATGATCATGGAGGATTGTTCCAGGTCGGTATCGAGAGGGTCGTTGAAGCGTGTGATCGGTTTGAACTTGGCGGGTGGCCAGAATACGCTATGTGGCGACGGTCGCCAAACCGGCGGCCTGCTCTGTCGGCTCCCGGAGAATCCCGCATGCATCCTCTGTGTCTGTTCGCTGCTGTTGTCGGAACCCTGTTGGCCAGCGATCTCGAGGCCGCCGGGCCCGCTCGCGTATTTCCCGAGGGCAAGTCGCCGGCGGATTCGCGGTTGGGGGTGACTCGCAACCTGCGAGACAAGTACCACCCGTGGGCCGCCCCCAAGACGCTCAAGAAGTGGGACGCCGAGGCGGGCCGCGTGAGGCGTCAGTTGGAGGTGGCGACCGGTTTGTGGCCGGCGTGGCCGCGGGGTCCGATCAAGCCGGTGATTCATGGCCGGGTCGACCGGGGTGACTACACCGTCGAGAAGGTCTACTTCGCCAGCCTGCCGGGACACTACGTCACCGGCAGCCTGTATCGACCGAAGAAGTCCCGCGGTCGTCGACCCGGCATCCTCTGTCCACACGGTCACTGGCCCCAGGGTCGTTTTCACGATGCCGGAGCCGGCTCTGCGGCGGCTCAGTTGAAGCAGGGGGCCGAGAAGTTCGAGTCCGGTGCGAGATTCCCTCTGCAGGCCCGGATGGTGCAATTGGCACGGATGGGCTGCGTCGTGTTTCACTACGACATGGTCGGTTATGCCGACAGCGGAGCGTTGCCTCACCGCAGCGGGTTCGGGGATGTCCAGGCGGTGCTGCGTCTGCAAAACCTGATGGGGCTGCAGACTTTCAATTCGATCCGCGCCGTCGACTTCCTCGAATCGCTTCCCGATGTCGACAAGAAGAAGATCGCCGTCACCGGTGCCAGTGGTGGCGGGACGCAGACGTTCATGCTGTGTGCCCTGGACCCCAGGCCCAGCGTGGCCTTTCCCGCCGTGATGGTTTCGACTGGCATGCAGGGGGGCTGCGTGTGTGAGAACTGCTGTTTCCTGCGGCCGGGGATCAACAACATCACCATCGCCGCGCTGTTTGCTCCACGGCCCATGGCGCTCAGCGGAGCCAACGACTGGACGATCGACATCGAGACCAAGGGGTTGCCGGAACTCAAGGCGGTCTATGGTCTTTACGGAAAGGCCGACCTGGTCCACGCCAAGTGCTACCCGCACTTCGGCCACAACTACAACCAGGTCTCACGCGAGATGATGTACTCGTGGATGAACACGTTCCTGAAGCTGGGCCTGGATGAGCCGATCCGGGAACGCGACTTCAAGCCCATTGCCGTGTCGGATCTGAAGGTGTTCGACGCCGAGCATCCTCTGCCGGGCGACGCGATGTCGCTGGAGCAGTACCGTACTGCCCAGGCGCGGATGATCGAGGAGCAGTATGCGAAGTTGTTGGCCGGCAAAGGCAAAGGCAAAGGCAAGAGCCTGTCTCGATACCGCCAGGTGGTGGGATCGGCAGCGCGGGTTCTGCTGGCGGGTACCCCGTCGACGGGGTACAGCTCGCGAGGTGTCGGCAAGGGAAGCCTGGCTGGAGGCGGGACGTATGAGACCGGCACGATCACTCGTAGCGGGCTGGGCCATGCGATTCCCTGGACGCTGTTGACTCCGGCCAAGGGTGCCGGATCTTCTCTGGTGGCCTGGTTCGATGGCGGTGGCAAGTCGGCGTTGTTCGACAAGCAGGGTCGGCCGGTGCCCGCGGTCCGCCGCCTGCTCGATGCCGGCCACACGGTGCTTTCGGCCGATGTGTATCTGACCGGCGAGTTGGTTCCCGAGGGCAAGCCGGTCACCAGCGTGGCGACTCATGGCAGTTTTGTCGGTTACACCTACGGGTACAACCTGCCGCCGTTGACTCATCGCGTCCGCGACGTGCTGACGGTTGTGCCGGCGTTTGCTGAGAAGCAGAGCTTCGTGGTCAAGGGAGAACGAATGCGGGTGCACCTGGTCGGGACCGGAGGTGCGGGGACGTGGGTCGTGCTGGCCCGAGCGGCGATGTCGCGTGGCAAGCCGGCCCGTGGCCTGACGATTGCCGACGTGGGCGGGTTTGCCTTTTCGAAGATCACCCGTCGAGACGACCCGATGCTGTTGCCCGGTGCCTTGAAGTACGGTGGACTCGGCGGGTTGGCGGCCCTGGCCGCTCCGTCGCGTTTGGTCGTGGGTGGGACCGGCGGCATCCCCGAGGCGGAGTTGATGCCGCTGAAGCGGATCTACGACATCGCCGGCGGCAAGCTGACTCTCGAGGAAGACTCGATTTCGTTCGATTCAGTCGCCGGTCTGATCCTGGCCAGGTGAGCGGCGCAGCAGTGATTCTTCGGCGGCGCTTTTTCTGAGGTAGAGCGGTTCGAGGGTGACGGGGTCGGCGAGTTGGCCGGCGAGTGCGTCGAGTTGTCCGAGTCGGGCGATCGATTGGGCTGCCGGCAGGCTGGTGATGTGATTGGTGATGTGGCTGGGAAGGACTTCGTCGAGCAGTCCTGGCGTGGCGACGACGACGGTTTCGTGGGGCTGCAGTTGCCGGCACCAGTCTGCGGCGTTGACGATCGCGTGGTCCTGGTCGGGAGTCCACGGGTTATCGTCGTGCCTGCTGTAGGGTCTGACGAACAGTTCCCGGCGGTGGGCATCAGCGGCGACCCACAGCGAGTGGCACTCGGCGGGCAGCTGTGCGTGAGCGACGATGGCGTTGAAGGTGTCGACGGCGACCAGTTGGCATCCGGCAGCCCAGGCCAGAGTCTTGGCGAAGGCGATGCCGACTCTCAGTCCGGTGAAGCTGCCCGGTCCCTGGCTGATGGCGATCAGGTCGAGGTCGCCGGTCGTCAGAGAATGCTCACCGAGCAAGCTGGCGACCCGAGGCGGCAGGGCCTGGGCGTGTCGCAGTCCCTGGTGATCGAGCGGGACCTCGGCCAGGCAGTTTGCGTCCTGACAGAGGGCGGCCGAGCCGGGCCGCGTGGAGGTTTCGATACCCAGCACGAGCATGTCGAGGATCCGTGCGAGGGCTACTCGCTGACACCTTCGAGGCGAGTCCTCGCGTCTCGGAAGCGAGCGACCATTTGTGCGGCGGAGGCCCAGCGGGATGACGGGTCTGCTTCCAGTCCGCGCATGATCGTCTCGGCAATATCCTCGTCGATGTCCGAGACGAACTCGCGAATGTCAGCGGGTTCGGAGTTGATTCGTTGCCGCATCAGCTCGATGGTCGGCCCGACGGAGTCCCAGGGCTGGCGGTTGGCGAAGACCTCGTAGCAGGTCATGGCGTAGCTGAAGATGTCGATCCGCTGATCGGTCTTCTTGCGTTTCATCAGTTCCGGCGCCATGTACAGCGCGGTTCCGGTGCGGTTACCCGGCTGCTGAAACGGTGGGGTGTTGGGGACCACCAGTCCGAAGTCGATCAACTTGATGTGGTAGTTCTCGTCGAGCATGATATTCCGCGGGCAGATGTCTCGGTGGATCAGGTTCTTGGAGTGGAAGTACTCGATCGCCTCGCCCAGCTCGACCAGAAATCTCAGTCGTCCCTTCTGCATGTGTTCATTCTGGGTATCGATCAGGAAGCTGAGGCCGACGCCTTCGACGAATTCCATCACGAGAAACATCTCGTTATCGACGGTCCAGCCAAACTCGTAGGTCTTGACGATTCGCGGGTGTTCGAGCTGGATGGCGATTTCGCCTTCGCTGGGTCGTTCGAGTCCCTTGGCGAGGAATCGTTCTTCGAGCTTGCGGGTCTTGTGCGTGTCGAGCACTTTGACGGCATACATGCGGTCGGTGCCGGGGTCTCGAGCGCGGTAGACCTTCGACATGCTCCCCTGCCCGATGCGGCCGATCAGTTCGAAGCGAGACTTGAGGTCGACCCTGGGGACCTTGGGTTTCCGTTCGAAGAGTTTCTTGAGGAACTCGAGCATGGCGTGGGCCTATTGGCCGCAGTAATCGATTAGTCGTGCGAGTTCACTTCGGAGGTCCCATCGGGGGATGATCCTGTCGACGAAGCCAGACTGCAACAGAAATTCGCTGGATTGGAAGCCTTCGGGCAATTCCATGTTGACGGTTTGCTTGATGACTCGAGGCCCGGCGAAACCGATCATTGCCCTGGGTTCGGCGACCACGAAGTCACCGAGCGAGGCGAAGCTGGCGGCGACGCCGCCCATGGTGGGGTTGGTCAGCACCGAGATGAACAGTCCTCCGGCCAGGTCCAGGCGTGCCAGTGCCGCGGAGACCTTCCCCATTTGCATCAGCGAGAGGATCCCCTCGTGCATGCGTGCTCCGCCTCCGGATCCGCTGACGATCACCAGCGGCAGTTTCAGGCGGGTGGCTTCTTCGATCGCCCGGGTCAGTTTTTCACCAACCACCGAGCCCATGCTGCCCATGATGAAGCCGGCATCGGTGAGTCCAAAGACCAGTGGTCGGCCTCGCATGTAACCGCGTCCGACCACGCAGGCCTCGGTCAGCCCGGTCTTTTTCTGTTCGGCCGCGATTCTCTCGGGGTAGGTCTTCTGGTCGGCGAACTCGAGCGGATCGCACGGCAGCAGTCCCGCGTACCACTCTTCAAAGCTGTCCTCGTCGAGCAGTTGGTCGATGCGGTTGGTGGCCGAGACGTAGAAGTGGTGGTCACATTCGGGGCAGACGTTGAGGTTGTCTTCGACCTGTTTGCGGTAGATGGTGGCTCCACAGCCGTCGCAGCCCATCCAGAGCCCCTCGGGCACACCCCGCTTCTTGCGGTCTTCGTGCGTCAGCCAGGCGGTGGTCTTGGATCGTTCAGCCACCCTGGACGCTCCCGTTGCCGCCTGCCGCCGGCAGCAGACTGCCGGTAGCCGCCTGGGTTCTCCAAGGGTGCTCGGGGTCGGCGACCGGCACACGGCCGTTGGTCGAGTAGATCGAGATCAGCTGGTGTTGTCCTCGGCAGCCGGTAACCGATTCGAATTCGGGCCGTTCCGAGGTGATGGCACATCCCAGCAGTGTGGCCAGCGGGTCGGAGGTCACGATCGCGAACGACTCCTCGCGTTTCATCGGCTTCTTGAGCACCGCCAGGGTCCGCGCCAGGGCCTCCTGGATCGTCTCACCCTCGGGCGGCCGCACCAACTCGGGAGATTCCTGCCACTGCTTGAGCACCCTGGGGGACTTCCGCCTGATGTCTTCGATTGAGAGTCCCTGCCAGAGTCCGTGGTCGATGTTCTGCAATTCGTCGTGGATGCGTACCGGCAGCCCCAGCGCCGCACCGATTGCCTCGGCCGTGGATCTGGCCGGGTCAATCGGTGCCGAGCGGACGGACTCGAGCGGCCAGTCGGCAAGTTGCTCGATCGACGCGGCCAGTTGGTCGCGGCCGTCGTCGTTGAGCGGCAGGTCGAGGTTGCCCTGGATCCGGTTCTGGACGTCGAAGTCCGTGCAGCCGGGTCGGACCACCGCAATAATCGGCATGGTCTCTCAG
>Ga0310125_10001529_pt1 | contig 11707 bp, 7 predicted proteins | sample CB11b_Tmax_Bot8__FD_203508 | JGI IMG/M metagenome (GOLD analysis project Ga0310125, IMG submission 203508) | Marine microbial communities from Western Arctic Ocean, Canada - CB11b_Tmax_Bot8 | ecosystem: Environmental > Aquatic > Marine > Oceanic | place: Canada: Western Arctic Ocean | collected... | reverse complement strand
GGATTTGATTAATCCGATCGCGATGGAGGACGGGTTGCGGTTTGCGATCCGGGAAGGGGGCCGAACTGTGGGCGCCGGAGTCGTCGCGAAGATCATGGAGTAGGTTGGAGTTGAGCCGCTGGAGCGGCGTGAGCGCAGAGAGAATCAGACAGAGGCCAGTAGCTCAATTGGCAGAGCAGCGGTCTCCAAAACCGCAGGTTGGGGGTTCGAGTCCCTCCTGGCCTGCCAGCTCTGACGAGCTGCGCAATAGTGGCTCTCGTACTGATCTGGAGCGCTCGCAAATCAGGATAAACGCCCAGAGGAGCTGATGTTCGAACGAGCAGCCGATGGATACCAAGGTAGAAACTGAGAAAACCGTACTTGATACGCTCAAGCTTCTTGTGGCGGGGGGCGTTCTTCTCGGCGGCGTGGTTGGTTACTACTACTACCCCGATGTTCCGGTGGTGGTGCGGGCGCTTGGCGTGATGGTTGCGCTGGCGATAGCGGTCGTGATCGCGCTCCAGTCGGTGCAGGGTCAGGCGCTCTGGCGGTTTGTTCAAGGCTCACGGGTGGAGATGCGAAAAGTCGTGTGGCCCACTCGCGAAGAGGCGATACAGACGACGATCGCTGTCCTGGTGTTTGCTTTGATTATGGGGGTGTTCTTCTGGTTGCTGGATTTGTTCTTGCTTTGGTTCACGCGATTTCTGACGGGGCAGGGGGTTTAACCCATGTCTGACCTGCAATGGTACGTGGTTCACGCGTACTCGAATTATGAACACAAGGTGAAAACGTCGTTGGAGGAGCGAATTTCGCGATTTGGCTTGGAGGACAAGTTTGGGGAGATTCTGGTTCCGACCGAGGAAGTCGTCGAAATGAGGGAAGGCAAGAAGAGGCGAAGTGAGCGAAAGTTCTTTCCCGGTTACGTCCTCGTTCAGATGGAGATGGATGACGATACCTGGCATTTGGTCAAGCAAGTGCCGAAAGTCCTTGGCTTTATAGGAGGAAGCACGGATCGACCGGCACCGATCTCTGACGAGGAGGCGAACACGATCTTGAATCGTGTGCAAGAGGGTGTGGACAAGCCTCGGCCCAAGGTCCTGTTCGAGCCGGGAGAGGTCGTTCGGGTAACGGACGGACCATTCAATGATTTCAACGGCGTGGTGGAGAACGTTAACTACGAGAAGAGCAAGGTTAGGGTGGCGGTACAGATCCTCGGTCGCTCGACGCCAGTCGAGCTGGAGTTCACTCAGGTCGAGAAGGCTTAGTTAGGACGGCAAGTGGAATGGCGAGAAAGATAGAAACGTATATCAAGCTACAGATTCCGGCCGGGCAGGCCAATCCGAGCCCACCGGTTGGGCCGGCGCTTGGTCAGCACGGCGTGAACATCATGGAGTTCTGCAAGGTTTTCAACGCGGAGACCCAGAGCGCCGAGCAGGGGATGCTCATCCCAGTTGTAATTTCTGTGTATACGGATAAGAGCTTCACTTTCATCACGAAGACACCGCCTGCGGCCGTGTTGTTGAAGAAGGCGGCGGGCATCGACAAGGGAAGCGGAACGCCGAACACCGATAAGGTGGGCAGCGTGACGCGGGCCCAACTCGAAGAAATCGCCAAGATCAAGGAGCCCGACCTGAACGCGGCGGACACGGATGCTGCGGTGAGAATCATCGCGGGCAGTGCCCGCAGCATGGGTTTGGAAGTGGAGGGTCTGTAGTTGGCTAAGCTCAGCAAGAATCAGAAAACTGGCCAAGAACGCCTGGAGCGTGGCAAGGCCTATCCGGTTGTGGAAGCGTTCGGGCTCGTCAAGGAACTGGCGACCGCGAAATTTCAGGAATCCGTGGACGTTTCCGTCAATCTTGGCGTGGATCCCAAGAAGTCCGACCAGGCCGTTCGCGGCTCGACTGTGCTTCCCCATGGCACCGGCAAGACTGTGCGCGTGGCGGTGTTCGCACAAGGTGAGAATGCCGACGCGGCTAAGGAAGCCGGGGCGGATATCGTTGGCATGGACGACCTTGCCGAATCTATAAAGGGCGGAGAGTTGAACTTCGACGTGGTGATCGCTAGTCCAGACGCCATGCGCGTCGTGGGCAAGCTCGGACAAATTTTGGGGCCGCGAGGCCTCATGCCCAACCCCAAGGTCGGTACGGTTACGCCGGATATCGCTGCCGCAGTCAAGAATGCTAAGGCTGGGCAGGTTCGTTACCGCACGGACAAGGCGGGCATCATTCATTGCCAGATCGGTACCGTGGGGTTTGAGGTGGACGCTTTGAAGGAGAATCTCGAGGCATTGCTGGCTGATCTGAACAAGACCAAGCCGGCGGCGTCGAAAGGACAGTATATGAAGCGGGTCAGTATCTCGTCGACGATGGGACCCGGAGTGATTGTTGACCAGGCAACGGTGAGTGCCTGATTCGGAGTCGAGAATTGAGTTTTGTGCCCAACACCTCCGTCAAGGGATCGGTAGGGGTAGGGTAAGGCCGGCAGAGGCCGGTGATCATCAGAGACCGTAGGTCTGCCGTGAGGAAGGTAATGACGCGAGTCGCCTACGCAGGTGGTGTTGTCCCAAGCAGCTTTTGCCTGATGGAGGACGCACCGTCGAGTGTCGCGGAAACGAGGAAAGTGATTCGTGGCGATTGCGGGGCGGGTGTCGCTGTAGGTCGAGCAGCCGCCACCTTCTGATTGTCAGGAAAGGAGCTAGGGAGAAAAGCATGGCGCTAAATCTAGAGCAGAAGCAAGCGCTGGTTGCTGAGGTGAACTCAGTGGCCGCTTCGGCTCAATCTGCGGTGGCCGCGGAGTACCGTGGACTCACGGTCGGCGAGATGACTGAGCTCAGAGCGGAGGCGCGCAACTCCGATGTGTATATGAAAGTCGTAAAGAACTCGTTGGCGCGTCGTGCCATCGAGGGAACCGACTTCCAGTGCATGCAGGAATGTCTAAGCGGGCCCCTGCTCCTGGCCTTCTCTAGGGAAGATCCAGGCGCAGCTGCTCGGGTCATAAAAGCGTTCGCGAAGGATCATGAGAAGTTGGTTACGATCTCTGTAGCCATCGGTGGCGAGCTCTATGACGCTGGTGATCTAGATCGTCTGGCGGCTTTGCCGACATTGGACGGTGCGCGAGCCATGTTGCTTCGAACATTGAATGAACCGCTGACGCAGTTCGTTCGCGTGCTGGCAGAGCCCGCTGCGATGTTGGCGAGAACGCTGCAGGGTCGGAGCGAACAGACAGAGTAAGGGGCGGGGTTCCGCGCGACTAGTTTGAAATTGGAAGTTATTCGAGGGAGATGTCATGGCTTTGACGAATGAAGAGCTCATCGAAGAGTTGAGCAACAAACCGATCATGGAAGTGGTTGATCTGGTGAAGGCTCTGGAGGAGAAGTGGGGCGTTTCGGCCGCCGCTCCCGTCGCCGTTGCTGCTGGACCCGCTGCTGACGACGGTGCCGCCGCCGAAGAGCAGACGGAGTTTGATGTCGTGTTGACCAGTTTTGGGGAGAAAAAGGTCGCGGTCATTAAAGTCGTCAGGGCGCTGACGGGCCTTGGTCTGAAAGAGGCGAAGGATCTCGTGGAAGCTGTGCCAAACGCAGTCAAGGAGGCCGTAGCCAAGGATGAAGCAGAGGATGTTAAGAAGCAGCTTGAGGAAGCTGGCGGAACCGTCGATATCAAGTGATACGACGCGGCACCTCTAACCGCGAATGGCAGCCCGGCTCGGTGACGGGGTGGGCATTCTCTACTTTTGCAGTTGATCCCGCGCACGACGCAGGGGGCCTCTGCATTCATTTACTGCAGTCACAGGCAGTTGGCTTACCGGAGTCGAGGTAACCCGCGATGGCGTATTCGTTTACAGAGAAAAAGCGTATCCGAAAGAATTTTGGAAAGCTTCCAGGAGTACTGGATGTTCCCTATTTGCTTTCGATACAGCTCGCTTCCTATCAAAAGTTCTTGCAGGAGCATGTGCCCGTCGATGAACGGACGTACACGGGACTGCATTCAGCGTTCAAGAGTGTGTTTCCGATCGTTAGTTACTCTGGCAGCGCGGGGTTGGAGTATGTGGCCTATCGGCTCGGCGAGCCGGTTTTCGACGTGAAGGAATGCCAGCTGCGCGGACTCACGTATGCCGCGCCGCTGCGTGTATTGGTTCGGCTGGTCATCTATGACAAGGAGTCCTCCGGCAGCAAGAAGAAGGTCAAGGATATTAGAGAGCAGGAGGTCTATCTGGGCGAGATGCCGTTGATGACTGACCATGGGACGTTCGTGATCAATGGTACGGAGCGCGTGATCGTATCCCAGCTCCATAGGTCTCCAGGCGTGTTCTTTGATCACGACAAAGGGAAGACCCACTCATCTGGCAAGTTGTTGTTTTCTGCTCGGGTGATTCCATATCGTGGTTCCTGGCTGGATTTTGAGTTTGATGCCAAGGACTGTGTGTTCGTCCGAATTGATCGCCGTCGCAAGCTGCCGGTGACGATTTTGTTGCATGCGCTCGAGTGTACAAACGAGGAGATACTCGAAATCTTCTTCGAGACGAACGAGTTCTCGCTGTCGTCTAAGGGGATCACACTTAAGCTGGTCGCTGAACGTCTGCGGGGTGAGACAGCCAGTTTCGATATCAAGGTCGGGCGAAAAATGATCGTCGAGAAGGATCGGCGAATCACCATTCGCCACACTCGAGCCCTGGAAAAGGCCGAAGTAAAGCAGTTGGAAGTACCGCCGGAGTATCTGGAGGGGCGAGTGCTTGCGCACGATATCGTCGATAAGGAAACCGGCGAGCTCCTGGCAAGCGCAAATGATGAGCTTACGGGTGAGATCGTTGAGAAACTGCTCGAGAGTGGTGTAGAGAAGCTGCATACGCTTTATGTGAACGAGCTTGACCGAGGGTCGTTCATCTCGAACACGCTGCGGATTGATTCGACGCAGTCTCGTTTAGAGGCGCTCGTTGAGATCTACCGGATGATGCGGCCTGGTGAGCCTCCGACAAAGGAGTCCGCCGAGAATCTTTTCCAGAATCTCTTTTTCAACCCGGAACGCTACGACCTATCGGCGGTCGGGCGCATGAAATTCAACCGCAGGGTTGGCAGGGATGAGTCCGAGGGCGATTCTATCCTGAGCAAGGGGGACATCCTCGATGTCCTGGGGACTTTGATAGACATTAGAAACGGCAAGGGTAGCGTTGATGACATTGACCATCTCGGTAATCGGCGTGTGCGCAGCGTTGGCGAGATGGCAGAGAACGCGTTTCGCATCGGCCTCGTAAGGGTCGAACGTGCCGTCAAAGAGCGACTCACTCTGGCGGAATCCGAGGGCCTCATGCCCCAGGAGATGATCAACGCGAAGCCTGTAGCGGCGGCCGTGAAGGAGTTCTTCGGCTCCAGCCAGCTCTCCCAGTTCATGGACCAGAATAATCCGCTCTCGGAAGTGACCCACAAGCGTCGGGTCTCCGCGCTGGGGCCGGGTGGCCTGACCAGGGAACGGGCCGGGTTTGAGGTTCGCGACGTCCATCCGACTCATTACGGAAGGGTGTGCCCGATCGAGACGCCGGAGGGGCCGAACATCGGTCTCATTAACTCGTTGGCCGTCTACGCTAGGACAAACGCATATGGCTTTCTGGAGACTCCCTACCGCAAGGTCGTCAATGGCAGAGTACGCGGTCCCAAAGACATCGAATACTTGTCGGCGATCGAGGAAGGTCAGTTCGTGATCGCGCAGGCCAACGCCAGCCTGACGACGAAAGATCGGTTTGAGGAGCAGCTCGTATCCTGCCGATATAAGAACGAGTTCGCCCTGTTCCCGCCGGAGCAGATTCAGTTCATGGACGTGTCTCCTAAGCAGATAGTATCCGTCGCGGCTTCCCTGATACCGTTCCTTGAGCACGATGACGCGAACCGCGCGCTCATGGGCTCCAACATGCAGCGACAGGCCGTCCCGACCTTGCGGACTGAGGCGCCACTGGTTGGAACCGGGATGGAGCGAGCAGTCGCGATCGATTCAGGTGTGACCGTCATTGCACGGCGCGGTGGACGAGTTGATTCGGTCGACGCGTCGCGAATCGTCGTTCGCGTGAACGATAGCGAGACGAGCGCTGGTGAGGCTGGGGTCGACATCTACAATCTTACCAAGTACACCCGATCGAACCAGAATACGTGTATCAACCAGCGGCCGTTGGTGAAGGCGGGGGACGTCATAGAGCAGGATGATGTTCTGGCTGATGGACCCTCGACCAGCATGGGGGAGCTCGCGTTGGGCCAGAATCTCCTGGTCGCCTTCATGCCCTGGAACGGTTACAACTTCGAGGACTCAATCTTGATATCCGAGCGAGTCGTGGAAGAGGATCGTTTCACGACGATTCACATCGAAGAGCTGACATGTGTCGCGCGCGATACGAAACTCGGTCCAGAGGAAGTGACAGGAGACATCCCGAACGTTGGCGAGGTGGCGCTGACGAAGCTGGACGAGTCGGGTATCGCATTTATTGGTGCGGAAGTCAGGGCGGGAGACATCCTTGTCGGGAAGGTTACGCCGAAGGGCGAGACCCAGCTTACGCCGGAAGAAAAGCTACTTCGCGCCATCTTTGGCGAAAAGGCTTCGGACGTGAAGGACACGTCTTTGCGGGTGCCGCCAGGAATGGATGGGACTGTAATCGACGTGCGTGTCTTCACTCGTGATGGGGTGGAGAAGGACGTCCGTGCCCTTTCCATAGAGCGTCAGGAGCTCCAGGCCGTGCGTAAGGACCTCGGCGATCAACGCCGTATTTTGGAGGAGGACATCTACCAGCGGGTTGAGCAACTCCTGCATGGCAAGATCGCTGCCGGCGGACCCCAGGGGTTGAAAACCGGCAGCAAAATCACGAAGGGCTATATGGACGAGCTGCCTCGAGAGAGGTGGTTTGAGGTTCGGGTGAAAAACGAAAAGGCTAACTCGCAGCTCGAGCGAGCGGCTGAACGCCTGCGGACCCAGAGTGAGGAGTTCGATCGGCTTTTCGAAGAGAAAAAGCAGAAGATCACTTCCGGCGATGATCTGGCGCCTGGAGTCCTCAAGATGGCCAAGGTCTATCTTGCAGTTAAGCGCCACGTCCAGCCAGGCGACAAGATGGCTGGGCGCCACGGTAACAAAGGGGTGATTTCGACGATCGTACCGGTCGAGGATATGCCGTACATGGAGGACGGTACGCCGATCGACATTGTGCTGAATCCGCTGGGTGTTCCCTCGCGTATGAACGTCGGCCAGGTGCTGGAAACCCACCTCGGTTGGGCGGCTAAGGAGTTGGGCCGGAAAATCGAAGAGATGTTGGTCTCCAAGGAGTCGGCAGCCGCTATCAGACGCTTCCTAGAGCAGGTCTACAACACTACCGGCGGTCAGAAGGAGGACCTAAAGAGCCTCAATGCCGCGGAGTTGATCGAGCTGGCCCGAAACCTGACGCGGGGCGTCCCGATGGCAACACCAGTATTCGACGGCGCGAACGAAAAGGAGATCAAGGGTCTCTTGAGCATCGCGGGTTTGCCGGAGTCCGGGCAGGCCACCCTGTACAACGGGCGGACCGGCGAGCCTTTCGATCGGCCCATAACCGTGGGTTACATGTATATGTTGAAGCTCAATCACCTGGTTGACGATAAGATGCATGCGCGCTCCACGGGCCCCTACAGCCTTGTCACACAGCAGCCTCTTGGCGGCAAGGCTCAGTTCGGTGGCCAGCGATTCGGAGAAATGGAGGTGTGGGCGCTAGAGGCGTACGGAGCCGCCTACACGCTTCAAGAGATGTTGACCGTCAAATCGGACGATGTTCAGGGTCGCACCAGGATGTACAAGAACATCGTCGATGGAACCCACGAGATGGAGGCGGGTATGCCGGAGTCCTTCAATGTCCTAGTAAAGGAGATCCGGTCTCTCGGAATCAATATCGAGCTGGAGCAGACGAAATGAGTCCGCAACGCGTGAACATGGGTTATCTAACTAACTTGGCCAAGATTATTTTTGGAGCAGGTGCATCCGTATGAAGGATTTACTACGGCTTTTCAGGCATCAGTCACCCGTTGAAGATTTCGATGCCATTCGCATCGGTCTGGCGTCTCCGGACATGATCCAGTCATGGTCTTATGGTGAAGTCAAGAAACCGGAGACGATCAATTACAGAACATTCAAGCCCGAGAGAGATGGATTGTTCTGTGCAAAGATCTTCGGACCAATCAAGGACTATGAGTGTCTGTGTGGAAAGTACAAGCGCCTCAAGCATCGTGGCGTGGTCTGCGAGAAATGCGGCGTGGAGGTGACACAGACGAAGGTGCGTCGTGAGCGCATGGGGCACATCGAGCTCGCGAGCCCGGTCGCCCACATCTGGTTCCTGAAATCCTTACCTTCGCGTATTGGCTTAATGCTGGACATGACTCTCCGCGAGATCGAGAGGATTCTCTATTTCGAGGCATTCGTTGTCGTAGACCCGGGGATGACGCCGCTGGAGCGCGGCCAACTTCTTACGGACGAGACTTATCTGGAAGCCATGGAGGAGTATGGCGACGAGTTCGACGCTCGGATGGGTGCCGAGGCCGTCCGGGACCTTCTGATCTCCCTGGATCTCGATTCGGAGGTCGTTCAGGTTCGCGAGGACATTGCAGGCACGAACTCGGAAACCAAGATCAAGCGGCTCTCGAAGCGACTTAAGCTTTTGGAGTCGTTTCTTGAGTCCAGTAATAAGCCAGCTTGGATGGTCATGACGGTGTTGCCGGTGTTGCCGCCGGACCTGAGGCCGTTGGTGCCGCTCGATGGCGGGCGGTTTGCCACATCCGATCTCAATGACCTCTATCGTCGAGTGATCAACCGCAATAATCGGTTGCGCCGACTGCTGGAGCTGAATGCGCCGGACATTATCGTACGTAACGAGAAGCGCATGTTGCAGGAGTCCGTTGATGCCCTCCTGGACAACGGGCGCCGCGGCCGTGCAATTACCGGCACAAACAAGCGCCCGCTGAAGTCTCTGGCCGACATGATCAAGGGCAAGCAGGGGCGTTTTAGGCAGAATTTGCTCGGCAAGCGGGTGGACTATTCTGGACGATCGGTCATCGTGGTTGGGCCTACCTTAAAGCTTCACCAGTGCGGCTTGCCGAAGAAGCTCTCCCTGGAGCTGTTCAAGCCGTTTATTTTCTCGAAGTTGCAGCTCCGCGGTGAGGCAACCACCATAAAAGCTGCGAAGCGCCTGGTGGAGCGCGAGGGTCCGGAAGTCTGGGACATACTGGAAGAGGTGATTCGCGAGCATCCCGTCATGCTCAATCGAGCCCCGACGCTGCATCGGCTCGGGATTCAGGCATTCGAGCCTATTTTGATCGAAGGTAAGGCGATACAGCTTCACCCATTGGTTTGTACGGCCTTCAACGCCGACTTCGACGGCGATCAGATGGCCGTGCACGTGCCACTATCCCTTGAGGCTCAGTTGGAAGCTAGAGCGCTCATGATGGCGAGTAACAACATCCTCTCGCCGGCGAATGGCGATCCGATCATTGTCCCATCTCAGGACGTCGTGCTCGGTCTCTATTACATGACGCGGGATCGTATCAATGCGCAGGGCGAGGGTATGGTTTTCGGGGACGTGGGAGAAGTGCATCGCGCCTATGAGTGCGGTGTAGCCGAGTTGCATGCAAAAGTCAGGGTTAGGGTCCCCGAGACCCCTTCAGAAGATGATGACACCGGTGAAGAGGAGTCGCTGACGATGCGACTGGTGGAGACGACCGTTGGTCGTGCCCTTCTCTCGGAGATCATGCCAGAGGGGCTGAGCTTCGATCTCATCAACCAACCGATGAACAAGCGCGCCATCTCGGCTGTCATCAACGCGTGCTATCGCCAGCTCGGATTGAAGGAAACGGTCGTCTTTGCCGACCAACTCATGTACACCGGGTTCGATTACGCAACTCGTGCTGGTGTGTCGTTCGGGATCGACGACATGGTTGTTCCGGAGCAAAAACCCGGGATCCTCGCAATCGCTGAGCAGGAGGTCAAGGAGATCCAGGATCAGTATGCGTCCGGTTTGGTTACGGACGGCGAGCGTTACAACAAGGTCGTTGACATCTGGTCCAGAACCAACGACCAAGTTGCGAAGGCCATGATGAATAAGCTGGGATCGGAAACTGTGGTGAACGCTCAGGGTGAGGTTGCACAACAGGAGTCCTTCAACTCTATCTACATGATGGCTGATTCCGGGGCCAGAGGTTCGGCTGCTCAGATTCGACAGTTGGCGGGTATGCGCGGGCTCATGGCCAAGCCGGACGGTTCCATCATCGAAACGCCGATCACGGCTAATTTCCGAGAAGGCCTTGATGTTCTGCAGTATTTCATCTCGACTCACGGCGCCCGCAAAGGCCTGGCCGATACGGCGCTGAAGACCGCGAACTCGGGTTATCTGACACGCCGTCTGGTCGATGTTGCCCAGGATCTGACGGTGACGGAGCCGGATTGCGGTACGGATGAGGGGCTCCTCATGACGCCACTCGTCGAGGGTGGCGATGTCGTGGAGCCGTTGCGGGATCGGGTGCTGGGACGGGTGGCGGCGGTCGATGTGCTTGAGCCGAGAGGTGGGACCGTGGTGCTAGAGCAGGGCACGCTGCTGGACGAGCAGGCGGTTGCCGAGCTTGAAACCGCATCGATCGATCAGTTGCTTGTGCGCTCGCCGATTACTTGCGCTACTCGCTACGGAGTTTGTGCGCAGTGTTATGGGCGAGATCTTGCGAGAGGCCATCAGGTCGACCACGGTGAAGCTGTCGGTGTGATCGCGGCCCAATCCATCGGTGAGCCGGGCACGCAGCTCACGATGCGCACGTTCCACATTGGCGGTGCCGCGTCGCGTTCGGCTGCGGTCAACAGTGTTGAGATCAAGACGACGGGCACGATCCGGATGCACGAGATAAAGACCGTAAAGCACGAGAAGAAGGGACACCTGGTGGCGACATCAAGGTCGGGCGAGCTTGCCGTTCTGGACGAATTCAGTCGGGAACGAGAGCGCTACAAGGTTCCCTACGGCGCAGTTCTCGGCATCCAGGACGGTGACTCCGTCGAACCCGGGCAGCTCATCGCGAAGTGGGATCCGCACACTCACCCGGTCGTCACAGAGGTTAGCGGTCGCCTGCAGTTCGAAGACTTTGTGGACGGCGTCACGGTCACGACGCAGCTAGACGAGATCACGGGGTTGACGAGTATCGTTGTATTAGATCCTGCGCAACGCGGTGCCGGAACCGATTTTCGGCCGACCGCTAGGCTGGTGGATAAGAAGGGCGAGCCTGTGTTCTTCCCGAATACAGATATCCCGGCCGTCTACGCTTTGCCCTCGGGTGCCGTCCTCAGTATGGAAGACGGCGCGATGGTCGTTGTGGGTGATGTCATTGCCCGCTTGCCACAGGAAAGCTCGAAGACCCGTGATATCACGGGTGGCCTGCCAAGGGTTGCAGATCTCTTCGAGGCGCGTAAGCCCAAGGAGGCCGCGATTCTCGCCAACCATACCGGTACGGTGAGCTTCGGTAAGGAGACTAAGGGCAAGCGCCGCCTGGTAATTACTGAGGAGGATGGGGAGACCCACGAGGAATTGATACCGAAATGGCGTCATCTCAACGTCTTCGAGGGCGAGACGGTGGTGCGTGGGGAGATGATCGCGGATGGCGAGCCGAATCCACACGACATACTGCGTCTGCAAGGCGTCGAGAAGCTGGCGGATTACCTAGTTCGAGAGATCCAGGACGTCTATCGGTTGCAGGGCGTGAAAA
>Ga0310125_10001525_pt1 | contig 11713 bp, 11 predicted proteins | sample CB11b_Tmax_Bot8__FD_203508 | JGI IMG/M metagenome (GOLD analysis project Ga0310125, IMG submission 203508) | Marine microbial communities from Western Arctic Ocean, Canada - CB11b_Tmax_Bot8 | ecosystem: Environmental > Aquatic > Marine > Oceanic | place: Canada: Western Arctic Ocean | collected... | reverse complement strand
CAGGATAAGCAGGGCAATTCGCGCGCTCCAAGGCAATCGACCAATGGCTCTAAAGAAGTTCATCGTCATCCTACTTTCTATGACGCAACCGCGGATTGGCAATTATCGAGAGGATGTCTGCCAGTAAATTGAGCAGCACATAGGTGGTGGCAAAAACCATTGCAGTCCCCCGCACCATAGGCATATCTCGAAACAGAACTGAATCCACCATGAGGTACCCCAACCCGGGGTAAACGAAAACGACCTCTACAATCACCACCCCAACCACCAGCCAAGCCAGGTTCAAAATGACCACCTGAATAATCGGCGCCCATGCATTCGGCAGTGCATGCCAGATGATAATTCGAGCAGGACGAATGCCTTTCAGCTTGGCCATCTCGATGTACGGGCTTGCCAAAAGATTGACAATAGATGCGCGCGTCATGCGCATCATGTGGGCCACCACCACCAGCGTCAAAGTCAACACGGGCAATGCTGAGACCTTTACGCGTTCAAAAAATCCCATAAAGTTGTCAACATTGGAAATCGCTGGAAATACCTGAAAATTTACCGCGAGTATGGCCATCAGTATGTAAGCAACAAAAAATTCCGGCACTGAGATGGTGCTTAAAGTCGTAATAGAAATCACCCGATCGAAAGCCGTATTTCGATAAAGGGCTGCTAATACACCAAGACCGATGGCAAGGGGCACCGAGATCAGCGCCGACATCCCCGCTAGAAACAGCGTGTTGCCAATCCGTCTGCTGATCAGTTCGGATACCTCGCGCCTATTGGCCAGGGAAACGCCCATGTCCCCATGCAGGAGATTCCAGACCCACTCCGCGTAGCGCATGTGGACAGGTCGATCGAGATTCAACTCCGCACGGCAAGCAGCGACCGTATCTGGGTGGGCCATCTGCCCCAACATCTCGGTACAGACATCTCCTGCTAGAAATTCCATACCGACCGTGATCAGCAGGGAGATCGCAAACAAGGTCAAGAGTCCGAACCCAAGCCGCTTGATGATCATGCCCCACAACTGGCTATTCACTGTCTCGGCCCCTTAAGAAAAAAGTGGCCAGGGTAGAAACCCTGGCCACTTCGGCAATACTTCATGGAGTTGATCAGATTACCGTATCAAGCAAACCACCATCGCTCACAACTCCGGCAACCATCCAGCTCGAAGTTACCAGCGAGATCACCATGAGCCAGCTTATCGGACCGTGCATCGACATTATTGGCGAAACAAGGAATCACGGTTCCCCCTTCATTGTGGAGGATTGTCTGCATCTCTACATAGATATCACGGCGTTTGGCTTCATCCAGTTCAGCCCGGCCCATGACCAACAACTCTTCAAAGCGTGCGTTGTCCCAGAAAGTTTCGGACCAGTTGCCGCCGGCTTTGTAACCAATGGTAAACATCCAGTCGGCAGTCGGTCGGCCACTCCAGTAACTCGCTGACCAAGGAACCTTCATCCACGTGTTCGACCAATATCCATCCGCAGATGCCCGCGTGACCTTGATATTGATACCGGCAGCTTTAGCCGATTCAGCATAAAGCGTTGTCGCATCTACCGCACCAGAAAATGCTGCGTCCGAGGCATGGATCTCTACATCGAGACCCCCATAGCCGGATTGAAGCAGATGCCACCTGGCCTTGTCAGGATCGTATTGGCGCTGGGGTATTTCAGTGGCGCAATAATTCTGCGACACACTGATTGGATGGTCATTACCCAGTGAGCCATAACCCCGAAGCACGGTGTCCACAAATGTTTGGCGGTTAATTCCTAACTTCAGCGCCATCCGAACGTTGTTGTCGCCGAATTTTTCCTGACGAACATCCATTGGATACGTGAAATGCTTGGTACCAGCGACCTGAAGTATTTCAACACCCGGCTTCTTTTTCAGCATGCCGACTGTTTTCAGGTCAGTTCTTGCAATCGCATCGACCTGGCCGGTTGCCATCGCGTTCATTCGAGCAGCGGCATCATTAATCGCGATCAAACGACACTCATCGAAATGCCCACGGCCTTCTTTCCAATAATTAGGATTGCGAATCAGATGCGTGCCAACACCCGGCTCGAAACTCTTGATGCTGTATGCTCCGGTGCCATCCCCTGCATCCCAATCGATATTGCCACTGCTGTCAGCAGGCCCTATCAGGATATGGTAATCACTCAGCAAATACGGAAAATCCGCGTTCCCAGATTCAAGTTCAAAGATCACTGTATTTGGGCCATCCTTTCGAATGTTACCCATAGACTTTGCTACGGCGTTGGCAGCTGAGGTAGAGCCCTCGCGAGAGTGCCACGCAATTGATGCAATGACGTCATCCGCATCCAGTGTTTTACCGCTATGGAATTCGACGCCTTGTCGGAGTTTAGCTACCCAGGTCTTCGCATCCGCAGAAGGCTCGAGAGTTTCGGCCAGTTCGGGAACAGCCTGTCCCTTGGCATCAACTTCGACCATTGCATTCTTAACAGCGCCCTGATTCATAGTAATCATGTAATGGTCACTGTTGAGACCTGAATCGAGGGTATCCCCAGTATTCGCAGCTGGCAATCCCACCCGGTACACACCGCCCTTCTTTGGCGCCGCCTGGGCGGCCTCGTTATACAACAGCGGCGCGGCTGCCATCAGCCCCATGGCGGACGCTCTGGACAGGAACTCTCGGCGGTTCATCGTGCCACGAGTAACCTGCTTCTGCATTCGTTGCAAATCTTTTTGTAGGTTCGACATCTGGTAGTACCCTCCTAATTAAGTTAATTGGTGTTCACAACTTGGTTATGTAGGCGAATTCACGAACGCCTAACTCAACCTATCGTGCTCGTAATTCCAACAGGCGGACCCTTGCATACTTGTTGTAGAAATTCAACTATTGCGTGACAATCGATGTGCGAACTAGCCTACGCAAGCCATGTTGCACTCATATTCCATCATTTTAGCGAGCGTGGCGACCCAATTCCTGGGGCGGGCAGCATTTGATAATGGCCAAAGTACCCACAGACTGAAGCCAGTACCGAAAGCTGAACTTAAAACCCGCCCTTTCAAGACCGCACCAACTTAGCCAAATCAATGGTTCCGATGACCTCATTGAGTGATCAATTCGGCCGTTTTTCTGGAGGCATCCTTCGCACTTTGACGGAACGGAACTGCCCAAATCTCGTAACCCTCATGACCGCCCTTTCGGATCTGAATCAAATCGTAGAACCAACAATTCCAAATAGAACCGTATCCTGCAACTGGTTGGATAAGGCTTTCGACAAAATTCCTACAGACTTGAAGTTACTTAGCGACAGCGCCCGCAAACTCGCTGATCAAGCCCATTGGCAGGAGTCCCAACGAAACGTTCCGGGCGTGTTTGAAGGTGGGTATGCGTTTGTCGCACTGATTGGCCCCGAGGGGCAATTGCGTTCCGACGAGTTCAAGGTCGGTCTCTTCATTCAACAACCTGATACCTACTACCCGCCTCATGCCCACGATGCGGAAGAGTTTTATTTCTTGCTAAGCGGTAAACCAAATTGGTGGGCGGGCAAACGAACGTTCACCGCAAACCCAGGTGATCTGATCCATCACGCACCGAGCGAAGTGCACAGCATGGAGACGATGAATGAACCCTTTCTTGCCATCTGGGCGTGGATTGGAGATACCAACGGAAACTTCTGGTTTCCCGATGATCCATCACGATGTGCACCGTCTTCGAAGCCCTAGTCTTGCGCTGCGGGACATTATGGCGGAGAGGGAGGGATTCGAACCCCCGGACGGTTGCCCGTCAACGGTTTTCAAGACCGCCGCATTCGACCACTCTGCCACCTCTCCGGTCTGGGATGATTGTAGCCCATTATCTTTCTATGACCTTTTCACAAATCGCATGGCAATCATGCGGTCATGACCTTACAAAAACTTGATTTTTGGAGGAAAGGCCCTATCCTAATGTCTGCATACCTTTGTGAATTAACGCCAACATGGAGCAATAGCACGTTATGTTTAACAGAGAACAAGTTGCCTCTCTCCGACCAGCCTCCAATGCTGTGGAATATAACAAGGTCCTTCGAAATACCTATGGACTACTCTCTGCGACCTTGCTTTTCAGTGGTGCCATCGCCGGACTCTCCATGGCCTTGAACTGGCCTCATCCAGGTCTTGTGGTTACCCTCGCTGGCTATTTCGGACTACTTTTTCTGACTCGTCGATTTCGGAATTCAGCTCTTGGGCTGTTATTCGTGTTCGCTCTGACAGGATTCATGGGCCTGACGTTGGGGCCAATCATCGATTACTATTTGACCGCTGTCCCGAACGGCCACCAGGTGGTGACGACCGCCTTAGGCGGTACGGGTGTCATTTTCCTGGGTCTCTCGGCCTACGCCCTGCGAACCCGCAAGGACTTCAGCTTTTTGGGTGGGATGCTGTTTGCCGGCATCCTGGTAGCATTTATCGCTGGAGTAGGCGCCGTAGTATTTGGAATCCCCGCATTGTCCTTGGCGGTATCCGCAATGTTTATCCTGCTGATGAGCGGACTCATTCTGTTTCAGACCAGTCAGATCTTACACGGCGGTGAAACAAACTACATCATGGCGACCATCACACTTTATGTCGCAATTTATAACCTGTTCCTCAGCCTGCTCCACATCCTAGGCATATTTGGCGGTGACGATTGAGAGAAAGTTTACCCAACTAAATACCCAGCTCCGACATGTCCACTGCTGGACAATTGGGCACAGTTCTTTCACGTATTCTGGATTCTGTCACATCCGCTCAGATAGGGCCGTAGTACATCTGGAACCGATATTGTTCGGTCTTCATTCTGGTAGTTCTCCATGATTGCCACCAGTGTCCTGCCTATAGCAAGACCCGACCCATTCAGGGTGTGCACATACTCTGGTTTGCTGGTTTCAGGATTACGCCATCGAGCCCGCATACGCCTTGCCTGAAATGTTTCAAAATTACTACACGAGGAGATCTCGCGATACCTCTGCTGGCCAGGAAGCCAGACCTCCAAGTCATAGGTTTTAGCCGAAGAAAACCCAAGATCTGCAGTGCAGAGTGTAACGACTCGGTAAGGCAGTTCGAGGCGCTGTAATACGGTCTCAGCATGACCAGTCAACTCCTCTAGGGCAGCCCATGATGTTGAAGGTTCAACAATCTGGACCAGCTCTACCTTCTCAAACTGATGTTGTCGGATCATACCTCGGGTATCTTTACCATAAGATCCTGCCTCACTCCGGAAACACGGTGTGTGACACACGTGACGAACAGGCAACCGAGTCGATTCGAGTATTTCGTCACGATAAAGATTAGTGACTGGCACCTCTGCGGTGGGTATGAGGTAGTAGCGGGGATCGGTATCAGTTGCGAACTGATCCTGTTCAAACTTTGGCAATTGCCCTGTACCAAACAAAGAACTCGCATTAACCAGATACGGCACATAGGTCTCTTCATACCCGTGCTCCTGGGTGTGAAGGTCCAACATAAACTGAATCAACGCCCTGTGGAGTCGAGCGAGACCTGCTGTCATCACGACAAAGCGCGAACCGGCCAGCTTCGATGCTCGTTCGAAATCCAGCATTCCCAAGTCTTCACCAAGTTGAACATGGTCAAAAATTTCAAACGAAAAATCACGCCGCTCACCCCATCGCCTTTGCTCGACATTATCATCCTCTGACTCACCCGGCGGCACGCTCTCGTGAGGAATATTTGGCACGCCCGCAGTCAAGTCATTGAGCTGAAGCTGAATCTGTTGCAAGCGATCGTCAATCGTTTTGAGTTCCGCTCCGAGCAGTTCGGTTGTCTTGATGAGTTCAACAGCATCTTCTTTGGATGCTTTAAGTTTTCCGATCTCTTTTGAATTTTGGTTACGAGAATGTTGTAGCTCCTGTTGTTTGATCTGCAGCTGTTTGCGATCCTTCTCCAAACTCTGAAACCGTTCGACATCAAGCAAATACCCCCGGGCTTGCAGCACTGTTGCCACTTCCTCTGTTTTACTTCGGAGCAGTTGTGGATCAAGCATCTTCGATCTACCTCAAGGCTTTTCTATCAAAAATTTCGACCGACACTCATTCCCAGGTATGCACCCAGTACAGATACGACCACGGTTGTCACAATGTACAACAAACCACGCAGCCACAAACCCTGATCAAATAGAGTAATGGCATCTATGGAAAACGCCGAAAATGTGGTAAATCCACCCAGCAGTCCTATCTGAAGACCATTTCTTAACAAATCGCTTAAGGGTATGCGTGTGACAAACAGCGTAAGGATCAGTCCCGCCAGAAAACACCCGAATACATTGACAAATAACGTGCCCCACGGGAAGCCCCCCCCTGCAAGTAGAGTAATGCGCCACCCTAATCCATAGCGCATCAGTGCCCCAACAGCACCACCGCATCCTATGACCAGTAACTGCAGCATTCTATTTATTCAGCATCGGATATGACATCGACGCCGATAGGCGGGACAAACCGAAATACACTATCGGGGATCGGTTGATTTTCAATCACATTGGCCAGTGTTACTCGCGTGATCTGATTAAGTTCATCCAGCAACTGTATAAGTCGAAGGGTCTCCCCCTCGAAGCCCAATTGAATCTCTGCAAAGCTCCCATCGCTCAATTTAGGAGTTAGTGAAATCCAGTTGACGGCACCCTGCCCCCCCAAATTGTTTACATTGTAGTCTTTCCGATATTGTTGCCCACTGGACAACAAAACTGCGGGAGTTTGTCCTATCGCACTCTCCTGCTCCCTGCGCGTGACCTGCTCCAGTTCGATATCGTAGACCCAAAGCACCTGACCGTCAGCCACAATAGTCTGGGGATGAACAGATTCATAATCCCACCGAAATCGACCTGGACGAGCAATCCACAGCAGTCCACTGGACTCTTCAAGCGCCAGTAGATTTTCGTCAAGGACCACCTGAATAAAACTCGCCTTAAACGTATCAACTTTTTCAAAGAAACGATCGAGCCGCTCAAACCCATCCGCACCTGCACATGCCGGTGACAGCCCACCCCCTATGACTAAGCAGAGAAGAATCCAGCGTCTAGCTTGGCCGATCGCAGTCACTTATTCTCGCCGAGTTATCTATTCGACCGGAACCGGTGCAAAGACTTCACGTCTTCCGTTTTCGAGTGGCCCGACCACACCCGCTGCCTCCATGGCCTCTACCATCCTCGCCGCGCGGTTATACCCGACCCTAAGATGTCTCTGAACCGCCGAGATTGAAGCTCGTCGCGTTTCCGCAACAAATGCGAGCGCCTGGTCATATAAGGGATCACCTTCGCCCCCAATCGCGTCGCTCCGTCCAGAACTCATTTCCTCGGAAACCTCTGGTTCAACCACAGCATCGAGAAACTCGGGTGCGCCACTCTGCCGCAAATGTTGTGCGACCCGCAGAACATCCTGGTCCGACACAAAAGCCCCATGCACTCGGACTGGATAGCCGGTACCAGGCGGTAGAAATAGCATATCGCCATGTCCCAGCAGCTGCTCCGCTCCCATCTGGTCGAGAACAGTACGCGAATCAGCACGAGAACTCATCTGGAATGCAATACGAGTTGGAAAATTTGCCTTAATCAGACCGGTTACAACATCCACCGAAGGCCGTTGAGTCGCCAACACCAAATGGATACCAGCTGCTCTTGCGCGTTGTGCTAGTCGCGTGATCAGCTCCTCGATTTTCTTTCCGGCGACCAATATAAGATCGGCAAACTCGTCCACGATTACCACTACGTAAGGCATTTTTGCCAGCGTAGGTGGCGGATGGTCTTGCTCACCGCTGATTGACTCATAGAAAGGGTCCGGAAGCGCTTTTCCAGAACTGATTGCAGCGAGAACCTTGCGGTTGTACCCCATGATGTTCCTGACGCTAAGGGATGCCATCAGCCTAAATCGGCGATCCATCTCGCCGACGCACCAGCGAAGCGCGTTGGCGGCTTTGCTCATATCGGTGACAACAGGTGTCAGTAGGTGGGGTATACCGTCATAACCTGACAACTCAAGCATTTTGGGATCGATCATGATCAGTCGAACATCCTCGGGGGTCGACTTGTAGACAATGCTTAAAATCAGCGCATTGATACAGACCGATTTCCCCGATCCCGTGGTACCTGCGACGAGCAAATGCGGCATCTTGCACAAATCATCGACCACAGGCTGTCCCGATATATCTTTACCCAACACGATCGTCAAAGGGCTTTTGCTCGATTCGTAGACCTCAGAAGCCAACCCCTCAAGAAGGAATACCGATTCCCTCTGCTCATTAGGTATCTCCAGTCCGATGTATGTTTTTCCAGGGATATTTTCGACCACCCTGACGCTGATCACCGACAATGAACGAGCAAGGTCCCTAGCCAGACCCACCACCTGACTTGCCTTAACACCCGGTGCAGGATCAATTTCAAAACGGGTGATCACAGGCCCTGGCTGAACTGATTCCACTCGCACATCTATGTTGAAGTCCATGAGTTTTTTCTCAACCAACCGGGACATCATTTCCAAGGTTTCCTTGCTATATCCCTGAACCTTTGCCTCAGGCTTATCAAGTAGCCCTAATGCTGGTAGTGAACCCTGCGGTACCTTTTCCGCTGCAAACATTGGGATTGGGGACTGTTTCTCCTTGTAGATACGGGCACCCTCTTTGGTTTTAGTGACCTTAGGCTCTATACGCGGGGGCTGTTTCGTAGCACGATCCCGTCTAATTTCTGCCACTGTATCTTGTCGTTTTCGTTTGAGCTTGGAACCCTGCACTTCATCAAACCAGATTGTCACACGCTGCCATACCCACTTCGAATACTTGCAGGCTACCTCCCCGACCTTATCCATGATTGTGAACCAGCTGACGTCAAGCGCCCATGAAATTCCAGCAATAAAGACCACCAGGAATACAACCGTTGCTCCGACAATCCCAAATGAATCAAAGGCCCACGCACCCGCCAAGGCGCCGATCCAACCGCCTGATTCAAATGGCATAGTGCGTGACCAAGAGAAATAATGTAGAAATTCGATACCACATGCTGAGAAAAGCACAAATATCATGCCAGCTCCATGAACCAGCCTAGAATAACCCATACCTTCACTGTCCGGTTCTCGCAACAGTCGCCAGCACACTACGCCAAACAGTATCGGTAGAAAGTAGGCAGAGTAACCTAATGCATTCAGCATTAAGTCTGAAAACCAAGCACCGAATCTGCCGCCAAGATTCTCGATGTCGTTACTGACACCAGTGTGCGTGAAACCAGGATCACTGCTTGAATAACTCGCTAAACAAACCAGTAGATAGGCTGTGAATGCAACCAGAGCAATGACCAATACCTCCCTGCCAAGACGCAACAGTCTTGGTGACACACGGACATTAGTCCGTTCCACTTGTTTGGGCGACTTCGCCTGGTCCACAGTAATCGTTAAGCAGGTCGGTAAAGAAGGTGAGGCAGTGTAATTATATCGAAATATTCAAGAGCAGCGCTTAATCTGGGTGATGCTCCCCTATCCGTATCTGTTTATACTCATTATGATAGCGCGTTCGAGTTCGCTGATGATCTCGTATCGCTTGAACCCACCATACTCCGACCCGACCACCTCAGTTAAGAGCGCCTGCCATGCGAAAACCGGTTCATAGCCAATTGTTGATCCTCGGGTCTGGGCCTGCGGGTTATACCGCTGCCCTCTACGCTGCCCGTGCAAATTTGAGCCCAGTTCTGATTACGGGCATTGAACAGGGTGGCCAGCTCACTACAACCACAGATGTGGACAATTGGCCGGGCGATCCAACAGGAGTCCAGGGACCAGAGCTAATGCAACGTATGTTGGCGCACGTGGAACGATTTGATACCAACGTTACATTCGACCATATTCATGATGCCGAATTGGACCATAGGCCATTCCATCTGCATGGCGATTCAGCAACCTACACCTGCGACGCACTTATCATCGCGACCGGTGCATCGGCAAGGTACCTGGGGCTGCCATCAGAAGATACTTACAAAGGGAAAGGCGTCTCGGCATGTGCGACGTGCGATGGTTTTTTCTACAAAGACAAACCCGTTGCCGTAATAGGTGGTGGCAATACAGCAGTTGAGGAAGCCCTGTATCTTTCAAATATCTGCTCTACTGTCTCGTTGGTTCACCGCCGTAAACAGCTAAGGGCTGAAGCGATCATGCAGGACAAATTGTTTGGCCGATCCGGTGGTGATGGAAATGTGTCCATCCACTGGAACAGCACACTTGATGAGGTAGTGGGTGACACGACAGGTGTAACTGGCATTCGAATAAAAGACGTTAACTCGAGCGAGAAAAGAACAATCGACGTACATGGGGTATTTGTTGCCATTGGTCATGATCCCAACACAGAACTATTCAAGGACAAACTAGCGATGAACGGCGGATATATTGTGATCAACGGGGGACTGAATGGAGAAGCTACAGCAACAAGCATCCCAGGAGTATTTGCAGCTGGAGACGTTACGGATCACGTATACCGCCAGGCGGTAACCTCGGCGGGTTCAGGTTGTATGGCTGCTCTGGATGCTGACCGATTCTTAACCGATCAATCTAACTGATAGGCGACCTTCTTATGCACGATCCCGATCGCTTATTCAGAAAGTCAATGACTGGAGTCACGCCACTTCGTAATCAAGACTCGCGGGGCATTTCAAACAAGCCACGAAATAACAGCGCACCGCCTAGAACTGACCCGATAGCTGGGCCTGGAAAGGTGGAGCTTGATGGCGATCTTTTTTACAGAAGTGGAGTCCAAAAACGTAAATTGAGGGAGCTTAAGCGAGGTCGATTAAAGATCGCTGGAATTCTTGACCTCCATGGGCACACACAGACCTCTACCCCCGCTGCGATCACCCGTTTTATAACGTCCTGTAACAACTCAGACAGCCAGTGCGTCATGATCATCACTGGAAAAGGGAGAAACTCCCCTGATAGAGTGTCGGTCGTTCGAGCCATCACACTTGAAACGCTTCGAAAAAACCCTCGTGTCTTGGCTTACTCCTGTTCACAACCGATCGATGGAGGTCACGGTGCCTTCTATATCCTGCTACGGCGTTAACCTATAGCTTGTTCAACCAGAACTACCGCGTGCGCCGCTATACCCTCAGCACGTCCGGTGAACCCTAGGCCTTCGGTAGTGGTTGCTTTTACGTTGACGAAACTTTGATCTAATTCAAGGTCAGCCGACAGGTTCGATCGCATCGCATCGATAAATGGTGCCAATTTTGGCGCCTGGGCTACCAATGTCGCATCAACATTAACGACCCCTATCGCATGGGATTGAAGTAGCCGGTGAACTTCGACCAGTAATTCACGGCTGTTTCTATTTCTGTTTCGGTGATCAGTATCCGGAAACAAATTCCCGATATCTCCGAGTCCTGAAGCGCCCAATAACGCGTCACAAATCGCATGGATCAGAACATCAGCATCGCTGTGGCCCTGCAAACCTTGGTGATAGGGTATCTCCACCCCCCCAAGAACTAGCACCTGCCGGTCAACCAGTCGATGGGCATCAAACCCATGGCCGACTCTGATTAGGTCCTTCACGATTGCTCACCGAGCAAGAATTCTGCCAGTCGCAGATCCTTGCTGTTTGTGATCTTGATATTTCGCCCAACGGATTGAACGATCAACGGTTTTAGACCAAGCTTTTCTACCGCTGCTGATTCATCCGAGATCGATTCAAGATCATGCACCACCGCCTCTAGCGCGGCGAACAGCACCCCAAACCGGAACAATTGAGG
>Ga0310125_10001524_pt1 | contig 11721 bp, 8 predicted proteins | sample CB11b_Tmax_Bot8__FD_203508 | JGI IMG/M metagenome (GOLD analysis project Ga0310125, IMG submission 203508) | Marine microbial communities from Western Arctic Ocean, Canada - CB11b_Tmax_Bot8 | ecosystem: Environmental > Aquatic > Marine > Oceanic | place: Canada: Western Arctic Ocean | collected... | reverse complement strand
TGGTTCACACACCCACGTTCCGACCGCCGATGCCCGGATTCTGCCCCACGGAACCGCATACATTACAGACTTGGGGATGTGCGGTCCGCACCATTCGATTATCGGTCGTCGCATCGATCGCGTGTTGGCCCAAATGACTACTGCCATGCCCGCCCCGTTTGATGTTGCCCACGGTGACCCACGCCTGAACGGCGTGATCATCGAAATTGATACCGAGACCCGTCGGGCGACCAGCATCGAACGCCTAGAACTTCCAGCCGATCCCGATAAACCGCCCTTCATCGCCGGCCCTTCTTAGCCTGATGGCGGTGCTGTTTGCCACCGGTCGGCAAGGATCGCCAAACTCATCTTGGAATTGACCCGATAGCGGCTGTGTGAGCCAGATTTTCACCGAACCGACGCCGCGGAGCGGAGCTACGCCCATCGTTGGGGTGGACAGAAATATCCAGCGTATGTGGGGTAACGCACCGCTACGTAACAAAGTTTTGTTTCTGCTGTTGTTGGCTGTGGTAGGGGGAAGCCTTGTCGGGTTGGTTGAGGCGCGACTGGGCTTTCGCATCTGGCCTTTGTGTATTGGACTTTCGGTCCTTGCAATTGCCCTGGGATGGCTGGCTCATCTATGGATCATTCAGCCGTTCTATCGTTTGATACAGGTAGCGCAAAAACTGGAGAATCTCAGTTGCCAGGACCGTTCGACGTCGATAGCCCAGTTGCCCCTGCCTCGAACCGACGAGATCGGACAGATTTCTCGCGTGTTGCACAATGTCTCCACCTCGGCGTTGCGTGATCGTTTTGAAGCCGCTCAGCTTCGCAGAACCTTCGACCACCGTGTGGCGACCACCACGAAAAAAGCCACTAGTGGACTTCGCCGCATTGTGATGCGCGATGCCCTAACTGGGCTGGCCAATCGACGATTTCTCGACGAAAACCTTGAACCGTTGGTCCATTCTATTTTGGCCGCTGGTGACGAACTGGTGTGCGTCATGGTGGATATTGACAACTTCAAACTTGTCAACGATACCCAGGGGCACGCGGTCGGCGACGGGCTTCTTATATTTCTTGCTGGATTATTTAGAGCCATCACCAGGGACAACGATTACGTTGCCCGTCTTGGAGGCGACGAGTTTGTAGTGCTGATGCCCTCTTGTCCGCTTGATCGTGTGTCTAGGTTTACCGACCAACTGCGATCTCTATTGCTACAGCACGTGCGCACTGTCCTGCCCGAAGGCCCGGCCATTGACCTGTCCATCGGCATCGCCTCACTGGAGCGAGACGGGATTGCCAATGGCTGCGAACTGCTCAAAGTCGCCGACACTGAACTCTATGCCGCCAAGCGCGCAGGCAAGGGTAGAACCTTCGGCCTTTGAGAGGCACGTGGCGTTGTTCCTTGGGCCGACGACCCATGCGTGTTATGCTCAACGTGTTGCCCGACCGCCATCTGTGGAGCAACCGCCGTGACCTGTCAGCTTACTGCCAATCTTGACGACGACGACCGCCACTGCCTGCTACAGGTGGCACGCAACGCAATCAGGCACGAGTTGTATCAATGCGTTCCATTAGAGATCAATGCCGACGACTTTTCACCCAACCTACGTTCCGTTTGTGCTACATTTGTCACCCTATGCATCGAAGACAAGCTGCGCGGTTGCATCGGCTCGCTGGAAATGCATCGTCCGTTGGTAGTAGATGTCGGTCGCAACGCCGCTGCCGCGGCCTTCGCCGATCCACGCTTTTCCCACTTAGCCCGCGAAGAATTTGAATGCATCGATATCCACATATCGATGCTCAGTCAGCCCGAACCGGTTCATTTTGAATCGGAAGCCGACCTGCTAGCCCAAATTAGACCGTGCGTGGACGGCCTGATCCTGACCGAGTCAACGCATCGCGGTACATTCCTGCCCGATGTCTGGCGGCAGATCGAGCAACCGCAGAAGTTTCTTGAACACTTGAAAATGAAAGCGGGGTTGCCCGCTGACTACTGGTCCGACTCGATTCAAATCCACCGCTACACCACCGAGTCAATCCCCTAGAGGATGCGGTTGCGTTGCTGTTGCCCTAAACCACGCGGTCCATCGCCAGTTCGTGGGCCTCGTGGTAACACTTGCTCAGGTGACTCCAGTCGAAGTGTTCTGACGTGCTTTCAACGGTGTTGCGCAGGGCGATGCGTTGACGCCGGTTCAGTTGGCAGAATCGCAGCATCCGGTGTGCCAGCGCTTCGGCCGCATCATGAAGGGGCCGACCGCGGCGATTCAGCACGTGCATACCCATTTCTTCGTGGTGGGGCAGTAACTGCTTGAAATACGATCCGAAGCCGGAAAGATCGCTCGTTACCGCTGGCACACCAAGCGCTATTGATTCCAAAGGCGTGTAGCCCCAAGGCTCGTAGTAACTGGGAAACAGGCCCAGGTGGCAGCCGCGTACAAACTGTTCGTACTCTAGGCCAAACAGCGGGCTTGATGGGCTGATAAAGTCCGGGTGGTAAATGACCTTTACCCGGTCGCACTCTTGGTTGAACAGCCCGCAGGTGCGCAGCTGATTGAGTACCGGGTCGTGTTCATCGTTGATCATGTCGTGGGTGACAATCGCGGGTGGCAGGTCGCGTTTCCACGCGTGTATTGCACGCCGCAGACGCAGCAGCCAATACTCGTCCACCACGGAATTCAGATCCACTATTCGCCCCTCGGCCGCGGCGTGGAACAGCTTTTTGCCCAGATCCTCACCGATTGTTTCCGCGGCCGTGCGAAACTCGTCCAGCATCGCCCGCGATTGTAATGCTGCGGCGCTGATCGACTTGACCGGCTGGCGCGTCACGATGAACGCCACCACCACCTTTTTACTGTCGGTCGCCCGAAGTTGGTGGTTCAACTTCGCCAGCGCGTCGATCGTCAGGTCCATGCCCTTGTTGCGGTATTCGAATCGACCCGATGTGAAAAAGTAAAGCGTGTGATCCAGATCGAAATGGTAACTGGGAAAAAAATGGCCGATGGTAAACTCGTGTATTTTTTCCTTGAACTTTCGGTGCAGGTTCTGCAGTTCATGCAGGGCAGTGATTCGTTGCGTGTTTATCCCGTTGGGCAGCAGCAGGTCCGGTTTGCGCTCCAGAAGATGTCGGCATTCCTGCCCCGTTATGTCCGATACTGTCGTAAACACGTGTGCCCCGTGCGTTGCCGCCCGTTCGATGCCGTGCTGTGCTTCGACAAGGTACTTGGCGGCCTCGTGCGACGCATCGTAATGGGGCAGGTTCTCATAGAAATGCTCATCATGCATCGCCAGGTACCGGCCCAGTTGCGTGGCGTGTGTAGTAAACACGATCGTGCCCGGCCAGTGGTCACGGCGCAGCATCGGGACCGCTGTCGCGGCCATCCATTCGTGGAAATGCGCTACGATCTTGCGTCGTGGCGATTCGCTCTCGGCCAGCAGCATGAGCAACTGTTTGCACGCCTCGCCAAACGCCACCACGTTGTTGAGCAACGCATCGTCGGTTGGTAACGGGATGTGGTGGTCCTGCCACAGGCGGTACTTGATTTCGTGCAAATTATCGAAAAATCCTTGTTGGTTTATAAGCACCACGTAGGGCCGACTTGTAACCAGCCACCGGCCAAAATGGATTTCAATACCCTGCGTCTGCATCTGTTTGACCGCTTGGCCCATCGGCCCCAGCAGTGGGGCCGGTTCAAATTCGACTGTCGCTGTTTGCGCGTTGTACGGTCCAATCAGGCAATACCGGTCCTTCCACTTGTCGACCATGCTCGACGCCTTCGAGCGCAGCACTGTGTAAATGCCACCAATCTGGTTACATGCTTCCCAAGCGATTTCCACCAGTAACGGCTTGGCACTGCCCGACCCGGAAGAACGCGGCACCACGCCGCGCAATGCCGTTGCGGAGGGTTTGGCCGTGTTTGGTGAGAACTTGTTCATCGGAAGTGCACTATCTCTGATCCCGGATTCCCAATCTGTTGGTACCGGTTATGCTGATTCAACGGGAACGAATCGGAACTGGCCCGTAGATGGCTCCCTTTCTCTACGCATGCCTATTTGCGTGTCAGTTAGGTTGCTGATGTAACTAGCGGCGTCGGTCCACTGCTGGCGAGCAGCATTGCGGGGTTTGTTGGCAAGCCATTGCTTGAAGGGTACAGCGTCCCATGGACTACCAGGCGGATTATTGAAATATCCAGCCAATGTTTCACGCATGATCACATGATCCTGTGGCGTCTTTGGCCCCTGGTAATACATGATGGCAGCGACCTTGCGATCGCCCGGTCCGTCCGGCGGGCTCCATGTTCCGTGGTAGATACGGCTGTCGAAAAATACAACATCGCCTGGATTGGCTTCGCACGCATGGGAGGGGACTTGGTCCGCCTGTTTGAGCAATCCGGCTGCTTCGGACCGGGCAATTTGCTTGTGGAGCTCTGGCCGGTGCGAACCGGGGATTACCCGCAGTGCGCCCGTATCGGCACGGACCGGTTCGTGCAGCGGCCACTGGAATTTTGGGCCGAAGCCGAACTCGTTGGAATGGGTAATGGACCCGTCGTTGGCGTGCCATTCCGTGCCTCCGGCCGCATACCGGTAGGCTAAGTGCATGAACCCGATAATGTCGTTGCCGAAAGTTTGCTTGGCGATGGCGAGGAAACGCTGGTCTTCCAACATAGAGGCGCTATAGGGCGTATCGTCGCCGAGCATGGAGAAGCAGTGAAATTTTGAACCATCACACGGTTCATGGGCGCTGACATGGGCAACGCCGACCTCAAACTCATCGATCAGGATTTTCAATTCATCGCGCGAAAAAAAATCATGCAGCACGATAAAGCCGAGCTTGTTGAAGTGGCGCAGTTGTTCGTCGCTGAGCATGACCAGTTTCTCTAATGGCAGTCTATTCTAGCTCTTGACGCAAAGGGTTTGCAACCGGATGAGTTTTGCAAGGGCTGTGGGCCGAAAGGACTTAGGCGGGCTGGTCGAGTTGGTACTGCTTGACTTTTTTATAGAGCGTGGTGCGGTTGATGTCGAGTTGTCGAGCCGTTTCTTGGCGGTTCCAGTTGTTGGCCTCAAGGGCCGCGAGGAGAATCAGGCGTTCTGGGTCGGCAAGGGCCTGGTGCAGTGGCATGGGCGTCCAACCGTTAGCAAGGGCGCCGATATGGGCGTTTATTGCAGCATCGCCGTTACCGGACGCAGTGATGGCCGGCGTAGCGGCCAAGAGGTGGTCGGGCAGGTCTTTGAGTTCGATCTGAGGCTGACCGCTTAGGACCACGGCCCGTTCCACAACATTTTCCAATTCCCGCACGTTGCCGGGCCAGTGGTAATGGCCTAGGGCTTCAATTGCATCGTCAGAGAATTGCCGTTGCTTGCCTGTTTCCTTGCTGTACTTATTCAAAAAGCATTCGACGAGCAGGGGAATATCGCTGATACGCTGGTGCAGAGAAGGCATCACGATGCAAACGACATTGATACGGTAAAACAGGTCTTCGCGGAATTGGCCTGCGTCGACCAGTTCTTTGAGCGGTTGGTTGCTTGACAGAACAAAGCGCACATCCACCTGCCGCGTTTGCGTGGAGCCTACCGGCTCGAATTGCTTTTCCTGGATCACCCGCAGCAACTTGAGTTGCAATGCCGGCGTGGCACTATTGATCTCGTCAATAAACAGCGTACCGCCGTCGGCTGCGAGAATTTTTCCGGGTTTATCTGTATCAGCGCTAGTAAAGGCGCCCTTTACATGTCCGAACAGCTCGCTTTCCAAAAGCGTTTCGGGAATGGAGCCACAGGAAAACGTGGCAAACGGCCCGGTTCGGCGGGGGCTGTGCGCGTGGATGGCGTGGGCGACCATGGACTTGCCCGTGCCGCTGTCGCCTTCGAGCAGAACCGTGGTTTTGCTCTCTGCCACGGCTTCGATTAACTCGTAAATTTTCTGCATGCGGTAGTCGGCACCTACAATGTTGTCCAGTCCGTAGCGCTGGTTGAGCTGATTGCGCAGGACCTGGTTTTCAGCCAGTAGCGTATGCTGCTGCACGGCCCGGCCCACGGCGATGCACAACTCGTCTTCAATGATTGGCTTGGTCAGGTAGTCGACTGCGCCGAGCTTGATGGCCTCGACAGCGGTTTCGATCTTGCCGAAACCGGTGATCATGATGACTGCCACCGACTCGTGTTCCTTGCGGAGAGCCTTGAGCATTTCCATGCCGTCGCAGCGGGGCATGTTCATGTCAGCGATGACCAGTCCGATATGCTGACCGTTGGCGTTGCCATTTTCAGTGGCCCGTTCGATCAGGTCCATCGCTTCAGCCCCGTCGCCCGCCGTGGCAGTGGGATAGCCTTCGCGGGAAAGGAACTCGGCGATGGAATCAGCGACGATCGGATCGTCATCGACAATCAAAATGCGTGTGTCGTCGATCATGGCAAATATTCAAATTTTACGACCAGAGGCGTCGTCGTTGCGGTAGATGACGGTCAACGCTACCCCGCCGCCAGGCACGTTTTCAATCTCCAGTCGGCCACCCAGTTTCCGTACGATTTCGGCAGACATCGCCAGACCCAATCCGTGTCCGGCAGGTTTGGTGGATACGCCGAATCGAAATGACCCGTCGTTTTCGAGGACGGCCGGGGCGAGGCCCGGACCGTTGTCGATTAAGCGCAGCACGATCTGCCGGTTTTTCAAGGCACCGTGAATTTGTATGGACGCGCCGCGGGAGGCCCTGCTTTCGTTGCCTTGCAAGGCCTCAATACTGTTGCGCAAAGCATTGGCGATTACTGGGTAGATCGCCCCAGCCGGCAGTTTCGCCGCGTCCGCGGCAATGTCTACTTGTATGGCGACCTTGGCATCCTCCGCGGCGGCTGCAAGTGTATCCACCGCGTACTGGACGGTTTCGCCCAGCGTGCGTTGGGTAATGAAAAGGTCGTGGCCCACGCGGCTGTCGCGAATCCACCGCTCCAGCAGTTGTGCCATTTGCCTGAGTACTTGGTTTGCCGATTCCAATCGATGTGCAGCGTTATCACCACTGGCATTTTGCCCTGTCAGCCCTTCGTCGTTGCGCAGGCTGGCAAGAACCAGTCCAACGTTGCGCAGGCCCGCGTCCAGCAGGTTGGCCAGTTCATGAGCGAAGCCTGCTGACGCGGTGGGATTACTTATCGGTCCTGATGGGGCGTGTTCATCGACAACGTGTTGCAACGGATTGTTGTGTTGAGTCGACATCTATAGCATTACATCGACACGAGAACGGCCGTGGTTAACACCGTGAGGCATGGAGGCAACACGTGTTACCGAAGATTTGAAAAGAAGAGTGATGATCACCGTACGTGGCTCATTCAACCGACGGCGGGGATATGTATCCAGTCGGCTTTGGGGCACCATTTGGCCCCCTGCCAAAATTCGTCGTTCATATTGGGCCGGCCCGTCAAGTGGATGTGGCACTTTTTCCGGTTCTTGGCCAGGAATCTACGCATTGCCTTGTTCACCATTTCCCGTGCCAGTTTGGCATTGGCCCAGTCATCGCCGACCGCGACATGATACTGGTAGCCGTGCTCATCGTAACGGCACAGAACGGTGCCAATTACCCCGTCCCCCTGGCAGGCGATAATGCTGAGGCCCGTCTGGTGGCTGAGCAGTTGCCGGATGTCGTTCTCACTGCCGCTTAGGCTCTGCCATAATCTCCGGACGTTGTCGTGGTCGTCCGGCCGGAGTTCGCGAATCTCAACGGCCATGGCTGTTTCTCCCCGTAACCGGTCAGGATTATCCAATAAACTCATCGACACAAACCCACCGCCCATTTAGCGGCCCTGCTTCACAGACCGGTGGCGTCAGCGTCCCGATCTGAAAGCAAGCCGCCATCGCTGCGTGGCTTGACTGTGCCGTCACGCTTCCATGACCGCTGGCAGCGAGCCTCGTCGCGCAGATCGGTTACTTGTGCCACCTTGGTGTCGTCGCTGAACTCGAATCGGCTGATGCCGCACAGGTCCGCTAGGTCGACAAGGTCGAAGCCCGCCAACCCGGCATCGGCAGGTACCAACAATCCGCAATCCAGAGGATTGTCGAATGCCATCCGCTGCCGGGCATCCTCGATGGCCTTGAGCCATTGGCTGCGTGCAACCATGATGGTGGCCCAGCGGCGGTCCGCTTTGGCCGCCGGTTGCTGGGGCAGTAGTTGAAGATGAACGCTGTCCGTGTTGGGGCCGTGCAGTGCGTGCCACGCCTCGTCGGCGGTGTGAGGCATGATCGTTGCCAGCAATCGGATCAGGGTGTCGGCAATGTCGCGCAACGCTGTCTGGCAGCGCCGCCGCCGTGGGCTGCCCGGCTTGTCACAGTAAAGACGGTCCTTGGCCGCCATCAGGTAAATGGCTGACATGGTGTCATTGCAAAAGTGAAAAATCGCTTCACTTGCCCGGCGAAAATTGAGCTGCTCGTAACTGTCACAGACGGCCATCACCAATTTTCCCAGTTCGTCCAGTGCCCACGCATCCATACTCGTTGCGTCATCATTGGTGAAGGTATGGCGATCAGCGGCGTTGTCGTAGTCCGCGAGATTGCTGAGCAGGTAGCGCAGCGTGTTGCGCACTTTGCGAAACTGCTCGCCGGCTAGATCGAAAAATTGGTCGTCGACCTTGATGTCATTGTCGACGTTCAGCGTGCTGACCCACCAGCGCAACACATCCACACCATAGTTGTCGAGCAAGCCCTCGATGGTGTGTCCCTTGCTCTTGGAGAGCGCGTGGCCGTCCTTGTCGACCATGAATCCGTGTGTGAGCACGGTCTTGAAAGGTGGCTGGCCCTTTATTCCCAGGGCCGGCAGCATGGAAAGCTGGAACCAGCCACGATGCTGGTCCGAGCCCTCCAGATACAAGTCGGCGGGGAAACCGTCATCGCCAAAACGATGGAGCATCACCGCGTTCCACGATGAACCGGATTCGAACCAGACGTCGAAGATGTCCGTGGCCTTGTGCAGTTGTCCGCTGCGCAAAGCCTCACTTGCCCAATCTGGCGCATCGTGATCATGGTTGGGGTCATATCCTTCGAGCAACTCGCGGGCCTCGACCTTGAACCAATAGTCTGATCCGTGCTCGGCCAATTTATCGGCCACGGCGCGCACAGAGGCCGCCGTAAGCAAGTAGTCGCCGCGGTCATTAAAAAATGCCGGGATCGGTAGCCCCCAAGCCCTCTGCCGTGACAGGCACCAGTCCGGTCGCGATTCCAGCATCCCCCGCATCCGATTGCGGCCCCAGGCGGGAATGAATTGGACATGCTGGATCGATTCAAGCGCCAACGCCTGCAAAGACCGCTCCATAATTTTTGCCGGTTTAGGTGGCTGCTCCTCTGGATGCTTGTCGAGGGCTTCACGCAAAGACGCATCACCGAGCTGTACTTTTTTGTGAGATTCCGATGTGACAACAAGAAACCATTGTTCCGTGGCGCGAAATATGATTGGTTTTTTGCTTCTCCAGTCGTGTGGGTAGCTGTGCGTGAATTGGTGGTCATGAAACAACCGGCTGTTTGCACGCAGATGATCGACGACTATCTGGTTGGCATCCCATACGAGTACGCCACGCAGTGATTGCGGAACCGACTCGTCGTATGTCCCATCTTCTTGGACAGGGCAATAGATGTCCGGATCAGGAGGTGGCGATTGCTCGTGTTGTTCCGGTGCTACCCAGCAGACCCGGGTGGGCCCGTCATCGGCATGATGAAAGTACAGGCGATTAGTCCTGCCCATTTCGAAGTCTTCAACGCCGTGCCCCGGGGCGTTGTGTACTAGGCCGGTACCGTTATCCATGGTGACGAAGTCAGCGGTCAGTACGGGGCACCGCCACGGTTGGAGTGGGTGGTGGTATTGAGTATTCGCTTTTTTAAGGTCGTTGCCGGCGCAAACACCAACTTGCTCAAAATGTACTGCACCGCCTTGCGTCAAGACCTCGCGCGCAAGTTGTTCCGCGAGGATCGCATGGTGCGTGTCGCCGTTATGTTCGAAGCGGTAAAGGGCATAGGTTGCCGTCTGGTCGACCGCCACCGCCATGTTCGAGGGAAGGGTCCAGGGCGTGGTTGTCCAGATCATAAGGTGCACCGGTTCGTTGGCCGGCGCATTGAGCGTCTCGGGCAGGATGGCCGGGCTTTCGATTTCAAACATCGCGTAGATGCTCGTGTCCTGCCGGTCGTAGTACTCCAGTTCAGCCTCGGCCAGGGCGGTGCGGTGTTCGATCGACCAGTGCACGGACTTTTTCATGCGGTAGACCAGGCCCTTGGCAACCAGTTCGGCGAACACGTTTAACGTCGCCGCTTCGTATGCCGGGTGCATGGTTAGGTAGGGCTTATCGTAATCGGCCAGCGTCAGCAAGCGCTGCATCTGTTTGGACTGGAGTTTGACGAACTTTTCGGCATAGTTACGGCACCGCTTACGGATCTGTATAGGTACCATGTCGGCGGCTTTGTCATCCAGATCCTGCATCACCTTGTGCTCGATGGGCAGTCCGTGGCAATCCCAGCCGGGCACGTACGGGCAGTCGTAGCCGGCCATGGTTTTGGAGCGGACGACGAAATCCTTCAGTGCTTTGTTGAGCAGGTGCCCCAGGTGAATCGACCCGTTGGCATAAGGCGGCCCATCGTGAAAAATATACTTGGGTGATCCGGCCCGGGCCTGTCGAATCTTGGCGTACAGGTTCTGATTCTGCCATTGCTTGAGCGTCGTCGGCTCATTCTGGACCAGATTGGCCTTCATGGGCAGGCTGGTCTTGGGTAGATTGAGTGTGGACTTGTAATTGGCTTGTTTGGCCTGCTCTTGGGGCATGACGCCTATCGTCCTTCGTGCAAACAAAAAACCCTACCATCCGGCAGGGCTTGTAGTGGCTGAAAAAATCGCCGGCCCTACCTGTGAACGGGCGGGGTAATGATGATCTCGATGATGTAGGTCAGCAAAGGTATATCCATGACCGAGGCAAATAGTATAGTTCCTCAATCAGTACGGACAACATGCGCACTTGAAAGCGAAGTTGTTGGCTCCGGCTGCCGAAGGGCATATCGTTAGGCCGTCGGGGTCGAGCAACTCGCCACAGGCCGTGAGGCCCGGCACGGGGCGGTAAGCAGCCGTGCTTTTTTCTACGTGAGCCACGAAAATGGTAACGCATTGCAAGGTGACGATCGGTTTATACCCGTTTTAGGGGCGGTTGTTGCCCATGGCCGCAATACAAGTGAGAAATATAGGCAAATACCGATAATGGTCTTGGTGTAACGTCGTAATCAGCTATAATCGACGCTTCGAAACATTGTTGATTCGAGGCTGTATGATATGCCCTGCCACGGTGCCAAGTGGATTACCCGGCCAGCAGGTCCATCGTGATATTGTTTCCAATTTATTTGGGTGATTCATGACACAAACCAATAATCCTCCTGCCACGCCCACCGTGTTGCAAGAAACAGCTCCGAGGCCCGAAATGCCCACGGTCACAAGCCGCAAAACGACACTACTACGACCCGAAGAAGTTAAGAGTCTGCGTCTGCAATGGTTTACTACGACCGCCTTGCTTGGCCTGCACATTGTTGCCGTGGCTGCAGTGATGCCCTGGTTCTTTTCATGGTCAGGGCTGATCATGGCCTGCGTAGGGACGTATGTGTTTGGCACACTGGGCATCAACGTTGGCTATCACCGCCTGTTGACCCATCGCAGTTTCGTTTGTCCGCGTTGGCTGGAGCGACTGCTGACGCTGCTGGGATTTTGCAACCTTCAGGGTTCTAGCCTCAAGTGGGTGGCC
>Ga0310125_10001523_pt1 | contig 11728 bp, 9 predicted proteins | sample CB11b_Tmax_Bot8__FD_203508 | JGI IMG/M metagenome (GOLD analysis project Ga0310125, IMG submission 203508) | Marine microbial communities from Western Arctic Ocean, Canada - CB11b_Tmax_Bot8 | ecosystem: Environmental > Aquatic > Marine > Oceanic | place: Canada: Western Arctic Ocean | collected... | reverse complement strand
TTTGGACTACTGCGACGAAGACGAAAGCGGTTGGCGGGGAATAGTCGTTGAGGACCGTCAGTCGGGACCGGCCGACATCGCCGCCACTCGAATCGACTTCTCCGACTGGTTGGCGGCTCTTCCCGACCGCGCGCGTCACGTGGCCGAACATCTGGCGGTGGGTGTGCCAACGAACGAGGCCGCGCGCCGCTTCAAGGTCTCACCGGCCCGGATTTCGCAGCTGCGGCGTGAGCTTCACGAATCGTGGCGACAGTTCCAAGACGAATCGGTGTCCGCACCAGAACCGGTCGTCGCAGGAAGGAGGTCTCGTAAATGGGAGCTCGCGCAAAACTGAATCAGGCCCATTTCAACGGGGCCCTGGTCATTTCCGGGATCATCGCGGCGGTGTTTGAGTCCTGGACACTGTTTGCGGTGCTGGCAGTCACTTTGATGATTGCAGCACTCGCCGGCGGTGACATTCGTTTGAATCGCCGGCGGTGACGGTTCAGCCTAATACCCCTGCCCACCGGTCTTTCGCTTTACGGCGATGGGCCGGTGGGGCGGGAGGTCTTGAAGCGAGCGCAAGCAATCACGGAAGCGTTTTTCTTGCTTAGCGTTGCGGGGCCGGCTCATTCGTCAAGGCCTGCATCGGCTCGGCGTCTTCCTAGTCCATGGTTCCGGACAATTTAGGACAGGGAAATTGTCGTGTCTGCCGGTTAAGCAAGGGGTTTGAGTTGCCCATCCACTTGAGTTGCTCGGAAGTAATGGCGGCTCAGCTGCTCTCACCTAAGTTCTTTCTCAAGGCCTTTTGGAGCGTTTTACTGGGGGTTCTGAGCAGACATCACCCGATGGTCGTGTAAGAACGTTAGTGCAGACCATAGTTCTCGGAGAGTCCATCCACGTCATTTGCGTGTTGGAATATGGCTAAATAGGCGCGACAGCACCGCTCACAGGCACGTCAGAGGGTGACTCGATTGTCGTGTGTGCTAGCAAAGCGACGGTATCAAGGCCCTTTGGGCCAGTTGCTTCGGTTGTGGCTGGGCACGAGTTGTCGGGTGGCGTGGCTTTCCGCCGGCACTTAAACCACCGGGCGTGCGCCGACTGGCAGAGTCTCTTCAACGTCTCGCCGTCACCGATCTCGTCGAACGCAAGTTCATCGCAGATCTTTTTGATCCGACGGCAGACCGTTGAGTGATCTTCAAATGAGAAGGTCGGTCCTGACTGGCTGATCCAGCCTCGTACGATCTGGTTGGCCTTGAGCGGCGCGTCCGAGCCTTCATGTTGCAAGGCAAGTTCATCTCGCAGCTTGACCCACGCGTCTTCGCCGATCCGAACGCGAAACTGCTCGTCGCGGCAATCAACAAGGTATCCGAGCCAATTGGCGCTCTGGCCCTCATGCAACAAACGGATGTTCGTCTCCGGGCAGCCCTTCAGGGTCATCCCCGCTGGCGTAACCAGCCTTTCGAGCGACCTGTAGGCTTGATCGGACTCGGTCTTGTCGCGGCACAACAGCAGGATGTCGTCGGCGGTTCTCAAGAGGGGAATCTCGGGATGTTCCTTTCGCCATGGCTGATCCAAGAAGTGGTCCAGATAGACGTTCATCAGGAACGGAGAAAGTGGTGCTCCCTGTCGAATCCCGCGTTTCTTCCCGGTGAACGACGTCCGCTCGATCAACTTGACGACGTCTTGGGGCAAGTGCGAAGTCAGCACATCCTTCAGACGGCTGATCGGGATCTTGTCGAAGGCATCCCGAAGATCTTCGACTATCCAGACAGTCCTGCCGTTTTCCGAGAGCGCCAGAGCAGCCGCCAGTGCTTTTTCTCGTCCCCGCTCTGGACGAAACCCGAATGACCGCTCGTCAAATCCGGGATCAGTCAACGGCTGAAGGACTTCCAGGATCGCCCTGCTTACCACGCGATCTTGGATATTCGAGATCGTCAGTTTCCTGTTGCCGCGATTGTTCCCCTTCGGAATGGAGACGGTACGAACCGGACCGTGGCGGTACTTGTCTTCCCGGATTGCTGCTCCAAGAGCGCGGCACAAGCTCCAGGACTCTGGATCGCTCAGCTGGTCGAACCTGAGACCATTCGGCCCCGGAGCTGACCCGCCCTTACCGTGCAGGTAGTCACACGCGGCGTCCAGGTTCCTTTTGTCCGAGATCCAGTGCAGGAGAAAACCATGGATCTCCTTCCTCTCAGAACCGAGACGCGTACTCGCGAAAGCCAGGGACGCACACATTCGTTTCAGGAAACACTGCCACGTATCTCTGTGATAACCGACGGCCTCGTAGTCCGATGGGTCGAAGTCGGGTGATGGGTGGTTGTTCCGCCGTCTGTGGGATTGCGATGCGGAACTTTCGTAGAAGGACATGATCCTACAGACCTCCTTCAAGCACACCGACCGGAGGACGTGTCGACGTCGGCACGGAATTCGACAGCCGACACGCCTCCCAAGCGGTAAAACTCATTTTCGGGCCGCATGACCCAACCAAAGCGTTCTGGAAGGATTTTCCAGAAACTGGATACCAGAGGCGGAGCCCTGGGCGCTTGACCGTTCCGAACGTCTTCAGGAAGTGAGTACGGGCATTGTACTTCCCGTCTCTACTTCGTTCTCCCGGTACGCTTCTGGGGCTTCCTGTGGTCGACCCTTTACTGGTGGGCGGGCCGCAGGACACGGAGGGTTCTTTGTGGTCTTCCCTCCGGCCAAAGACCGTTGCTACGTATAGGCGTATCTCCTTCATGGTGTTACCCGTGCTTCCTCTTTCCGTGGGCTGTGTTAAGTCGTCTAGTGCGGTGTTTTCTCCGGTGTTTTCTCCGGTGTGTTCCCGGTTTTGGCGGTTTGTCCCTTTCTAGTGGTTTCTCTAAAGCGATTTCTGACGGTTTGATTACGTGTTTCGGATTGGTGTGTTCCCTGAGCGTGGTTCCGAGGTCTCCCTGGGCATACATCAGGGTCACGGTTTCCGTTTCTCCTCCCACTTCCAGTGCACTGATCGTGGTAATCGATTTGTTGTCGGTTCGGGTTTCGGTTGGCCTGCTTTTTCCTGTGTTTACGGTCCAGTCGGGGAGTAGTCGGTGTAGTTCACGGGCGTGTTCGGTGTTCTCAACGATGATAGTAATGCCCTTCTGGGCCACACTCCTGTCCTCAAAGAACTGTTCTGTCTGGTCGAGGAGAAGCCCATATTCCCAGAGGGAAACGATGTCGCTGTTCGCCCAGGCGTCAGCAATGTCAGCAAGGCAGTTGTTTCGGGGTGTATTGTGCCAGTACAGCACGCGCTTCCTTTCGAGCGCAGTCATCTCCTTGCCTGGCTGCACTCTTACCGGTGGCGGATCCCAGTAGAGCGTCTTCTGTTCTTGTCTACCTCGTTGCTGGTAGATCACCGGACCGGAATATGCCTCGATCAGCTTCCGTGGCTCGTAGTTTCGCGAATCGCCTGTAACGAAAGAATAAAACCTTGGAACCTCCTGTACTGCGGGAAGGGCGGTCGTTCTGTCCCCGTTGCGCAGCCAATGGGCATCTGGGCAGATAACGATTTCACGGCTTCGGAAGTGCTCGTACCGCTTCCAGAAGGTCCCCACGACGTACTGGTACCCCTCTGACTCCTGTGACCCGGAGGCCATTCTGACTGGTGTCGGCAGGCATCGCGTCAGCGAATCACACCAGCTGCGAGCCTCCTTGTTGCTCGACACAGCAATGAAAACGTGGGCTCGGGGCATCAGCCGGCAGATCATCTCGATATGTCGCTTCACCTCGCCGGGGTGAGACACTGCGATCTGGCCGTGAGAATTGCCGGAAATTGCCTCGAGGAACACTGCGTCACTTCCGTCTCTGTTCTCCAGGAACTCCAAGTCCAGCTTCTGCCGCTGATCCATCTCCTCCAACCGCTCCTCACCGAAGAAGTCCGGGTCTTGGATCGTCACAACATCGTACCCTTCGGATTCCAACTCTCCTCGAATACAGGCTGCCGCTCCGTAGCTGTACGGGGCAATTCGCCAGAAACCTGGTTCGAACGGCGATCTCATTTCTTCCTTGCGTTGGTAGCCCTCGGGGCCCCCAGCCTCGAAGGTCGTTTCAAGCCAACCCCGAAAATCGTGGATTCGCTTGGGGAGCGCCGGATGAATCGCAACGCCGCAGCGTTTCCTGGCAAATGTGTAAGTGATGGGAGACATGTTTGTACTGCGGTCCTTTGTGCGGGTGCCTGATGTCGTCAGCGAACCTAAAAACTGGTTTTTGAATTAGACAGGGACGATTCTGTTCCGTTCTGGTTGCGGCGCGAACTTGTGTTACGAGGAGTCAATAGAAGCTGCCCACTGCGGTTATCCCGCAGTTCGTCGTAGCAGCAGGTCTCCCGGTCGTTCGAGCGTCAGTACAACGCCGACAACGGCGTTTGGTGGTTTGAGTGGAAACACCCTTTCCATCTCCTGCTCCTTCCTCTTCTTAGCCGACACCCTAGAAGCCTCCTCCCTTTCGGCATCTAAAATTTTCCGGACTATATTCCTCCTTGGTCTACGTTGGGAAACAGTTTGACTGGCACCATGACTAGCCGGATCGACCCAGAGAGCGTTGCCACGCACCAATACGTGGCCCAATAAGAAACTCATCTGTTCTCCATCGGAATCCGAGTCCGTTTCGTCATTCGGATCCGCACCCCGCTTCTCAAGAGAAAGAGCACACAGGTGGCCCAGGACGATGTCGTTCCGATCAAGCTGGTCACGCGCTGTTTCGATCAGGAGCAGGTCGCCTGGATTCACGTGAAACATATTTGTGTGGAAGATCGGGTTGTCGGGAAGGAGCTTGAGCCAGTACCGGGATTCGTTCTCCAAGACGTTGGCAATCGGATGGCGATCACCGGACAGCAGATTTGTGTGCGCTATCGGCGGGCCGGGCAGGATGTTTGTCGTGACCGGTAGTGTTCCTGACGTAACCGGGATCAGCGGCTCGCCAAGCCCGTCGTAGAGCCAGCGACTGTTGACACCAGGCTGCTGTGCCAGCAGTTCGATCAGCCGGTCGGTGGGCGGGCGGACCCCGTTAATGATTCGCGAGAGGTTCGGTTGCGACATTCCGAGTGCACGAGATGCCCTTCCCTGGTTGCCATCGAACAGCAACTCGAACAAACGCAACACCCTCTCCAACTTCGAAGACTTGGATGAGTGGATTTTGCGGCGACCTCGTTTCATGGTTCATTTTCCGTGCACGGTGGGTTGTATGGTATAATATTTCATGCCATAATAATGCCACAGACGTTGATAGACTGTCAAGTCCTGGACGGGGGTAATTCTCCCGAGCTCAATGGATCTGAGTCTGGCGAAATAATGGCTGGCCTCTTGGGAACAGACCAGCTTGCAGTGGGAGACGGACCGATGAACCACAGCAGCAAGAAACGTGGTCGGATATTGGCGCCGATACGCGAGGACGAGTTGTATTCGCTGCAAACGCTACGCGCGCTGACGGGATGGGGAGATAGTGCAATGCGGGCTGCACGAAAAAGCGGCCTGCCTCCAATTCACGTGCATGGGCGCGTGTTTTACCGTGGCGCTGACGTTGTAGAGTACATCAACAAGGCGGAACAAATGAGTAATGGGGAAGACGGCACATTGGGCAATCCGTCAACCGGCAGGCCACCTGAAACCGGGTTGGAATAAAGTGCCTGATTTAGCGGACGAAAGGAGTGCCTGATGAATGACATCAAAGTTCACGTCGTCGATTACGGCCGCAAGTTTCTCCAGATGCGGTACGTAGACCCCGTCACGGGAAAGCAGAAGACTCGTTCCACAGGTGTACCCCGTTCGAAACGTCGCGAAGCCGAGAGGATCGCTCACAAGTGGGAACACGACCTGTGCGAAGGGCGTTTCAAAACGCCGTCGAAGATTTCTTGGGCCGAGTTCCGAATCCGGTACGAGGATGAGTACCTGTCGAGCCTGGCCGAGAAAACTGCCAGCAAAGTTGCTGCGACCTTCAATTCGGTGGAACGAATTCTCGCCCCGAAGAAACTTGCCTCGCTGACGGCTGAGCGGATCAGTTTCCTCCAGAGCAAGTTGCGAGATGCTGGGCGGGCTGAGAGCACGATCAAGGGCCACCTGGCACACCTGCTCGCCTCTTTGAACTGGGCTGGTCGCGTGGGACTCCTGTCCGAAGTTCCCACGATCGACATGCCCAGGCGAGCGAGAGGATCGCGGAAGATGAAAGGGCGTCCGATCACCGGCGAAGAATTTGACCGGATGATCGAAAAGGTGCCAGAAGTGGTCGGTGACGCTGCGTCCGAGTCCTGGCGTCAATATCTCCAAGGGCTGTGGTGGTCGGGATTGAGACTGGCTGAATCGCTCGAACTTTACTGGGACCGCGATGACAAATTGTGCGTTGATCTGACCGGCAGGTTTCCGATGCTCCAGATTCCCGCTGAATTGGAGAAGGGGCATCAGGATCGTTGTTTGCCGATCGCTCCGGAGTTCGTCGAGATGCTGTTGCAGACACCTGGCGGGAAAAGAACGGGCAGGGTTTTCAATCCGAAGGCAAAACGGGTCAAGGGGCCGGCCCTGTTGCCGCATCGGGTTGGTGAGCTGGTTTCAGCGATTGGTAAGGCCGCTGGGGTGAAGGTTCATACCGATCTTCGAACCGGCAGGTTGAAGTACGCGAGTGCCCACGACCTGCGGAGGAGTTTCGGAGAGCGTTGGTCGTCCCGCGTGATGCCGCAGGTCCTGATGGAACTCATGCGGCACGAGTCGATCGAGACCACCCTGAAGTTCTATGTCGGTCGCAATGCCGAGAAGATCGCAGAAACGCTCTACGAAGCCGTTTCAGGTAACACTTCAGGTAACACCACGCCGAAATCGCCCTCCGCGCAAAAACAAGCCCCGCCGGAAACCGTTGCTCCGACGGGGTTTGCAAAGTAGCGGAGGAGGGACTCGAACCCCCGACACGCGGATTATGATTCCGCTGCTCTAACCAACTGAGCTACTCCGCCAGAATTTCCCACTCGGGGGTCGACATTGTAGTCGCTCGGGTGGGGTGTGAGAAGTTGTTGGAAGTTGGGACAGGCACCCGTCCGCCGGGGGCGGACGGGTGCCGGTCCCTGGGGGAAGTCTTTGACATCTTGTGCCGGTTCGGTGGTAGAATCGGTGGGCTCCGATGTGACTGGCGGCCGGGATCTCCAAATATGGGTGTGGCCTACTATCGACGATTCCGGATGGAAATCGATCTCGAGAGTGTCGCGCTGGCTGAGGCGACGCTGCCCGATGGGTTTCGGTTTCTGAACTGGAACCCTGATGACCTCGATCGACACGCCGAGGTCAAGGTGCAGAGCTTCCGAGACGAAATCGATTCCCGCGTCTTTCCCTGCCTGGGTGGCTTCTCGGGATGCCGGAAACTGATGCGAGAGATCTCCAGGCAACGCAGCTTCAGGCCGGAAACCACCTGGCTGATCGCCGGACCCGACGGAGATGCCGGCACCATCCAGGGTCTCGCACACAGCCGGACCCTGGGTGCCATCCAGAACGTCGGTGTCGTTCCCGAATGCCGTGGACAGGGACTGGGCCGCTCGCTGGTGATCAAGAGCCTCGCGGGATTTCGACTCGCCGGGTTGAAACGCGTCTACCTGGAAGTGACCGCCGAAAACCAGCCCGCCGTGGCCCTGTACGACTCGCTCGGCTTCCGGCTGGTGCGGACCATGTACAAGGCCGTGAAGGTGGAAGCCGCTCGGGTTTGAGCTGGTGAGGTGACCGGCGCCACACATGGCGTTTGGGGCGGATGGTGAACCGCGCGGTGCTGCGATACACTCGGGCCCGGCGTTGCCCGCTTCGTGCCTCCACTGGTTTTTCGACCCGGCTCCATGTCCCAGACGGCCATCATCCACACTCTGGCCAACGGCCTGACGCTGATCATCGAACCGATGCGCGATGTCCGCTCGGCCGCCTTCTCGTTCCTGGTCCCCGCCGGCAGCGTGCACGACCCCGCCGGCCAGAACGGCACCGCCGCCATCCTCTCGGACCTCATGCTCCGAGGTGCCGGCTCTCTCGACAGCCGACAACTGACCGCCACCCTCGATAACCTCGGCCTGCAACGAGGCGAGTCGGTCGGCGTCAAGCACCTGGGCTTCTCGGGAGCCACCGTCGCCGACCGCCTGCCCGAGGCCCTGACCGTCTACGGCGATATTCTCAAGAATCCCCACCTCCCCCCCGACCAGTTCGATGCCTCACGCGACGGCCTCGAAATGACACTCCACGCCATGCAGGACGAGCCCCGGCAACGGCTGATGGTCGAACTCCGACGACACTGCTTCCCCTCACCCTGGGGCACACCCACCTACGGACAACTCGAACAACTCCCCGAAATCTCATCCGAATCCGTCGGCGACCACTTCCGCCAACTGGTCCGACCCAACGCCGCGATCCTGGGCGTTGCCGGGGGCATCGACCCCGTCGAAGTGCTGGCGGTTGTCGAGGAGGCGTTTGGAGACTGGGAACCTCTGCCCGAAACGGCCTTCGAAACCGGTGTCCAGGCTCACGTCGTCGAGCACATCCACCACGACTCGACTCAGACTCACATCGGCATCGCCTACGACGCGGTCCCCTATCGGCACGAGGACTACTACACGGCCTGGGCCGCCGTGGGGGTGCTGAGCGGGGGCATGAGTTCCCGGCTGTTCACCGAGGTCCGCGAGCGGCGTGGCCTGTGCTATGCCATCTCCGCAGTGCTCAACAGCCTGCCTCACCACGCCCGTGTCCTGGCCTACGCCGGGACCACCTCGGAACGCGCCCAAGAAACCCTCGACGTGACGCTCGAGGAGATCCGCCGCGTGGCCGAGGGGATCGAGCCCGGCGAGCTGGAACGCTGCCAGTCCAGGGCCAAGAGCTCACTGATCATGGAGCAGGAGTCGACGATCGCTCGCGCCGGTGCCATCGCCCGCGACTGGTTCCACCTCGGCCGCATCACCACGCTCGAGGAGGTCCGCGGCAAGATCGAGGCGCTGACCGTCGAGACCGTGCTCGAGTACATCCACGCTCACCCGGCCGAAGACTTCACCGTTGTCACGATCGGTCCCGAACCCCTGGACCTTGACACACAGCAGGAGTAAGCCCGGTGGAGTTTCATGAGACCACTCTCGAGAACGGGCTGAAGGTGATTGCCGAGCTGAACTCGGCGGCCCAGAGCGTTGCGGCGGGTGTCTTTGTCCGCACCGGATCGCGGGACGAGACCGAGGACGTCTCGGGGGTGAGCCACTTCCTTGAGCACATGGCGTTCAAGGGCAACGAGGTCTACAGCGCCGATGACGTGAACCGGATCTTCGACGAGCTCGGGGCCAACTACAACGCGTCGACCAGCGAGGAGGTGACCCAGTTCTACGCCGCGATCCTGCCCGAACACCTGCCCACCGCGCTGGAAATGCTCACGGCACTGCTCTACCCCTCGCTCCGCGGCGATGACTTCGAGATGGAGAAGAAGGTCATCCTGGAGGAGATCGGGATGTACGACGACCAGCCGACGTTCACCGCCTACGAACAGGTCATGCAGGCTCACTTCCCCACTCACCCGCTCGGCCGCAAGATCCTGGGCACCAGCGACAGCGTCTCGGCTCTGACCGCCGACGCCATGCGGCAGTACCACACCGACCACTACCGCACCGGCAACATGGTGCTGGCGATCGCCGGACGTGGCGACTGGGGCGAGGTCTGTGATCTGGTCCAGGCCCACTGCGGGAGTTTTCCCGAGGGTCGGACAAAGCGAGACACCTCGCCACCACCGGTCGGCGGCCAGACCCAGGTGGTAGAGCGTCCCGCATCGCTTCAGCAGCATGTCATGCAACTGGCTCCGGCCCCCCCGGCCGATCATCCGCTGCGGTACGCCGCCGATTTGCTGGGCGTGATTGTGGGCGACCACAGCAGCAGCCGGCTGTACTGGGAACTGGTCGATCCGGGTCACGCCGAGAGTGCCGATTTGGGCTACAACGACTACGACGGCACCGGCACCTGGCTGACCTACCTGGGCTGTCCTCCGCAGGCCGTCGCCGAGAACCTGCAGCGGATCCACGCGGTCTACGAGCAGGTGAATCGCGACGGAGTCAGCTCGATTGAACTCGAACAGGCTCAGAACCGAATCGCCTCCTCGATCGTACTCCGCAGCGAACGTCCGATGGGCCGGCTGGGTGCGCTCGGCAGTAACTGGGTGTACCTGGGCCAGTACCGTTCGGTCGAGGAGGACCTGGACACGGTGCGAGGGATCACCGTTGAGGACATGACTGAGTTGCTTGCCGAGTACCCTCTGGCGGCGGTCAGCACCGCGGCGGTGGGTCCGCTGGCGAGTTTGTAGTTTGGGCTGTACAGGGGACGGGCGGATCTGACCCCTGCTCCTGGAGTTCTTCAACAGGCTGTTCGAGGAAGATGACCATGACCCGGTTTGTGATTGCGCTGTTGCTGTGCCTGCTGTCGGCTCCACTGGAAGCTCAGGACAAGCCGTCCCTGTACAAGTCGATCGACTCGCGGGGTGAGTCGACCTGGGGGGCGGCGTTGAAGATCTGGGGTTGGGCCGAGCCGGGTTACCAGGAGACGAAATCCTCGGCGTTACTCTCGGGGATGCTCGAGCAGGCCGGTTTCGATATCCGTCGTGGCGTGGCCGAGATCCCCACCGCCTTCACGGCGACCTTCGGCGAGGGCAAGCCGGTGATCGGGATCCTGGGCGAATTCGACGCTCTGCCCGGGTTGTCTCAGCAGGCCACCCCCCTGCGAGCACCTCGCGAGGGCATCGCCTACGGGCACGGCTGCGGCCACCACCTGTTTGGAGCCGCCTCGATGTCGGCGGCGATCGCGATTGCCGAGCAGATCAGGTCGGGTCACTTGAAGGGGACGGTTCGCTTCTACGGGTGCCCGGCCGAGGAGGGAGGCAGCGGCAAGGTGTTCATGGTGCAGGCGGGTCTGTTCAAGGACTGCGACGCGGTGCTGCACTGGCATCCGGGCAGCACCAATTCGGCCGGCGACCGCTCGTCGCTGGCCCGGATGGCCGTCAAGTTTCGTTTCCACGGCAAGGCCGCTCATGCCGCCGGGGCTCCCGAGCAGGGCCGCAGCGCCCTGGACGCGATCGAGTTGACCAACCATGCGGCTCAGTTACTGCGTGAGCACACTCCCGATCTGACCCGCATCCACCACGTGATCACCGCCGGAGGCGATGCGCCCAACGTGGTACCGCCTTTTGGCGAGGTCTACTACTACATCCGTCACCCTCGGGCCGAGGTCGTCCGGGGGCTCTACGAGCGGCTGGTGCTGTGTGCCCGGGCGGGGGCCCTGGCGACCGAGACGAAGCTGGAGATCAAGTTCGAGGGCGGCATCTACCCGGTGCTCCCCAACAGCGCGCTCTCCTCAGTCGCTCTCAGCAATCTCAGGGAGCTGGCCGACCTGAAGTACACGGCGAAGGAGACGGAGTTTGCACTGCGGCTGCGCGAGCACCTGCCTCGGCCACGGACCCTGGACTCGATCCGTCGAGTGATCAGCTTGCAGGGTGAGATTGGACGCGGTTCGACTGACGTGGGAGACGTCTCGTGGGCGGTCCCCACCACCGGGTTCTCGACCTCGTGCTGGGTCCCCGGCACCCCGGGTCACAGTTGGCAGGCGGTCGCCTGCGGCGGCACAACGATCGCGCGGAAGGGGATGCACCTGGCTGCCCGCGTGCTGGCCGCCACCGCCTGGGATCTCTACACCAACCCCGACGTGCTGGCTGCCGCTCGAGCCGACCATCGGCGACAGATCGGGCGCGAGCCTTATCGCAC
>Ga0310125_10001521_pt1 | contig 11731 bp, 5 predicted proteins | sample CB11b_Tmax_Bot8__FD_203508 | JGI IMG/M metagenome (GOLD analysis project Ga0310125, IMG submission 203508) | Marine microbial communities from Western Arctic Ocean, Canada - CB11b_Tmax_Bot8 | ecosystem: Environmental > Aquatic > Marine > Oceanic | place: Canada: Western Arctic Ocean | collected... | reverse complement strand
AAATCCGAGAAATCGTCAGTCGTATTCCTTCAATTGAATTGGTATTTATAGTACCTTTCACAGAAACAACAATAAAATTTCAAGGTAATGAGCAAGCTTGGGCCAAAATACTTAATTCTTCTGCAGGAACAATAAATTTCGCACAACTTCCTTTTGATCATCCTCTTTACATACTTTACTCTTCAGGAACAACCGGTTTGCCTAAATCTATCGTTCACGGAGCAGGAGGTACTTTGCTGAAGCATCTCACCGAACATCGTTATCATGCAGATGTGCATCCTGGAGACCGGATGTTTTTTTTTACTACTTGTGGATGGATGATGTGGAATTGGCTGGTAAGCGGTCTTGCTTCAGGAGCGACTCTAATTTTGTATGATGGTGCACCTGGATTCCCGAACATTGGGCGATTGTGGCGCTTAATAGACGAACAGCAGATCACACATTTTGGAACAAGTCCAAAGTTTCTTGGTACTGTCAGTAAAACCGGATATTCGCCAAAACAAAATCATCAGCTGGAATCATTACGTGCAATTTTATCAACAGGTTCTCCACTTCCGGCAGATTTGTTTTCATGGGTTTATGCGGAAGTTGCTTATGTCCCACTAATGTCAGTTGCGGGCGGTACTGATATTGCCGGATGTTTTATGGGAGGTAACCCGAATCTTCCGGTTTATTCTGAGGAACTACAGTGCAAAAGTCTGGGTATGAATACACTTGCATACAATTCAGACGGCGAGTCAGTGGTTTGTGAAAAAGGAGAATTGGTTTGTGCTGACCCTTTTCCGTCTATGCCGATTTATTTCTGGAATGATGCGGATGGTAAAAAGTATCATAAAGCATATTTTGAAAAATTCCCGGGAGTTTGGACACATGGAGATTTTATTGAAATTACTGAACGCGGGGGCATAATTGTATATGGCAGAAGTGATACAGTTCTTAACCCCGGTGGAGTTAGAATTGGTACTGCTGAAATATATCGTCCTGTTGAAGAAATGAAGGAGATTGAGGACAGTTTAGTTGTTGCACAGCCTTGGGAGAGTGATGTGAGGATTGTGCTTTTTGTGGTATTACGTGACGGAATCCGGTTGGATGAAAATTTAATAGCCAAAATAAAAACCGTTATTCGCAGTGACACTACTCCGCGTCATGTTCCGGCACGGATTTTAGCGATTCCGGATGTGCCAAGAACTATCAGTGGAAAAAAGGTGGAAAAGGCTGCACTGCAAACTATCAAAGGCGAATATATTGAAAATATATCAGCATTTGCTAATCCGGGAAGCTTGGAACATTTTTCAAAATTAAGTGAAGAATTGAGAAAATAAGATAATAAAAAAGAGGCTAGGTCTCTATTTTTTGAGAGTCTTCGTATATGCGGTCTTTTAGGCTCTGAAGTAGATCAAGAATCGGCAAATCAGGGACTTCCGGCCATTCCATCAGTTTCAGCATGTATTTTTTCAGGCGTCCCCGTGACAATCCACGTTTCTCCCAGCTGTAATAAATAGCCTCAATTTCTGCAGATAGAGGTCTCCCCTCCAAACTTCTTCGTAAAAGGAATCTGAGTGTGCTGTCAGGATACTGGCGAATAAACTTTTCTAATGCAGACTTTGAAATTTTTTCTCCGCCAAATACCACATCATTCTCGTCAGAATCAACTAGAATCAAACCGCTGTCATCTTCTTCAATCTCTTCATCTTTTTCATCCTCTTCAAAGTTAAGCAACAGATCGGCAGTAGTAACAGTTGAGGAATCTGCCTCAGTTTCTGGTTCGTAATTATTTTTTTCTTTCAACTCTTCTTCTTCAACCTCAACTGTAGTATCTTCAATAGTTTGAGATGCCACAGTTTCTTCTTCAAAAATTCCCTCTTCTGATTTTTTTGACTCTATCAAGACTTCTGCAGTTTCTGCTATATCAGTTTCCAAGTCAGGCTCTAAAGGAAATTCTGAAAGTTCATTCTGATCTTCAGTCAGTGTTGAACTGATGTCCATTTTGTCAACAATATCATTTATTTCTTCCGCAATAAGAATTTCTGCAACATCTGGAGCGGTTCGTTTTTCAGCAGTTGGATTTAGTTGTGAAGGTCGCAAAAATTTTATTGGAGAGTTTTTTCGCTCCTGTTTTATTACAGGATTTAAACTTTCGACTGAAACGCCACGTTTTTTTGCAATGTGCTTCAGGAAGCCTTTTACCAGTTCACGCCCTTCAAGTCGTTCCCGGACCTGGCTTCTTAACTGTTTCAAGTCTTCAATCTTGAAGTTGGTTTTTGAAAAATCCGGTTCCTCTTCCTGGTCTTCCTGTTCCAGTGTCTCTCCACCTAAAACCAGACTATAATACGTCTCGATGTGCAAAAGGAAATCATACAAGGGGTGTTTTTCTTGCTCACGGAGTCCATACGAAATGTTGTAACGAATATTGAAATGATGGTGTTTCCCTTTAGCCAGTTGATCAAATGATTTCTGAATTCGTTGAGAAAGTTTTTTTTGCAGAATTTCTGCAGGCCAATTAAATTGTTTAACATAATCAATGAAACCCACATAACGCTCTCTTGGAACAAGTGTACGAAGTACCTCAGCTTCCTGATCAAAAAAGTCACGTATCACCCATCCTCCTGCTTCAAGCTCATTTTCAGAAGCATCCACAAAGACAAATCCTGATTTGAAAAGATGCTCGCACAACTGAATAAGAAGTGAATCCTGATCTGGAAGCAGCGAATCAAAATGTTCACTGTATTCCCTGAAGTTAGCATTACGGTGCATGAGACGAAAAGAGTTTAATCAGATTAGAAATTTGGACACAACACAACATAGCGTAAAATCTTGCGCCGGGCAACCACAGAGTGCCAGAAACAGGGAAATATTAATTTTAGATATTTGTTTTAGTAGTTTTGTAAAGACTTCAAATTAGAATTGCGTTGAGATTCAACAAGTTTTTTTCTAAGCTTATTGTATGAGAATCATTCTGAAATTAAGACGAAATACTGCCGATTCTTCTTTGTTATACAGAAAGCAATAAGGGTAGTAATCTAACTTTTAAAGTAATTTCCAATTTTAAGATAATTAATTAATAATGATCAGCATTGCTGACTTAGCCATGAATTATGGCAAAAAAACGCTCTTTGAAAAATCATCAGTCACCTTTAATCCAGGTAAAAGCTACGGGCTTGTTGGTGCAAATGGTTCTGGAAAGTCCACGCTGTTGCGGCTGATTGCTGGAGAAGAAAAACCTAATTCCGGAACAATTTCTGTACCACGTGACTTGAAACTTGGAGTTCTCAGGCAGGATCATTTTCAGTATGAGGATATTAAAGTTATTGACGTAGTGCTCCTAGGAAAGCCCGCTTTATGCGAAGCTCTTAGAGAAAAAGAAAAAATTCTTGAGTCTGAAAATCTAGATAGTCAATCCGGTCACAGGCTTGGTCAACTGGAAGAGATGATTGCTGAAGCAGACGGTTATGTAGCTGAACCTTTTGCTGCAGAGTTGTTATCTGGATTGGGGATTGGTACAGGATTTCACACTGGTCCTATGAGCGCACTTTCCGGCGGCTTCAAATTGCGTGTACTTTTAGCTCAATTGCTTTTTCAGCAACCCGACGTGCTGCTGCTTGATGAACCAACCAACCATCTGGACATTGTTTCAATCCACTGGCTGGAAAACTATTTGTGTAAACAGTTCGAAGGAACCCTGATTTTTATTTCACATGACAGAAATTTTCTCAATGTGGTTGCCAGGTACATTATTGATATAGATTACGAAGAATTACGACTTTACACTGGAAATTACGAACAGTTCCTTGAAGCAAAAACCCTGGCTGAAACTCAGAAACGTAAAGAAATCGAAAACTATGAGCGCAAAACTGCTGAACTACAGGCCTTTGTAGATCGTTTTCGTGCAAAAGCTACCAAAGCTCGGCAAGCCCAGTCACGTGTCAAACAACTCGATAAAATGGAGGTGCCGGAGGTAAAGCGCTCCTCCCGGATATCTCCAGACCTAAGCTTTGAGCAGTTTCGACCCTCCGGAAAAACTGTGCTGACTGTAAAAGATGTGAGTAAAAAGTTTGGGAACACTGAGGTTCTGAAAAATGTATCTTTTGAAATTCAACGGGGTGAAAAAGTCGCTATCATTGGTCCAAACGGTATTGGAAAATCAACTTTACTGAAAATTATTCTTGCTCAGCTTTCTGCAGACGAAGGTACTTTCGAGTGGGGTTATGAAACTCATACCTCTTATTTTGCCCAAGATCACCATGAACATTTACGTGGAAAAATCAGTGCTTACGACTGGCTTTATGCAACTGCACCACACGAACCGATAGGAGCTATCCGTGGTTTGTTAGGTCGAGTTTTATTGTCCGGAGATGAAGCGCTTAAACAGGTTACTGCATTGAGTGGAGGAGAATCTGCCCGTTTGCTATTTGCAAGAATAATGCTGGAAAAAAGGAATATCTTAATCCTCGATGAACCTACAAATCATATGGATTTGGAAGGTGTTGCGGCACTTGGTGATGCTTTGAAAGCATTTGAAGGTACTGTTTTGGTGGTAAGTCACTATCGGCATTTTGTTTCCAAAGTTGCAACTCATATCCTGGAATTAACTCCACATGGTGTCCGCGACTTTTCCGGAAGCTATCAGAAATACCTTGAAAAATTTGGTGATGACTATCTAAGCCGGGATCAGCCTCTTTCTACGACACACCGGGAAACAAAAGCGACACCTTCAACTCAGGAATTGAGCAATGCTGAACGAAAAAAACTTCAGAGTGAAATATCAAAATTAAAAAAACAGTCTACACGTTTTGAAACACTGATTGAAGAAGGTGAACAAAAAATTTCTGCAATTGAGGCAAAATTTGGAGTTGAAAATTTTTATCAGCAAGCATCGCCTGAGGAAATACAGAATTTACAAACCGAAAAAGAAAAATTGAGCACTCAACTTTCTACACATCTCAGCCAGTGGGAGACTGCCTCACATAAATTGGAAGTTGCCCAAGCACGTTTCGGTGGTTAATTTTTCAAAAAAAGTAACCAGCAGTTTTTACATACGCCGTTTATTTAGTAGCTGAAGATTTAGAACAGCTTTACTAATGAGGTTTAAACATGTTAACGATGTTGTACTCCTCAATCAGGCAGATTTTAGATTGTTGGCAAAATTGATGTGAGTAATGTATGATTGGGTATACAACTAACTTAAGAGGTCCCCATGCGAAAGAGTAATTCAATTTTTAAATTCGGTTTTTTAGGGTTGATCTTAACTTTGCTTCAGATACTTCCCCTGAATAATACTTCCTTTTCTCAAACAACTCCGGAAAAGGCTGCAGAGTTATGGAATTTACGTCAGTCAGAAATTCAACAGCTTTATCAGGAAGGTAATCTTGAAGGAGCCTTGAATTCTGCACAGGAATCAGTTTCATTGGCAGAAGTAGCTTTTGGTTCAGGTGCATTAAAAACCATTTCCAGTATGTTGTTGCAGGCACAAATCCATGGAGAATTAGATCAACTGGAAGAGGCGAATCAGATTTACCAGGTAGCTCTTGAAACTTCAGTTGCTGCTTTTGGTGAAAGTGATGCGACTACACTTTCAGTTCTTGACAACTATGGTGGATTTCTCCAATCAATTGATCCGGAAATGTCAGAACCGGTTTTACAGGAAGCTCTTCGGCTTACCACTGAAGATGATCCACAACGTGCTGCCAGATTGAGAGCTCTTGGTCTGAATTTACAGGAATTGGGACGTATCGGTGAAGCAGAAGGAAAGCTTAGTGAAGCACTGAAAGCTTACAAAAAGGTCTTGGGTGAAAATTCTCCGGAAACTCTATCTTCAATGGCTGACTTAGCACAGCTGTACCTGACACAAGGAAAATTAAACCCTGCTCAGGAATTGTTTGAAACAGCATTGCCTTTAATGCTAGAGGTTATGAATAAAACGAGTTTTCTGATTTTGGCGAGCAAGGAAAATCTTGCTGAAATTTATCGTCAGCAAGGAAAATTTTCTCTGGCCGAAAAATTGTTTTTAGAGAGTATGCAGGGTGCAGTTGCAGAATATGGTGAGGAAGATTCTCTTGTAATACAGGCCAGGAGTCATCTTGCCCAGTTATATGAAGATACGGGCAAGCTAAAAAAGGCATTGCTTTTACATCAGCAGGTTTACGAGGTCGACTTAGCATTGCTTGGAGAGGCGCATCCAAATACAGCCGGCGACCTGAATAATTTGGCTAGCGTTCGACGCCGCCTGGGTGATTATCAAAAAGCAGAAAAACTTTTTAGACAATCTTTAAAAGTGATGATTGCTGCACTTGGTGAAGAAACACCACAGACAGTTTCTGTAATGAACAACCTTGCCTTGTTGTTGGAAAATCAGGGTTTGTACGATGAAGCAGAACCACTTTTCAAAAAAGCCTTTGCAATTTCCGGAAAAATTCAGGGAGAGAAACATCCAACCTCATTGGCTTTGCTGAACAACCTTGCTTTTCTTAATGAATCTCAAGGTGACTTTATTCGTTCTGAATTGAATTATAAAAAAGTAATTCAACTCAACACAGAAGTATTTGGTGAAAATCACACAAACACCATTGCAAATCAAAACAACCTTGCCTATCTTTATTTACGCGATGAACGTTACAACGAAGCCCAACCAATCTTCACCAAAGTTCACTCTCAATGGAGTAAATTACTTGGTGCAGAACATCAAAATACTTTGAAAGCCCTTAATAACCTGGGGCGTGTTCAAAAATCACTTGGAAATTTGGAAGCTGCGGAAAAACATTTGATGGAGGCTTTGGCAGGAAGAACCAAGGTTTTTGGTAAACGTCATGCCGACACTTTGCGCAGTATGAATGATATGGGTGAGCTTTTTGTGGTGCAGGAAAAGTTGGACGAGGCACTTAAAATGTTTCAGGAAACACTAAAGCTGGAAGAAGAAGTTTTGGGCGAAAATCATCCTTATACTTTTGAAACTCTGAATAACCTGGCAGATTTGCTCAAAATTATGGGTAAAACGGAAGAAGCATACAAATTGTTTATGACAGGCTTTGAACGCAGAAATGCATTTTTGGATCGGGTGCTTTGGGTTGCGGGAGACAATACACGCCAATCTTACATCAGTTTGCACCGACCGGAACAAAATGCTTTGATTCGGATGCTATTGAGTTTGGATGACGAACGTACCGCGCGTGATCTTTTTGAAGTGAGTTTGCGGCGTAAAGGTATTTTACTTAAAATTACCAGTGAAACTAAACAAGTCGTAATGCTGTCTGGTTCTCCTGAATTGCAGGGAATAACGGAAGACTTGACCCAAACCCGCAAAACATTAGCAGGACTTACATTGTCTGGACCAACCGATGAAAACCGGAAGGAGTTTCCCAAAATAATTTTTGATTTGGAGGAAAAAGTTAACATGCTCCAACTAAAACTTGGAGAGCAAAGTGTGCGTTTCCGGCAGTCCACAAAGCAAGTTACAGTGGGCGAAGTAGTAGAGGGAATGGGAGAAAATGCAATGGTTGATTTTATGAGTTTTCGTGGCGAGGATGATTCGCTGCGTATGTTAGCAGTTGTAATAAATGCAGGAGAGTTCAGTTTTGTTGAATACGAAGATTTAGAATTAATCAGTTCTATTGTCATGGAATTGCGAGAAATTGTTCAGGATGAGGGTGCAGAAGATGAGGACATTAAAAGCGTTGCCTATGATCTTTGGGAGATTCTTTGGCAACCACTCACAGAATCATTGGGAGAATCAGCATCAATTTTTATTTCGCCTGACGGTCTCTTAAATGTTTTACCTTTTGATGTTTTAACAGATTCTGATGACAGTTATTTGCTGGAAAATTTTGATTTACGTATCATAAGTTCCGCAAGAGATTTGGCTCTCGAACCATTGCTTGCCGCAAAAGGTGATTTGATGATTATTGCGGGGCCGGACTATGATTCTGATAAAATCCTTAAAACTCCAGCAGCTCGAGATGTATCTCACAAACGATCCCGAAGTTTTGTACGAGGTGCTCGCATGGGTTCCGGATTGCGTGGACTGAATTTTGACCCGCTACCCGGAGCAGAAAAAGAAGGAGAAGTTATCAAGGAAGTTTCAGACACAATGGATCGGAACACCACCATCTTTTCACAAAGAGTTGCAGAAGAAAAACTACTCCGAAAAATGTCGGCACCTCCAGAAGTTCTACACATTGCAACTCATGGATTTTTTCTCAAAGAAGACCAAAAGTTGAAAAAACGATTGCAGGGTTTAAGTCGGGGCTCGAGCAGCGTTCCGCCGCCTGCGGATAATCCGTTGCTGCGCGCAGGACTTGCTTTTGCAGGTTTGAACGCGAATGCTTCCATGCTTGGGGAAATTGACACCGACAACGATGGAGTTTTAACAGCTATGGAAGTTTTGAGTTTGGATTTAACCGGAACCCAATTGGTTGTTCTTTCTGCTTGCGAAACTGGTTTGGGAGAGATTCACGAAGGCGAAGGCGTCTATGGTTTACGCCGCTCTTTTCAGGAAGCCGGAGTAAAAAACGTGATCAATTCATTCTGGGAAGTCAGCGATGCCGGAACGCAATTATTGATGACCAAATTCTATGACAAACTCCTTGCTGGGATGCCAGCCCGGGAAGCAATGCGTGAAGCGCGTCTGGAAATGCTGGATGATGTTCAGTGGAGTGCTCCATTTTATTGGTCTGCGTTTGTGATGGTTGGACGTAATACTTAAAAACATGGAGCAATTAGTCATTCATGGTGGAGCAGGAAGTCTGGAAGGGAAAACGACTGAAGCTCAGAAAATGCATGATTCCCTTTGTAAGATATGGGAAGAGACATTTGAAGTACTTCAAAAACGCTCTGCAGAAGATGCCGTTCGGCATGCTGTCCGGATGCTGGAGGATGATCCTGTTTACAACGCCGGGACTGGATCCAAGCTTCAGGCAGACGGTCAGATACGCATGAGCGCAGCCTTAATGGACGGCACTAATAATCGGTTTTCTGGCGTGATCAATGTTCAAAATATCCGGAATCCAATTGAAGCAGCAGCATTGCTGTCCGGAGAAAAACATTCTATTTTAAGTTCTGCACAGGCAACTGAATTCTGTCGAACAAAAGGCATTCCCGAATACAATCCGGAAACTGAGTTTCGCCTGCACGAATACAAAAGTAATTGTGCCGGAATTCACGGAACAGTAGGAGCCGTGGCGCTTGACAAAGATGGACATATTTTTGCCGGAACATCAACTGGCGGAATCGGTTGTGAAATTCCTGGACGTGTCAGTGACAGTCCAACAGTAGCCGGAACATATGCCTCCACAAAAGCAGGTGTTTCCTGTACAGGAATTGGTGAACAAATTACCCAGCAAGCCGCTGCTGCAAAGGTAGTAACCAGGGTTGGGGATGGAATGTTGCTGAATGAGGCAGTTACCAGAACAATGCATGAAAGTGACGACTTCAATTATTTATATGGGCTGATTAGTCTGGACTCGGAGGGTCACGTTGAGGTGGGTAAAACAGCTGCACTGAGTGCTGTTTTCTATGCATTTCACGATGGTGAAAAAATCAGAACATTTTTTGAGTAATTAATTTTTTGAAGTTCAGTTGCCTGCAGAATATTTGATGCGCTCATTATCTAACCATTCTCCGATAAAAAGTTGTTGAGAATCTGGCATCTGATAACGCTGTTCAAGAATGAAATTGTCCAAAAATGGGCCAGTTTGCAGAAGAAATTGATTCCGCCACATTTCACTTTGTGACAATTTTGCATCAAAGTGCAGTTTGCCAATTCCAATTTGTCGTCTAAAACGAAAACGCTCCATAGTGTAACCGGATGCGACAAAAACTAATTCAATCGCTGAAGCTTCGAGATCAAAGTGTATTCGAAAACGTCCATCCTCTTCCGGAAAAACCAGCCTTGCCTTTGGCGCATAAAGTGGGGATTCGTTTTTAAATTGAATAAATTGCGAATAATATTCAAGAACAACGACGAATCCTTTGGATTTTAGGTCATTTCCGTTTTCTTCCAGTAAAGTACCATCAATCCACTGTGTTCCCCATCCGGGGCGATAGTTCAGTGATTCCGGATAACATCCTCCTGAGAAAGTTAGTATCAACAGCAGATACAGAATAAAAAATCTCATTCCTCTGGGTTCTCTATAAAGATTGAATCTATCTTGAAGATAAGCTAAACCCTCAGAATTGCAAGTTATTGTTCAGGAATTTACAGTGTTGCCAAAACTTTGTAGTTCTTGACCCTGCACTTAGGTTTTGCTAAACTTACACGATTGGATTTTAGTTAGACTGAGTTTGCAAATGAGAGAATTATTTTTCATAAATTTATCACTTTTCATTACATAATCAAACAAACTCCGTCTTCTGTCTTCACAATGCCCAATGTGGCAAAAGGGATCTATGTGGAAAAAAGTTAAAAATATTTTTGGCGATGAAAACGCAAAAACACTGAAGGGCTACCGGAAAGTGGTGGACAAAATAAATGCGCTTGAACCGGAAATTCAGGCCTTGGCAGATGAAGAATTTCCAAAAAAAACTACAGCATTTCAAACACGACTTGAAAAAGGAGTAGCTCTGGATGAGCTGATTCCAGAAGCTTTTGCACTTGTTCGGGAAGCCTCACTGCGTGTTATTGGAGAACGCCATTACGACGTTCAGTTACAGGGAGGTTTGGCGCTGCATCACGGAAACATCGCTGAAATGGCAACCGGTGAAGGAAAAACTTTGTCTTCAACCTGTCCTGTTTATCTCAATGCACTTACTGGAAAAGGTGTACACATCATCACGCCTAATGATTATCTGGCGAAACGTGACAGCAAATGGATGGGAGCAATTTTTGAGTTTCTTGGTTTGTCTGTCGGCTTGATTCAGCATGGAATTTATGATGAAGAACGCCGCGCTGCATATGAAGCAGATATTACATACGGTACAAACAACGAGTTCGGTTTTGATTATTTACGCGACAACATGAAGTTTTCCATGGAGGATTATGTTCAGCGAGAATTTAACTTTGCAGTTGTAGATGAGGTTGACAGTATACTTATAGACGAAGCACGGACTCCGTTGATTATCAGTGGACCAACTGAAGATAACATAGATAAATATCATCAAATAAATAAGTTCGTATACGGACTCAGTCGTGAAATCCGTAAGGAGGAGGTGGGCAAACTACCTCAGGATCAAATGCACAATATTGCCGAAAATCTGGAAGAACTGGAAGACCACGATATTGTGCGTGATGGAGATTATGCGCTCGATGAGAGGGCCCGCAGTATCAACCTGACAGACCAGGGTTCTGTAAAAATTGAAGGGCGTCTCAGGGATCAGCTGGTTAAAGATACAAGTCTGTTTGATTACGAAAACATGGAAATTTTACACCATGTTAACCAGGCACTTAAAGCGCACTACCTGTTTAAAAATGATGTCGATTATGTTGTTCAGGAAGGTCAGGTTATCATTGTTGATGAGTTTACCGGGCGACTGATGCCAGGACGGCGCTTTAGCGACGGACTGCACCAGGCCCTGGAAGCAAAAGAGGGCGTCAATGTTGAGCGTGAAAACCAGACACTGGCGACGATAACTTTCCAAAATTATTTCCGGTTGTACGATAAACTTTCTGGAATGACCGGAACTGCGGAAACAGAAAAAAATGAATTTAAGAAAATTTACAACCTGGGAGTTGTTGTAGTTCCCACAAATAAACCGTTGATTCGAAAGGATCTTTCTGATGTAGTTTTCAAAACGGTTGATGCAA
>Ga0310125_10001520_pt1 | contig 11739 bp, 8 predicted proteins | sample CB11b_Tmax_Bot8__FD_203508 | JGI IMG/M metagenome (GOLD analysis project Ga0310125, IMG submission 203508) | Marine microbial communities from Western Arctic Ocean, Canada - CB11b_Tmax_Bot8 | ecosystem: Environmental > Aquatic > Marine > Oceanic | place: Canada: Western Arctic Ocean | collected... | reverse complement strand
CGGTCGAGGCTGCTCCGGTCGAGGCCGTCGAAGAGAACAACACCGACGACGACACTGTCCTCATCCAAGGCGCCCCCCAGACCCTCAATGGAGGAGAGGGCCCACCCAACGGCACCAACCCGGAGGCCAACAACACCTCACCAGGCACCAGCGGTACAGGCACCGACGGCAACAGTCGCACCTCGAGCAACCTCAACAACGACGGAACCGTCGAGTCAGGCTTCAGCGAAGGCGCCCGTAGTCCCCTCAGCTCCAGCACGCTGGCCACGGCAGCCGGTATCGCTGCTGCTGCCGCCGGCCTAGGGCTCTCCGGGGTCGGCGCACGGCTCGGCACAGCCCTGCTGCGGTTTCTCAGCAGCACCGGTGCAGGCCTGTTCCTCATTGGACTGTTCCGCAGGGACCGTCGCCCAGGCGCACCTGAGAACTTCGTGATCTTCTCGTCAGGGCAGATCACCAGCCTGGAATGGACCGCACCCACGGCCGGTACGGCTCCGGAGCGCTACATCGTCGAAGGGCTCGTCAACGGCCACTGGCGCGAAGTCCTCGAGTTAGGCACCAACGTGTGCCGGGCCGGCGTGCCATCCAGCAAAATCGAAAGCATCTGCAACTGGAGGCTCCGGGCCGCCAACGAACACGGCGTCGGCAAACCATCTAACGAGGCGATCCTGGAAGCCATCACCGCCGAGGCGACCACCGACCTTCCAATGGCCGCCTAACACCACCGCCGAACCGGTGACCTCCGGGTATTCCGGGTCGGTCCCCAGCAGACGGCCCTCCGGGGCCGTCTGTGTCGTTTAGGGGCGACCCCTCATGTGTGCGGGGGGAGAACGCACAGATGGACTGGATACCGGAAAAGGCCTCGTCCGTACCTTCATATACATGAACACGACGAGCACCCCAAACATGCGTTTTCACCACCTAACCAGCAGTTTCGCTACTACCGCCGGGCGGTTGGTAGTACCGATGCGCTCCCTGGCCACCAAACTCCTCGCCGTGACGGCGATCTTCGTCGTGATAGGGACCACAGCGTTGGCACCTTCTGCGGTCGCATGGTCGAGCGATGACGACACCGTGGCGATCACCCATGCTGGCCCCGGCTACGGCAACACCCGTGACGTCGCCGTCGCCGACGACGGAAGCTTCTACGCATGTGGTCACTTCCGCGCAACCGTCGTCCTGGATCCCGACAACACGGTCAGCGTCCCGGATGGTTCGACCCAGTCGGGCCTGATCGTCAAGATGAACCCCGAGGGCAACTACGAGTGGCATGCCCCCGTCGACATGCCCAACGGTTCAGTCGTCAGCTGCGTCGTCGCCGGCGACGGCAGCGTGTACGCCTCCGGGGTCTTCCAAGAGACCGTCTCGATCGGGACGGGTACTGTGCTGAACGGCCCAGATGGGACGTACAACAGCTTCGTGGCCAAGTTCAGCCCCGTCGGCGACGGCGTGTGGATCCGCTCCGTCGAATCCGACCACCAGAACGACGCCTTCGATCTCGACGTCGATGCCGCTGGCAACGTCTACGTCACCGGTCGTTTCCTCAACACCGCCGACCTGGACCTCGACGCAGGCACCGAGGACCTTCACTCCACTGACGGCGGGTCATGGGACACCTTCTTCGTCAAGCTCGACGCCTCAGGCAACACCCAGTGGGGCCGCTCCTGGGGCGGCGTGAACAACACGATCGGCCGTGCTGTGGTCGTCGACAACGCCGGCGACATCGTCGTCGGTGGTTGGACCAACCCGATCCACATGGACCTCGACCCGGACCCCGCCGAAGAACTGCTCGTCGGCATCAACTCGAACGACAGCAACAACCACAACATGTGGATGTCGAAGTTCGACACCACCGGCGACCTGGTATGGGGCCACTGGTTCGGCTCGAACTCGGTCGACGCGATCTACGGCCTCGACGTCGACGCAGCCAACAACATCTACGCAACCGGATCGGCTGGCACGACAGGTAGGAAGGCCTCCGGCGGCAACTGGCAGACCAACCTGGCGCTGCCGCCCATCGTCGTCCACGGCATCGCGCACAGCGACATCGTCACCGCGAAGTTCGACCCGTCGGGCACCACCCAGTGGGTGAAGATCTACGGCGGCAGCGGCAAGCAGCTCTCCGGCCTCGGGATCGCCGTCACCGGCGACGCGGTCTACAGCGTCGGCTACTACAACAACACCGTCGACTTCTCCCGGGGTGTCGATCCTTCCGCCATCGCCAACGCCGGCAGCCGCAGGGACCCCTTCCTGGTCCGCCACAACGCCGCTGACGGCTCGTTCGTGTGCGCAGCGACCATTGCAGATGTTGGCTCCAACAAGTTCAGCGAGGCCCAGGCTGTCGCCGTGGACTCCGCCGGCAACGTCTACATGTCCGGTTACTTCAATAGGACCGTCGACTTCGATCCGAGCACCGAAGCCGCCCGGTTCACGTCCCTGGGCAACTCGGAGGGCTTCGTAGCGCGGTACAGCCCGGCCTGCGCCCTCGGCGACGCCGACGTGGCCGTTGCTCCGACACCTCCGAGCTTCTCCGTGGCTGGCACCCCGATCGTCGTTTCCGAGGCCGGTTCGACCGATTCGGTGACCGTGATGCTCAACACCCAGCCGACTTCTGACGTGACCATCTCAGTGGTCCTTTCGAGCGACAGTGAGGCTGGCGTCGACGTCACCGAGCTGACGTTCACCCCGGACACCTGGAACGAGCCCAAGACGGTGACCGTCACCGGCCGCGACGATGACGTCGACGATGGCGACCAGGACACGATGATGACCTTCTCGAGCAGCGGTGCAGCCGCCTACGCCGCCCTGGACGACCAGTCCGTGACGATCACCACGGTCGATGATGAGACTTTCGGTTTCACCGTCTCGACCTTGGCGGTCACCGTGTCCGAATCCGGTTCGACAGCGACCCTCCAGATTGTGCTCGATTCGAAGCCGACCGCTGTCGTGACCGTCTCGGTGACCGGTTCAGACGAAGGCGAGGCCCGTGTGGCCCCGTCGACCATCACGTTCACCCCAGGCGACTGGAGCGTTGCCCAGGACTTCACGATCACCGGTTCCAATGACCTGATCATCGACGAAAACCAGGCATCGACGGTGTCTCTGGTCACCTCGAGCGCCGACAGCATGTACGCCGCCCTGACCGCCGTCGTCAACGTGACCACGACCGACAACGACGCTGCAGGCTTCACCGCCACGGCAACTGACGGCACCACGATGGTGTCAGAGACCGAAACGAGCGACACCATCGCAGTCGTGCTTTCCACCAAGCCGACCGGCACGGTCGTGATCAGCGTGACCTCGTCAGATCCGTCAGAAACGACCGTTTCACCGGCGGTCCTCACATTCACCCCGGACACCTGGAGCGACGCACAAGACGTCACCGTCAAGGGCGAGAACGACACCGAAGACGACGGCGACATCACCTCGACGGTCAAACTGTCCGTCGTGGACGCCGCCTCAGCTGCCGAGTTCGCACCGGTGGCCGACGTCGAACTGGTCGTGACCACCCGTGACGATGACGAGCCTGCCGTCGAAGAGATTGAGAATGTCACCCTGGATCCTGAGGTCGAGGAACCAGAGACGATCGTGGATCCCGGTACCGTCAACATGACCGGAGACTCCCTGTGTTCCGCAGTCCAGGTTGTATGGGCCCTGGACGTGGTCGGCGAGGTTCAGTCATTCGTTCTGGCTTCCAAGGGGCCGGGCACCGGGTGGGCTGCACACAGCACCCATGTCGCAGCTACTGATCGGATCACGGTTGGAGGCCTTGCAGATGGCACCCATTCCTTCCGGGTTCTAGCGACCATGGCTGACGGTTCATCGGCGTTGAGCAACGTGCTTGAAGCCAACGTGTTCTCCTGTGCACCGATCGTCGAAGACGTAGTCATCGAAGAGATCGTCATCGAAGAGATCATCGTTAAAGAGGTCGTCGTTGAAGAGGTCGTCGTTGAAGAGCTCGTCGAAGAGGCCATCGTCGAAGAGGTCGTTGAAGAGCTCGTCGAAGAGGTCGTCGAAGAGGTCGTCGAAGAGGTCGTCGAAGAGGTCGTCGAAGAGGTCGTCGAAGAGGCCATCGTCGAAGAGGTCGTCGAGGACACACCCGAGGTGATCGTCGAAGAAGAAGCCGACGACAACATCGTTGTGATCCCTGATGCTGCGGCCACCCCAGACGGGGGAGAGGGCCCAGGGAACGGCACCAACCCGGAAGCCAACAACACAACACCAGGCACCAGTGGCACCGGCAACACCAGCATCTCGAGCAGCCTCGGCAACACCGTCGACGCAGGAACCCTCGTCGCAGGCACCAACTCAGACTTCAGCGAAGGCAGCCGCATCCCCTTCAGCTCCAGCACCCTGGCCACAGCAGCCGGCATCGCGGCCGCCGCCGGCCTAGGGCTCTCCGGGGTCGGAGCCAGGATCGGCACAGCCCTGCTGCGGTTCCTCAGCAGCACCGGTGCAGGCCTGTTCCTCATTGGACTGTTCCGCAGGGACCGCCGCCCGGGCGCACCTGAGAACTTCGTGATCTTCTCGTCAGGGCAGATCACGAACTTGGTATGGACCGCACCCACGGCCGGCAAGGCCCCGGAGCGCTACATCGTCGAAGGGCTCGTCAGCGGCTACTGGCGTGAAGTCTTCGAGTTCGGCACCAACGTGTGCCGGGCTGGCGTGCCCACCAGCGAAGTCCAGGGCATCTGCGACTGGAGGCTCCGGGCCGCCAACGAACACGGTGTCGGTAAACCATCTAACGAGGCGATCCTGGAAGCCGGCACCGCCGAGGCGACCACTGATCTTCCAATGGCCGCCTAAACGGCCTCCTCGACGCTGCCTAACCGCTCCCCTTTGCGGCTGTCGCTACGGTGCCGGTAAAATCGAAACGTGAGCGAGGAAGAGTCTCCTGTCGAAGGACCCGACTACCGCGTTTTGGTGATCGACGACCACCCCCTGCTCGCCACCGCAGTCTCCATGGAGCTCCAGGCTCGAGGCAACGTTGCATGTCAAATAGTGCACACCGGTGAGGAAGCTGTAGCTACGTACGTGGCTGCTGACCAATCTGAGACAGCCGCAGACGCGTTCGACCTGGTGCTGAGCGACATGGACCTCGACGAGGCGCCCGGCAGCCAGGCTATGAGCGGCATTGACGTGATCCGCAAGCTCCTCGAGTACGACGGCGACGCCAAAGTGGTCATTTTGACGGCCAGCCACGACAGGGGCCACATCGTCCAGGCGAACAAAGCCGGCGCGGTTGGCTACATCACGAAGGACTCAATCGGCGATGGCCAATCGCTCACCACTTCGGTGCTGCGCGCATTAAGAGGTGAAAGGGTCTACACCGCTGAGATCGCTTCGGTCTTGATCGCCGACTCTCACGGCGAGTCGGCCGGCCCAAACCTCACCGACAGAGAACTCCAAGTTCTACAGTTGATCGCTCAAGGTTTGCAGTTCAAGGAGATCGCCTCAAAACTTCTCCTATCTACACACACCGTCCGCGACTACGCGAGATCGCTGTTCGCGAAACTCGACGTGAACGACCGCGCTGGTGCTGTAGCAGTCGGTTTCCAGACAGGGCTACTCACCTAACCCGACTAGCGGCCGCCACCCCATTGGCGAAATACGTCCAGCTTTCGCAAAAAGTGCTGCCATGTAGCCGCAGCATCCCCTAGTCAGCGCTCGGAGAGCGCTTCAAGGCTGTTGGCCTCGTTAGCGACTGGTCCCATGATCGAGTCCTCAGAGAACCACAACATCTCGGCGTGCTCCCTGGCTATACGAGATGGGCCCGGAACCTCATGCAGTCTCGTACGGCAGCAGGACCGTCACCGTCGTGCCGCGATCCAACTCAGATTCGACCGTGAGCGTTCCACCGTGCGCTTCGACAATCCCTTTCGTCACAGCGAACCCGAGACCGGTACCGACCGCGTGCTCCTTAGCTCTTTCCGCACGAAACAGTGGCTCACCCAGCCGGGCCACAGTTTCAGCGTCCATGCCGATACCTGTGTCTACAAAGCGGATACACCAGCCGTCTCTCGTCGGATCAGCTGTCACCATCACCGCCCCACCGTTCTTGCCGTAACGACATGCGTTGGACAGCAAGTTCGCTATGACCTGACCGATCCGGACCGAGTCGACAGTCACCTTCGGGCCAGGAGTAACACGCTTAGTGATCGTGACATTGCGCTCGCCTGCTTCGACCGCCAGGTCAGCTATTTCTTTGGTGATCAAGGCAGCTAGGTCGACGTTCTCACGACGCACCAGGTTGAACTCGCCGGAATCCATCCGGGCCGAGTCCATAAGGTCGCCGACCAGGCGCTGCATACGCAGAGCCGATGAGCGAAGGTGCGCAACGGTCGCTGGAACCGTCGTCGGAAGGTCTACCTTGACCTTCTCTAATGTCGCCTCAAGGATGTCGAGCCGCCCCAGCATCGTGGCGACCGGAGCTCGCAACTCGTGGGCGGCAGTGCGAAAAAACTGGCTGCGGTACTGAGTGGCCTCCACACGAGACGTCACATCCGTGAACGACACGAGATAACCAGCTACCTGCGGGTCCTGTCGCAGGTCCGTTCCGCGCGCTTCGAGCCACCGGTAGTCGCCGTCGGCGTTTCGCACCCGCAGGTCCACCGAGTCCGTCGTTGAATCCCACGGTTCGAGAGCAGGGTCCCCAGCCAGGCGCGCCAACGCTGTAATGCCGACCTCCTGGTCGTCTGGGTGTACCAACTCCAAAAGACCGCCCTCGGGTGGTTCCCAGCCGGGAGGATGGCCCAGCATGCGTTCCATCGCCGACGTGGCGCCCAGGAACGCCCCGTCGGCGCACAGGTGGATCACCCCAGTCGGTAATGCCCCCAGGGCAGTTTCGTACAGGTACCGGGCGTTGTGGTCTCCGGCACGCAGCTCACTATTGGCCGGGCCTACATAGGGATCGGGTTCTGATTCGTTTGCTGACTCGACCGCAGCTTCCTGTTCTTCGGTCAGGTCCTCGGTCCTCACGAAAGTCCCCGACAAGGTGTCCTCTCCGGAGTTCACCAGCCCATCCCATCTAGGAAAGTCGCCAGCGCACTGGGGCCCGACGCCTTGGACACGTAGTGGACGTCAGCGAGATCACTTTCATCGGCGCCTTCACCGTCCTCACCTGATATGACGATGCATGGGCCGGTATAGCCGCCGGCCCGCACAGAGCGGATCGCCGTTATACCGTCGCCGGGCGGCATTGAGCGGTCGACCATGGCAAACGTCGGCCTCAACTCGAGAATGCGTTCGATCGCCTCCTCGCCGTTGGATGCCCGACCTACCACTTTGATCCCCCGAAGCAGTTCCAGCCAGTCGGCCCACATGTCGCGGATCTGGGGATCGTCATCTGCGATGACCACAGAAACTGTCATGGTCGTAAACCTCGCCTTCGAACGTGTGGTTGGCACCCCCTGGTTTGAGGGGTTTGCACCATCACGGCGTCTCCGGCGGGTCACACCGCGGAACCTCGGCTATGAACACCGGCCCTTGGACACCCCACTGCCCGCCCGCGGCGCTGGCCAGCTCGCACACCGAGTTGAGGAGGCGTCCGCCCTTTGCGTCGGCCGGGACCTCGATGGTGATGCGCCACATGTCCCGCTGAGACGACACCGACGCCGGACAGCCATCGGGCAGGCGAAGCACCGTTCTGACGGACTTGAACGCCGAGGTGAGGGCCAGGGGGTTCATGGACGTCCACGCGTCGCTTTCATTCGGAAGGTGAACTTCCATGCCAGCGTCGGCAAGCGACTCACCGACGCGGTGCACGTTGGTGGCCGCCGGATCACCGACCGAGGCGGCTAATAGGTTGAAGGTGGCTCGAGCCTGCTCCTGGGCGACTTCCAGCAGGTCGCCTGCGTCGGCGAGCAGCGCCACACTCTTATCGGTATCAACTTCAGCCGACGACGCCAAGCTGATAGCCATTCGGGCAGCCGAGATGTCGCCGACAAGGTCATGGGAGGCCGCTGAGGCCACCGCCAGGGCATACACCGAACGCTTTTCGGTGGGCTGCTCGTCGGCCGCCACCTGAACCTGGTCAGGGGAACCAGCCATTCTCTGACCCATGGGACCCATGTGAAGATCCTACTGGCGCGCTGCTACACGGCCAGAAGCTCGAAAGAAACGCTAGTTGGCAGTTGCGTCAGGACCGTCAACGTCCAAGCCTGTGTGCCCTGCCACCATGCCGGCAGTCTCAAGCAACTCCCTGTAGGTACCTGCCGGACTTCAGGTCGTAAGTGTTTTCCAGCGCCATCACGGAACTTGCCGCGTTGGGTCTGCAGACGATTGACTGGGATCTGGCCTAGTCGCCAGCGAGGTTGAGCTCACCGGCGGTGTAGTGCCAGCGGTAGCCGGTGAGGTCGATCCAAGTTGGGTGAAGCTCCGCATGGGCCGCCTTGACGAAGTCCTCGGTCCAGGTCCCGGCGATGGCACCCATGCCGGACGAGATCTTTCCGAAGCCGAGGTCCACATCGGGGTCACTGGCCAAGATGAGGCCGCTGCGAAGCCAGCTGGACTTGGGAGCGATGCCGATCCCGGAATCGCTGGGCCAGATCAACTTGAGGGATTCGACGAGCTGCCATGCCTGGTGCGAGCGCCCGAGAAGGGGCCCTGCTTCCATAACAGAGTCGAGGCAGGATCTGGTGTCCTCACGGCAGAACAACCAACCCTCGAGGGAAGCCGTCACGAAGCGTTGGACCTTGTCGGCGAAGCCGGGTTCCATGAACCTCCGCTCGTCCACCCACAGGCCGTCTGCGAGCATGCCGACCTCTTCGTCGGCCCAGTAGATGACGTTGAGGTCTGATGGCTGGATCCGCTGGCCGGTGTCAGGATGGACCGCTGAGAGCAGCTGCGCGTACTCGTTGCCTGTGGTGGCCTGCATCGAATCGATTTCGCCACTCAGGAGCGGACCAACGTCGAAGCTCTGGGTGACCAGCTCGACGTCTGTGGCAGGGTCCAACCCGTGCCGTCGGAGACCGGCCAGGAGTTCCAGATCGTTGCCGTCACCCCAGGTCCCCACACGGGTCCCGACCAGGTCTGTGACGGTCTCGATACCACTGGACTTGAAAGAGACCTGAATGTTTCCGCTCTCCTGGAAGATCTGGGCGACGTTCAGGACGGGAGTGCCGGCGAGCCTGGCAGCCAGGGCCTTGGGGGCCCATGCAACGGCGACGTCGGCGAGGACCCGCCCGTTCTCGACGCCTATGAGGGTGTCGATCGGGTTCGTACCGAAGAACGCGTCCTGGAAGGCCACGTTGAGACAGCGCTCCTGGTAGAAGCCCTGGTCGCGGGCAGCGAAGTACCCGGCGAACTGGGCCTGGGTCACCCACTGCAGCTGAAGTCTGAGGTCGTCGTAGGTGTCGCAGCCATCGGCTGAGGACGTGACGACTGGGGCAGCGGCCTGGTTGCCGACACCAACAGATCCACCGGCGATGGAGATAGCGCCCCCTACGGCAAAGAACCCGAGGGTTGCCGAGAGAAGGAACGCGAACCGACGGATGCGCCGCCGGGCGAATCGAGGGCGGGGACGCTCAGCCATGGTGGTGGCCGGCTGTGCCCTCAGAGGTAACGAGGGACTCCTCCACGGTGTGGAGTTCGAAACCCAGGTTGGCCAGAGCGGCGCCGGAGGTGACCTCCGAGCCGTCGGCGACCTGGCATGGCCTGCCTCCTGAGTGGCGGAACACCGCACGGTCAGGCATGGAGAGGGAGGTTCTGTCGTTGTGGGTCGGAGCCATGATGGAATCGGCCTGTGCTGCCGCATGGCCCAGTCCGACAGCGTGGCCGAGCTCGTGGAGCACGGCGGTACGCGCAGTCTCACCACGGGCGGCGGTAGGCGTGTTCACGGGAATCGGCCGCGTCCGGAGAATGCTGGCCGGCAGGAACACCTGGGCCTTGGAAATGGTCGACGCCTCTGTTTCCGACTTTCGGAAGAGGAGGTTGGTGTAGGCGACGGTCTTGGGGTCGTCGTCTCCGAACGCAACCTCCTCGTCGTTGATCCAGATGATGTCGATCTGGTTCGATGTCGGGGTGGGTGAGCGGTCGATGACCGAAAGGGTCCCGTAGACGGGGTCGACCAGGTTCAGGCCGGTGAGCGTACGTAGGGAGGAGACGGCATTGAGGGACTCGAAATCCATGGCGGGCCGCCAGCGCCACGACAGGCGGTAGTCGTAGTGGACCGCTATCTGGATCTCGGTGCAGTTGGCCCATAGGGGCAGCGACGGGTCAATGGGGTTGACGGACCCAAAGGGGTCGTAGCCCTGGGCGACTGAATCATTCAGGTAGGTCAGGAGTTCGAAGTCCCCGCGTACCAGGGGCTCGGATGGCACGCCGATGGCCTCCCACGGTCTCTCGTCACCGTCGTAGTAGTCGTAGTTGATTACGAAGTCAGAACCCCTGAGATCAGCCGATAACAGCGACTTAGCGGTATCTCCGACAGTCATGCTCTGATACGAATAGACGGAGACAGCGGCCAAAATCGCGCTAACCACCAGCCAGAAGGGCTTGACCTTTCTGGCAGGAGTTGTCCCTTGAGACTCCTCTGCTGTGATGTTCATCCTGTTGAACTCGCTCATGCCGTCCTCGTCATCGCATCGACCCATCGGCTGATGCCGAAAAGCCGGTACACGCAGTCGGCCTGCTCTTTGCGCTCGTAGGCGCGCTCGCTGATCCGGTGGATCTCGTACGCCGGGTCGAAGCCGTCGCTCGCGTGGAGCGTCTTCAACTCCGTGATCCGGGCACGCTCTCGCTTCGTCATCCGGTGGTCCTCCTGGAGCCGTTTTGTTGCGTGTCAACAGCCTGCCGACCTCCCGAAAACGGCGCTCCCACCCAAATAGGGGTTTCTGACCCCCCCCATATGGGGGGGTCAGAAACAGAACGCATGGAAATCCTCAGAAAGTGGGCTTTTTTCGTGGAAGTAGTGCGAGGCGCAGTGAAGCCGGGACCTTCGTGGCGTGAGCACAGAGACCGCACCCCATCTATTCGAGGGACTCAGCGAACGGCAGGCAGAGGCCGTAGCGCACAGCGACGGCCCACTACTGGTGGTCACCGGACCGAGATCAGGTAAGACCCGCGTGCTGACCCATCGGATCGCCAACTTCGTTTCTGACGGTGTCGTCCCATGGCGGATCCTGGCGTTGCCATTCACCAACAAGGCCGCAACCGAGATGCGCCACCGCGTAGGCCAACTTGTCGCTGAAGACCAAGCCCGCGACCTGTGGGTGTCGACATTCCACCGCGTTTGCCGCTGGCCTGTGTGGCCTAGCGCCGTGATGGTGCTAGGTGTACCTGGGGCCTACGTCTCGTCTGGGGTGTCGTTACCGGAGCGTTTGGGTGTATCGGTGAGAGGTGCGTCTGAGGGCTTCCCCATGCCGTGGTCGTTTACAGCTCGGAGGCGCCAAGCCTCAGCGTCTTCGACCTCCGATGTGGGGACAGCCGCCCTGGTGTTTTCTGCGTCGAAGTCGAGCAGTTCTCCCCATCTGCCGTCCTTACGGCCTTCCAGTACGTACTTTTCAGCTGGCCCGCCTGTAGTAGGTGACGACCACTCCAGATGGGTGAGCGGTCCGTCGGTGAAGATGGTGAAGTCGATGGGTGGGCCTGGGCGCTTGTCGCGGCGGAACAGGCCGATCAGGAACAGGCCGAAGCCGGTCCCTCCGAGGAATCGCAGTAGCCCTCCGAGGAGTTTGGAGCCCAGGCCCGACAGTCCTAGCCCTACAGCGGCCGCTACGCCGGCAGCAGCAGCGAGCGTGCCCG
>Ga0310125_10001518_pt1 | contig 11744 bp, 8 predicted proteins | sample CB11b_Tmax_Bot8__FD_203508 | JGI IMG/M metagenome (GOLD analysis project Ga0310125, IMG submission 203508) | Marine microbial communities from Western Arctic Ocean, Canada - CB11b_Tmax_Bot8 | ecosystem: Environmental > Aquatic > Marine > Oceanic | place: Canada: Western Arctic Ocean | collected... | reverse complement strand
GGCGATCGATGCCCTTGTCCAGGGTATTGAACGAGGCGACAAACACCAGACACTCATGGGGGTTACTGGTTCAGGCAAGACGTTCACCATGGCGCACACGATCGCACGGGTGAACAAACCGACCCTGGTTATCAGTCATAACAAGACACTGGCGGCACAGCTTTACGAAGAATTTCGCGAGCTATTTCCCAACAATGCCGTCAGCTATTTCGTCAGCTACTATGACTACTATCAGCCGGAAGCGTACATCCCCCAGAGAGATATTTACATAGAGAAGGATGCGTCGCGCAACGATGACCTGGACCGGCTTCGGCTGGCGGCGACTTCAGAACTGGTCAGTCGGCAGGACGTGATCATCGTGGCCAGCGTGTCCTGCATTTTTGGGCTTGGCTCTCCGGACGAGTACAAACGTTCGGTCATCAGTGTAACCAAGGGCCAACCGCTGCAGCGCCGCGACTTTTTCCTGGCGCTTAATGATCTGCAATACAAGCGAGCGGATATGGATTTCACCCGCGGTACTTATCGCGTGCGAGGTGATGTGGTGGAGGTGTTTCTCGCCGGCGAAGAATATGCCTGCCGTATCGAACTGTTCGGTGAAGAGGTGGACGGTCTTCAACTGATCGACCCTCTAACCGGTGAACTGCTGACCGACGAAACGCAGGTGTTTATCTACCCAGCGGTGCATTACGTGATTGCCGAACAGCAGATAGAAAAGGCGATTGAGTCGATTGAGGAGGAATTGAAGCAGCAGCACATGGAACTACGCATGGCCGGCAAACTGCTGGAAGCCCAGCGTCTGATGGCGAGGACAAAATACGACATGGAGATGATCCAGGAGGTCGGTTACTGCTCGGGAATTGAAAATTACAGCCGGCATCTGGACGGAAGAACGGCCGGCAGCAAGCCGTACACGCTGCTGGATTACTTTCCCGCAGACGATTGGCTCCTGTTTATCGACGAAAGTCACGTGGCAATACCCCAGTTGCGTGCGATGTATAACGGCGACCAGAGCCGCAAGCGTGTGCTTGTGGATCATGGATTTCGTTTGCCCAGTGCGATGGACAACCGGCCGTTGCGTTTTGAAGAAATCGAAAATATTTGGCCGCAGGTGATTTTCGTCAGCGCCACGCCCGGACCGTATGAATTGCAATGCACTCAAGGCGCGGTGGTCGAGCAGTTGATCCGCCCCACTGGTCTAGTAGACCCTCAAATCGAGGTGCGTCCGGCGGCGACGCAGGTACCCGACCTGATCGAGATAGCTCGAACACGGGCTGCCAGTGGTGAGCGGATACTGGCCACGACACTGACCAAACGCCTAGCCGAGGACCTGTCGTCCTACCTGGCCGATCAGGAACTGCGATGCCGATACCTGCACAGTGAAATCGACACGCTGGACCGGATGTTGATCCTACGCAATCTACGCGAAGGTGAATTTGACGTGCTGATCGGCGTGAACCTGCTGCGTGAGGGACTGGACCTACCCGAGGTGTCATTGGTGGCGATTTTTGATGCAGACAAGGCGGGTTTTCTGCGTAGCACAACAAGCCTGATCCAGCAGATCGGCCGCGCTGCCCGCAATGTGAACGCCCTGGTCATTCTTTATGCCGATAAGGTAACGCCGGCCATGCAACAGGCGATTGAAGAAACCAACCGCCGCCGTGAAAGACAGATTGAATTCAACCGAAAACACGGCATCACGCCAACCACGGTGGAAAAGGCGATTCGCCGTGGCATCGAACAGGAACTGCGGACCCGCCAGACGGCGCAGGCCGCGGTGGGCGCAAAAGACGAATGGGAATTTGACCGTGGCGAGATGATCGCGGAACTGGAAAAAGCCATGCTCAAGGCTGCAGAAGGTTTGGGATTTGAGCGGGCGGCCATGCTGCGAGATCAGATCAGCGAACTGGAATCGGCACCGCGGATTGGCAAAGGCAAATCGAGTTGTCAAAAATACAAGCCCGGCACACCGGGCATCAAGGGCAAGAAGAAGTATGGCAAAACACGCTCGCCTTCGTCTGGCGACTAAACAAAACCGGCAAAATTCGGTAGGATGTCCACTGCCATGGGCGATGATAAACATCAGATTATGCGTCATGTAATCGCGGCACTGGTAACCAATGAGCCCGGCGTGCTGGCACAGGTATCGGGCATGTTTGCGGCACGAGGGTTTAATATCGACAGCCTGGTGGTCGGGCGCACGGAGAACCCGCAGTTGTCGCGCATGACGATCGTGGTCAGCGGCAGCGCCGCCGTGTTGGAACAGGTGCGCAAGCAACTGCACAAACTGGTGCCAGTGGTCAAGGTCGTAGACTACTCAAACGTGTCCTACGTCGAGCGTGACCTGTTGCTGGTACAGGTCTCAACGGGCGGCGAAGCGGATTCAAAAAGAAGTGAGTTGATCGAACTGGCCAACCTGTTTCGCGCCAAGGTGGTCGATGTGAGCCAGCAGAGGGTGATGATTGAGCTGAGCGGCTCAGAGGATAAATTGGAAGCGTTTATCGCCATGATCGAACCTTACGGTATCGTGGAACTGGCGAGAACGGGCGTGATTGCCATGCCGCGTGGCAACAGTGCTTCCGATCGCGGCGTGTCACCGGACCCGACCGATGAACCGGGCGTGGAAAAGCCAAGGGACCTGCCGCCGGGATGATGCCTATCCTCGTCCGTGGCCATGATCACCTAATTTTGTACCTATGGTCCGCGATTCCTTTACCCTCGCTCACGTGACGCATGAAGCCGTGGAACACCTCGGCGGCATCGGCACGGTCTTGTGTGGGTTGATAACCAGCCCCGTGTATCAGCAGGTTGTGGACCGTTCGATCCTGATCGGCCCGACACAGACACGAGAGCACATCGATCCGGAGGCACGGCTAGGTGAAGCCGGACAGGTGCTGTATAGTTCGATCGACCAGATCGATCGTAAAAACTTGGCCACCAGGTTTCAGCACATCGAGTCGGCATTTAACATCGCCATCGTCTACGGCACGCGCCGGTACCACGTACCGGGCGACGACCGAACCGGTGAAGCGGAGGTGCTGCTTCTCGACGTGCTTGGGATCAATCTCGACCGGCTCAACGCGTTCAAGTGGCGGCTGTGGAAAACGTTCGGCATCAACTCAAGCGAATATGAGAAAGTTTGGGATTTCGAGGAATACGCTCGACTGGCCGAGCCGGCCTACTACGCGCTGGTTGCGCTGCTGGATGACGATGAGCTTCCGTGCGTGCTGATCAGCCATGAGTTCATGGGCATGGCCACGGCCTTACAGGCAATACTCGACGGACAGGAGCGATTTCGCACGGTTTTTTACGCCCACGAATGCGCCACTGCCCGCCACCTTGTGGAGAACAACCCGGGCCATGACACCATGTTTTACAACGTGCTTGATCAAGCACGCAGGCAGAAACTTTACGCACACGACGTGTTCGGTGATCTGGAACACCTTTTTCGCCACGTTCTGATCAAGCGGGCGCATCTTTGCGACAGCATCATCGCTGTGGGCGACCGCACATGTGATGAGCTTCTGTTTCTTGACAGCCAGTTCCGCGATCGCCCCATCGACCTGGTCTACAACGGCATCCCGTCAGGGAAGGTGGACCTTGACAGCAAGATGGCCAGCCGAAAGATGCTGGCGGACTATTCCAGGACGCTGTTGGGACACGAACCGGACGTGCTCATGACCCACGTAACGCGACCAGTGATCAGCAAGGGTTTGTGGCGCGACTTGAAAGTATGCCACAATCTAGACCGGCAATTGACTCAACAGAACAAGACGGGCGTGCTTTATATTCTGACCAGCGCTGCCGGTGTTCGCTGTCACCAGGACATCTTGACAATGGAGAAGGACTATGGTTGGCCGCGCAGACATCAAGACAATTATCCCGACCTAGTCGGTCCCGAGCAAAATCTTTACCAGAACATTGCCGCTTTCAATGACGGGCACGACGCGGTGCAGGTGGTGCTGGTCAATCAGTTCGGCTGGTCACAACAATGCATTGGCCAGCGGCTGCCTGCCAAAATGACCATTGCTGACCTGCGGCGGGCAACGGACGTCGAGTTCGGCATGGCTACTTACGAACCGTTCGGCATCAGTCCACTCGAACCGCTGGGGGCTGGCGCCATTTGCGTCATCTCCAGCATCTGTGGCTGCGAAGGTTTTGTCCGCCACGTCACGAAAGGCCAGGGCGCCCTCAACGTCATTGCGGCCGACTTCACCAGGCTCGGCGGCGGCGAAGCAGGAAACACGACGATCAACCAGCTTAAAGCCATGACCAGCCAGCAGCGAGAAGAGATCGAAGAAACAGAGGCTCTGCTAGTCGCCGATGAACTGATGCGACGACTGCCGTGGTCACAGACACAGCGAAAAGCGTTGATCGAGTCCGGACAGGGGCTGGTTGCCGACATGGGATGGGACCAAGTGATTGAGGAAGGTATACTGCCCATGCTCCAGCGTATCGTGGCTAACGATAGAAAATCCTGATTGGTAAATACCTGCGTCAACTTCTACTTGAATTGTTTTTTTGAACGACGTATTTGACGACAAACATCGTTAATGGAATAAATGGGCATGGGTGTACAAGCAACTTCGGATCTTGACCTGATTGCCATGCCGGGGATCCAGACACGCCTGGACGCGGAGGACGAAAAGGCTCTGCTGGACGTGGTTCATAACGCATCGAGCTATGCAATTGGCCCGACCGGCGGCGTGGAAGGCGAAGCGTTCGAAAAAGCATTTATCGAAATGATGGGTTGTGGTGACGCGGTGTCAGTTAATACCTGCTCCTCGGCACTGGAGTTGGCAGCCATCCTGTCCGACCTGCAAAGTGGTGACGAGGCGATCGTTCCTGCCCATACTTACGTGGCCACGGTGGTGCCGTTTGCCAAGACTGGTGCAGCAATCAAGTGGGCGGATATTGATTCTGATACGCGGACGGTCAGCGATGAGTCGATCGAATCACTGATCACGGACCGGACCAAAGTGATCGTGGTCGTCCACCTATATGGAATGCCGGCGAACATGGACGCGATCATGGAGTTGGCCGCCAAACACAACATCGTTGTAATCGAAGATTGCGCACAGGCGCCTGGGGCTATCTACAAGGGTAAGCGAGTTGGTTCGATCGGGGACTTTGGCTGCTTCAGCTTTCAATCACATAAGAACATCACCACACTGGGGGAAGGTGGAATGTTGACGGTGCGCGACCCGCAACAAGGTACGGCGGCGCGACGGATGCGATGGATGGGCAACTGGCCGTTTACGCAACAGCGGACACAGGACTGGTTACCGGCAGGCGGCAACCTTGTTGAACCGATACCGGGTCACTGGCCTGGCAACTATTGCATGCCCGAAGCCTTGGCCGCGGTCGGCAGACAGCAACTCAAGCGACTGGATGCGATCAACGAGCAACGCAGGGTACAAGCCCTGCGCTTTATAAGCGCGCTTTGCGATTACCCTGAACTGCACTTCCAGCAGGTGCCGGATCATTGCAAGCATGTTTATCACCTGATGGCCGCACGTTATGACGGGCACGAGTACGGCGCAGACCGTGACCGGTTGATGGAACTGATCCGTTCAAAATACAAGGTTACCTGTCTTGTGCAGTATTGGCCCTTGTATCGCAGCGAGCTTTTTAGTCGCTTCGGTTTCGGCCAGGCAAAGGTGCCGGAAACGGACCGCTTTTTTGACAACATGATCAGCTTCCCGTGGTGGTCGGATATGGGCGAAAGCACGATCGACGACATGGCCCAGCGAACGCACAATGCGCTAAATGAAATGCGTGGCTAGACGGCTAGGCGCCGACTGAAAACGAGACCTTGCCATGAAACGGGTTTTATCAGGCATTCAGCCATCGGGCCAGTTGCACGTGGGCAACTATGCGGGTGCTATCCGGCAGTTCGTGGAGATGCAGGATTCGCATGAAATGTATGTATTCGTCGCTTCGTACCATGCGTTGACGTCTACACAAGATCCTGCAGTATTACGGGGCAATGCCATCCAGACAGTTGTCGATTACCTGGCCTTTGGCATGGATCCAAGCAAAACCAATATTTATCTCCAGCAGGATGTACCGCAGGTGACGGAACTGGCCTGGTTGCTCAGTTGTGTGTGCCCCAAGCACCTGATGGACAAGGCCACAAGTTATAAAGACAAGATTGCCAAAGGCTTAGCTGCCTCGATCGGACTTTACACATACCCCATCCTTCAAGCGGCTGACATTTTGTCGGTCGATGCTGACTTGGTGCCGATAGGCCGGGACCAAGTTCAACACTGCGAAATCGCACGGGATTTGGCACAAAAGTTCAATCACCAGTACGGCCCAGTATTCAAGTTGCCGCAATATCAGCTTCGCGAGGACGCCGACATCGTGCCGGGCATTGACGGTGACAAGATGTCCAAGAGCTACGATAATCAGATCGACCCGTTCATGGAAGAAAAACTGCTGCGCAAGCGGATCATGAAGATCAAGACTGATTCGACCGGCGTGCAGGAAGCCAAGGATCCGCAGACATGCACGGTTTTTCAGATTTTCCGCGCGGTTGCGGGCAACGATGACCCACGTACAGCGGAACTGGACAAGCACTATCGGACCGGGGGGATGGGTTACGGCCAAGCAAAAGAAAGGCTGTACGAACTTGTACTCGATTGCTTCGGCCCAGCCCGCAAACACCGTACTGAACTGCTGGGCGACCTCGGCTACGTAACCCAAGTCTTGCAGGAAGGTGCGGGCGCCGCCCGAAAGCAAGTGGAGTTGGTCGTGGCCCGGGCGCGATCGGCTGTAGGACTTTGAACTGGAAACCGTGCAACATTACTTTCCAAGAAAATCCCCAGGATCAAGTTGAACGCTTATGTGCACCTATACCATATTTCCAAAAACGCCTGTGGGCCCGGTACTGGGTTTTAACCTTGACGATTCACTCGAGTGGGCAAATAGCCCGACGTTCGCCTCCAAACCCATCTTGCAGGAGCCGCAAGGATCGATCTACAGATTAAGCGTGGGCGGAGGCGGATGTGAATTGGAACAGGAAGCAAAGCAGGTATATCCCTTCCGGCCGGAAACTTTTGATTGCCAAAACCTCAACGAGGTGGAGAAACTGTTAACTCGATACGGTGATTTCCCCGATCAGCCCCACCATGCAGGCTATATCGACCTGGATACACTCGAGACCCTTGCGATAGACAAGACGCTGGGCGCAATAGACCACAGGCGAACGGACGATGGCGTTATCTTTGACACGTACGGCGGTTATCAATCTGTGAAACTGGCCAAGCTTTGTGATCAACACGGGCCGCTGTTTGAGTATTACAAGAACCGTATGGCGGTAATGACGCAGATCATTGAGGCCCACAGTATTCAATTGGGCATCGATGCCATGTGGCAGGTGCTGTTGGACCGCACCCCTGGCGGCGAGGTCTGCCAGCACGCTGACACGAGGCCGAAAGGCATCCAGTTCGTGACATTGGCCACGATGGTCATTGCACCGCGACAGGGCAAACAGTGGATTCGCTGGCTCAAAGACGGGCGGCCACCTGCTGAATCCGACCCGGTGGAATATACGTGGGGATCCTGATCAATCGACGGTGGTTTTAGCCGTTAGTGGATAGAAAATTGATCGCTGTCTGCTGGGCACCGATGACGTTGAGTTGATCAATGCCCTGATCGCCGCCGTTTCCCTGGGACATTTTTTCCATAAACATCTGCCAAGTCTGCTTTTCATGCTCAAGCAGCTTCACGGCTTCCTCCACAAGCTTGGTGTCCTTCTGTACATTGGCGTCCACGAGCAGTCGATAAATATACGTGTAAAGAGCAGAGAGCTTTTCACAGATTTCCGGGGCCACGTCGTGGTTAAGACTAGCGGTAAGCTCGAGTACGATTTTCTGCGCACGCATGAGGCAGTTAAAACCATCTTCGATATCTTTCTCATCGATGGCCAGCTTGGCCTGACGGGAGTACTTGACAGCACCCTCGTAGAGCATCAGGCGCAGTTCCTGCGGGTTGGCAGTGAGGATTTTCGTTCGCAGGTACTCGTTGGCGACAGTGTTGGAGCTCATCTTCACCAACTAGATAAGAAATCAGCAAGGTAATCCCCGTAAATATCGGCGATCACACAGAAGGTGCGACAGTCTCACGGCATTGCACGTCCGGTAATTGGCAGGTGGGTAGACGACAAATGCGCGAACAGGAGATCAGAATGTGTTAACCGATGCGGCGAGGGCCTGAAGGCTGGCCAAGGCCGCACTTTGGCTTTGCAAGGCCGCAATCGCTCGCTCCATGGCCAGAAATTCAGCTTTGAGACGGGCACGTTTTGCTTCCAGTGACCTGTCAAGTTGTTCGATCCGGTCAGTGTTTATCTCGATCTGATCCTGCATAGCGTCGAGACGAAGTTGCATGGTACCGTCCGTCTCGTCTGTAAATGTACTGAGTAGTTCATCAAACCGGACCAAGATGCCGGCGGCGTTAATGGTGGACATGTTCGTGGTTTCGTCCGTACCAGTCTCCTTAAAGGTGAAGACCGCTTCGACGGCGTCGCGGTCGGATTCCAGAGCTTCGAGAAAACGGGCTTCATTGAATTGGAGCCTTGCCCCGGCGCCGACATGAATGCCGACCTGCGTCAACGAATTGAATTGACCGGTCAGATCACTGTTGGCACCAGTGACTAGACGGAACAGGGCGTTGCGAACGATGCCAACGGTGCTGTCACCCAACAGCAGTCCTCGTTGCTCAGTTTCACTGTCAAAGTTGTCGTAGGTATCGAGCGTTTCCATCACGGCGTTGAAATCCTCAACAAACGATCTGGCCGCGCCAGTGATTGCCGTTTCGTCGTAGTTGATCGTAACCGTCACAGTGGTGTCACTGGTGCCGTTCAGGTCAATGCTGACGCCGGGGATCGTGGTATTGAGGGAGTTGGTCGAAGACCTGATGACGATGCCGCTAGCCGCATCGTCAGATCCGAAAAAGATCAGCGCGTCCTTGGCAGCGCTGAGCGTTGTGGTGCCGAAGTCCAATGCCCCATCATCGAAGACGAATGCGCCGGCTCTGCCCGATTGGGTGGCGGTGAGGATGAGTCGAAATGGCGCGGTGGCAGAACCGTCGTTGATCACGGTGGCGCGGGCTCCGATGCCGGCATTGTTTATGGCCGTGACCACATCAAAAAGTGTGTCGGTGGCGTTGACGGTGACGGTTTTTTCGAAGGTACCATCGAGGTCTTCACTGAAATTAGTGACCTCGCCAAGAAGGCCCAGGTCGACGGCAGTAGTCGAGCCATCTTCAATGACCTTCAGCTTGACACTGCCGGGGCCGGTATCCCCGATAAGGATACCGTCACCGCGATCATTGACGCGGGCATTGATAAGCAGCCCACGGCTGTTGATCTCGTCCAATACGTCCTGGACTATTACCTCGTTGCCCTGGCTCAGATCGACGGTGGCCGAGGCGCCGGAGGAATCAGTGATGATGAACCTGCCACTGGAAACGCCCAGCCCGCCGTTGAGCGAGGCCAGGGCGGTTCGACCGGAAATATAGCGAAACTGCAGGTTGCCACTGTCAACCTGGTCGCCGTCGCGAGAGCCAGCCAAGTTCAGGTCGGTCGCCCCGGTGCCGCTGACATCGGTGACAATCAGGTTGGAAACCGCAGAGCCAGTCTGATCGGACAGTAAAAGCCCGTTACCAGCGGCGTTCAGCGAAGCCAGGACATTGGCACCGGAGGTGTTGATCAGGTCGATGACCTGGGAGATGGAATCGGCTGAGGAGAGCACGACGTTGGTAGACATACCATCGCGATTTGTGATGCTGATCTCGCCCAGTGTGGCACCGGCGCCACCGTTTATATTTTTTACCAGCTTAGAGTTTATCTCGGCGAGGAGTCTGCCACTGACCAGTTTGCCGTCGCCATCGGCATCAACGCCGAAAATACCCAGATCGACCGCGGCGTTCGAGCCGTTGAAAACAAGCGATTCCAAGTCAAACCCGAGGTCTACACCGGTGTCGGTCAATTCCAGGCCGGTGCCGCCAGCATTGATCTGCACATCAATCACGTTGCTCGATCCGGTTTCAATGGCATCGATCAACTGCTGCATGGTGGTGACGCCGGTCAGGTCAATGGTGACCACCGAATTATCCTGTAGGCGAAACTGCATGTGGCCGGGAATTTCGTTGTTGATGTCCACTCCCTGCCCATCGTTAAGCAGGGACAGGAAGCTGTCCACGGTAAGGATATTGATCTGGTTGCCGGTGAGCTTGTTGCCTGCAGATACGGCATCAAGGCCAAGCGCCGCAGTAACGCCGCTAGTGGCAATATCAGCCACGGTCAGAACCGTGGTGGTAGAGCCAGAAGTGTCGTCGACAACCAGTTTGTCGCCGCTGACCGAAGCAGTGACGCTGATGCCAGATGCTGTATTGATGGCGTCCAGCACATCGTTAACGGTTTGAACCTTTCCCAAATCGACCTCGGCTGAAGCGCCAGAGCGGTCGATGATATGAATCCTGCCCCGCACGACACCACTACCACCGTTGAGTGCGGTCAAATCGGTATCGGTATCAAGGCGGGCATCGCCAAACTCGAAATTCAGCGTGCCTGCGCCGACCGCGGTGGCATCCTGGTCTACAAATCCTTTGGAGATCATCTGCTGCGTACTGACCAACCGGTCAACAATAAACGAGTAGGTGCCGGGTGTAGCAGAAGAGACGCTGATGGCCGACAAAGCCGCCTCATCACTGCTCAAGGCAGTGGTGGTGTCGAAGGTATTGTTGGTACTAAAGCCGCTGGCCGACAGTTTCAGTGCCAGCAACTTGGCATTAATATCTTGAAAGGCGATCTGCTGGCTTTGCAGTACGGCGATGCGTTGCTCGACGATCTGCTTGGGCCGTGCCTCGATGGCAATGAGTTGGTCGATAATATCCGAGATAGGCAGACCGCTAACTAGGCCGACCCCGCTGGTAATCTGACCCATATCGTTTTAATTCTCAGTATTGGCTGCCAACTGCATGAATAAAACGGCTGGTGGTGGGGGGCGCCCCGGAGGGGCGCAAGACGAACTGACAACGGTCCTAGTCGTCGAGCACGCTACCACTGTAGAACTGATACCAGTCGCGGTTGCGATAGTCACCAGTTAGGCCCGGTTTGCGCCAACGTACGATGGGGCGGCAGTGCAACAGATCACTCACCCAGTGACTGAGCGTTCGCCGGTACATGCGAACTATGGGATCGTCTGCGGCGGATTCTTCAGTAAAATTACGCATGTTCAACCCTCGGGCTTTGCCCACCCGTACAGGCCGTTATCGGCCCTACTTTTTTATCGACAATTGGCGGGATCTTGCTTGAAACGGGACATGACGTGCCCATCGAGACATTGGCGCTAGTGACTTGGGGCGGCATCATTATTTCGCAAGGCCACCAACCAGGCAGACTAATCGGCCGCCTAGGGCGGTTAAAGGCCTGTTTGAGGCAGGATACCGGGTCCACAGGCAAGAGACATAACTTTATAAATCTCAGCAGGGCTGCCCACATAACGATGACAAAGACCAACAGTTGATGTTGGTGTACAGCCGGGCAGCCACCCGTGGCGACTTTATCAACCGATCGATTAGCATAGGCTGGTCATTGACAGTACGTGCCAGATAATTCCTGTACGGGGCAAAATGTGGCGCCTTTTGTACTGCTAGCACTATGGCAAATCCCTACCTTGCAACAGCAATCAGGTGTACTTGCTCGAGTCGCTAAGCCCTTCACGGCGTCAGGCTGTTCGGAA
>Ga0310125_10001517_pt1 | contig 11745 bp, 9 predicted proteins | sample CB11b_Tmax_Bot8__FD_203508 | JGI IMG/M metagenome (GOLD analysis project Ga0310125, IMG submission 203508) | Marine microbial communities from Western Arctic Ocean, Canada - CB11b_Tmax_Bot8 | ecosystem: Environmental > Aquatic > Marine > Oceanic | place: Canada: Western Arctic Ocean | collected... | reverse complement strand
CGAAGGGGCCGGGTTCGGCGGACGCCAGGTCTCGCGGACCGACGTCAAGTCGAAGAAGAAGACCACGTTGACCAATAACTTCTCCGGCCAAAGACTCAACGCTCCCAACGACCTGTGCCTGGACGCCAAAGGACGCATCTACTTCTCCGATCCGCGGTATGTCGGCGATGAGAAGCGAGAACTTGAGCACCGGGCGGTGTACTGCATCGAGCCCGGTGGCAAGGTCTTCGAGGTCACTCACAACATCTCCAAGCCCAATGGCATCGCCATCAGCCCCGATGGCAAAATGCTGTTTGTCGCCGACCACGACAACGGCACCGACAACATCGACCCAGACGCCAAGGTCCCGCCCACTCCCGGTGACATGAAGATCTATGGCTGGAGACTGAAGAGCAACGGCCAGGTCGAATCCGAACGGTTCACGATCGTCGACTTCAGCCACCACAAGATGAAGGGCTGCGACGGGATGACCGTCGACGAGAACGGCTACCTGTACCTGACCGTCCGCGAAGCCGCCCGGCCCGGAGTCATGGTCATCGACCCCTTCGCAGGCAAGAACATCGGCTACATCCCCACCGGACCGATCGGGCAGGACCAGGCCACCGCCGTGGGATTGCCCAGCAACGTCGAGTTCGGCATCGGCAAGGACCGCAACATGCTCTACATCACCGTCGACAAGAGCCTGTACCGCATTCGCTTGAAGACTCGAGGCTGGCACGTCCAGTACCAGGGTCGCAAGAAGAAGCTCTAGAGCGCCGCAGGCGGCCTCCGGAGGTCAAGCGGGCGAGCCGATTACGGCGAGAAACAGCTCGCCGTAATCGGCTGCCTTCTTCTCACCCACCCCATGCACCTCGAGAAATTCCGACAGCGTGCTCGGACGACGCCGGGTCATGTCCCTCAGGCTGGCGTCGCCGAACACCACATACGCCGGCACCGATTTCTCGTCGGCCAACTGCCGTCTCAGGTCACGCAACCGCTCAAACAGGCCGCGGTCCACACCCTCCCACGAGTCCTCGTGCGTCTTCGACTTCCTGGTCCCGGCCGCCTTGGCCGGTTTCAGCAGACGCGGAGTCTCCTCACCCGAAAGCACTCCGCGACCGGTCCCGGTCACCTGCAAGACGTTGTATTCGCCGGTCTTGACCAAAAAGCCCTGGGCCACCAGCTGCTCGACCCAGCCGCGGACCGCTCCCACGTCATGCTCCTGCAGTAGCCCGTAGGTACTCAGCCGGTCGTGCCCGTTGTCGAGTATCCTCTGCTCGGTCGAACCCCGCAGCACCTTCACCGTGTAGTCGGCTCCGAATCTCTGATCCTGCCTGATGACGCTCGAGAGGATCTTCTGGCTGATCACCAGCGGATCCTCGACCTGGTCGAGTTCCCCCAGGCAGACGTCGCAGGCACCACAGTTGTCCCCATCGAGCGATTGGCCGAAGTACTCGACCAGCAAGGCATGGCGGCAGACCACGCTGCCGGCAAAGTCGTGCATCGCCCGCAGGCTCTGCCACGCCCCCTCGGTCGGCTCGGTGTCAGATCCCTCGAGAATCGCCCGCCACCTCCCGTAGTCACCACCGGTGTACAACAGGCAGCACTCGGCCTCCAAACCGTCCCGGCCCGCCCGACCGGTCTCCTGCTGGTAACCCTCCAGCGACTTCGGCATCGCCGCGTGGATCACGTAGCGGACGTTCGACTTGTCGATCCCCATGCCAAAGGCGACCGTCGCCACGATCGTATCGACACGCTCGCCAATGAACGCCTCCTGGTTCGAATTCCTCTGCTGGTCACTCAGACCCGCGTGATACGGACTGGTGCGGTAGCCACGCTGGTTGAGTTGTTCGGAGGTGTTCTCGACGTCGCGCCTTGAGATGCAGTAGACGATCCCCGACTCGTCGGGATGACGGTCCAGGATCGCGGCCAGCTGATCGATCGCCCGGTCGCGAATCATCACCTTGTAGGCCAGGTTCGGTCGGTCAAACGAACCGACCAGCACCTCGGGTTCGGCCAGGCCCAGCTCCTGCACGATGTCGTCGCGAACCCGCTCGGTGGCCGTGGCCGTATAGGCATGAATCGCCACGTCCGGCAACGTCTCCTTCAACAGCCCCAGCTGCCGGTACTCGGGCCGGAAATCGTGACCCCACTGGCTGATGCAGTGAGCCTCATCGACGGCCACCAGCGACACGTTGGACTCGACCAGGGTGTCGAGCATCCCCGGCTGAACCAATCGCTCGGGCGCGACGTAGAGCAGCTTCAGTGTGCCCTCGCGCAATGCCCCAAACACCTCGCGACGCTCGTCGGGAAGCATCCCGCTGTTGAGGCAGGCGGCCGAGACGCCCGCGGCATTGAGCCCATCGACCTGGTCCTTCATCAGCGAGATCAGTGGGGAGACGACCAGGCCGACACCCTCCTGGATCACCGCCGGAGCCTGGAAGCACAGCGACTTGCCTCCGCCGGTGGGCAGCACCACGACCGAATCGCGAGACTGCAGCACGCACTCGATCGCCTCCTGCTGCAACGGCAGAAAGCTGTCGTAGCCCCAGTGAGTCTTCAGGGCCTCGAGGATTCTCTCGCTGGTCATTGGCTTCATGCCCGACGACGGTGCCATGCGTGGCAATGATCCCAACCACTGGCACCGACCCTTGTCAACCGCGATCCGGACTCGCTCACCTGGCTCCCATCGCCCGCAACGCCTGTGTCACGACCGCCGAATCGGCGTCGCCGGAACCGCGGATGTAATACGGCGCGGTCGCCAGAACGTGAGGCCGGTAGGCCGGGCTGACCAGCTCGAGGTTCTCAAAGATCGCCATCCCGTACTTGTAGTGATGCGCGTCGGTGGCCTTGCGAGCGATCAGCTGACGCGCGCTCCCGGCAAAACCATCCAGCCACTCGGGGCGGTTGTCCGAAGCAGCCCGAACCGCCAGCCGGTGAGCAGCCGCCGAGGCCGCCGATGTGTCGCGGCCCACCTGCGACAGGATCGCCTTCACCTGCTGCCCAACCTCAAACACACCTCGCCGCTCGTCCTGCAGTCGCCGAGGCTTCAGAATGTCGGCCTCCTTCAGACCCCCGCGGGCCGTCGACATGAACTCGCGGAACTGAACCATCCAGCCCACCGCCTGCAGCAGCAACAGCAAACGAGTGGCCGGTGACGACGACGACTGGTAGGCGTAGTGCAGGGCGTTGGCCGAGGTGACCGTGTGGATGCCGTAGATCCCCGGCTGACGCATCATCAACTCGCCGGCCATCAGGTGCACCGCGTCCCAACCCGACTGGGCACGAAGAGATCCCTGGCCCAGCCCCTGCCCCACCTGCTCGCAGCAGGCCAACGGAGCAAGTCGCCGCATCGAGGCCAACAGCTCGCGGACCTGGCCCGGATCGCTGCCCGGCTGGGTCCACTCACTCAACCAACGCAACGCAACCTTGCCGTCGGTACCAGGCCGCATCACCGAGCTGGCAAATCGCTCGTTGGGCAGAAACGTCTGGTCAGAGAACGTGTACTTGTTGACCCGCTCCTTGAGTCCAAAGTCCAGCAAGCCCAGCACCAGCGATCTGAGCGCCGGCTCGGCGTGACGCCAGCCGATCGTCTGCAGAGTTCTCCAGGTGTTGGCGACGAAGATCGCCTTGTGGCCAATGTTGCGGTAGTCGCGACACCCGTACTGCCACATCATCTCGATGATCTCGCCGGCACCCCGGCTGCGAACCAGCGCCACGATCGCCCGATCAGCACGCTCCTGGTCCCACTCGATCATCCCCCGACTGAACTCCCCGGCAGCGGTCTCCGGCGAAGGCAACTTGCCACGGACCGGACCCAGCCTGAAGTCTCCCTCGTCGATGTCCTTGGCCTGCGACTCCTTGAAGTTGTCCAGTGCCCAGAACAGCGGCAGCAGTCGCTGGTCGGCGGGCAAATCGAGGCTCAACTGGTGAGCCGCGTTGATCACGAACACGCAATGGAACTTGAAACCCGGTGGCTGAGGGTTGACGTTGCGGATGCCGGCCAGGAACAGGCTCGCCAGCAACTGGCGGTAGGGGACACCACTCTTGATCCGCTCAGCCAGCATCCCCACGCACTTCCCGCGAGGCGTTCGTTCGACCAGCCGCACCAGGGGCTCGATGCTGTGATGCAACCTGACCAGTTCTCCGGGCACACGGACCTGCTCGTCGGCCAGGGCCGGCAGGCCGGTTGCTCCCAGCAAGCCACCCGCCCCGGTAACCAGAAATTCGCGTCGTGTCGTCATGAAAATCTCTCCGTCGTCACTCGACCATGACCGCAGGATGCCATCGTCGGCATGCGGGTGCAAGTTCATCGGCCCACGGATACGATTGGCCTCACGATTGCACGACCGCAACCGGAAACGAGACCGCCATGAAGATCACCGACATCAAGGCCCTGGGAACCAACCTCGGCGGAGGCAACCACATCTACGTCAAGGTGCTCACCGACGAACACCTCGTGGGCTACGGCGAAGCCTACCGGGCCGGACCCGACTCCTCGGTCGTGGCCGCCATTGAATACCTCAGAGACTGGCTCATCGGCGAAGACCCCACGCGGATCGAACACCTGTGGCGGATCATGCACAACGGGTCACGGTTCCCCGGAGGCTCGATCGTCAACGCTGCGATCAGTGGCATCGAAACCGCCCTGTGGGATATCAAGGGCAAGGCCCACGGAGTGCCGGTTTACCAGCTGCTGGGTGGCCGCTGCCGCGACAAGATCCGGGTCTACCTGGGCACGGGAGGAGCGACGCCCGCCGAGGCTGCTGCCGCCGTCGTCGACGCCGTGAGGCAGGGATTCACCGCCGTCAAGATGAGCCCCTTCCCCGCCGGACCCGAGAAACTGCCCTGGGCACAGGTGCTCAAGGGTGCCGCCGCCAAGCTCGAGGCCGTCCGACGCGCCGTCGGTGACGACATCGACATCGGACTCGATCCCCACGCACGACTCTTCGAACCCTACAAGGCTCTCGAACTGGCCGAGGCCGTGGCACCCTACCGGCCCATGTTCTTCGAAGAACCTCTCAGGCCCGAGAACATCGACGCCATGGGACAACTCAAGGAGAAGCTGCCGATCCCCCTGGCCACCGGCGAAATGCTCTATACCAAGTACGAGTTCCGCGACCTGATCGCCGCTCGTGCCGCCGATATCCTGCAACCGGATATCGTGCTCTGCGGAGGCCTACTGGAAACCAAGAAGATCGCGGCGATGGCCGAAGCTCACTACCTGACCATCGCTCCGCACAACCCGCTGGGAGGCATGTCGACTGCCGTCTCGGCACACTTTGCCGCCTCGACAGGCAACTTCCTGATCCTCGAGTACCGACTCGATACCGTCGGCCCCAACAGCAAGCTGCTCAAGAAGCCGATCCCGCTCGATGACGGCTACCTGACTATTCCCGAGGAGGCGGGACTGGGAGTGGAAGTCAACGAGGCTGCGATCAAGAACCACCCGTTGCGCTACTGGAGAAGACCGCTGGTGATCGAGCCCGACGGCAACGTCGCCTACCAGTAAACTTCATCGCTGCAGCCGCAAAACGGCTAGGTCGCACTCTTCCCAGCCGCCTCGAGCACCTTCTTCGCCTCAGGCACCTTCATCCTCCGTAGTGCCTGGTGAGCGGTGGCCTTGTTGCTGGCCGTCCCCTCGCGAAGCACTCGACCCAACGCACGGGCCGCATCGGCAGTGCCCTGCTTCTGCAGCGACTGGATTCCCAGTCGTCCCAGCTGAGGCGACTTCAGCACCGCATCGGCGATGGCATCGCTGGCCGCCTTGGACTTGAAGGCAGCCAGGCCGAAGATGCCATACTGCTTCGACAGCACAGCCTCGGACTTCGTGCCTTCGATCAACACCGGCAACGCGGCCTTGTTGCCCTTTTGCGAAAGGGCGTAGGCAGCCAGCACCCGCACCGAAGCCTCCTTGTCCTTCAGGGCCGATACGAGCGCGGCCTGAGCCTCCTTTGAGTCACTGTCGTGTCGCAGTAATAGCCTCAGGCCACTCTGCCGCACGTCAGACGCTTCGGACTTCAGCAGGTCCGTCGCCACCCTCAGCACGGCCGGGCCGGCCGACGAGGCAATCTGCTCGAAAGCAAACCGCGAATTGCGATCCAGTTTCGGGTTCTTCAGTTCCGTGGCCGCCAAAGGAGCAACAAGGGGACTCTTCAAGCCGGCAATCACGCGGGCCAGGGTGAACTTGTCCTGCAGAGACTTCGCTCGGCCCATATGCTTCATCAGCAGCGGGGCCGCCGACGGACCCAGCGACTGCAGCTGCTTGGACGCGGCCTGGGCCGTCGAGCGGACGGCCAACTGAGGCACCAGGTCCTCGATGTCCCTGGCATTGGCCTGATTCAGTGCCACCAGGACCTCGGCGTCCTTGCTGCCCTGCAGGGCCTTGCGGGCCACGTTACGGACCTCGAGATCGTCGTCCCGAATCGCCTTCAGGAACAACGACTTGGTCTCGAGCCCCTTGAGACTCGCCAGGGCCGTCACCGCCTGCCGACGCACCGCCACCGATTCGTCTCCGAGAAATGCCTGAAAGGCCTTCCCACTGGCAGCATCACCCGACTGGAACAGCGCCGCAGCGATGCGGACCCGAGCCGGATGCCGGGGCTGGCCGGCCAACTCCTTCAACGCAGCCTTGCCGTCCTTGCCACCGATCTGTCCCAACGCGGTGATCGCCGCATGCGAGACCGAGGTCTCCTTGTGTGCCGAGAGCGTTTTCAGCCGACCAGTGGCGTTGGACGCCTTCAACGCCCCGGCCGCGCCGATGGCGGCGACCAGTACGCCGGTGTCCGTGGTCGAGAGTGCCTCGACGACAACCTGCCTTGCACCGGCATCTCCGGCTCGGCCCAGGACGCCCAGGCTGGCGACCTGCACCAGTGAGTTCTTGTCGGTTGTCGCCTTGCGGAGCAGCTCGAGTAACGGCCCGGTCTTTTCGCCCAGCATGGCCAACGCCGTGGCCGCACGCTGGCGGACCACCGGATCAGAGTCTTCCATCAGGTTGGCGATCGCGCTGCGTGACCCCTTGGCACCTGCTGATCCCAGGTAATAGGCCGCCATCCCACGCGCTTCGGGCTTCACGCTCGAGAGGTCTTCGGTCAGCTTCGTCGTCGCCGTCGCCAGCAGGGTGTCCACAGCACTGTCCATCGCCTTGCCGCGGACGTTCTTGTAACGGATCACGCCGCGGTCATCGATCACGTAGATCGTCGGCCAGCCCCGGACACCCCAGGAGCTGGCGATCGGTCCGCTGGTGTTCCCACCATCCCAGAACGAACGCCAGGTGATGTTGTTGGCTTTCATCGCAGTTCGCAGACGAGCCTTCGGGTCACTGTTGATCCCGATCAGCACAAAGGGCTGGTTCGCCAAACGCTTCACGAGCGACCGCTCGTGGGGGTACATCGCCCGGCAAGGAGGTCACCAGTCGCCCCAGAAGTCCAGCACGACCACCTTGCCACGGTAGTCGCTGAGCTTGAACTTGCGTCCGTCAACATCCACTCCGGAAATCTCGGGCGCCAACTTGCCGATCGCCAGGTCCCCGGGCGAATGCTTCTTCGCCTGGGCCTCGGCCGAACGCGACGACAACAGCAATGCCGCCATCACCAACGCAGACCAACCCGCTCGGAATATCGCCTTCATGCTTGTTCCTTTTGCAGACAACGACCTGGTCGGGGCGTTCCGGTCCATGCACGCATACACCAGCCCAATCCGGCAGCCGTCACGGCTGCCGGATTGAATGCTGGACATGCTTCATCTCAGGACTTCGAAGTCGTAACCGGCTTCAGGAACTTCTTGGCTTCCGGCGTCTTCATCCGCTTCAACGCCGCCTCGGCCTGCTTCCGCAGCTTGGGGTTCTCGAGCAACGCCCCCAGTGCCTGGGCAGCGGCAGGAGTATCCTGGCGTTGCAGCGAGGAGATCGCGGTGCTGACCAAGCGGGTCGCATTCGGCCCCGTCCCCTTCTTCTTGAGACACGCCACCAGAGCATCGGTCGCCTTCTTGCTCTTGTAGCGACTCAGAGCACGAGCGGAGTGGGCGTTGAGAATCTGATGATCGCTCGACGCGAATTCCGCAAGAGTCGGCAACAGGGCCGGAGTCGGAGCGCTGAAGTGCAGTAGGAACGCCGACCAACCCTGGACGACCTTGACCTTGCTCTTCAACCCGGCTCTCAACGCCACCGTCACTTCCTTGTTGCTCCTCAGACCGAAAATCGACCGGGCAATGCCGTCCTGGCCGGCGGGGGTCTTCTCGGTGCCGAGCCGCTCGATCAGCAGCGGTACGACATCAACTCCCAGCGACACCAGTTGACTGCTGGCACTGGTGACCGTCTTGCGATCCCTCAGCTTCGGCAGCAGGTCGTCGACCTCCAGGGCCAGTACGTCTTTCAGAGCCTTCTGGACCTTCGGGTCCTTGCTCGTCTTGAGCACCTCACGAGCCAGCTTGCGGACATCGGCGTCCTTGTCGCCGAGTGCCTGCAGGTACAGCGGCTGGGTCTCGAGGCCCTTGAGGCTCGCCAGAGCAGCAACAGCCTCGCGGCGAACCGAAACCGACTCGTCGCCAAGAAAACCCTTGAACAAGTCGCCACTGCCCTTGTCACCCGATTGGAACATCGCTGCGGCAATCCGCACGCGTGCGGGATGCTTGGGCTGGCCGGCGAGTTCCTTCAACGCCGCAGTCCCCTGCTGGCCGCCTATCTGGCCCAGCGCCGCAATCGCTGCATGCGATACGGCCGTCTGCTTGTGAGACGTCAGAGTCTTCAGGGCGGCAACCGCCTTGGCGGCCTTCAACGAACCGGCACTGCCGATCGCAGCCACCAGCACGTCCGAGTTCTTCGCAGCAAGTGCCTCGATGATGATCCCGGTCGAACCGGCGTCACCGGCGCGGCCCAGGACCCCCAGGCTGGCAATCTGAACCGACGAGTTCTTGTCGGTCGTCGCCTTGCGGAGCAACTCGAGCAAGGGGCCGGGCTTGTCGCCCAGCAAGGCCAGGCCCGTGGCCGCACGCTGGCGGACCACCGGATCAGAATCCTCAAGCAGGTTCGCAATCGCGCTGCGTGACCCCTTGGCGCCTGACGATCCCAGGTAGTAGGCCGCCATCCCACGCTCCTCGGGCTTCACGCTCGTGAGACTCTCGGTCAGGTTGCTCGTGGTCTTGGCCAACAACGTGTCGACCGCCGTGTCCATCTTGGGACCGCGGACGTTCTTGTAACGGATCACGCCGCGGTCATCGACCACGTAGATCGTCGGCCAGCCCCGGACGCCCCAGGAGCTGGCGATCGGTCCGCTGGTGTTCCCACCATCCCAGAACGAACGCCAGGTGATGTTGTTGGCTTTCATCGCAGTTCGCAGACGAGCCTTCGGGTCACTGTTGATCCCGATCAGCACAAAGGGCTGGTTCGCCAAACGCTTCACGAGCGACCGCTCGTGGGGGTACATCGCCCGGCAAGGAGGTCACCAGTCACCCCAGAAGTCCAGTACAACCACCTTGCCACGGTAGTCGCTGAGCTTGAACTTGCGTCCGTCGACATCCACTCCCGAAATCTCCGGCGCGAGCTTGCCGATCGCCAGGTCCTCGGGCGAATGCTTCTTCGCCTGGGCCTCGGCCGAACGCGACGACAGCAAAAATGCCGCCATCACCAACCCGGCCAAGCCAGCTCGTGACATCGTCCTCATCTTCACTCCTCCCGCAAGTTTCCCTGCCCGCACCAACACGGTACGAGATCATGTCTATTGACTCACTGTAATTTCGCTCAATCGACGCCCTAGAACAAGAACACGGCACCCAATTCTCGGAAACTCCACAATCTCACCCCTCACGCACCGCCCGGGGGTCAGACGCCACCGGGGCCTGACCCCTTCCGCCGAACAACGCAGGCGAACTGGTGATCCGGTATGATGCGCTCACCTCACTCATGGATCATCTCCCGGAGACGCTCAGATGACCGATCGCCAACCTCTCGATCGACGCCAGTTCCTGGGCACCACCGCAGCCACCGCAGCCACCGCAGCCACCGCAGCCACCGCAGCCACCCTCGGCTCTGCCGCCGCCGCTGAGGATGATCGACTGGCCAGAGTCCAGAAGAAGAAACTCGTCATCGTCGACTGCCACGCTCACATCTACGGCACCACCGAAGACGAGAAGCGGTACCCGACGATCGCCAAACCGCTCAAGCCACCCGCGGGCACCGGCACCGTGGCTCATCTCATCAAGAACATGAAGGACAACGGCGTAAGACACGTGACCGCTGTCCAGACGAGCACCTACTACCGCTTCGACAACCGGTTCACCGCCGACGCGGCCCGTCGCCATCGCGACTTCATGGCCGGCATCTGTACGCTCGACCCCGATCAACCTCAGAACCCCTGGGTGATGGAATACCTGGTCGAGAAGTCCAACGTCCGCGGCATGAGGAGCATCCCGGGCCAGGACGGGCGGATGGACTCACCAGGGGTCCGTCGCCTCTGGGAAACTGCCCAGAGGCTGGGCATCGTCATCAATTCGCTCACCTCCCGGGAACTCAAACCACAGGTCGCCGAGATGGCCGCGGCACACCCGAAACTGCGGGTCGTGATCGACCACTGCCTGAACCTCACCGCCGACGACTCTCTCGATGCGACTCTCGCCGACATGCAGGACCTCGCCAAGCTCAAAAACGTTCACGCCAAGCTGACCTTCATCCCGACCGGGACCCGGCTGGGCTACCCCGGCAAGGACCTGCACGCGGCCTGCCACGAGGTGATCAAGGCGTTTGGTGCCGACCGCTGCGTTTGGGGCAGTGACTTCCCCTGCGAACTCTGGCTCAAGCAACAGGACATCAGCTACGCACAGCACCTCAGGATCTTCACACACGAACTCGGCCTCGACCCCGCCACCAAGCGAGCCGTACTCGGAGGCACCGCGCTGAAGCTGTGGTTCTCACGCAAGACCAAGCGGGCTAGGACGTGAGCAATTCGCCGCACCCCTCGCCGCCTGCCTCGCCGACCAGGTGCGAAGTGTCGTTGTAGCTCTCCAGGGTCACGCCCGCTGCAGAGAGACTCAATTGCGTGACCGAGGTGTTGTTGAGATCTCCGAGCCACTCGTTGCCGATGAACGGTCGGCCGAGCAGTGCCGAGACGAGGATCGGCTTGAACATGCCGTGAGTGATCACGGCGACCTTCATCTGCAGGTCTCCGAACTGGCCCACCATGTCAGCGGCCACCCGACGTGCCCGCTCCTCTGCCTCAAGAGGACGCTCCCACCTGCGGCACTTCCACCAACCCTCTTCGTCAATCGAATCGGGCACCACCCAGTCACCGAACTGGCTGACGATCTCGTCACCGGTCAGACCCGGCCGACCCTCGTAGACTTCCGGGCTGGCCCCCGCCTGGCAACCTCCCTGCTCGTGAAGGTCCACAACCACTTCTGGCCGCAGGCCGGTCGCCGTGGCCACCGCCGCGGTCGTCTCCAGCGTGCGACGAAACGCGCTGGTCAACAACCGCTCGGGCTGCCATCTCTGTAGTCGCGCCGCCAACCGCCGAGACTGCTCGTGACCGACCTCGGTCAGACCCGGATCGTCAGACCGCTGCTCTTCGGGCAGCGAGTTGTTGACCGACTGTGCGTGGCGGATCAGCAGCACCGGCATCTTCAGCACCCCCCCTCGCCCGGCTCGGCTGCCGGCTCGGCTGCCGGCTCGAGCCGCTGAATCCTCATCGCGTCCAACCCGTCGAATTCGGCCCCCATCGGCACGAAGTGCAATCTTCCCTGCAGCCAGTCGTCGTACTGGTCGTCGTAGTGCGGGCT
>Ga0310125_10001516_pt1 | contig 11748 bp, 15 predicted proteins | sample CB11b_Tmax_Bot8__FD_203508 | JGI IMG/M metagenome (GOLD analysis project Ga0310125, IMG submission 203508) | Marine microbial communities from Western Arctic Ocean, Canada - CB11b_Tmax_Bot8 | ecosystem: Environmental > Aquatic > Marine > Oceanic | place: Canada: Western Arctic Ocean | collected... | reverse complement strand
AGTCGACTTCAAGACGCTGCGGGAAGATCGACTCATCCACGCCTCTAACACCGCCCCAGTAGCAAGGCGCAGAGCTTTAGGGAAAGGCCACGGTCTCCACGACCGTGAAGGATCCGTTTGTCACCCGCCAGATTCGATAAGTACCGCTCAGGATGTCGCGATCGCAAGGGCCCGTTCTTTGGTCACGACCGGGGCATCGTGATGCTTGCTCGTCTGTTCCAGATCATCGAAAAACGCGGGAACAAGCTCGCGAATAAGACCGCCAAGACTCTCCCCGTGGGCCCGCCCCCCGCTCGCTCGGCGATCCGCTCACTTCCAATAGCGGTAGCTCAGACGCCATATTCCTTCTCCAGGTCGAGGTAAACCTTGCGCCCCTGCTCGAATAAGTGCAGCACCTCCTGGCGCTGGGCATCGGTGGTAAAGCGGCCAGAGCGCTTGATCAAGCCACTCGACGCCTCGATCCCACGCGCAAAAAAGGCTGCCGACTCGCCCGCCGCCACCGCCGGCACTCCTGTCCCGACATATACCGGGCTGGAATGTGCGTAGACGGCCTGCTGGAAACTGTCCCGCGCTGCACCAAGGACCCGCACCGCGACCCAGCCGTCGCCAGCCAGGTCGACATCGACGGTCCACGTGCCTTCGCGCTGCTCCACCATCTGCTGCAGGAGCCGCTGGTGGAGGACCTCGCCATCGCGCACTACTTCGACCCGGTCCAAAGGATAGTGCGACCGCCACTCAACCTTAGCGGAGACTTTGCCGCGCGTTTCAATCCGTGCCCCCGGGCCCTGCCCGTCGATATCCAACCACAACGCCGGGCCATTGGTAATAAAGGTGCGCCCCGCCTGCAGCCCCTCCAACCAGTTCTGATAGGTGAACTGATCTTCGGTCTGCACATAGACGCGATTGTTCGAGCAGACATACCAGTCCGACCCCGTCGAAGCCGGCAGGCCAATGCCACAATTGAGCAGTTTGTACCAGATATCGTATTCGAGATCCTTCCAACAGGGATCGAAGAGATTGAAGGCGTCGAGTTTGCCCAGACCCGCCGCCACGGGCGCCTCCATGCCATTGCCATTGTGGCACCAGATGACGATTCCGCCTTGCGTGCGCGCGTCGTCGCAGGCGTGGCACAATGGTGGGTAGTCGGGGTCGAAAGCGCTGACCAGATCACCGCGGCTGACGGGCTCGACGAGATTGCGAAGATTGAGCAACATCACGTGGCCATAACCGCCGTGATGCGCATTGTGCCGTGTCTCCTCGCCGCAGTCGACCTGGCGATGATCAGTCGAAAAATCGGTCATAAAGCCGATGGGAAACTTGTTCGAGGCGTAGGGAATCTGCCCCCGTTGCAGAATGCTGATCGCCGTCACGCTCAAGTCGTTGACCTCCGGCTCCAATCGCAAGCGCTCCTCCGGTCGCCCCTCCAGCTCATTATAATGGATATGCGTATTACCCGGATACCAGCGCTGCTCGGGCAAATCAATCCAGCGCTTCAGCTCCAACTCCACCTCGACAGCGCCCGTCGCCGGCGCATATAGCGTATGCCGCAACGGCGTATACTCAGTGCCTCGCTCGACGACAATATCCACCGCCCCGCGCCCGAGATGCACCTCGAACTCCCCGTCGCAATAAAAGAACGGATCCCCCGGGCCGACTTTCAGAATACTGTTGGCGGGATGAACAAAACGACCGCCACTATCGACCACGTGCACCTTGGCGGGAACGCTGACCCCGGAGAGACTATCGCGGATGATTCCTTTGAGTCTGGGCATCTGATCCTATACTCCCGGTAATGGCGCCGTATCGCCCACTTCCTCTTGCCACAGCCTTAGCCTCGCCGCCATCCAGCGCACCCGGTCACGATGCTCGGGCAGGTTGAAGAGGTTCGTCGTCTCGCTCGGGTCCGCATTGAGGTCGAACAGTTCGCCCTGGTCGACGGCGCACAGGGTTAGCTTCCACCGATCCGAGGTCACAACGCTGCGCCAGGGCGAAGTATTGAGCCAGTTCAGTTGACGGACGCGATCGGGTGCCATCGTATGGGAAGTCGCCCCTGACGTCAGGTCGCGATCACCGACGCCGTTGTGCTGAATGACAATGTCGTTGTCCCTCAGGTCGGTATTCCCCCGAAGCACATCCGCACGACTCGCACCTGCCAGATCCTCAGGCACGGCTTGCCCCAACAGGTCGAGTCAGGTCGAGGGTGAGCAGATTCACCCCTGATGTTGCAAAGCCGAACACCGCGTCCTCGGTCTTTCGCATGCGGATGGCCAGGATGTGCACTAGGTCCCCGATGGCGACGCCGTCCCCCAGCCAGTACCACTCCCCATCTTGCGCCATCGGTGTTTCGGGGACGAATACGGCAGCCGATTCTCCGGTGATCTTACCACCCCAGAGAAACTCGATCCGATCGGCTCGCGGCTCAGTACCACGCAGGACCGCGAGTGTGTTGTTCACAAGCGTCGTGCCGTCGAGCCGCTCTGCCGAGGAACCGACCTCGCCGATGGCGGTATCCGAGAACAGGATCAACGTGCGGAAGTTGGGGCCGTGTGCCTCTCCATCTTCCCTGCCATTGAGCGGGATGGAGAAGATGCCGTCGGCCCCCGTCCAATCATGCTCCCGATCAAACAACGCCGTCCACTCGGGAGCAGGCACGGCAACCAGCATCTCGGTATCTGCGGAAGCTATGGTGACGGTCATTGACAGCGCCGCGACGAGCAGTTCGCTGAACCTGCCAGGCCTCCGACCCCGTTGACATGCCTGGCTGTTCTTCAATAACCCTCCGGTTCCCACTTCTGCCTCTCCCACTGCTTCTGCCCGATCCGCTCGACGAATTCCTCCCCCTTGTGCTCGAGCAACCAGCCCTTCAGGGGAACGTCCGCATCCGTCGGCTGCCACCACCCTTTGACGTCCACACCGTCACCCAGCAATTGTCGCCGAATCGGGTCACACTTCTGCAGGATTTCATCGTCGATCAGGTTATAGTCCAGACCGCGCAGCCATCGGTAGCTGTATCCGAGAAACAATACCTTGCGCGTGATGTCCGATGTATTGATCCCGCGCGAGTGCCACATCCTGCGATCAAACAGCACAGCCGTGCCAGCCTCTACTTGGACTTGCACCGAATCGTCGAACTCGTTGCCAGGGGTACGTTCCGGTGGTCGGTCACGCTTGTGGCTACCGGGGATCACCCGAATCCCGCCATGTTCCGGCTCGCTCACATCCGATAGCCAGAACCCAACCTTCAGCGACAGTCTAGGCTGGGGTCGTTCCATCTCCGGAACCGGCCTGCCACCATCCTGATGCCACCCACCGGGCTGCAGATCCGGGCGCTGTTTCGACTCCGGCGGGTAGTAGATCAGGTGCGAGATGTAATGCTGAACATTCCATCCGAGAATGTCCCAGATCAGCGGAAATGTCTTCGGCCAGTCCAGCAATTCGAGAAACGCATCTCCCTCCACAATCGTCCTGAACTTCGCCATCGTGGCGCCAGGATCGAGTGCCTTCTTCTCACGCTCCTCCCGATCCACCCGATCGCTGGCTTCCAACAGCCGCTCCAGCGTAGCCTCCTCCAGTGCATTCGGGACGATCAGATACCCCTGCTGATCAAACTGGTCTCGCTGTGCATCCGTCATACAGTATTGCAGGCAACTCTTATCCAAAACTCACCTCAGTTTCTGGAATTCAGCACTCGGTTTCGTCCGTCTCTTCTTTCCTATATCTCAAATCGTTCCAACTCCACCTCGATCAGCGTTGGCAGGTCCCTGGCAAAAGCCCTCTGCACCTCACTGCCGAGTTCCTTGGCGCTGACCACACGAACGCTCGGTATACCAAAGCTCTTGGCCAACAGCTGGAAATCCGGATTGTCCAGCGCCACCGCAACGTGCCGTCCTTCATACTCCCGATCCTGCGCCCGCCGAATGGCCGAATAGCAGTTGTCGTTGAACAATACGATCGGCAGCCCGAGCCGCTCCTGCTTCGCCGTCAGCACCTCCTGCGCCGTAAACATGAACCCGCCATCACCGCACAGGGCGACGACCTGACGTTGACGCTCGGCGATCTTCGCCCCAATAGCTGCCGGTACGGAGAATCCGAGCGATCCGTAGGTAAGGGGCGAATGAAATGACCTGGGTGTGTAGACATCGAAGAATCGTCGGGCTCGATAGCACACCAGCGTCATATCATTGAACAGGATCGCATCTCGAGCCATTACCTGTCGCAGCGTCGTCAGGATCGCCGCAGTGCGTTCGTCATCCTCTTGCTCAGGCGCTCTCTGCTCCCTCTCGGGCCATGACGAAGTTCGATCGCCGTTCAGCTGGCTGAGCAGAATCTCCACGGTCGCCGCTGCATCTCCAACGAGCGCAACCTCGGCCGGGAGCGAACGGCCGATGACCTCAGGATCGAGATCGATGTGGATCAACTCAGCCTCCGGCGACCCGATCCAACTGCGTGTCCGTGCATCGAAACGGGTCCCGATCGCAACGATCACATCCGCCCGGCTGATCCACCAGCCCGGTGTATCATTTGTACCGACAAACCGTGGGTCATCTGCACTCAGGACACCCAAGCCGTTCGCACTCACCCCTACCTTGGCCTGCAGCAGTTCGGCCAGCCTGGCGACTTCCCGCGACGCATCTTGCGCCCCGCCACCGACGAAAAGTAACGGTCGTTCAGCAACATTCAGCAGTTCGACAGCCTTCTGGATGTCTGCTTCGCTCGGTACAATCGGTGGGTACATCTGCGGAGTTGGAGGCTCTACCTCGTATTCCTGCTTGAGAACACCGATCGGTACTTCGAGCACGTACGGCCGCGGTCTCCTCCTGCCAACAAACGACATCGCTTCTGCCACACCGGCGACGATCTCCTGCCCCGTCCTTGCCCGCTTTCCTTGACCCGTCACACTCACCAGCGTGTTGAATTGATCGCGCATCTCGTGCAGATAACCCGAGTCTGGTGTCATGTCATCATCCGGCCCACTTGCAATCAGCAGAACGGGGGAGGATTCGGCGTTTGCTTCACCCACCGGTGTCAAGGCATTGATCGCGGCAGGCCCGGTTGTCGTCAGCACCACGCCGACTCGTCCAGTCACACGGGCGTAACCATCGGCCATGTATCCGGCCCCCTGTTCGTGACGCGTCATCACATGATGGATGCTGTGGTGTTCATACAACGCGTCATAGATCGGCAGTGTATGGATGCCCGGGATACCAAAGAGTGTGTCTACGCCATGGGCATCGAGAGCTTCTATTAGAATCTGTCCACCGGATCTGTACACAGTCAGCCTCTTCGATGATTGCCGCGCTCGCCGCCTGATCGAATCCTCCGCACGGGAACGGTCAGAATAATGCGTCCGCACACGGAACAACACAACGGCACACTCATCGGTCGTCGAACGGAACCCCGCGGTGCCACTCGTCGAGAAACCGGTTGCGGAACTTGCCATCGGGATCGTATTGACTGAGCAGCCCCCGAAAATCATCGAGTCGTTCATAGGATGACTGCAGTTCGTCCACCGGGATCGTGAACAGCTTGCCCCAATGCGGCCTGGGCTCGAAGGGCGCCAGTTCCGCCTCGAGGATCGGCAGCAACTGACGGACCTGCTCCCAATCGGGTTTCCAGGTGAAGTGCAGGGCGATGCTGTCCTGCTTGTAGCAAGGACTCAACCAGAGATCATCTGCCGCGATCGATCGGATCTCGGAGACAAACAGCAACGGCCCGATCTGCTGTCGCAGACCATCGACAGCCAGCAGCGCCTGCCGAGCATTCGCTCTCGATACGAAGTACTCGGATTGCAGTTCCGCGCCGACACTCGGCACAGCATCCATGCGAAAATGGGGCAGCCGCTCATGCCAGGGGCCGGGACGGCTTCTCTGTTCCGTGCAGCCGTCAGCTGGTTCGCCTTCGACTGGATGCAACGATCGGGCAGCCACCTTCGAACCAAGCAGATCCGGAATCGAGTCGGCGCCATCCTGGGGAATCCGCTCCTTCACCCACACCCGGAACCGCTGGCTGATCCAATCGGTGAACGGGCTGACGCTGTACCCCCTGGCCATCACGTCGTCGAAATGGTCGAGCAAGTTGGTGAGTGATACGTCTTCGAACACGTGCTGTCGCACGTCGAAGGCCGGTTGCAGATCGAGGGTCAAGCGGGTGACGATACCGAGGCCACCAAGAGCGACGACGACCCCCGCAAACCGATCGGGATCCTGCTCGCGTGACAGGGCGACGATGTCGCCGTCGGCGATGACCACATCCAGGGCGGAGACGGCGGTGGCCAGGTTGCCATTGCGGTCACCCGAGCCGTGGGTTGCGGTGCTGCAGGCACCGGCGATCGAAATGTGAGGCAGTGAAGCCAGATTGTGCAGCGCCCAGCCCTGCCGGTGCAGCCAGGGACAGAGCTGACCGTAATTGATACCCGCCTCGACGGTGACGGTTTCGGCCGACCCGTCCAGGGAGATGACCTGGTTCATGTGGTCGAGGGATATGTGGGTACCCGTCGTGTCGGCGACATCGTTGAAGGAGTGACGAGTGCCCAACACCTTCAGCCGTTCGGTGCGCCGAACCAGATCCTGCACCTTCTCGATCCTCTCGGGACGATGGATCTCGACAGATCTGTAGTGATGATTTCCGGCCCAGTTGTTCACGCGCTATTACACCGCCTCAAGTTTCGCGTTTTAGCGCCGGTAGGAATCAGCGCCCCAGACACCGCAGAGTCGCTCCAGGATCGTCCGTCAGCACCGCATCACAACCGAGCCATCGGTACAACCAGAGCCGCCCGTCGGGACTAGGATCGAGGGGACAGACGCGGAGTCCTTTTCGATGCGCCCACCACACGTAGAACGGATTGAGCAGGAGTAGCGGCCAGGCCGGTCCCGTCAGTTCCACGCCGCCTCTTGGTACCACCTGTGTGAGGGAGATGGTGCCAGCCGGTATTCGCATGCCCGCCGCCAGCGCTTGCCGTCTGACTGCGAGAACGCGATTGGCCTCAAAACTCAGGATCACCGTGCGCTCTTGCCGGCCAGCAGCTTCGATCTCGGCGACAAGTCTGTCAGCGATCTCCGGATCGAGGAAATCGTCCGTCTTTAACTCCAGTGCGATCACCATATCCGCTGGCAGAAGGTCGAAGACCTCCTGCAGCGTGGGCACACGCTCGTCCGTGAACTCCCTTCGACCGCAGCTGGCCGAGAGCCCCTTGACGTCCTCGAGCGACATGTCTCGGACGGCGCCACTGCCATCTGTCGTGCGGTCTACGGTCTCATCGTGGATGCAGACGAAGTGCCCATCCGCCGTGACATGAACATCCGTTTCGATCAGGTCTGTGCCGTCGTCGATGGCCTTGCGAAAGGAGGCAGGGGTGTTCTCGGGACAGTGCACGAGGTCACCGCGGTGCGCCATCACGTATGGCCTGGAAACTCCAGGTATCTCAAATTCCAGCAGCGGCGGGTTATCCATCGTTTCAAGGTAACCTATGTCGAGTGACCTGCCATGGTCAGCTCGAGCAATACCGGTCGATGATCGGAGGCGGCAATCCCCTCCGTCACAATCCCGCCTTCACATCGCCGTAGCTGACCAGACGGATGCCGCGGTCGGCGACGATGGCGAGCACTTCGGGATCCGTCCACGATTGCGTCACACCCGCCCGGTCCACGGCGACGCACCCTCGCCGCTGGGCCACAGGTGCCGGCAGAAGTATCCGGAGCTTGTGGTCAAACTCCTGGCACGGGTCAATGGTCCCCACTTCAGGCGGTTCCACTCGCTGCTCAGCGTCAAGTGCACGCCGACATCGAAACCGGGACTCTGTGTCAGCATGTGCACGGCATCGTCGAACCACGGTCGACCGATCGAGCGATGCCTTTCTCGTAGACGTGGATGCAAGCCTGATTGACGGCCTGCGCCATACCGATGTCGTCTGCCCGGACGAGGATGATGATCTCACTCATGACTGTCTCCCTTCGCAGATCCGATCGTCAAGTTAGGGCTCAGGTGTCGCGACGCATGAGACTATAACTCTGCGCCGTGGGACCCGTCGCCGGTTGCGTGGCCATGAACAGTGCCATAGGCACGACGTCCTCCGGCTGCTTGATCCATTCGCTGCCGATGCCGAACACCGAGTCGTCGTCTCGTGACCTGGTGGCTCGCGTACGCACGGGACCCGGGATCAGCTCATTGACGCTGATGCCATCCTCCCAGAGTTCCTGGGCACTGACACGGGTCAGCATCCACAGGGCCGCCTTCGAGCAGCAGTAGGCGGAGGCATCAGGACGGCCGTGATGTCCCATGCCGGAACCCATCGTCAGAATCTTGCCACCGCCACGCTGCCGCATGTGGGGGATGACGGCGCGTATGCAGTGGTAGACGCCGAAGAGATTCACGGTCACGGTGGCCATCCAGGCGGCGGGATCGCTGTCGGCGACGGGGGCCGTATTCAGGTTGCCGCCGGCATTGGCGACGAGCAGATCCACGCCCCCGAAGTGCTCCACGGTGGTCGTTAACAGATGCTCGACGGCTTCTGGGTCGGTCACATCCGTCGCGCAGGCGATGGCCAAGCCTCCCGTATCGCGGATGCCTTGCGCCGTGTCGTCGATCTCGGCCTTTGTCCGCGCTGCACACACGAGATGGGCGCCGGCAGCCGCGTAGCCGATGGCGATGGCACGTCCGATGCCGCGTCCCGCACCCGTGACGACGGCGACCTGTCCGGCCAGGGGGTGGTCTTGCATAGGGGCTCCGATTTATGAGTGCGTTGAAGGTTCGCAGCGATGGTGCAGATCATGCTACTCTGAGAGCAACTCCAGCAGCGCTTCGGTCTGCTCGAGAATCGCCGCCTCGTCGGCTTCGGCGACATCGGCAAGCCTCAGACCAAGTTGTTGCGAGACACGACTGGAGAGAGTCAACACCCGAACGTACTCACCCAGGGCGAACCAGGTCACCCATTCCGGATCGCCGAGTTCGAGAAAGAGGCCGATTGCCTGGATGCCATGGGGAGGTCCGCGCTCTCCAGGCGGGAGAAGAAGGCGTCGAGGTCCCTGCTACTGTCGCCGCCATCGGCCTCGAGCTGATACATGGCTCGGCGCAGCGACTCGGCGCTGGTGACCAGGTCCCCCTGGGTGGGGTCGTCTTGGGCGACGCGATTCAGATCGACCCAGCACCCAGCCACTACCCGCTGCGTATGCCGCCTGCGCCGGTGTCCGGCCTCCGGCGTAGCCGAGGTCGGACAGCCCCGGCAGCGACCCGGAGAGATCACTGCCGAGATCGTCCCTGCGCGAGTTGGATGTTCCAAACACCAAGCTGAGCATCAACATCATCGACAACACGACCGATCCCCCAGAAATGAGAGCCTGGGTCCCCCATGGCGCGGAGGGGGCCCGCCTGATCACCAGACACACGACACAAGCGTCGCGAACGGTCGTGGATATGTGGCATAGGCAGGAGGTCCGTTTGCGGGACATCGATGTGCTGAAGGAGATGGCCCATGTGCTCTCCGAAGGGTTACAGCGTCTCGACGACCTCAAAGCACTGGAGCGACACAATAACGAACTCGAACGCTTCACCTATACGTCTCACACGACTGGTGTCAGAGTCCCTGGAACTGTTGTCCCCGCGGATCGAGGCGACCGGCGCCGACATTCGCGTCGACGTGGAATCCATTTCGATCATAGGCGATCGCTCGCGCCTGCAGGAGATATTCCTGAACCTGCTTGAAAATTCGCTCAAGTTCTGCCGCAGTGAGGCTGCACCCACCGTGGTAGTGAGCGCTGCCTGTCACGACGAGGTCGTCCTGTGCTCGATAAGTAGACGATGAGATCGGCATCGGCCCATCCTACCACGACCGTGTCTTCGAACTCTTCGAGCGCCTCGACAAGGGCATCGAAGGCACCGGCGTCGGTCTGGCCCTATTGAAGCGGATCGTCGAGCTTCACGGAGGCAAGATTTGGGTGTCGTCCGAGGGAACGGACAGGGGAACGACCTTCCATTTCACTTTTCCCCTTCGCAGCGACGGCGAGTTCGACATTGGTGGTCAGATGGTTGCTGTCGTTCCCTGATTCGCGAGGCCCTTGGGCGGTCCTGGGGCGCATCGCTTGCCATGCCGACCAATCAAATGGAGAGAAGAACGATGGCTCTAAAGAAGGTCCTGATCACCGGGGCAGCTGGAAGAATCGGACGTGCCCTGCGCGACGAATTGCAGGGGCGCTACGACCTGCGCCTGCTCTATAACCGGACCGTATTGCCGGCGCAGGACGACGATGAAGTCTGCGTCGGTGACGTCACCGATCTGGCGCGCATGGAACAGGTCGTCGAAGGCTGTGACGCCGTGATCCACATGGCTGGAGACCCGTCGGTGCAGGCGAGCTACTCGAGTGTGCACGAGAAGAACAGTCTGGGCACATACCACATCTACGAGGCCTGCGTCCGCCACGGATGCAAGCGGGTCATCTTCGCCAGCACGAACCACGTCACCGGCATGTATGAAAAGGAAGGAACCTACACGACGCCCGAGATGCCGGTGCGCCCGGACAGCTTCTACGGTGCCAGCAAGGCCCATGGTGAAGCGCTGGGCCGCTACTACAGCGACAACTTTGACCTCAGCGTCATTTGTCTGCGCATCGGTTCCTTCCAGCCGGTGGCCAGTGTCATCGAGCGCAAGAACGATCGCATCCTGTCGACCTGGCTCAGTCCCCGAGACTGCGCCCAGTTATGCTGGCGCGGCATCGATGCGGAGCAGGTCAAGTTTGGTATCTATTATGGCATCTCTGGCAACAAGCGGGCCTATTGGGATCTGCAGAACGCGATCACCGAACTCGGATATGAGCCGGCGGACAACGCCGAAGAGCACGCCTGAGGCCGGCTCACTTCCGGCAGCATCGATTGCTCTGCCTGAATTGCAGTTTGCATTATCATTTGCCTGGAACCCTTGCCAGTCAGTGAACCATGGCCTCAACCAAGATCCTCTACCAAACGCGATTCAGGGCGCTCGAGCCCGGCTGGGATCAACCTTTTCGGGCGGATTTCGACCCATCTTGCTAACTCTATGTGTTACTGGGATTAGCATGGACTTGAAGGCCCCCGATTGAGGGGGCCTTCTGTCGTTCTAGGCGACGTTGGAGTCCACACCGTCGCTGATTCCCGCTCGTTGTGCTGCCCTCTCAAACGCTTCAAAGCCGAACCGGGGTATTCCTACCGCAACAGCAACATCTTGCGCGGCCCCTAAGATCCCCTCCGGGCCACTCTCCGCCCCAGGTGTTACGATCCGATACAGATAGACACCGGAGGAGACGCGGCGGCCGTCGTCGTCGCGGCTGTCCCAACGTGCCCGGTAGCCACCGGCAGCACGCACGCCTTCACGCAACACACGCACACGCTGCCCGGCGATATCGTAGATGTGCAGTTCGATCTGAGCAGCACGAAATACGTGGTAGCCGATCATGGTCTCGGCATTGAAGGGGTTGGGCACATTCTGCTCGACGAGAGCTGCCCACGGCAGGCCGATGTGTAGAACGGCCAGTTCCATGAGCCGGCTCCGCTTGCCGGCGTCAGCGCCGAAAAAGTCGGCGAAGCGGAAGAAGTCGCTGAAGTCGACGATCCCGTCGCCGCTGAAATCTCCGCCAGGACGGAACCTTGGGAGGTGTCGCCATAGCTGATCTGCTCAGCCGATGTCTGCAAGGCGACAGCAGCAAGCGCGTTGACGGCGGCACGGTCGTGCAGCTTTGTGAGCAGTCTCTCGAGGACTAGACGGCGTGCCGGAGCCGGCTTGTC
>Ga0310125_10001515_pt1 | contig 11757 bp, 9 predicted proteins | sample CB11b_Tmax_Bot8__FD_203508 | JGI IMG/M metagenome (GOLD analysis project Ga0310125, IMG submission 203508) | Marine microbial communities from Western Arctic Ocean, Canada - CB11b_Tmax_Bot8 | ecosystem: Environmental > Aquatic > Marine > Oceanic | place: Canada: Western Arctic Ocean | collected... | reverse complement strand
TTGACGTCGAGGGTTACGAATATCGAATACATGTCTGGTTTCTCGTGTACTGGAAGTGTACTAGAATCTACTAGAATGGTATCGTTCCCGTCACACCCGGCCTGCGAAATCGTACCACGAGGATGCAGATGGCCAGCGGACCATTAGATCCCGAACAGCTCCGCCGGTTCGAGCGCGACGGTTACCTTATTGTGGAAGGCCTGCTCGACCGCGAGGAAACGGAACTCCTGGGCTTGGCTGCCCGAGGCGACGCGAGGATGCAAGCGGCCGCCCTGCCCGCTGCCGACGCCGAGGGGCGAAGGACCGACCTGACGGTCTGGAACCACCCAGGCGACGACATCTATGGTGCGATTGCCCGCTCGCATCGCGTGGTCAACGCCATGGAACAGCTGCTAGGCGACGAGGTTTACCACTACCACTCGAAGCTCAGCGCCAAGCAGCCCAAAGTAGGTGGCGCGTGGGAATGGCACCAGGATTACGGATACTGGTACGACAACGGCTGTCTATGGCCGGACATGGCCAGCCTCATGATTGCCATCGACCCTTCGACCACCAAGAACGGTTGCCTGAAGGTCATCCGCGAATCGCACCGCCTCGGCCGAATCGAGCACGGTCAGTTCGGTAACCAGATCGGAGCCGACCCGCAGCGCGTCGATCGCATCCTCGAGCGCCATTCACTTGTCGAATGCGAGATGCAGCCGGGCGATGGCCTCTACTTTCACGCGAATATCCTGCACGCCTCGTCGGCAAATCGAAGCGACCGGCCGCGCTGGGCGTTGATCTGTTGCTATAACACGGCACACAACGATCCGTATATCGAGCACCATCACCCACGCTACACGCCACTGCGGAAGCTGCCCGACACGGCAATCAAGCAGACGGGCGCCAGGGAAAGTGCATCGGATCAGAAGTTCGTCGATTAGGAATTCGACATGACAATCGATTGATCCGATCCCCGGACGATGCCCGATATCAGGAATTGACGGGCGCCGTGGGCTGTGACCTGCCTACCGTGGCTATGATGTCCTGAAGGACGCGTGACACCGTGGGCGATTCGACCCTCATCAATTGGGGGAAGCGCACGGCACCATGGGCCTGCAAGGCCTGCTGGGCCATAACGGCGCTGTGTGCGGCACTCTGGCTGTCCAACTGGATATGGGAATCTCATTTCGTACTGGGCTCGCAGGTATTCATACAGAAGCACGGTGCACTTCGTCACGGATGGTTCACGGTGCCGGCCCAAGGCGACACTGCGGGCACAACCGCCGCACAACACACACTTCTCTGGGGCCGTGTCGATCCCCGATTAAATCTGACCTCTAATGGACCCTGACGGGTCACGTTGCCGCCCGCGCCCACGGTCTTCGTGGACTACTTTGTTGTCATGATCCTGTTCGGATCGTGGCCGGCAATTCAGGCTTGCCTCGAGGCCGTCTACCACAGGAGACATGAACGCCGCGGCCTGTGTCGCAGGTGCGGCTTTGATCTTCGGCCGAAACGTCGCCGATCCCCCGAATGCGGTCTTTCGACCTGGCAGCGAGATCAGCCCGTCATTGATCGCGGATGGTGGTTGTCGGCATTGATGAGAATGGGGGTCATCGGACTTGCATCGCTTCTGCCCGCATCGCTTCTCGGCGGGTGGCTGGCCTGGGGTTACGCCGTTGAACGGGCGCAGCTCAGCAAGCTCATGGCCGTGGTATCGAAGGTCAACACCGCGCCGGTCGGACCGGCGCCGATCGCATCCATCGCACGCCGCCTCAATCTACGATTCTTCGAACGCGTCATCTCACTGACGATCGATGCAGGCGGTAGAGACATGGATTTAGCGCATCTCGCACCGCTGCGGCACATGCAGCATTTGCAATTTTCGAACAACAACGTGACGGACGCGGGTCTGACCCATCTCAGCAATCTGCAAGATTTGCGAACGCTGGATCTGTCGGGCACGAACGTGACTGATCAGGGATTGGCGTGCCTGGCATCGCTGGCGAAACTGCAGCGGATCGACGTGACCGGCACGAGCGTCAAGTACGCACGCCTCCTGCGTCACGAGCGAACGGGCCTGGTCGTCGACGGCCTGCCTTCGCCGCCGTTAGCTGCGATGGCCCGCGCGCCGGCGTTTCCCACTCGAGCCCCGCGCCCACGTCCGCGGCGCGCGAATCGCCCGCGAAAGGCGCGACCAGTGCCGGCGTACCAGGGACGTATCGCCGATCTTCGTTCCACGGCCCTGCCGGCGACGATTCGGCCGCCGGTCAGGGCCACGTTCGCAAGCGGCTACGACGTTCTGCTCGGACCCCCGCTGTTCTTTGACGCTCAGACCCGGTCCGCAACGACGATGGGCCCACCCGACCGCTTGACTCGAACCATGGTTCCGCTGCCGCGTTCATCCCGCGACATCTGGCTGGAACCGCCGATGGTCGCCTTGACCGACTCCGATGAGGTGATCGCCAACGTTGTGCGGAAAATGAACTCCTGGCAGTCCACGGATGCGGGCGCGTCGTCGGGTGGCGTTCAACCCGGTTCGGTCGCGACGGCGATGGCTTCGGGACCGCAGCTGAAGCAGACGACCTACGAGCGGAACGGCAACGGTCTTTCGAATGCACCCGCACCGCGTGGGATCAACATTCGGGGTGCGGGCCTGTCGGCACCCAGCCGTCTGCTCGATGTGCGGAATACCGCGTTCCGGATGGGCCGATCATCCAACGCGACAAGCGACGATGATATTCGACTTTTCGAAGATCATCGCTGGTTACCACCGATTCGTGACGTCGGCAGATTTGACGCGCGGATTCCGACGTTCAACAGCCGTCCATGGCCGTACACTGCACCCACCGGTGCCGCGGGCGCCGCCGCGGATTACCGATTCATGCGCGATGGCGCTGCGGCCGCAAATCAATGATGACGTGACGATCACCGAGGATCGACGCGGTTCCGGCCGGGGATCACTTCCCCCACGATGTGGCCGTCTCGAAGCATTTGCGGGCCAGTTCCTGCGCGGTCTCACCGTCGCGCCCGTGTATCGCCTCAAACGTCCAGGCGCCCTGATAGCCGATGCGATCCAGCGCGGCACAGATGGCAGGCCAGTCCAGTTCGCCCGTGGTTGGTACCCAATGATTGTCGTGGGGGTTTTCTCGGGGCACGTCTTGAAGATGAGTTCCCCACAGGCGATCGCCGGCGACCAAGATTTCCGACTCCGGCTCGTCGCCGTTGGTCCAGGCGTGGCCGGTGTCGACAATGAGGCCGACCTGCTCGGGCGGGAACTGGTCCACGAACGGGCGCAGCTGATGCATGGCCATCAGCGGATAGGGTTCGTTCAGGTCAACGGTGTAGGGCAGATTCTCCAGGAGGAGGCGCGCGCCCGACTGCTCGGCAACCGGAATCAGATCCTGCACGGACTGCCGCATCGCGTCCACCATCTTCGGAGTCAGCTCCGCGATCGTTTGCTCCTTGGGCAGGAATTCGGGATTGGGAATGCCGTGGATGACCATGCCCGCGGCTCCCACGTCGGCCGCGAACCGCAGGTGCTCGCCAAGAACCTTCATGCTGGCCGTTCGCCACGATTCGGTCGGCGCCCCAAGAACATTGAGGCGTGGCGGGCCGTGGAGCGTGGTGACCCGAAGTCCGCGCGACTCAATCGCGCGCCGCATTTGCGTCGCGGCGCGTCCGGTTGGCGGCGACGGCAGATCATCGGCCCCACCGAAGTTCCACTGGTTGAGGTTGCTGCCGTATCCGGACAACTCGATACATTGGAATCCGACCGACGCGATCACATCAAGCGACGGCTCAGGATCCGCCTTGCGGAAGGCAGCGGTGCTCAGGCTGTAGGTTCTCATTCTTCAATCATCCCATAGGCGCTCGATGCCAACCGTGTCCGCGTCCCTACGCAGGACAAACACGTCGGGATTGGTCAGTCGCACCCAGATGTCGGTCGCGGGGCGACCGGTCAGGTCGCTTAACAGCACGGAAAACAGCTTACCATGACCGACCAAGGCTGTGCACCGTGCCGAATCGCTCCAGGCATCACCGAGCGCGGCCTGAACGCGGGCAAGCACGTCGTCGCGCGGCTCGTCCTGCGCCGGCACCGGCAGCGTCCCGTCAAGGACTTGTCGCAGCTCTATCGAATCGGAAGTCGCATCGGGCATGATCTGCCACTCGGCCAGTCGGTCGTCGGTCGCCACCTCGAGCTTCAAACGCGCGGCCAGGGGTCGGACCGAGTCCAGGGCACGAGTGAACGGGCTGGAAACCAGTTTCTTCGGAGTGTGATCGTGCAATCGCTCCGCCAGGATGATTGCCTGTTCGCGACCGCGATCGGTCAGCAGCGCATCCGGGTTCTGACCGGTGGCTTCGCAGTGGCGAATCAGGAGAACGAGGTCAGACATGATCATTCGGTGCCGCGCGACGACGGAGTCTTGGAAACCCCGGTGGACGAACGCCTCAGGAGCACCTGGAACGGATCCACTCGCTCCAGCAGATCATAATGTTGCCCGATGTAATCGTCGAGGTCGGTCGCCCCGACGGCCGGGAGATTTTTTCGATGCGTCTCGAGCAGCCGGTCGAGGACGTCGTTCTCGACGCTCCGGCCCAGGATGATCAAGGGGGTCTGCCGCTGCTCAAGCTCGCTGATGATCTCCCGCTGGGCCGGCGCGGTATCCACCACGCCGGGATGCAGTTCGAAGAAACGCCCCACAACCGGCCGGTCGAGCGCGAAGTAGAGATACGATTTTCCGGTAACGAGGACGTCGTGGCGGTGCTCGCCGACGAATATTGCCTCCTTCGGCGGGACGTGCTCTTCGACAAGCTGGCGCAGCCGGCCGATCGTCCAGGCATGGGACGGCCAGGAGTAGAGCCCCGACGTGGTCTTCCCATCGAGCTTGACCCGCTCGGCGCGACTGCGGAGTCGCCAGCGGAGGTTGTCGGCCGGCTTCAGAGCCAGGGAACCGATCCAGAACAGCGACACGACCAGTGCCCCGCCGACCAGGCGGTGCCGGCTGCTCTTTGACAAGCGGGCGCACACCGCCTCGACGGCCACCGCGGCCAATGCAGCGGCGTAAAGGTTCAATGAAACGATGTGCGTGTTGACCTGCACATGCGATGCGACGTGGTGCAACAGCCAGCCGGTTGCAAACGCAGCACCGAGCGGCGCGTGGCGTGCGTCGCGCCGCCACGCGGCGTAGCACGTGACCAGCAATCCGCCCGCCCAGACGAGCATCGGCCAGGCGAACGACACGTAGACCCCCATTAGGGTCGCGCGCTGGCGCAGCGAAAGGCCAGGATTCCACACGCCCTTCGGCAGCCATCTCGGGTAGTTCTCCCCCCGCGTGTACTTGAAGTCGAATGCCGGAAATCGAATGGTCTGCTCGAACATCTCCGGGCCCGCGAACGGCGCTAGCAGAACGACGATCGCGATGACCGGAATCCCGGCCATCACGGCGCACACCCCGAACCGGCGCACCGTACCCGGGAATCGACCGCCGACCGGCGCTTCGGCCAGGATCTGGTGCATCAGAAGCCCGACGATCATGGACGCAAACGCGTAGGCACCGACGTCATGCTTGAACAGTGCGGCCAATCCGGCAAGCGCGCCCGCCCACGCCCAGCCGCGCCCGTTCTTATCGCGCAGCGCATGGACGAACGCGACCATCGCAAACGCCACGCACGTGATCGCCGGCGGATACGTACCCAGGGAACGGAAATATCCGCTGTAGAACAGTGCTGCCACGAACAGCCCGCTGAGCGCCACGGCGGGAAGCCTGCGTCCGGTCAGCAGGAGGCCGAGGCGGTGAACCGCTCCGGCCGCAAGCGCGCTGATCAGCGTGGCCGATATGGCGCTCACCAAGACATGCTTGCCGAACAGTGCGAACAATCCGGCCAGGAGATAGAAGTGCCCCGGGAAATACATTGTCCAAAAATCACGGTAGGGAACGTCCCCGCGGAAGACGTGGTCGGCGCCCACCAGGGCATGGAAGCCGTGAATCCCCTCGGTCCAGAATAATGAGTAAAGCGCTGCGACCAACGCCATCACTACGGCGGTGGTCACCCAGGAAGTGATGCCGGTGACCGCCGGGCTTTGATCGTCATGAAGTGTGCCGACGTCATCCGCGATCATGGCCATCAATTATGGCTTGGTGCCGGCATCATCCTTTTCAAGGATGCACGCTGATCCCCACCTCCTCGATTCGGATCACGCCACCCTCCTGGCCCGCCTTGGTCAGGACAACCCCCAGCTCGTTGTCGCCGTAGACGACTCGGTCGCCGTTGAGGTCGATCCTGATCAGGTCGTACGGTTCATGCTCTTTGTCTTTGTTCGTACCGTCCCAGATATGAATTCGCGTCAAATTCTCGGGCGACACCTTCTTGCCGTTCAGTGACACCTCGATGTCATCCTGATCGACCATCCCGACGGCCTTGAAATCCATGGCGGCGGACGGTCGCACGCCGGACAGGTCTTCCGCAATTCTGAACGCGAATGTGCCCACCGTGCCTGGCTTGGATCGATCGAGGTGAATCACGTCGTATTTGATGTTGCCGACGGGGTTGTTGGGGTGAACCTTGCCGATCACCCTGTGAAAGAATCGATAGTCCCTGTGACGCCCGGCCAGTGTGCGCGGATCGCGTACCGGTGACAATTCCGTCAGCTTCTCAATATTTTCTTCGAATCTGGCGAATTGGTAGTTGTACGTGGCGATGCCGTCGGCGCCGAATCCGTAGTAGTTCCGCGCGGTCGCGTAGTAATGCTCCGGACGCCAGCCAGCCCCCTTGGCCAATTTATCCAGGCGAGACGGCCCGGTCCACCGATTGAGGCTGGGGTAGATGCGGCAATCGGTGCCTTCCGTCAGCTCGCGGTACTCCTCGATCTTCACGTTGGCATCCATGTACCCGAAATGCGAGGGCACAAGGTAATCGACTAGGCCTTCCTTGACCCACGTCTTGACGTCGAAGCCGTACCATTCGCACTCTTCCAACCGGTCCGGGACGCGAGCACTCAGTAGTAGCCGGCGGCCGCGCTTGCGGCCGGCCTCGTCCAGAAGCTTTCTGGCCTTGCGCTGAAAATCCGTAAGCAGCAGCGCGCCCTGCCGTTCCTCATCCATCGAGAACATGTAAATCCAGCGCATGTAGTCGAACTCGATGCCGTCCACATCGTAGCGGTCCAGCACCTCGCGGATGAATGTCAGCACCTTGTTGCGAAGTCCCTCGTGCGCGTAATCTAACCCGCGGGGGACGCCCTGCGCGTGCCACTCGGGATGCTCCAGGTAGAGCTTGGCCCGCGTCGCCGCGCCGTGGCGATCGTTCATGCGCATCCCCGCCATGAGCGTCAGGCCGCGCTCGTGGGCCCTGTCGACCAGGATCTGCATCAGGTCGTACCCTGCCTCGTGATAACGCTTCAGAGGCTCGGTGTACGGAACCTGGTCGTAGATCGGTTCAGCCACCTTGGAAACGTCAGGCGCCACGTTGGTGGAGAATCGCGAGAAGATGCAGTGCACGATCGTGTCCACACCCGCGTCCGCGTGGGCATCCACGATCGTCTCGACCCCCGTCTTCCAGGACGCGGGATCGTCCTGCCACGCTTTCGACGCGGGGTTCATCGTCGACAACGTCGGATACCAGAGGCCTTGCGGATCGTAGTACATGACCAGGCGGCGTTCACCCCGAGGCTGGTACCGCGGCGAGGCAGCGTCCCGTTCCGCCTGCGACGTCCTCACGGCAAACCCCACGAATAGCAACCCCACACCGACTGTGGGGACCAACCCCCAACGCATGACCTTGCCACCGATGTAAGGCATAGTTCAACTCCAATTGATTTACGGTGATCGTTGTTCATGAACCTGGCCGGATCCGCACTCCTTCGAAGTGCCGACTCGATCGTACCACCATCGATTAACCATCACACGAATGCTTCGGGTACCTACTTGGGCACCACGAAACGAAGCGCGTCCTCAGCCGGCTGCGGATTGCCCGTCTGATCGCCGCCGGACCATCGATACGCGGATGGATAGAGCGTCAGCGATCGATCCTCGAGCGGCAGCCCGACGGGCGTGTTCCCGTGGGTCGCCGAGCGCTTGCACGCCACGGCGACCTCGAGCGCATGCCGAAGATCGTCGCCGGACACGGCCGGTTCGGAGCCGGTCTTCACGGCTGCCAGGAACCTGCTGATTGAATGGCTCAGATACTTCTCGGTGCCGTCTCGTTGCTCGTACGGTTCGTATCCGAAGCCGGGATCGATCCTGACCCGTGCGCCGGTGCGATCGAATCCCTTGAAGATCACCGGCGGCGCCCAATCCCATTGAATCAGCGAATCCTGCGACCAGACGCAGACGCCGCGACAAGGTGTCGGCGTCCCAAAGACATCACAGTCGATGCCACTGCTCAAACGGAACCGGCCGTGGATCAGCAGACCCCCGTCGTGATCCTGCTCGAGCGCTTCGGGGGGAGTTCCCCACGCGATGACCTCGTCAATCCGGGCGCCGGCCAACAGCGTCAGCACGGCGATGTGCTGGCATCCGCCGCCGGATATTTCGCCTCCCCACGCGTGAACGGAGGCGCCGATCAATTCGCCGAACTCTCCGGCGCGAATTCTTTCGGCGGTGTCCTGAACCTCAGGAATGGCGCGTTGCAGGTTTCCACCGGAATAAATAGCGCCGCGCTTTTCGCAAGCGCTGACCATCTCGTCGGCGTCGGAAAGCCTCGCGGCGATGGGCTTGTCGGTGGAGATGCCCTTGACGCCGGCCTCGGCGCACGCGACGACCGCATCCCTGTAGTACTTCGTCGGAGTGATGATCGCCGCGATATCCGGCACGACGTCATTCAGGAGTGATTCCACATCCTTGTAGAGGGCGCTGACGCCGAACCGCTCGCCGACGGCCTTTCGCCGATCGTCGTTGTATTCGGCGATGGCGACGATCTTCGTGTCGGGTCGCCGCGAATACACATCCGCGTAATACTGGCCCATGCGGCCGCATCCGATGATTGCCACGCGGTGTTTGGAATCATCCATTGTGAGGTGCACTCAGTATACTGGTCATCGGATTGTCCGGGTGGAGCTCCCAGCTTCATTCGTCGCCGCGTGGAACATGCGTTGACCGGGCAATCTCAGAATCCAATTCTACCGGCCGTTCACGAAGCAGTGTTTGCGGCGCGATGTTCAGCTTGACTCGAAACGCGAGGATGTCAAGTAACGAGCCTTGTATGGATTCGCTTACACTGTGCCTTGCGAACATCACGGGTTCGCCCATGCGCACCCAGGGAATCTTCGATCATGATCGACCTGTCCCAATCGCCCAAGGCAATGCAGCTGGTTCACGCCGTGCCGACCGACCCGGGCGTTGCGTGGGTCTGTGACACTGCGGTGCCGGTCGACGCGGCACCGGACGACGAGGTCGATCCGGTTCCCGAGGCGCGGTGGCCCGCTCAAGCGTTGCGCACCGGCGTGTACGGAGCCGTCGGCCCGAGGGTGATCGCTCTGCCCGCCGGCGGCTACCGTCTCTATTACACGCAGATCCTGCCGCGGCACGGTTTTCCGGCCGGCGCGAACGACTACGGCAACGCCACGACTCGCATCCTCAGCGCAATCTCATCGGACGGCGCGACGTGGGCTCCGGAACACGGCGTGAGGCTTTCACCGCGCGACGGCGGTGCGGGCGCGTTCCGTGTGGTGTCGTCCGAGGTCGTGCCCGTGGCCGACGCGGACAACCGACTGCGGATGTACTACGAGTGTTGCGACGGCCCGCAATCAACACCGAACTCGATACGAAGTGCCGTCAGCGAAGACGGCGGTCTGGTGTGGGTGCCGGAGCCGGGAGTGCGATTCGGGGACGATGGCGGCCACTACATGTCTCCGAGGATCGTGTTCCTGGACGACGGCCGCAGCCGTCTGTACTGCTGCGAACAGGGCCAGGGAATCGTCAGCGCCACGTCGGACGACGGCGGTCTGTCATTTCGCCGCGATCCCGGCGTGCGAATCGCGCAGGATGGAATGTACGACCGCGAGTACGCCTTTGCGCCGGAAATCGTGCGCCCGCGAGGTGCGGGCTACGTGATGTATTACGCCGGGTACGGATCACCCCGCCAGGCCCATATCCTGCGAGCAACCTCGGACGACGGTCTGTTGTGGCAGAAAGAAGCGGACCCGGTCATCTCGCCCGGCGGTGGTCGGTGGGATGCCGCCAAGTGTTCGGAGATGTGCCTGTTTCGCCTGCCTCCCGAAGAAGGCCATCCACCGCGCTATCGCATGGTCTACGAGGCGTGCGACGGGACGGCCGAAAACGCGCGGGGCGTGTGGCGCATTGCCAGTGCGACGTCGGTTACGTGAAGGCAGGAGTACCCTGGCACCGATTGCCCGGTTCGAGAGCGATAAAATGCGAAGAAAGAATCTGGTGATCCTCGACACCCGGGCCATTCTTCTCGCGGCACTCTTGCCCGCTGCCGGGTGCATGTCTGCGAAGCCGCTCGTCCTGTCCGAAACAGGATCGACGACGTACAGCGTCGTCATCGCCCGGGAGGCGGTAAAATCCGAGGAGTACGCCGCCGGGGATCTGACCCACTTTCTGAAGCAAATCACGGGTGCCGAGTTTCCCGTCAGGCGCGACGACGAGCCGGCGTCCGACTTCGAAGTCGTCATCGGCAACACCAACCGGGCGAGCATCAACGACCTTCCGGAACACCTCAGAACCGACATCCCGGAAGGATTCGCGCTGTACCGGTCGGGCCCGAAGCTCCACATCATGGGCAACATCCCGCGTGCGACGCTCTACGGTGTCTACGACTTTCTGGATGTGGATCTGGGCGTTCGATTCCTGACCGCTGAGGTCACGCACATTCCGAAGGCGTCGACGCTGAAGATCCCCATGAGGTCCAGGTCATTCGCACCCCCGATGGAGTACCGCACCATCTGGGAGGTGCTCGGTGGCTCTTCGATCCTGCGAAATCGCATGAACGGCCAGGCGTTCGGAATCGTGTCCGAAAAGATGCTAGGCGGCGTCAAGATTATCGGACCCCCGGTCCACTCGTTCAACAGCCTCGTTCCGGTGGACGAATATTTCGACGAACACCCGGAATATTTCTCGCTGATCGACGGCACGCGCGTGCGCGAATACGACGGCAAGATCACCCAGCTTTGCCTCACCAACCCGGATGTGGATCGCATCAGTCTCGAGAGGATCCGAGGGTGGCTGGGACCCGCGGTGGAAGCCAACCCCTACAACAAGTACCTAGTCAACGTCACGGTCAACGACAGCAATAACTACTGTGAGTGCGAAGCCTGTGTGGCGGTCAACTAGGAGGAAGAGGTGGAGCAGAGCGGCACGACGATGCGGTTCGTCAACCGCCTAGCACGCGCCCTGGCCAAGGACTACCCCAACGTTTCGATAGAGACCTACGGCTACTACTCGCAGCCGCCGAGAAAGGCGCTGCCGGAATCCAACGTCATCATCAAATGGGTCACCGGCACCGATCACCGATACGCAATTGACGATCCGACGTTCGAAAAGAACCGCAAGCAGTTCGCGGAAATGCTCGTATGGAAAAATATCGTCGGCAAGGGGTGGCTCTACTCCTGGACCTACCTCACCCGATCGCCCGACTTCATGGTTCCCAATCCGAACCTGCACCACCTGGCCAGGAACATTCGGATCATGAACAACCACCGGGTGCGCGGCATGTTCGCCCAGATGCAGCAGAGCCGGGCGACGCAGATGCAGAATCTGCGCTATTACCTGGCCGCGCGATGCATGTGGCGGCCACAGACAACCGACGGCCAGAAGG
>Ga0310125_10001514_pt1 | contig 11760 bp, 7 predicted proteins | sample CB11b_Tmax_Bot8__FD_203508 | JGI IMG/M metagenome (GOLD analysis project Ga0310125, IMG submission 203508) | Marine microbial communities from Western Arctic Ocean, Canada - CB11b_Tmax_Bot8 | ecosystem: Environmental > Aquatic > Marine > Oceanic | place: Canada: Western Arctic Ocean | collected... | reverse complement strand
TGCGTCGCAGCGCAAAATATGTTGGACAATCGCGGGCGTGAAGAGGATGTCCGAGTAACAACAGACAAACGGTTCGTCCATCAGGTCTTCGGCATACAACAGCGAAGCAAGGATGTTGTTGTTCGGCCAGTCGCTGTTGTGCCGGAACGTGAGTTCGGGATAGTCCTGCTGCACACACTCGATGCGGTACCCGCCAATGAAACAGAACTCGTTGACTTCGTTCTGTCGAAACGCATCGAGTGTCCAGTCAAGCAGCCGCCGGCCAGCCACTTCTGCCAGGCACTTGGGCGTGTCAGCCGTTGTTGGCATCAGCCGGCTGCCGCGGCCGGCTCCGATAATAATCACTCGCATTTCGTCTCATTCTCCTAACAACCGGGCCGCCACGAGCAGCGCCCCGTGCCGGCATTTCATGCCCGGAATTCACCCAGCGCTGATAGCAGCCTACGACTTGTCACCGCTTCCAAGTTTGCCGCTCTCTTCTATTTTGATATCCCGCGTCGCCGTCGCATTCCACAGCACACCGGCAGCGACAGCGGCACCAAGCGCCCAGGCCGCCCACAGGAAGATGGCTCGTTGCCATCCGTAGGCGTCCAATGCGCGGCCCGTAAAATAATCGCCCGTGGCGGCACCAATATAACCCATGCAGTTCACGAAACCAGCCGCTGCCGCCGAGGTTCCGCGTCGCGCCAGGTCGGCCGGGGCCGTACCAACCAGCAACACCTGCGGTCCGTAAATACAAAAACCGACGCACACCAGCAGCAGGATCGTACCCGCCACACTTGTTCGCGCCACGGTGTCGTACGCGAGACTCAGGCCAGCCAGCGCCACCAGCAGTAGGCAGGTGACCGGCGCGCGGCGACTACCAAAAAATCGATCCGATGCCCAACCGGCAACGTACGAACCGGCGACAGCTCCCAGCGGCAAGACCGCGTACTTCAGCGCCGCCTTCCCCACGCCGGTCTCCTGCACCTCCTTCAAATGGGTCAGCCCCCAGTCCAAAAACCCGTACCGGCAGGCGTTCAGCAATCCGAGCGAAATACCAAGCAACCAGAGTGACGGATTGGAAATCGTGAGCAGAAAGTTTTCGCGCGGAGAATTCCGCGCGTCGTTCTTTACCGGCCCGGGAAGCGGTTGCCATTCGGAGTCCGCTGTGTCCTGCGTTGACGGGTACTCGCGCAAGAACAACAGCATCACGACGGCGGCCACCACCATGACGCCGGCCGGCACCCATAGCGCGCCACGCCATCCGAAAGCCTGCGCGGCGTATCCAGACATAATGAACGTGGCAACCGCGGTGACTTGATAGCCGGTACCGACGAAACCAATCACTTTTCCGCGCCGGCTGACGGGAAACCAGTTCACTAACACCCGCACACACGGCGTCCAGCCAAGTGATTGCGAATATCCATTGCAGGCCCAGATGAACAACAGGAAATACAAAGCCGTCCCGAACCCAAACAGGACGTTCAGTAGGGCCGTACCAAACATGCCGAGCGCCAGCAGTTTTCGTGGCGCGACCTGCTCCGAAAGTTGCCCGGTGAGCAACTGGCCCGTGGCGTAGGCGATCTTGGTTGCGGCCAGGATGTAACTGACTTCCGTCGCCGTCAGTCCCATCCCGCCGGCGTCAACCGACTCCTTCAATCCCGGTACGGCCGCCGAAATATTCGTCCGGCAGAAGTAAAACGCTCCATACGAAAACCACACGGCCCAGAGCAGCGTGTTCTCGCCGTGTTGGTGCCCGGACGCCTTCTGGATGCCGGAGGGTGCTTGGTTCGGATTTGACACGGCAACTCACTTTGCGTGGCACGTCACAGTCAAATAACTGATAAACTGTTTACTGATAGGAAATTTGATTTCCGCCGACAGATCCGAGCCTATAAAGAAGAAATAATGAATTCAAGAGAGAAAGGCATCCAAAGCAACTTTTTTCCGAGCAACCGCACCCCAGCGACTACATCTGCTGAATCGACATGGCCACCGCCACGCTGACAGTAGTGGTTCGTCATCGCATGATGCCAAATTTTGGCAAAGCCTTCTTCAGCTCGGCAACGCCTGTGCCAGTGACTTGGGTATCAGCGAGGCGGAGCATCCACAGATTTGTCAACCCTTTAAGGCGCACCAGCCCAGTGTCGGTGACTTAGGTGTGACCAGCACCTGGATGGCCTGCCCTATTTTGTCAAATTTGACCGGCGGTTTCAATTACAACAAGGCGTAATTAATCACCCAAAAAGCAGCGCGATTAAAATTCTGAGAAAACTTTCTCTGTAAGTGGCTGTTTAACGTACATCAGGACGTTCAGCATCAGCTGTACGCTTGGAAAGGGCGCTTGGGAACCGGTTAGAACTCATGTTGTTGATGATGGTATTGGTGAGTTATGGTGAGGATTCCTTTCCCCCCTTGAATTGACTATTTCCTCTTTGTAGGCTCGGATCTGTCGGCGGAAATCAAATTTCCTATCAGTTGGCCCACCAATTTCGCGCCGTCGCAACCAACGAGGGACTCTGAATCGATCATCTAGCAGTTGCCGTACAGCCATGACCACCACAGCCGATTTCGTCATCATCGGTGGTGGCGTGCACGGATGCAGCCTCGCCTTTCATCTGGCCAAGGAGAACGTAGGCCACGTCGTGCTTCTGGAGAAGAAGCACATTGCCGCCGGGCCGACGGCGCAATCAGGCGCCATGATTCGGGCGCTGTTCGATGCAAAGATCTATGTCGACCTGATGATCGCCAGCACACGGATGTTCGAGCAGTGGGACGAGCTGATCGGTGGCGATGCCGGATTCGTACAGGACGGCTTCCTGCGCATCGCTGATTCGCTCGCCGCCCAGACCCTGGGAGGCGACCTGGAATTGACGAAACAGGCCGGTGAACCCTACGAGATCCTCTCGCGTGATCAACTGGCCCAGCTCGTTCCGATGGGCCAGTTCCAGCAAGGCGAGGTGGGACTTCTCTTTCCCAAAGGGGGCTACGCCGATCCGTTCCGGACGACGGTCGAGCTGGCCGCCGCCGCGCGTCGACATGGCGCCGAGATTCATGAAGACGTATCGGTCACGGGCATTGAGATCCAGCGCGGCCGCGTAGCGGCAGTGGACAGCACACAAGGCAGGATCGCGACCCCTTTGATCGTCAACTGCGCCGGCGCCTGGTCCGACCGCATCGCACGTATGGCAGGGATCGAACTGCCGATCGACATTCAGCGGACCACGACGACACTGTTTCTCAAGCCCGAGTCGATGAAAACCGTTGGACCGGTCCTCTCAGACGGTGTGAACCAGGTCTACCTGCGCGGGATGGGAGATGCCGTATATCGCGCCGCGCACTTTGGTCACTCGCACGAATCCGTCGATGCCGACGACTTTGATGTTTCGGTTTCGACGTCTGAGCTCAAGACGTTGCGCACGGGTCTTGATCCGCGTTACGATGACATGCGGCGGGCGCCCTACCTGGGCGGCTTCACGACACTGTACGACATGACCCCGGACGGGCATCCGATCGTTGGGCCAATCCAAGACGTGGCAGGTTTCTGGTGCGACTGCGGCTGGAGCGGCAATGGATTCGCGCCCGCGGGTGGCCGGTCCTTGGCCCAGATGATCCTGGGCCGGGTTCCCGACATCGACCTCGCCTACTTCCAATGGCCGCGACGTGACGACGTGATCCGGCGGCCGTCCACGGATTGGATCCTGTGGTAACCGGCGCGGTGGGACGATTTCTGGCAAGATGACTTTCTCCTCCGGATCCAGTATTATAAACTTCATGCGCTCAAATACGGCGCCGACCGGCAACCTGGGAGCATGCGCCCAAGTTGGAGATTTTATCGTTATAATGGTCAATACGAGACAATGGAAACTACAATTGCCCTCTCGCATCTTGAAGGACAGATAGCCCGATGTTGCGGTGGGCCGATCAACGCTCGAGATTGGAGTGTCTGGAATGGACAACACCATGTCAACCGACATCGACTTCATGCAGTTTGACGCGATCGACCTGCATGCCCATGTCGGCATCTACACCGGATTTAAACCGTTTCAGGCACGCATGTTCAACGCGGACGCGGGCGAGGTCTTACAGCGGGCCCGCGATTGCAACATCGTGAAGACCATCGCATCCGAACTGGGCGCGTTCGACCCCACCCCCGATCGGCCGGTCGATGTGGACGCAGCCAACGAGAGGATGCGGCGGGACGCCGAGCAGCACGATGACCTGTGGTTCTACACGGTCGTCAACCCGAAGCAGTCGGGATGGGAGGAACGCACCGACAGGATTCTGGAGCACCCCAAGTGTGTGGGCGTGAAGCTGCATCCGCGGTGGAACTTCTGGTCGGTTGAGGAGCACGGCGACCGCCTGTTCGCCTTTCTGAGCGAGCGGAACCTGCTGACACTGACACACACGGGCAACGCGGGCAATGAGCCCGATCGCTTCATCCCCTTCGCCAACAGGTATCGCGGCGTGCGCCTCATCCTCGCCCACATTGGCAACTCCGAGACAGAAACCTTCGACCTTCAAATCGAGGCGGTGAAGAAGTCCACGGAGGGCAACGTCTGGACCGACACCTCATCCGCCAAGTCGATGCTCGCGCGCGTCATCGAGTACGCCGTGGACCAGCTTAGCGCCGACCGCGTTCTGTTCGGCACCGACACGCCACTCTATTCCGCGGCGACTCAGAAGGCCCGTATCTCCTATGCGGCCATATCCGATGAGGCCAAGCGCATGATCCTCTACGAGAACGCGGCGCAGCTTCTGGCATGATCATCTAAACCTGGATTCGCACGACGGCCCAGCCATGATCATTGACTCCCACATGTACTGTTTTGAACCACTGGGCCAACCCGGTGGGCATGCCAGCGGTGAAGAACATCTGCGGTGGGTACAACGATCGCACGGGCATCACCATCAACGGTGTGGCGCGTGCGCGACCGTGCCCCAGCGCCTTCACATGTCATCCGTCCAGCCGATCGCTCGCGTTCGGAGGAATTGCCGGACGTGAATTTTCGCGTCGGCGAGGGCTCGATCCGTACGTTTCCACTGCCCAAATCAATCCCTTGATGTATCTGTAGGCAAACACCCATCCCGATGGATCACCCGGATCGATACAAGGCATGCACAAATCAACTCAGTCGGCGAACGTTATGACCTTTCTTAAAACGAATCTTTAACCGATAGTGCGGCACGCACGATCGGGTCCACATCAAAGAAGTCACATGAGCTGAAATGGAACAAGTGGGCAATGATCTTACTGGGGAACGAATTGAATTTGATTCGATAATCACGCACATTGCCATTGTAAAAACGTCGTGCGGCCTGGATCCGATCTTCGGTATTCACCAGTTCCTTCTGCAGTTCGAGAAAATTTTTGTCAGCCTTCAGGTCCGGGTACGCCTCTATAACTGCGAGAAGTTTTTGGACTGCGCCAACTAATTGTTTTTCGGTTCCAACTTGATGTCTGACGCTACCGTGGTTCGCCAGGCAAACATTACACAGCTCAATCACCCGCTCGAGTATTTCCTGCTCATGCTTGGCATAGCCCTTCACTGTCGCCACAATATTCGGGAGCAGCTCGTAGCGCCGTATCAATGTTGCTCCAGGCATCTGCAACGACAGACGCGAGACCTCCCCTGAAACGGCTCTAAAACTGCCTAACCAATGGTGTTCAGCGGCAATGAGACTTTCTATCATTGACCGACAGGGACTGCTCGATGAGATCTGGCCGAGCAAGGTCCGTCACCCGCGCAAAAAACCAACCGCATCACAGCATCCGGGAGAAAAAGAATCATGGACTTAGGGTTGCAGGGAAAGAGAGCCATCGTAACCGGGGGGAATCGCGGCATCGGCAGGTGTTGTGCCTTGGCGCTCGCCCGTGAGGGTGTGCGTGTCTGTATCACGGCCCGTAACCAGGAACGTTTGGATAAGGTCCTGAGCGAGATCGACGAAGTCGGCAGCCAGGGACATACGGTTTCCATCGACTTGACTACCCTGGCGGGCTGTCAAAAAGTTGTTGAGGAAACGGTGGAAATATTCGGTGGCGTCGATATTCTGGTCAACTGTGCCGGTGCTGCGCAGGGTGGCGACATTTTGGCCCTCTCTAGCGAATTGATCGACGATGCACTGGGCCTGAAAAGTTACAGCTATCTGCGCCTGTCACAACTGGTGATTCCACACATGAGACAAAACAGCTGGGGACGTATTATTCATATCGCTGGTGCTGCGGGTACCAGCCCTAGCCAAGGCAATCTCCCTGTCAGTCTCGCCAACATTGCCATTCTGAACATGACACGTGCCCTCTCGGATGCGGTCGCCAGGGATGGCATTCTGGTGAACACCATCTGTCCGGGCCTGACCAACACCCAGCGTGCGCGCGATCTCCAACAGACGCGGGCCGAAAAAGAGGGCCGCGACCCGGAGCAAATCTTACAGGAGTTCGGCAGCAATCTTCCCGCAGGTCGGATCGCTGAACCAGAAGAAATAGCCGATGTGGTGGCCTTTTTGGCGTCCGCACCCTGCTCCTATATGTACGGCAGCTCCCTCTACATGGATGGCGGTGAAAGACGAGGTACGCCGTAGCATAAAACAGGATGGACCAATAGGAACCAGCTCGCACAAGCCGGCCAACAATTCAGTGGGTTCCATTCAGATTGCCATGCATAACCATGGGTCCCCAGCCAAGAGGATCAGCCACTTTGACCATCATGTCGTTTCAAAAGTCGGCAGAATGGCAGCCGGATCCGTGGACCTAACTTGAATATCCCGATCGCAGCAGCATCAAGGCCGGCAAAGGTAAGTTTAAGCATTGCCCGTAACAGCCTTGCGCAGGACCCCGTTGTCTCATCGTGGCCGCCCGAGCGTCGCACCAACACTGTTTCCAGCTGCCAACGGAAATGAATAAGACGTTGGTTCCATAACTCGTGGGGGTGCAATCTGACGCAGCTCTGGCAACTGCGCACCCTGTGGCAGTAATCGATAAACGTGCCCTTTTTCCGTTTCAAATACCAGGACATCACCCTCGACCAGACGTCCCGAGCCCGCTTTAGAACGGCCTGATGAATAGAGCTGACAAGGCCCGTTCCATGGATTCCTCAGCCGACACGGTTCACCCAATCGTGAATGGATCTCGACAAATTCCACCTGGCTGTCACGATACGAAACGGTGACCATCAACCCACCGCGGGTGAGCAGACGAAACGCCGCGTTCCAGTGGTGCGGCCAGGCAGGCACGATCGTGATGATTTCCGGTTCGCCAGGCCGAGGGGAGACACTCTGAATCAGGCCCTCCTGAAGAGTCGTGGCGATACATCCGAGGATTTCGATCGAGTGGGCCGTTTTTCCTTCAAATAAGCTGAAACCGTTGGGCAACGGCGTCGAGCCCCAATAATAGCTGGCCGTGTTTACCGGGAGGTCCTCCCCACGCCAACAATGACGATCATCACGGTCGCCGCGTAGCTCATCCAGATCAATCGGCGATCATCGTCATCCAAACCCCATAGTGGTTGCCAAATATCCCGGACAATATAAGACGCACCACTATTGACGGTCGAACTGAACGTGGACATGAAAGCTGCCAACAATCCGGCAATCACCAATCCGCGTAACCCCGTCGGCAAGTATTTTTGCAGCACCGCGGGCATCACCAACTCGGCGTCAGTGACTCCCGCAAACCCGGTCAAAGCCAACAGCGTGATGGCCATCACCATCAACCAACGGACCGACTGAAAGAACGGCCAGAGCAATGCGATTTTCGCCGCATCGCGAGGATCCTTGGCGGCCAGATACCGCTGTAAGTCATAAAGTTGGGCAGGTCCCCCCGCACCCAGCAACAATCCTTTCAAAATCCAGGCAATCGTCATCATGCCGAACATCTGAAAGGCGGCCGACTCGGTTCCGGCAAAATCATCCAGCCGCCAGACGGGTTGTATCGAGGCGAAATCCGCCGCCGACTCAAACCGATCGGGCAAATGGGCTTCGAGCATCGCTGGCGTGACGTTGCGGTAGGCGATGACACCCACCAGGACGGCTGCCATCGTCAGAATGATTGTTTGAATCATGTCGGTCAACACGACGCCGTACAATCCACCAAACACAATGTAGACCGTGGAGAGAAAGAAAATGAGCAAGGCCAACGTATGGGCCTCGTGCTGGATCAAAAAATCAGTAGCCAACGGCAGGTATCCCGCCCAATTGGAACCCGCCAGGTTCTCCGTCGGAATATACACCTGCGCAAACTTCCCAATTCCTTGAAACGCATAACCGACAAAACTGACGCACGTCACGACCGCCAGGATGGCATACGCACTGCGTGCTACCTGGCCCGCCGTTGTGGTACCAAATCGGGTTATCATCCACTCGGCGCCGGTCATCACGTTCGATCTACGAACCCATTTCCCGATGAACGCCAGGCAAAAAGCGGGCAGGATGAAGCCACTCATTTGAAAATGCCACCATGACTTCATCCCGATCAAGTAGACGATCGAGACCATCCACATTGTGCCAGTGATGTCGAAGTTCGAGACGGCACCTGACATCGATAGCAATGTCCAATGCAACCGCTTGCGACCCAGAAAATAAGACTCCAGATCACGGGCAGCCCGCCTGCGATACCAGATTCCAAATCCAATCACCAGGATGAAATACGCTATGACGACAGCAGCATCGACAAAATTCATAGAGTGGTGCGTTTCAGCTGTGGGAGATTAAAAGACAGGCTCATGGGATGTCACTTAGCCGTTGGACGCCGGCCCCTTACGCTTAGACCTTTGCTTGGTATTCCGAAAGCTTTGATACTGTCTGACATTATAAAAGATGGTACAATTATTTTTCCTCCAGTGACAGTATTGTTAGAGCCCATCGCCATGCATCGCAACGCTAAACTGTACACTTCTCTGTTCGTTGCGACTGCGTGTCTTGTACCAATTGGACAGTACGTGATGGCTGCTGGGCGAATCGGTGACGCGTGGAATGATCCGCAAAACCCGATCGTGAAGATTTTCAAGGGCCAGCGTCTGGACTTGTGGTCTTTAAGGAAACCACAGCGTCCCGCTCTGCCCACGGTCAAGCGACAGGATTGGATGCGGAACCCGATCGATACATTCATCCTCGCCGAGCTGGAAAATAACCAACTTTCCCCATCGCCAACAGCCGATCGACAGACGCTGATTCGCCGGCTCTATTTCGACCTGATCGGCTTACCGCCATCGCCTCAGCAAGTTGATGCCTTCGTCAATGACTCATCACCGGGCGCCTATCACCAACTCGTCGATCGCCTGCTCAGCAGTCCCCAATACGGCGTTCGCTGGGCGCGCTACTGGTTGGATATCGTGCGCTATGCTGACACCAATGGATTCGAGCGAGATGAATTTCGCCCATCCCAGTTTCACTATCGTGACTACGTGGTGCGAGCTTTTAACGACGACAAACCCTACGATATCTTTATCCGCGAACAACTTGCCGGCGACGAACTGCCTCCTGCACCGAACCGTCCGCAAAACCAGGCTGAGATCGATCAACTCATCGCCACGGGTTACCTGCGCCTAGGACCCTACGACACGACACGATCCATTTTCGGAGAGGACCGCAAAGGGCACGATCAACTGATGGCCGACCTCGTCAACACCACCGGCGAAGGGTTTCTCGGCTTGACGCTCTCTTGCGCTAACTGCCACGATCATAAATACGACCCCATCTCGCAAGTGGATCACTTCCGCATGCGCGCGTTTTTCGCAGCCGTAAAATTTCGCGATGACATGGTCATCGATACCGCCACAGTGCAAGACAAAATCGATCGCCACAATACCGTCATCGCTGCTAAAACGAAGAAACTGCAAACTCAAATCGATCGGCTGCTTTCTCCTGCAAAGCAAACACTTGCGGACCAACGGCGCGCAAAATTCCCCGCTGATATTCAAAAGTTACTCGAATCCAATGATGCGGATCGCAGCGAGGAAACCAAGCAGAAACTGAAACCGTTTATGGAACGTTTAACGGTAAGTGACCAAGAGGCGGCCGCGACCTTAGCCGAGGCGGACAACAAGCGATATGATGCGTTGGCGATTCAAATCCAAGACTGCAATGCAGAAACACAAGCGTTAACAACCGCTCTGGGGATGACAGACGCAAGTACGACCGCGCCCGCTACGCACGTTTATCATCAAGGAGATTACACCCGCCCTCTCGATGAGGTATTGCCCGGATTTTTATCCGTGTTGGATCCTAATCCCGCATTGATCCGCCAGCGGGCACAAACCAACACCAGCGGCCGGCGCACCGCGCTGGCAAATTGGATCACGTCGTTCGATAATCCGCTAACCGCGCGCGTCTTCGTGAACCGACTCTGGCAGCACCATTTTTACCAACCGTTGGTTGCCACCCCCAACGATTTTGGCTACAGCGGCGCCACGCCCACTCACCCCGATCTGCTCGACTGGCTTGCCGTCGAGTTCATGCATCCTAACAACGGGACCAGGCCGTGGTCGATCAAACACATGCAGCGGTCGATTGTGTTATCGGCAGTCTACCGGCAGGGCCATGGTGGAGTGCCAGCGCCCGGGCAGGACGCCCCATTACCAAGCGGAACTACCGCTGCCTCCCCCCTTACAGAGTCTTCCTTCCAAAACACTTCAACCGATCCTGACAATCGGCTCATCGGACGGCGGCTGCCACAACGGCTGGATGCCGAAACGCTCCGCGACGCCATGCTCAGCGTGGCTGGATCGTTACAGCTGAGCGATCACGGCTCACCGGTATGGCCACACATTTCGGACACGGCCAAAGGCATCAATCCCAAGGTGCTTAACGCGGATGCAGGCGACGGACTTTCCGGCTGGTACACGACGATGCCCAACGAGAAGTCCAATGTGCGCAGTCTTTTTACAATCCAAAAACGTTCCCTAAAATTGCCGATGCTGGCTCTCTTCGACCAACCCGATGCCAATCGTTCGTGTGCCCGCCGATTCAACACCACCGTTGCCCCACAGGCATTACTGCTACTGAACAGCGAATTCGCTGCTGAAACGGCCAATCGTTTTGCCAACCGTGTGGCCCGCGAAGCTGGTGTTGAACCCGCGGATCGCGTCGACACGGCCTTCCGTACTGCGTTGGCCCGGCTGCCAGACGAGGAAGAACGAAAGGTATGCCTACAACTTTTGCAAACTCACACGGTCCGGCACACCCGGGAAAACATCGCTGCGCCCGATCTGGCGGCGTTGATTGATTTGTGCCGTGTATTGATGAACACCAACGAATTTTTGTACGTGGATTGAATCTATGCGACCAGGAATATCGACGACATTACAATCGCTGCTTCACCATCACACGTCCCTGCCGGATGTGGATTGGAATTCCATGCCAAGTTCGGCCGGTGCATCGCGACGTGATTTCTTGGTGCGGTGTGGCGGCGGATTTGGAGCCGTCGCGCTGACCGGGTTACTAAGCCGGGCCGCTCGTAGTGAAGGCGTGAAGCCATTTAATCAGACGACGGTAATCGATTCTGTGAACCCGTTACTGGCGCGGCATTCGCATTTTACGCCACGTGCCAAGCGAGTCATTTTTCTGTTCATGTACGGGGGCCCCAGTCACGTCGACACGTTCGACTACAAGCCTGCACTGTTGAAACAGAATGGCGAACCCGTGCCAGAGTCCTTCAAGCAGCGGGCCACTGGCGATGGAGCGGTGGCGACAATCGAGCATTGCAAGGACGAACTGTTTGCCAGTCCGTGGCGTTTTTCTCAGCATGGACAGAGCGGGTTGTGGGTGTCTGACCTGTTTCCCCAT
>Ga0310125_10001513_pt1 | contig 11762 bp, 22 predicted proteins | sample CB11b_Tmax_Bot8__FD_203508 | JGI IMG/M metagenome (GOLD analysis project Ga0310125, IMG submission 203508) | Marine microbial communities from Western Arctic Ocean, Canada - CB11b_Tmax_Bot8 | ecosystem: Environmental > Aquatic > Marine > Oceanic | place: Canada: Western Arctic Ocean | collected... | reverse complement strand
TCGTTCTAATATCTACCTTTGGGCAATTTCGCTGTCCATTCTTAATCAACCCGGTAACGACTGCCCGAGCACGGCTAGAATTGGAACAGCTTGGACACAAGGGGCGGGGTGATATGGATCGGCACCACCAGCATGTATCCGTTTCAATCACACGCAATTCTCCGCCGCGACAGCCATTGCCGTTGCAAGGTCGGGGTCGTTGGCCGCAATGCCTATGGCATGGTCCTTGATGGCGTCGATGGACTCGGGGTCAAGCTGCGTGCTCAGGGCTGAAATTTTATCGAGCTCGGCGCCCACGTATTTCTCCCAGGTATGGTACCGGGTCATGGCTTTTGCGCCGGTGCTGCAATCGGCTTTGAGGACTGCAATGGCTTCCCGCTGCGCTGCGTTCACGTTGGCACCAGAACGGCTACTGTATTGCCCTTGCTCATCGGGGGTATCGGTATCGTGATTTATGCTCATAGTTCAAGCCTAATTGTTATCGCTGCGGCTTCTGTTTCGCTGATCGGTTGCGGTACTTCCCCTCCATACGTGGGCACCCATTCGTTGACGTATTTATGCGCTTTAGGATTCCAGATCCTGAGACGCCCTCCTTTTCTGCGTATTAGTCGCCCTCTTTCGTCGGTGTAATACTTCATTGCGCGTTCACCTCAGCCGTAACAGAACTGGCGCGGCTGGTTTGACACATTCGCTCAAATTCAGCGGCCTGCGTGACGGCTTCCCGTGCCTTGTCGCGTAGCTGGCCCTTAAAGTCTGGTGGACAACCGGGCATACGATACTGAACTTCCAGTTGATGCTCACCAGCACTGCACCTGCATGGCAGGGCGTATGAGTAGGCGTGGATGTATTCCTCCAACGTGAATGGTATCGCCAGGCCGGGCACGTAGTTGATCATACCCTTATTGCATAGGGCGCACGTCTCCTGTACCGGGGCTTTCTCGTATGTGCCATGTTCCAGGGCTTTGCGCTTGATGATGGCGCTGCGGATGTCCCCTGATGTCGGTGCAAATTTACGGAGGCGCCCGTCCTTGCGCCGATCCTCACTGAGCATCTGTATGGCCTCTATGATCTCGTCGCCGTCCCACCGCTTGAAATGGTGCCCGAAGCTGTATTCAAAGGCGCCTACCTGATCCTCGGTAAGCTGCTTGCCGAACTCAGCCTGATATACCTCATCCCAAGTCATTCAGCATCTCCCATGCAAGCGCAGCCACCGCCGGAACCTGTCCGTTGCCAATGGCTTTAAGTCGGTCCACGCGACAGGCCATCCCATGAGCCACTCGACCCACTCGGGATTCAACTGGCCACATTTCTCTGTTTTCACCCTGTTCGGGAGCGCATGTTCGCTTGACGGCATTACTTTCTGACCTGACTTCCCACTCTCTGTCGGGGCCGTCCTGTAATCCCCACTCGTCGGAGTCGGGTATGTCTGCGGGGTCTGTTTGCCACCATTCACGCCCTTGCGATCCTTTTTGAGTTTCTCTCTCGTCGGTTCCCCCCGGATGGATGGGTGATTGTTCAGCCCCTTCTGTCCGTAGTTCGCGGTTGCCGGGATTTTCGAGCCTTCTGCGGCTGTCGGAGTCGGCCATAGGGGTTTGGTTATTATGCCCGGTTTTTGTCTGTCCGCTTCGACGGCTTGGGTCAGGTAAAAGCTGTGTCGATTTCCCGTCAATAGATTCTGGACTTTGCTGTTTTGAGGCCCCGCCCCTGGCATCTGTGCCGCTGGCGTCGGCCACAATCCAGATTCTCTTGCGCCTGTGAGGTGCTCCGGCATCGTCTGCGCCCACAACTCCCCATCGCGCGTCATACCCCATTTCGGTAAGGTCTCCAAGCACTCGGTCGAGTCCTCGAACAACAAGCACTGGGCTGTTCTCCACGAACACGTATGTGGGTCGTACTTCGCCAATGACGCGGGCCATTTCAAACCAGAGTCCGCTTCGTGATCCCTTGAGGCCTTCGCCTGTTCCCGCTGCGCTGATGTCCTGGCAAGGGAAACCACCTGCCACGATGTCGACCCTTCCCCGCCAAGGCACACCATCAAAGGCAATAATATCGTCCCAAATCGGAAAGCGAGGCAACATTCCGTCACGCTGGCGGGCGAGCAGAACCTTTCGGCAGTAGTCGTCGATCTCCACGGCACAGACGGGATCATGCCCCGTAAGCAAGTCGGCCAGGATTCCCCCGCCCGCCCCGGCGAATAGGTGCATGACTCTAAGTTGTCGTTTAGGTAATGCCACATCATGCTCCCACGTCATTGCTGCTGCTCCTTCCAAAGCCCCCGGCCTTGGGCTTGTCGACGGTGTACTCATCCTGCCATCCCCGTTGATTGAAAAAGGTGCTGCCGTGCTGGTAGCCAAGTTCCTTGTGGCCGTTGCGACGTTCTGAGGCAACGAAAGCCATATATCGTTGAATGCCGTCCAGCATTTCCTCGGGCCGGTCACCTGCCTTGCTCCATTTCACGAAAGCCTCGAACGCCTTTTGCCGCCCTTTCTTGAGCGGGTAGAGTTTCCAGACTGCATCAAATCGTAGGAGCAAAGCGTCAGATTTGCTCAGCGCCGCAGGCGCAATGGTATTTGATGTTGCTGTGCTTGTATACTGTGGTTGTGGTTGTGGGTGCAATTGCTTAGCTTTTGCTACTCCACCTTTTCTGCCTACTTCGCGGCGTGTTTCCGAGAGTTTTTGGCGTTTTTGCCATTCTTCGAGCGCTCTTTTGTTGGCGCGGCGATGCTTATCAATGACTGGAAAAGCATCAATCACTATGCTGTTGCTATCCAATTGCAGATCAATTGCTGAGAGTTTGCTAAGCAATTGCTTGCCATTTGGTAGAGTCCCGTCCTCGCTCTGCATCTGAAGGAATATCAATTGAATATATGCGCCCCTCTGTTCAGCGGTCATGGACTGCCATCTAAGGCTGCCTAGAATGTCATTCACATATAGAGAGAACCAAGGTTGTGACATAGATCACCAAAAAGAAACGCACGAGCCGTTTGGAAGACCAGACAAGCTCAGAAAGCAAGGCAGGACACGACTCGTGCGCAGATTGTGTTTTCGATTAGTCACTCTGGACTCTCTGATCTTCCATATCATCCAACATGCCCGACTGCGCTCAGATTGTAAAGGGTTAATTGTCAGAGTGAACAGTGATTGCTCGCCCGACGCCTGTGACAGCGTGCGGAAGGTACCCGAAGCGCTTTCTGTGGTACTCTCTGATCTTCACTGTGCAGTGATCACAGATAGTGCTTGTCTCTCTGTGCGGTCTTTTCCCACAGTTCGAGCAAAGCCCCTGTTCGTTCTTTTTCATCTGCCAACGTCGCTGTCTGGAAACGGCCATACTGACTCCTTTTTTATAACGCCCCGGTTGCCGCCGCGTCGTCGGCTGGTAATGGGGTCGGCAGCATCAACTCCACGTAATCAAATTTCTCGCCCAACGCTTCCACAATATTCACCGTCAAGGGGCTATAAGCAAGGCGGTGGTTATTATACAAGTGAACGCTTCTCGGCGCCCGCACACGATTACGGGCAAAGTTTACCCCGTGGGGTGTCGGGCGCCAGATACCCGATTCTTTATGCTGTGGGTCATTCGGGCTGGCCTTTGCCTCGATCATATCCCACTGCACCAGGTATGTTCCATCGCTGCTATTCTTTCCTCCTGCAGTGCTGTGCAGCAGGTCTTTCACATCAATCCACCCACCGCCGCGCTCCCACCGCCGCACCAGTTTGATTAAAAAAATAGCCATCTGTGAATTTAGTTTCCGCTCGTATTTGGTGCAGAACTTTTCACACACGGGGCAGTGCACTTTAGCACCCGCCTTAATGCGATCCAGAAACTCCGTTCGTGCATCACTCAGCACTTGCCGCTCGAAAAGTTCAGCCACCTACACCCGCCCCTTCACCACTACCTTGTCCTCTACAGCCACCACGCCGGGCACCTCGGCTTGCCCCTTGGTTGCCTGCATCAGCTTATCCAGGGCGCTGGTGTTGATCGTGATGTATCCCCACGGCTGCTTGCCAGCGGCCACGGCCTTGACTAATGCCTGCTCATCGACAATGCGGGCGGTGTACTTGCTGCGGTAGCTCACGCCTTCGGCCTTCGGGGTTTCCACCACCACTGTCGATGCCACTGGCACGGTGCCCTTTTCAATGTCCTTGACAAGCCGCTTGTCGCCTTCCTTGTTGGCCTCTGCTAGCGCCTTTTTCTTGGCGTCCTCGTCAAGTTTGCGCTGCTCTGCGGCACGTTCTTTCTCAAGGCGCTGCCGGTAGTCGGCCAGCAGGTTACGGTATTCCCGCTCCTTCTTTCCCAGAGGCTCGTCAAGCTCCTTAAAGTGCGCCAGGGCCGCTTTGTGGGCTTTATGCGCAGCATCTACCGCAGGCTGCACGCTGGCCTTCCAGCGCTTACGTATATCCGCTATGCGGTTCATGCCACTGGCGACCACCGCCTCGTCATCCACATCCTCAATCCGCGTAATCGCTGGCAGTTCGCCCAACTGGTCCCACGTAATCTGCTCCAAGTCATCGATAGTCGTTACGTCGTCACTCATGTTTCCCCTTCGGTTTGTTGGTTATGCTGCCATTTCCACCGCGACACCTGCAGGCACGCTAGCCATGCGGCATCGTCGGCGGGGTCGTTGTCGTACACTTCACAGCGGAATGTGCCATTGTTCTTGAGTGATACACCCGCCCGCGCTATCGGCAACTTGCCTTTTTTCAAAGCCATGCGGTAGCCCGCTGTCTGCAACCGCGTGACTACATCAGCCTCGTTGGTCTTGATGTCCACTAGAAGCCGCCCGCCCCTGAACACCGAGGGACGCATGATAATGCGATCCAGCGTCCCCAGGTATCCGTATCGGGTATTGCTTACCCGCCGCTCGATGTCTGTGATGGTGCCACCGACCTGGTTGCGGAAGTTTATCCACGCATCCACAAAGGGTATGATCCGTTCATCGACGCTGCGACGGTCCAAAGTCCCCCGGTCATGCAGGGCGGTGGCCAGGTGGATGGCGCTCCCCCGCTGCAGGTACCATTCGCGGTCAGCTTCCGGTATCGCAGCGGGCCATTTCCGCATTCCGTTATCGCTCAGGATTTCCGTTACGTGGCGCATGGTTAGATGGGCAGGTCGTCGCCGCCGCCGTCGGTTTCGCCACCGCCATCAATCTGCTCACCCAAAGGGGTCTCCGTGGCATCCTCGGTTGAATGGGGTAACGCTATCGGCGCCCGGTCGGGCAGGTCCATGCCTGTTGCCGCGTTGTCGTACTCCACGGCGGCTTGCAGCTCCGGTGACCCCATGAACGGCTTGAGCGCCCGCTTCACCACGGTCTTGCACGACATCTGCTCAAGGTCAGATTTCCACGGACCGTCCTTGGCCTTGCTGCGGCTACGCACGGCTTCAAGCTGCTTCAATTCCATGTACTCGATGTGCTTGGTGTCATCGGGCAGGGTGACGATGCAGTAGGCGCCGATCATTTCACCACGGTCAGTTAACAGCGGCTTGTGCATGATGCTAGGGTTATCGCCTAGCTGGTACTCGATGGTGTCGCCCTTGCACACTATGGTGGCGTAGGCGTGCTTGATCTGTTCGGTGCGCTTGGCCGACTGTATCAGCCCCCGCCAATCGGGGATAAACTGCATTTCGTATTTGCCGGTCTTGTTGTTCTTGAACGGCACAGCCCAAGCGCCACCAGCGCCTATAGGCTCCATGCCGGTTTCGGCGCACCGCATAAAGAACAGCAACACGGAATCCATTGTGCATTTTTCAAGTAGGGGGTTGCGGCTTTGTGCTGCCAATATCAACCGCATTACCCGGTTAAGGTTGAGGTATTGCGGGGCTACACCTCGTAATTTCTCTTGAGCCTGGTCGAGTGCAGCCCGAAAGTCTACTGCTGCTGTTACTGCTGTTGTCGTCATGTCGCCCCTTATGGTGTGTTGTTCGTTACGCTTGTTCTTGTTGTAGTGGCGCGGCGTTGGCCCCGCGTCTGATTTCATTCTCAGGGGTGATATTGGCAGCGCAAAGCCGTAGCCCGCTACTTGAAAGTCGCCCTTACATTGTTTCATGTCCACTCCAGTATTGCCGTGGCCTCACGCATCAGGCGGGCCAATATTTCGCACTTCATTGGATCCGCTTGCGAGGTGCTGCTTACAAACGCCCGCACCGCCCGCACTCCGTCGCGAATGTCGTTCAGGTCTTTGCCCATGTCACTGAGCATGGTGCCGTCGATGATTGGTGGTTTATCCGTCATTGGTGGCGGCCTCCTGCGCTGGCGTGACCTTGTCGCCCACCATCACCACGTCACCGCTGCCCTTGCACGTGGGGCATTCATCCGTCCAACTGTAATCGCGGTGGCGCGGCGGGCCGCTGTTGTCGCGGAAGGTGATTTCACCATTTCCGTCGCAGTCGTCGCAGGTCATGATTGGCCGGAAATGGATGTCGAACAGGCTGGTCGAGGCGATGAAGTCAACCGCCGACTCCTTCTGCCGTTCCAGCTCTTCGACTAGGCTCTTGAGAGAGCCTCTACCCTGCCACCCGTAGTTGTATTCCGCAACCACGCCTTTATCTGTACCCTGCATTCTGACCTCCTATGTGTTTACGTTGCAGCCGTACTGTTTGCACGCCGGACACGCCTTCGGTTCCTTCACTCGCGGCGTCCAGCGGTATCCGCATTTCTTGCAGCGTCTCCTGAGTTTTGTTTTAGTCGTCACCCTTCACCTCGATTCATCTTGCCGACTTGTGTGCCGCGCTGTTTCATTGACCCTGGTTCAGCCATGATTCGTTGTTCGTCTCGTTGATGACGTCTTGCAGCGGGCGCATTGTGCGATTCAGCATCGCTTTTCCGAAACCTGTCAGCTTCTTCCTAGCTAATTCATTGACAGCTTCTTTTTTAGGCAGCACAAGCTTCGGCGCTGCTTTTGTTTTTGTGGCCATGTCGTGGCCCTCCTTTGTTGTGCGGCGTTTTGCTGTGCGCCGCGTTTATGTTGTTGCGTGATTCCTGCGTCCGTCAATAACGCGAGCGTATATATACTTGTACAACCAGCGGCGGAATTGCGAGCGGTCTCCCAGTAACGCGTCATGATTGACAAGACTAGATACCTTGACGCCAAAGCCGACATACGTGTATGTTTTCTCGTTTGGGTCCACGAATTGCTTAAACGCTGCCCAATACCACGCTTTTCCGCAACCAGCGGCCTTCATTGCCCGCACTAACAAAGTCGGAACAAAGTACGATTCTTCTATATGCTGTAACAGATGCCCAGTATCAGGGTTACCCGCTTCGCCGAACATTGAACAGCCGAAACAATCGCCGCCGCCCGGCTGTTCAACTGGCAACGCCGCAGCAAAAGCCTTGCAATAGGCTTTGATCCGTTTGATCAATTCCTTATCCGGTAGCGTGCCAGCACCCGTTGCCGTGCCGTCCATGTGTAGCGTCATGCCGTCCGCATATATGTACGTTGTGCCCGTTTCGTAGGGCAAGCGTTGCAAGTACCATATGAATGATTTTTGATATATGCTCCAACCGGGAGGCATGTAATTATTCATGCGGTCTTTTGTGGTCGGCGTTGTCCAGCCTCCTGAATTGAGCGTTACGCTGCCGTCATCATTAAATGTCATGATGTCGGTATGGTGTAGGCGAATAACCCGCGTGCCGTTCAGCGTATATTCAAACGTATTATTCCCGATCTTGCGAGACGTATCGTGTTCTATGTTTGCAAGGCTTGTTGCTTTTGTTGTCATGCTGCACCTTCTGTTTTATTTGAATTGTGTTGTGACAATCATTGCCACGATAAACGTAAGTCCTGTTATTGCTAGGGTGATTAATATGACTATCATTTTACATTCGCCCCTTTTTGCTTGTTAGCGCGTCGGCTATGTTGGTTGTGCTTAGTGTTGTTTTCATCGTCTACCCTGCTCTTTATCTGTAAGTGTCTTGTCGCGCATGTTGCTCCTTGATTGTTGTTTCTGACTTATCATGGCTATATATTATTATTATTATGAGGCTTTGCCAAGGGGAAAAGTGAAGTTTTTCAAAAAAAGACCCTCCGTCGAGTTTCCGGCTGTTGGTTTTGGGCCGGTTTCACGCAGTGTTTTCCCGCAACTTTCGGAATTGCGCGGACTGTGATCAGACGTGATCAGACGTGATCCGACAAGATTTAACGGAAGCCCCTAGAATGCCGCAGGATTGATCGGGATTTGAGACGTGCAAACGTACAGGGGAAAGCCTAGAAGCGATCCACGGCTCAACCTCAAGCGTGCAGATGTCGCTTGCGCCACTTTCGACGCAGCCATCGATTACAGACAGCTCGATAATAAGCCCCGATGATCGGCTCGGGCTGGTTCTCTGATTCGAGGATCCTGCGAAACAGGAGATTACATTCGTCGAAAGTCATCCGGTCGCCGTTGTCCCATCGCGCAGTCTTCCACGCATAGTCGTGCGCTGGGGCACCATCAGACCGACGCCCGTTCTGCTTGACGAGATTCGGTGCCCAAGTGAAGCCGTCGAACTCGAACGGGATGTGGACAGTCAGCGTGCGCCCCGTGTCAGGGCAAGTGAAATGCACAGAGTGGATCAAGACGTACTTGACCCGAAACAGTCGCATCGTGATGGACCACGGAAGACCTATGACCACGAGACCGACGCGCTGGAAATGACTGAGTGCCATTTAGTATAGGGTGCGTACACGCTTCTTTTTAAGCTGCACTGAATCGCGCCACTCTTTTGCTGTGTCGATGTGAGCGCACTTGCTGCACACAGAGGGGATGACCTCGACTTGCCAAACAGAACGCCGTTTGTCTAATCGATGGCTGGGGTTGAAGTCTGCAACTTTCCCGGGGGCGCCGAACATGCTCGCATTGATCCCGCTGAGAGCAGGGCCCTCGTACACAGGCGGTGATCTCTCAAGCAGCGGGCTGATCGCAGCGCCTGTGCCACGAGTCGCGTTGAAGTATGCCACGAAAGTTAGAATCAAGATCACGGCGGTGTTGCGTATTTTCTCGGGAGCGGGCGCAGTTGACCCGCTGAACTTCTGCCATGCTGCAAGTATCGCAAACGCCAACGCTCCTATTGCCGTCGTGTAAAACAAATCCCACTGAAACATTGTTTGCAGAACGGTGCAAGGCACGAGTAATCCAGCGCCGATGACTGCAACCGATGCGGCCCCGCTCGGCATGTCATCATGCTTGCCGTTGCCGTCCATCGTATTTGCGATCTTGTCTAAATTATCTTTCGTGCGTTTCGTTAATTGTTCCGATGTCATTGCCGCTCCCTATGGACGTATTTGAGACGCTGGAGTCAAAACAGCGCGTTTCATTTCCGCAAGCTGGTCAACTGCGTGCGTGAGTTTGCCCATCATCGCAACAAGTCGATCTTCGCGATCTGCTTTATCTTCCAATATTTTGCGCGTCAACCAAATGTTTCCCAAAATAGATAGCGTCGAAACAATAGCGAGCACGCCGATGGTGGTCAGAGTGTCGGCTTTGTTGCCTATGCCTAATAGTTCTTCGGCCAACGGAACGTGCTCGCCTACTGCGTAAAGCGTGCCGATGCACAGAATGCCCGCGACCCCCAGCATGAGATTCACTATTCTCAACTCAGTTAATCCTCTCGAAATCATGATAGGTAGGCTCGATACCTAGTGACATCTTTCCTGAGCCCACGGTTGCCCGTAAGTCTCGCCCTGTTTTCTTCATTGCAGCCTGCCTCAGTCCTTCTGCTACACCGACACCGACCTCGTGATGGTATTTACCCGCCATGATGCGGGGCACCCATACCTCTGAAATGCCGTTAGGGATACCATCGTCGTCATGATCAGCTAAACTGTATGCCCTTAGAAAGGATGTCGCCTGTGCGCCAGTGATCTGATTCGAGCTCAGAGCACCTCCGCAATTCGGGGAAGCGAGACTCGTCCCCTGCCACGAGACGACTTTCCCTGTTAGAGCACTCAGCGACAATCCGATGCCGAGGAATGCTGTCGTGACGTAAGGCTCCCCGCCTGGCTCTCCGGTCTGACTCCACGAGGTTCGCCTGTAGGCGTCATCTACTGCGCCGACGACTATGACGTTAGGTAGTTCACTCATGTCGCGTGCTGGGTGGCTATCCTTGCCGGATCCGCTGTTGCCTGCGGCTATCGTGATCAAGTCGCCGTCGAGGATCTCTGTCATGTGACGGATCCAGTTGTCTGAAAACGTGTCTATCGCCCCACCCCATGACCAGTTGTGGTGTCGTTTGACGCCGGGGCTGCGTGGGCCTAGATCGCGATAGAGCTGAATGATCTCAGAGGGGGTCAACTGCCCGCGCCCACGGTCATCGAACATGCGAAGAAAGATGCAGCGCCAAGGCTCCATCTGCTGCGCTAGCCAGCTCCAAGCGCACCACCCTCCATGCCCGTGCAGCGCGTACCCCTTGAGTTTCTTCGGCGTGATGCCCTCAAACGTGCAGTGCGCCAGCAAGTCCTTGTATCGCCCGTGGACGTCTTCGCTGCCGTGACTGTCTAAGACTACGAGTTCATTCATGGAATAATGTCCTCCGGTGGATCACCCTGAGATGCGCCCCAGACGATAGTCGTAGTTGATGTTGCGGGATCGAATGGCGTCTCAGGTACATGCCTGCACCCGAACACGAGCACAGCAACGAGCAGAGCAAAACCGCAAATGCTGCCCCAGATGACGAGTTGTCTTAGGACCCACATTTAATTGCTTCCCGTTCCACCAGCCGTCGCGCCGCTCAACGATTCTTGTCCTGACTGTTGACCGCTACCGTTGCTGCCAGACCCTTGGAAATTGCAATCGGCGCTCCCGCCGTTATCAGCGATGCAAGTGAAGTTCTGCCCCTCGCCTGTGCTGTGCGCGTGACCGCTGTCGCTGCTGTCTTCGATCCCGTACCATTCTGTTTGAGAGCCGATAGCAAGTGCAGCAACGCCGAGCCACGTCGTCCACTCTCCCCACGTGTAATCGGTCGGAGTTTGCAGTAGATTATACCCCGCTTTGACTTCGCTTTCAGTCGCTTGAATCGTGATCGGAGGCGTCGACTTCTCTCCTGTGATGATTATCCCCGCTTCACAGCCTTCAGGCAGTAGGCGCTGCCGCACATACGGCTCTTCAGCATAGATGATGTAAGCCGGCTTCGACTCAGGCACCTTGACTGTGACCTTTTTCTCTTGGAGTTCGTCGTCAGCGAGAGAGACGCCAGCGAGCATTCCAATGATAAAGACAGCGATCCATGACCATACCGTTTTGACGTACATGATGACTCCTATTCTACTTCCCAGACACGTGGTGGATAGATCGGGTCGAGCGGGTCGTGGATAGGCTCGAGGTGCTTGCACCCAAAGACAGCGAGCAACGCAGCGACAATGAAGAATGTTTTAAGACTCAACAAGGGGAGTGTGATTAAAAAGTCTTCGCCCATTAGCGGCCTCTTCTGATGGTTGTGGTGGATGACGTGGTTGCTATTGGCTGGGTGCTCGTGGTTGAGGTCGATGATGTGGAGGTTCCCGGTATGCCAATATGCACATCCCCAAGAATAGCACTGACATGCTGTCCGCCCGTGGTGTATGCAGGCTCTATCGTGATGCCCGTGCCTACAAGCTGAAGGTTAATGCGTGCAAACATTCCGGCATCAATCACCCTGACCCTTGCAAAAAGTTGGGAAACAACCGCAGATACCTTTGTATGATTATTAGACCAGTTCTCTTGAGGTCCACGTATAACGATATGGCGAAACGATTGGGTCACTGTCGTAAACTCTTTGGGCCAGAAGCATTCTACCACCCAGTTAGTG
>Ga0310125_10001511_pt1 | contig 11765 bp, 9 predicted proteins | sample CB11b_Tmax_Bot8__FD_203508 | JGI IMG/M metagenome (GOLD analysis project Ga0310125, IMG submission 203508) | Marine microbial communities from Western Arctic Ocean, Canada - CB11b_Tmax_Bot8 | ecosystem: Environmental > Aquatic > Marine > Oceanic | place: Canada: Western Arctic Ocean | collected... | reverse complement strand
TGGACTTGCATTAACAGCAGCTGAGACGGGACATTTAGTTTTTGGAACACTACATACGAGTGGAGCGCCAAGTACAATAAATAGAATTATAGACGTGTTTCCACCGACACAACAAGCACAGATACGTGCACAAATTTCAACATCTTTAAAAATGGTAGTGACACAAAGATTGTTAAAAACAAAAGACGGCCAAGGTCGTGTTGGTGCTTTTGAAGTGATGAAGTGTACAGCTCCTATTCAAAACTTAATTAGAGAATCTAAAATTCATCAAATCCCAAGCATCATGCAAACTGCAGTCAAAGATGGTATGATAACCATGACAAAGTCATTAGAGGAACTTGTTAAAGCAGGCAAAATAGATGCAGCATCCGCAAAAGAACATTAAGGGTTTTAATATATTAGAACTATTGGTAGTATTAGCAATCATAGGAGTTATATCTGCAGTTGCTTATCCTAATTTTAGTGATTGGAGATCATCAAGAATTGTAAAAGATGAGGTACAAAGAGCTAAGACTTTATTTCAATTAATTAGCGCACAAGTCCAAAGAGGTCAATATTCATATGTTCAGGTTCAAGTTGATGTAGCAAATGACTCAATAAAATTAACTTCCAAAGGAATGAAAACTTCCAACTTTTCAGATTTAATTAATACAAACTGGTGGAATGAAAACAGAGATGATAGATGCCAAACAACAAACACAAGATCAAGCGATGGCACCACTTCTCCTTACTGGGATCATGTTGGAGGGAGAGCAGCTGACATAGGCAGAGTTGAAGTTAGTCAAATAACTTTAACAAAAACCACTACAGATCTTGACGAAGGCACACATGCTATATGCTTTTCTAAAACTGGAAAGTACCATAGCGGAGAAAATGCTTTAGATGATGAAATTTACTTAACTCTTTGCAAAAGAACTACAGCATTTCCCACATGCATAATGGTGGGTGGAGAGCCAGGTCATGTAAAGCTTGAACTTGTTCATCAAATTAATTGGACAAGGTTTGGAGAAATAACCGTTGATAAATGGAGAGAACCTACCCATTCCAAACTAGGAGCTTGGGTATTACAATAATTTAACTATGAACAAAAAAATTCTTGGACTGTCACTAATCGAAGCTCTTGTAGCCACAGCAATTGTGGGCATAGGATTTGTAGCAGTATTGCAAATGACTTCTTTTGCAGTCACATCAATTGATACTTCAGGTGAAAGAACAAAAGCAAATTATTTAGTAAACATGATTGCCGAAGATATAATTGGACATAGAGACTCAGTTAATTCAGGTGGCACAAGATATGCTGATGAATTAATGGCCAGAGGATTTGATGCTGATACTTCAAATTGTAGACCAAGAACGACAACTGGAGGTGCAGGCACTGATACTGCTGCTGGCACTGAAGTGGATACTATTTATGGTAAAGTTGGTGTTATTAATGAAGCAGAAAAAGCTGCAGAAGTAAAAGATAAAAAATGGACATCCGTTTTTCAGGATAATAACTTTGTTAAATGCAAAAATGTAGATGATATAAAAACAGTTAGATTATTTAGAATATGTAAGTGGGCAGATTGTATATTACAAAATGATAACGTAACTGATGACGGCATGTATGTTGGAAGGATTCAAATAAATCTAAATGGCGGAAAAAAAAGAAAGTATTTGTATTTCCAGGCAGATTATAAATTAAAGATATTTAGTATGGGTGACGATTCAGACACAGGAGATGACGATGATGGGGGAGGTCCAGATGGCAGCGGCACCTAATTCAAAAAAATATATTTCTGGATTAACCTTAATTGAAATGCTTATAGGGGTAGTAATTTCTACTATCATCATGGGAGCAATGTACATAACTTATAGCGTTGTAAATCAAAGTTATTCTCAAGTAACAAACAAAGCTAAAATTAGTCGTTCTGGAAGAGATATTATTGAAATGTTAATTAGAGATATAAGAATGGCGGGATTTAAATATGTTGTTGGAAATAATACTTTAACAAATGAAAATGGAGTGCCAGTTCCAGAAAGAACCTATTTAGAATTCGATAGTGGAGTACAAGCCGTTCATGATAGCCACGATCCTATTATAATAATTAAGAATGAATTGGGTTATGAAAAAGCAAAGGAATCACCCAGAACCGCATCAGATATACCGCCAGCTGATAGTTTGATTAAACATACTACAAATCCAGATGGAACTCCTATGTTATCTCAGTGTTGTGATAAGATTCATATTGTTTATGATGATTTTAATCAGTACGACATTCAACCTTACAAGAGATATAGAACAACCTATTATGCTCTGCCTATAATTGGTGGCACAGCAGAAAATCCTGATAAATATTATTCGGTATTTAAAACAATTGAGGAATGGCAACAAACAATGACTGCACCGGGTGAAGACCCTAGTGCAGGAAGTTGGAGTACTAATTGTGATGAGTGCTATATTGAACAAAAGATTCGTGATCATGTTGTTGATATGGAGTTTATGGCAACTGATGGAGAAGGAAAAGTTTTAGAAGATGTAAAATCAGATACTCTCGACAATCAAGCGAACATATATAAAATAAGAGCAATAGATTTAAGGTTAACATTTAGATCAAAATCAAGTTTTTTTAGATTTGCGAGCAAAAAACTTATTCAAGGTTTTGGAGCTAGAGGAATACCATTTCGAGATAGATACTTGAGAGATTCAGTGGTGGTATCAGTTTATACTAGAAACATAGGAACTTAAATTATGAAAAATAAAAATGAAAAAGGTTTTGCACTAGTTCTTTCTCTAACTTTACTTCTTGTAATGTCGCTGCTAGGAGGATCATTGATAGTTATTACTTCAGGAGATCATCAAAGCAACAACACAAGTGATGAATATCAACAAGCTTTTTATGTTGCAGAAACTGCATTGCTTGAAGCGGAAAAAGATCTAATGAACGCAATGATGGGGCCATGGGTAAATCCAAATAGTGGAACAGTGCCTATGAGAGAAGATGAAGATGATACAGAAGCTCATGACCTTTACGTAGCTCAACTTCAAGCTTTTCAATTAACCGGTTCTGATGGGTTGAATTCTGCAAGAAATGTAAATGGTAGATATAGTCCGAAAAATGTACCTGCGACATTATCTGAAGTATATCCGAGTGGTCCAGTTAGTGGTTTAGACAGAACTACAGAATGTTTCAAAAGTTTTAAAAATCTATTGAACAAGGATACCATCCAAGTTGTCAAACATAGAAGAGCTCTAAGTTTTGCTAATCTTATAATATTTCCACTTTTAGAATCAGTAAACTATGATCGAGTAGATTCTACAGCATCCGATTCAGAGATGGAAAGAGAAAGGTTGAGGATGAGCAATTATTTTTTTGAATACTTTTCAGTAAATATAGGATCTGCTTCTTTTAAAGGAGAAGGATCTAGTTTAAAAAAAACCACAACAAACGTACAAAGGCAAGGAACGTCATACAAAATTTATGGTTGCGGATATCTTGAAAAAAATGGAGACATAGAAATTTTAATACCGCTTGAAACAATTGTTATATTATCAAGTTAAAAAATGTTGGAATTTAATAAAAAATTAAAATACTTTATAAAAAAAAATTAAATATGAAAAACTTTTTCAAAATATTATTGGTTTTATTTTTTACTTTGTTTTTTAATATTCAAGCATACACATGTGATGCATTGAATATAGAAATAGGCACTAAAATTAGTAAAATAATGAATTATTTAGATTTTGTGTATGAAGAGGAATTAGATGATGAAGACAAAGAGTTTATGGAATCAACTTTCAAATATCGGGACATGACAGAAAAATACTGTCCAAAAATGGGACTTGAAAATACATCAATTAGTATATTTGTTTATGACTCAAAAGTAGTTGGCATCCAATTAGAAACTTGGGACCCAAATATCAATAAAAATAAAATATATGAATATGTAAAAAACAATATTGGTGAAATGGAAAAAATAGTTGAAGAAGATGAGAATTGGGTTGGACACCAAGATTTAAGCATGGGCGGTAGAATAATATACTATTCAAAGTATAAAAACTACGGAGAAATTTACGAAATTTTAGAAATTTCTAATGAAGAGTATGTTGATTTTACTCTTCAAGAAGAAGTGGAAGTGATGGTTCAATAAATTATGAACAAAATTATTAAATATTTTTTATTAATTATTTTTCTTTTGGACTTTGGTGGTCAAGTTCAAGTTGAAGCGAAACCAGTGCCGCCAGGTTCTGGAGAAGGAGATGTTCCTGCCAATATTGTGTTCTTAATAGATAGTTCTGCAAGTATGAGAAGAAGAATAAACAATAGAGACTCAGTCCAACCCGTAAACGGTATTATTTATTCTTCTGACGGAAGTATAATTGCTGCTCAAACGAGAATTTTTGGCATAGTAAAATTTGACACAGGAGGAACAAGAGACAGAACATGGAATAATAACATATCAAGGTATACAGGTGATATGAATCATAGTTGCCAAGCAACTTTTACGGGTGGAAACTATTTGACAGCAGAAAGAAATACAACTGCAAGACATACATGGAATCCTCGTACAGTTAGATCTGTATCCACAGATAATGGTCTTATAACTAATGAAAATTTAATTTTATTTTCTTCTGGAGACACGAACATAAATAACGCAGGAGCAATACTTGGTATTTCAGAAAACGGAGAAAATTGCAGACTTTTTTTGGAAATGGGTTTTGACATTGGCACTTTTGATGTAGGCGTAATAGATGTAGACGGAAATGATGAGCATATTATATTTGCAAGTGGATCAGCATTTGGCACCAACAATGGTGTCTTTCGAACTTTTAATATAGATCGTGGGGAATTAGGACCTCTTCAAAATTTTGGAACAGATTGGGACACGGGTGGTATTATGGGACGTACATGGAGATCAGCAGTTGCGGTAAATAGCGACAAGGAACCTACATTTTATTATTTAGCACGAAATGATATATTTGGTTATGCATTAGCAAGAATTGCAGGAAGTGGAAATTTTGAAATAACCGACACAGCGACACCTACAAGACGATACCGTGCTAGAGCAAATAGAAACCAAGTAGATACAAGATTGGCAGCTGCCTGTGCCTTAGATTTTGATCCTGATGATGATAGTATTGCATATGTAGTTTCTTCGCGTAGAAATGTTCTCCAGAAAGTTCAATTTACTACAGATACTGGATTCACAATTTTAGAAAGAGCGGGTACTGGAAGACGTGTCCGTAGAATGAATACTGCAGCACCAGGAGAACTTAATGCAAATAGTGTAAGATTTAATCGACCTTGTTCCGTACATGTGACATCAACTAGAATATTAGTTGGTTCTGCCTCTGGCTCTACCATTGATGTGTTTGATGAAGATAAGTTTAATGCTACAGACGCTAACGATGCTTGGCTCTTACAAATGGGAGGCGGATTTATGTCGAGATGGACTGGTGTTAAAAGAGCAATAGCTGCAATTTTAAGTGATACTTCATTAACTACCGGTGCAAATTTTGGATATGGGCACTGGAATGCAGGCGAGCATGGTGGAAATAGAGACGCGGCCCTAGGTGGCAGAAGGTGCCACAGAGGATTGGATACTTGTAATTATTGGACAGGATGGACAGATGGGGTTGATTCTGACGGTAATCAAAGTCATATTCATGGCAGATCTACACAATGTAATAGAGACCACTGTTTAAATGTAGCTCCAAGCGCAGAAGGATATAAGAAAATTTTAGTTGAATTAATGCCACAAGGACTGGCTTGGGGAACTGATGCCAAAGCTTTTTCTCAAATGGGTAGAGAATATTTTGAATTAGGTGGTGACACCAATCCTGGCCATCCTTACGATAGAACATCTGATTGCCAATTAAATTATATAATAGTAATTGGTGACGGTGAAATGATGAATGTTAATGAGGCAGTAACTGATATAGCAGCACTAAGAAATATGGAAAATCCAATAAAAACAATATTTGTTGCTTATGGAGATGGTATTAGCACTAGGGGCATGACTAGATTTGATACATTGGCTGTAGCAGGATCTTGTGAAGGAGGTATTTCAGGAGATGACAATGGTTGCGAAGCTACCATTGAAGCTCTTACACCAGGTGATTTAAAGTCAGAAATTACTGCTAGGATAAGACAAATTCTTGCAGAGAGACTTTCATTTACTGCGCCATCTATTACTGCAAATGTTCAAGAAGGTGGATCTTTGTATCAAGCACAATTTGAATACCAACAATTTGGAGAATGGAAAGGTACCATATTAAGAAAAACACTATTACCAAGCGGTCACGTTGATCATATAATTACAGAAGTAGGGCCTAATTGGAACGCAGCAGATGAAGTCCTAGCACAATCTACTGGCGCTGGCCTGGCTGATTCAAGAAATATTTGGACAACTCTGGAAGATGCATCATATATAAATAATTGGGACAATTTTACAGTAGCTAATGAAGCGGACATAAGTGATCTTTTTGAATTATTAGACTATACAATTCCAGACTATCATAACACCTCTTCACATTGTGCTAATGTTGGTGAAGATGGATCAGATGATGATGCAGACGGATTAATAAATTTTGTTAAAGGAAGCGACTATTTTGATTATGATGGCGATTGTGATGTTTTGGATCAAGATGGAGTTGACGAGGTAAGAGATCACGTACTTGGTGATATATATCATTCTCAACTAATTGAAATTGGACCTCCGGATGCGAGCACAGACTTCACAAGTACTAATGAAGAGTCATATTTTAGATCTAAGAATAACTATGCAGGATTTGTAGCAAAACATGCTGGCAGACAAAATATAGTTTATGCTGGTTCTAACAGCGGTTTGTTACATGCATTCAGAGCTAAATTTAATGAATTTGGACGAGGTGGGAGAGAATTGTGGGCATTCATGCCGCCTTTTATTGTGGGACAACTTCCTACAATAATTAGTCCCACGCTTGACGGCACAGTTAACTTAGCAAAAGGTAGATCAGATGGCGGCTCAAACTCTATTTTTGGAGTTGATGGATCACCAGTAGTTCATGATGTATTTATGCGAGGTTACGATGGAAATAATTCCTGCAATTATAATGCTACACCAGACTGGCATACGATATTGTTTATACCTTATGGAAGAGGAGGGGCAGGATTCTCGGTTTTAGATGTCACCTATCCAATTGTTTCAGATAGTCAAGGTCCATGTCATATGTTTTCAGTTTATAATGATGCTATCAATAATGTAGTTCATACTGCTGACAGAGACGGAAGAATAAAATCAAGAACTTACAACCAAGCTTCATACAGCGTAGGAGAATCTCTTGAAGCCATACAAGCAGATGATAATTTTCAAACAGCTCGAGATGATGATGGATGGCCAGACGACACTGATACTACCACTGCACAAGATTTAATATCAGAATGTCAAAAAAATGCGGATGGAACAGGTGATCCTGCTTTAACAACAGATTTTCATGTTGCAGGAACTGCATCTTGTTATACAGGCACAACGTTCACTTTTGAAATGGGAAGAATGGATACTAAAAGCGGAGATGACAACACCATTCCCAAGCATGTTTTAAAAGTTACTGAAAGAATTGGCGGAGTGGTGACAACCATAGATTACGATAAAGCAGAGTATGTAAATGAACAAGTTGTTATTACCTTAAATAACGAAAAAGTTTATAACCCAAGAGGACCAGGTATAGTTACTGTAGGTGGTACAGATATAACCCTAGCCGCAACAAATGATTTTAGCGTTTCCACAACATGTGTTGCAGACAGAGGTATAGCAAAAAAATATGATTATAGTCAATTAGGAGAAACGTGGTCTGCTCCTAGGATATTTAGGATACCTGCTATTGATGAAGTAACGGGAGACTTAATTGACAATATTGATAGCGATAAGTATGTAGCTATATTTGGAGCAGGTATGGGAAATGTAAGTTTATGTGCTGGAAATGCTTTTTTTATTGTAGATTTAGAAGCAGGACTAGAACAGATGAATTTAACATCTAACGAAGATGAAGGTCCTGGACAAATATTTGGAGCTCAAGTTAATGCTGGTCCAATTACCATTATTGATGCAGATCCTGATGGAATACATACAGTAGATGGTCATGAGGACACAGACAATGCAAGCGATATTGGAAATGCATTACCATCCTCAGCAGTAGTAATAACACCCGAAACTGCATTCAACATACCTTGGAGAGGCGCAATGGTTTACATTAATGATTTAGAAGGAAAAATTACCAAAATTAATCTTACAAACCAAACAGAACATAATGCTAAAATGTTTGATCAAACTACTTTATTTACCTTGGGTGCAACGGAAACTAATGCCAGACATAGTTTTTTCCAAATGGATGCAGCAATAGGCGGTAGTAGAGGGGAGTTTTGGTTGTTCGGTGGAACAGGTAACTTTAATGATATTGGTGGAGTACACAGAAGAATGGATAACATCTTGTATGGAGTAAAAGACGTTGATTATCCGTACTTTAAACACTTAAATGAAGTGACAATTCCTAAAGGAGGGTCTGGAGGTGACTTTTTATCAAAAGCACACAAAGGAGCAAACGACGCAATGAGCATTGATGCTGCAGAGGACTGTACTCCTGTAACAGGTAGCAGGGACTTTGATAAGTGCCCAATTTTAGCAGAGTTTGCTTGGAAGATTCATTTAGATACGATTGATCTTATAGATCCTAAGCGAAGAAATGCAGATGGAACACCTGAGACAAATCATAGATTTAGAAAAATTTCCGCAGCTCCAACAGTGTTTAATGGAAATGTTTATTTTCCAATTTACGAACCACCAGGAGGTGCTGACAGATGTAATATTGGTAATGCATATATATGTGTAGCAGATGATGAATGTGGAACAAACAATTCACATTTATTAAAAAAAGGATCACCTCCATCTGGAACAGATTGTCATTATGTTAGAGAAGGTATTTTATCTGAGCTGGTAATATTTGGTGACAAACTTTTTGCAAACGTTGCAGGGCCAAAAGAAGATGCTAGAACACTATATTCAGTGTTGGCCGCCTCAGGAGAGGTTAGCTCATCAAGAGGAAGTTGGAGAGAAGTTGGTTTTTAAATTAAGGATTTTAAGAAAATGCTAAAAAAGTTTTTCTTTATAGTCTTTATATCTTTTTTTTTCATTTTATATTTTTACTTAAAAACAAGTTTTAATCTTAAATAGATCAAAATATTTTCAAGTAAAAATATATTATCCAAGAAAACATTGTAAGCATAGTAGAAAAAATTAATGCAAGACCTACCAAAGTATCTTGGTCAACTTTCTTTCTCCATTTTTTTGGAAAAAAACTTAATGAGTAAGCATAAACGATAATAAAAACATTAAGTGCTGATACAATAATATTAAAGAATAAAAATTTTTCCATCAGAATATGAAATATTTTATTTGATTAGAGAATGAAACATAAATTATACATCCAATGATAATGTAAGGACCAAAAGGAATCTGAGATGAAATTTTTCTAGTCTTATTTATAAGAGAAGGTATTACAAAAATTAAAGCAACAACTGATGCAATAAAAATTGTAAAAGGAATACTTGTCCATCCAAACCAAAATCCAATTGCAGACATTAGTTTTGCATCACCCAGGCCCATTCCTTCTTGTTTTCTAATTTTTTCGTAAATAATAATAACTAACCAAATTAAAATATAACCAAAAAAACCTCCTAATATAGAATTTATATAATTTGGAAATATTGTTTGATTTAAATTAGGGTCAAAAGATTTTATGAAACCAATTATCATTAAAGGGAAAGTTAACTCATTTGGAATAATAAAATGTTTTAAATCAATAAAAAAAATTATGATAAAAAATATACTTAATATTATTAGTAATAATGTTGTTATAGATATTCCGTATAAAAAATAGATGACTAAAAAACTAATTGCCGCAACCAACTCAACCAAAAAGTATTGAAAGCTTATTTTATATTCACAATTTCTACATTTACCTTTTAAAAATATGAATGAAAGGAAAGGAATGTTGTCGTACCAATTTATTTGATTTTTACATGAAGGACAAAAAGATCTTCCTTTAAATACATTTTCATTATTAGGAATTCGATATATGCATACATTGCAAAAACTTCCCCAGATACTACCTAAAATAAATACCGCAAGATAAAACACTGATTATATTTTTATGTGGGAAGCTATGTGTAATATACCATCTATACAGAATTGAACGAAAATGACAGCATCTTGAAGATGTAAATAAAAATTTGGTGAATATATTATAACTTCCATTCATGTTAAAATTATCAAAAAAGAGATAAAATGCAAAATATAAAAAATGTTTTTTAAATCAAAAAATCCAGAACCAGCGAAGGAAGACTCAAGGATTCAAGATTTAAAAATAATTACTCAAATGAATCAAGATTTAGCTACAACTCTTGATTTGAATGAAACACTTCAAAATGCTTTAGAAGTAATAATCAAGAGAATTAATGCACAAGCAGCAAACATATTTTTAATTGAAGAAAAAAAACAAGTCTTTCAATGCATTGCATCCAAACATCAAGCTTACCTTGATGAATATGAAATTCCTTTAACTCAAGGTGTAATGGGCAAAGCAGTATTACAAAGAAAATGTATTAGAGTAGGCGATGTTAGAAAAGATGTAAGGGAAATTGCAGAGTTTTATTTTGATTTAGATAATAAAACAAATTTTACAACCTACTCTGTTTTATGTGCACCGCTTATTGCCGCGAATGAATGCATTGGTGTTATTCATTGTTTAAATAAAAAAACAACAAACAAGCTTTTTGAAGAAAGTGATAGAAAACTTTTAGAAACTCTTTCAACTCCAGCAGCTCTTGCAATTAGAAATGCTCGTATGGCTAAAGAGCTGGTTGATAAAAATAGAATGCAAAAAGAAATCGAAATTGTTGGAGAAATTCAAAAAACATTATTATCTCAAAATAGAAAAGATCCTTTTCCAATTGCTGGAATTAATATTCCTGCAAAAATTGTATCAGGAGATTTTTATAATTTTTCTGATCTAGGAGATGGAAAATATGGATTTGGTGTAGCTGATGTATCTGGTAAAGGAATTAAATCATCTTTGTTAATGTCTAAAGCATCTAGCTTGTATCGATGTTTAAGTAAAACAATGTTTTCAGCATCTGAACTACTAGATTTATTAAATAAAGAAATTTCCGAGACAGCTGCCAGAGGAATGTTTGTTACGATGGTTATTGGAATTTACGACAGCAACAAAAAAGAAATTCTTCTTGCTAATGCTGGACACGAACCTCCGTTAATTTATTCAAAAGATGGAAAATTTTCAAACTATACAGAAGCAGGTCCTCCTTTAGGCATTATGTCGAAGATAAAATATAAAGAAACAAGAATATCTTTTTTCGAAAGCTCAATGTATATTTTTACAGACGGCATAACGGAGATTAAAGATCCTAATGGAGAAATGTTAGGAGCCGAAGGATTTCAAAATTATATTAAAAAATATCAATCCACACCCAACAATGAAAGACTTAAAATTATTGTAGAAGACATAGTCAAGTCTGGAAAAATTCAAAAAGACGATATAACAATTGTAGTAGTGGACGGTAAATAAAATGATGGGCATACCCAAAGTAATGATTTTTTTTGCAATTATTATTAGTGCAATTCTTTTTTGGGGCACTTCAAATGTTTGTAAATATAACTTTGCGTTAGAAAAGAGAACTAATATATTAAATATAGTTACAGATGAAATAGATCCATCATTAGGCAATGCAAAA
>Ga0310125_10001510_pt1 | contig 11768 bp, 7 predicted proteins | sample CB11b_Tmax_Bot8__FD_203508 | JGI IMG/M metagenome (GOLD analysis project Ga0310125, IMG submission 203508) | Marine microbial communities from Western Arctic Ocean, Canada - CB11b_Tmax_Bot8 | ecosystem: Environmental > Aquatic > Marine > Oceanic | place: Canada: Western Arctic Ocean | collected... | reverse complement strand
GTTAGATTCTGATCCTCGAAATCACTATTGGTTATCTGCGCTACAATTGTGAGATTGTGGAAACCAGGTACAGATGTTGTCTTCCAGAAAACAGTAACAAACCTGTCTTCTTCATACAATAAATCTTTCTGAGGTACATAATATACTGGATTTCCCTCAAAATCATAACCCTGAACTTCTGGTGAAGAAGAATTATCCAGATAAACTGCTAAGTCAAAGGAAGGGATGCCAGCCATATTATTACGTATCTGGACTATCATTCCAACAGAGTCTCCCTTGAATACAGAATCTCCGGAATCTACAGAAACCAAAGTTAAATCATAATCGGGAGTAGCGACATTAATTAGCAAAGATTTGACATTGTTGCTTTCATCAAGCTCAGCAATGACTTTACCTGCGTCCATATGTCCTGAAACACTAGGTTGCTGCTCATCCCAAGTATATTCTCCAGTGATATTGTAAAATTCACCTTCTTCTAAAGATAGTTGCCATGAATCTATTATTTCACCATCCACTCTCAATTCAACCATACAATTAGAGACAGCCATAGCTCCTGTGTTAAATGTTGTAATTATTATATTCGATGGAATTCCACGTACGGCCTGCCCCTCTACTACTATTTCATACACTGTCATATCTGGTTTTGCTTCAAATATTTCGACTTCAAAAGTGAAATTATTATCATTCTCTTCCCATTCCTCTATTTCATTCAGTGGATCTATTCTCACAACTAGTGTATGATTCCCTAGAATATCAGTACCACTACTTCCATCCCAAGTGATAGAGGATTGAGCAATTCCTGGGATTATAGCTTGACCCCTTCTGGTAGCATTTACTATATTATCTATAAAACTATAACCAATCAATGATTCACTACCGCCCTCTGGAATATCATAGAAACCAATTCTAACCGTGTTAGCTTCCACCACATAATCCTCATTCAGAACCTGAATAACCAAACTAACTGCATGATCCTGATAGGGTAAATCAAGCCAAGTGTCATTAGGATCAACTGTAAGATTCCAAGACTCATCCAATGTTAATTCAGGTGTATGTGCACGGATAGTCACTTGAGTATCAAAAATATTGTCATTTTCACTAAATTCTTCAACCTGACCTTCAGAATCCAAAAAAACCTCGATAGTATAATCACCAATATCATCTGGAAACCAAGTAATATTGAACTGAGCGGTCTGACCTTGGCCAACGATAGCCCTCATCTGAACTAGTTCAATAGTAGAAGTCGTTCCGTTTAAAATTTGTCTGAATTCAATATAGAAATCACTACAATCGGCCCTTCCCGCATTTTCAAATATTGCTAAGATATCAACATTATCTCCTTCGGCAGGATTCTCTGGAGTTATCCAAATTGACGGTCCTTCAAGACTTTTAAGATTAGCTAAGGCCTCTGAATAAATAGTAAATTCATACACTATTCTATTATTATCCTCATTTGTCTCAGATATCTCATCTTCATAGTCAACAGCTATGGTCAATATACGGTCACCAACACCACCACAACCATCAGGACCGTCGGGATTACAAGTAAATTCAATCACGGCCTTCTTACTTTGATCTATAACTGCTTCAGTAGACTCAAAGATAGGAACACATTGGTCATCAACATCGCATTCTGAAGTACTATTCCAAACAATAATTTTTACATTGTCAGCAGGCTCAAGACCATTATTGACCACTTCAAAACTAATCTCCAGACCTTCACCCCTAATGGGATATTCAGGCATAAATGTAAAATTTATAGGCTCCAAATCAATATCAACTGCCTGAGCATCTTCAGATGTTAACAGAGTCACCGTCAGAAAGGTCAAAAATATGGCGACCGGCACGCTATATGTTCGGAACATAATGGTAAGGTAACAAATTACTACATAAAAGTAATCCTTAAATGCAAAAAATGGAAACAGAGAGTTTATAATGGGCACTTTTTGCGATTACATGAACCCCGTTAGCGTGCTGGACTATAGATATGGCACCGAAGAAATGCGCAATATTTTCAGGGCTGATTCATATTTGGGATTCTTATTGGATGTTGAAGCAACACTGTCTGAAGTTCAGGAAACGAAGGGTATTATCCCTAAGAATACTTCAAAAGATATACGTAATGCAACGTCTTTAGTTAAACGTGAAAGAGTAGAAGAAATTGAATCCGAGATTAATCACGATATAATGGCGGTTGTAAAAGCTCTTGAAGAAAAATCAGGAGATTCTGGAAAATGGATTCACTTTGGGGCTACGAGCTATGATATTGTAGATACAGCTAGGTCCATACAACATAAAAATGCTCTGGCCCTAATCGAAAAAGCAATTGATGATTTAATAATTCCATTTAGTAAACTAGCCAAAAAACACAAAAAAACAGTAATGCTGGGTAGAACCCATGGTCAATGGGCAACACCAATTACATTTGGCCTAAAAATAGCTGTTTTTCTTTCTGAATTAAATAGACATAAAGAACGTCTAAACGAGATTAAACCTAGAATTGTAACTGGGAAATTTTTGGGAGCTGTCGGTTCCGGAGCTGCCATGGCCCCACATACTTTGAAAGTACAAACCGAAGTCTGTAATAGATTGGGCCTAAACGAACCTCTAGCCACCACTCAAATACTTGGTAGAGATCGAATAGCTGAACTTATTGCTTGGGGATCCAATCTAGCCACAAGTTTAGAAAAATTTACTTTGGAAGTTAGAAATCTTCAAAGAAGTGACATCGGAGAGGTTGCTGAAGCCTTTAACAAGGAAAAACAAGTTGGATCTTCTACCATGGCCCAAAAGAAGAATCCTATTACCTCTGAAAATATTGGAGGTCTAGCCAGAGTCATAAGATCCATGATTTTCACCTCCTATGAGAATAATTTACAATGGCATGAAAGAGACCTAGCTAATTCAAGTAGTGAGAGAATAATACTTCCTCAATTTTACATCCTGCTTGAATATATACTGATTAAAACCGAAAATGTCTTTTCAAATCTATTTGTAAATGTAGAACGAATGAAAGGGAATCTTGATGCAGCTGGAGGATTGCCTATGGCTGAGGCATTTGTTATCTCACTCGGCAAAACTGATTTGGGAAGACAGGCCGCACACGAATTAATAAGACAAATTACCATGGACGCCGAAGAAGCAGGTGAAAAATTTTCGGAGGCTGTATCCGAAAATGCGATTGTAAGAGAGAAAATCGGGGAAAAGATAATCGCTAAGTGCCTAGAACCTAAAAATTACGTTGGACATTCATCCGAGATCGTAGACCGGGTCTTAAACTCCGTGCAATGAATTGCTATGCAATAGTAAATAATGGAAACCAAGGCCTGAAGGGGTTTGGAGACCAGATTATACTTTCCTTATCAAAGCAAAAGATATTTGCGAAATATAGGGTCTTTGGAAGGATTATAGCACTAGAAAGTGAACAAGAGTTAAGTGATGAGGTTCTAAATAGCAAACATCTATATCCTTGCATATTTACTGGTTCCAAAGAAAATGATATCTATAAAAGTATCAAGATGTTAGTCGAGCATGCTACTCCCACAAAGAATTTTGCAATAAGGGTTGATCGAAGAGGTAATCATGATTATGATTCTACAGAACTAGCTCGCAATGTAGCTGGAGCCGTTTTTGACAAATGGCCCAATATCGGTGTAGACCTTAATTCTCCTGAATTAGAGATATGTATTCAAATTATTAATAATAAGTGCATAATATACCTGAAGTATTCATGAAAATAACGGTAATCGGACCTGGGGCAATTGGTACTTTGTTAGCAGCATTGCTCTCAAATACGAATGTTAAAGTGTCATTGCTTGTTAAACCTAAACACAAAGAACTACTCAGTGATGGAAATATAGTACTTGACAATTTCAAGGGAAGGCGCCTTGAAAAGAAAATCAGTATAATCACGAAATTAGATAATCCAGACTGGATCATCCTAGCTGTCAAAAGTTATGATGTAGATAATCTGATTGAACTTCTGAGAAACAGTAGTGCCCCTATACTTTGTTGTCAGAATGGAATCAAGACCTACTTGCAATTAACTGAAGAAATTGGAAAAGATAGAATTGCTTACATGGTAACTGGAATTGGAAGTTCGAAGATCGAAACCGGAGAAGCAGAATTCAGAGGTTCGGGCTTCACATTTATTGGTGAAGCGGCAGGCGCAGTTAGTCCTAGACTTATGGATCTTTCAGAATTAATAACAAAGTCCGGAATTACGTGCAAAGTTGTCGATAATGTCTTCAGTTATGTCTGGCTCAAGACAATTATTAACAGTTCAATAAATCCTGTTGCAGCTTACGCTAAAGTAATCAATGGAGATCTCAAAAGGCCAGAACTGAATAAGATAGTGTACCGGATATGTATGGAATCAACAAAGATATCAACAGAAATAGGAATCAACCTACCTCTTGAACCATGGTCTGAAATTGAAAAAATTATTAGAAACACAGCAGAAAACAAATGTAGCATGTTACAAGACTTAGAAAATGGAAGACTGACCGAAATTGATGCAATTAACGGTGAAATAGCCCGAATTGCTGACAGTAACGGATTGAATGCAATTTACAATAAAGAGTTCATAAAGAAAATCAAATCCGTATCTAATTGATTCCAAGAGCTTTATTTGTTTTTTGAATTGATTTCATGTTGTCCGATTCAAGATTAAACATTGCTCGGATTGCATCAATATTCTCAGGAACCACGTCTGACTCCTGATGAATTGCCTGATAGTAGTACAACTTATCATCCAAAGCATGCACACCATCACACCACACCGCTATTTGGTTCAAATCTCCTCTTCTATATGCTAAATCTCTTGCTAATTCCATTATTTCAGCGGTTCCCGGAAGATTACGAATCTTAGTTTCACCATTCTTCAGAAAACCATCCACTAAATTAACCCTAGGCGTTGCCTCCCAGATTGACAAAATATCTTTGACATTAGGGTTCTTTTTAAGTTTAGCAATTATACAATGAACGTGCATAATCGTAGTAGGAACCTTGACAGCCATAGTTTGAATATTCAAATCCGATATCACCGTCTGGACATCTGGTCCATGATGGCTAGGAACAGTCAATACCGGTTCAATAGAATTAAGTGGTCCTCGATTACTATCTTTGGGATCTCCGCTACGCCTTACCATTACTGCCTGAACGTTATCAATCCCATAATTCTGGGATATGGGATGCAGGGTTCGTGCTAAGCCAGTAGTATTGCAAGAAACAACTCTGACAAAATCTTCCCCTATTGACTCATGATAATTTGTTAAGGCATTGAAACTGACGCCTATCGGGGCATGTTTCTCACCCCCCTGCCAAATAGCCTTTGTATTACCATTCCGGTACATTTCCATATTATTTACACCCTGCTTACCAGGAGTACAATCTATTATGACATCTGACATTGAAACCAGATCCTCAGTAACTCCGGAGACCATAATGCCCTGTTTTTCGAAGAATGGTATCTTTTCAGAAGTAGAAGCAAATACCGCATAATCTGAAGATAATGCACCTTGGACTTCATATGTTGGTTTTGTCTTTACGATTCCTACTACCATCATATCATCTTGTAGGGTAACTGCCTCCGCAACACGCTTACCAATGGTTCCGAATCCATTGATACCTACCTTTATCATATTTGTTGATTCAAGGGCACTCTATAACTAATTTCCTTTCTCATCCACCATTTTTCTAAGACGCTCAATAGATACGGATATTTTCTTTTCTTCAGGAGGGGGATCTGATGAAGGTTCTTGCGCATCCGGTTCACTTTCGCCTATGTCCTCTACATCTGGTGAGAACGCCTCAATTGGCTCAATATCTGAAGATACCTCTTCAATATCACTAGAATCTTCATCCTCGTCTGTGATATTCTTAGAAATTGCATAATCTCCATCACCTCCTTCTCCTGAGGCGATATTGCCACTCTCAATATCAGAGGCCAATTGTTTTCGTTTTTCACCCGATTCCTCCTCTGTAATTGAGTCTATCAACTCTTCGGGAAGTAATTCCTCCTCCGATTCTTCCTCCATATCTATAACTTCATCTAAATCTAATTCAACTTCTTCATTGTATAAAAATTCTGGCATTTCTGGAACAACTGCGCCAGGTGTAGCAATAGCCTCATAGAATTCGAAGGCGTTTCTTTCAACTTCAGAAACAAAGGTTTCCAGATTATCTTCTTCAATTCTTGAATAGATTGTTGCCATGCGATCTGCTATAAATGCAAAGTAATTTGGAGAAACTTCGAATGCCTTTTCAGTCCAGGTGAATGGAATCCAAGCCATTACTTGTCCATTTTTGCGATCAACTGTAATCTTCAGTTGAGGGCCAGGGTAGATAATGCCTCCACATGGCACATCATAATTATTCATATACGCTAAGACTTTGTAAACATCTTCTTGCCGAGGAGTTTGCTGTAATTCGTATTTTGCTTCGAAATAGAAATTGACTCCTCTATAATTCATAAATATCTCAGGTCTTCCTGAACCTTGAATTGGGTTTGCTGAAGCCTCGGTATCCCCGAATAAGGAACCCATTATTGAATCACTCCATCCTTGCCTTACTTGTTCAGGGGAATCATATTTCAAAACTATATCTTTGTTCTTTGAACGGAATTCTCTCAATGATTTAGCATGAGAACGCAATTTTAGACCAGATGCCATTTCACACAGAATCCAAAGAGTATAGATGTCTGTCATTTTCTGAGTTTGCACGAGGACTGTTTCCTCATAGTATGATTGATATTCATCCATGAATTCACGCCATAATGGAGGAAGATCACGGTAGGCTCTATTTTTGTTCCAAGTCTTAGCATTGATTATAGCTTCACGATTTATCAGCCGGTCTTCCTTGCGTGTTCCCTTGGCTACAGGTATTAACTCCGCCAGTTTTCCATCACCTAATACCTGTTTATGGAATTTGCAAGCTAAATCAAGTTTATCCAACATCTTCATGGTCTCATCATCCATGGGCTGGTATTCTTTACCATAAATAGCAGACCATGCCTTTTTCTCACGTTCTCTGCGGTCCATCTCATCCCTAAAAAATATTGCTTCAATGAAAATTTCCATATGGAATTTTACCAGCAAAATATTAGTGGGAGTACTCCATTTCCTTTTGCGAATATCAGTAACGTGTGCAGTGGCATACTCTGTACCCTTTTGTGCACGAGCTAAGGCCGTTTTTTGCCATCTTACAGCCCCTCTAATCTGAGCCTTCATAGTCTTGCGTATTACTTCAACCTTGTAAGTATAGGCACCTTTACGAATATCTGCAGTTGTTTTTAATAATCTTCCTGAAAAATCTAATAATTGCTCGATGTTTAGCATTATCTTTTCCTCCTCAATAGAAGATGTGGCACCAGGATACATCTCATCAGGTTCTTCAGCTCCCGAACCTTTTACAAGATCGGGGATATGTTCATCACGAAGAAACTTAAATTGTTCATAATCTAGCATTTTAGGGGCAATTACTACTTCCAATTTATTTGATAACGAATTACCATCCTTACTATGCAAGCAGATTGTATTCGCACCTATGTAATCCGGGACTGTGAATTGTAAGGAATGTGTGGTATTGGATTTAACAAGAGGTAAATCATCAACCTTGGCAGCCCCCAATCTTACATGAACGCCATCAAGTTGCTTGAACGCATTCACATTAATCATGACGCTCTCACCTTCAACAAGATTCTCAGTGTGCCCGTCTGGTAAATTAAGCTCTATTGTTGCATCTGGTAAACTCATATCAACCGAATACGCTTAAACCCGGTGAATCGACCATTTTCTCTAGGGTTGTAGTAATACCATGATTTGCGCCAAATATTTCCTGAGATTTAAGCATCAGGCATTTCAGTTCATTTCTCTCGAGGCCCTCAAGGGCAGGCATGATATTGGATTTGATTACGTCATGTAAAGCTCGGTCTAGCTCGTACTGACCTCTAGAATTGAAAACCGTGAGCATGGAATCAATAATGACGGCGGGTCCAACCTTTCTATAGGTACGAACTCCCCGTGCAATTTCATCATCTCGAGATGCTGGCAATTCCTCTTCCTCTAGGAAATTCATAAGCTTGTTGAAGGCCTCGAACATAGTGCTATCATCATCGTAAAAGTCAAACTTATTCTGAGCGTACCAGTCCTCATCAGTCTCGGGTCTTTCCGGAGCTATGCCCAGCTTGGTCAATTTACTAAATACGAAAATAGGCATGCGTTTGTATTCATCATCCTTCTGAGGAAGGCCAATCTCAACAAATGCAAACCTTCTCATCAATGCATGACCTACATTGAACAGGGTATTCTTATCTTGTGTGTTCATAGTCCCAATTATTCTAAACTCAGGTGGCATCATGAAGGGGGCACCAGCCGTTTCCTTAGCCGTCAGCAAGGCTTGCTTATCCCGATATTCAAATACCGTGAATAATTTACCAAATGCCTCATCGATATTAGCTCGATTGAACTCATCAATAACCAGATAGTGAGGTCTACCATCTTCCTGCATCGATTTTTCACAAAGTTTTGCTGCATCGGACACATAACCCTCCTTGAAGTAATACCCTCCAGAATCATCAGGAGAGATACCACCAATAACTTCAAAGTTAGACCATTCAGCATTGGCAGTTACAATTGTATAATTAGGAATAGAACTTCCGTCTTTACCTTCGTTGACCCCACAGATTTGAGTTAAAAGAAGATTAGCAAGGGCAGTCTTACCTGTACCTGGATCACCGTACAACATTATGTTCCGACCTGACTTTAGATGTGTGACTGTTTGATTAATTGTGTCTTTAGTAGTCGAATAATACTTAGATAACTCCTCGTAATCCACAGCATATTCGACTTTCATCGCTTTACGTACTACTGCTGTTTCTGCCAAATCTTCTTTGAGTTCTTTCTCAATCTCACTAAAATCTACACCATAATTTTCATCCTCAGTGGGTTTGATATCAATCGTGGCCTCAGGAAATTCAGATAGTAAGCGATCCATTGCATCCTCAAGACTAATCTCCCCAGAAGACATCGCTTTTGTTTCTTCCTCACTATTTTCATCATTTTCTGTCTGGAATGAAGAATCAAAAGGATCAGTAGGTGGACTGGATAATTGCATCTCCAGCATCTTATCCCTAAATCTCTCAGAACCATATTTCATTCCATACCAAACTGCACCAGCAGCCACAGCCAGAGGAAGAGCGAACATAACCCATTCAACAGTGGTATCTGGTGATGAGATTGATTTACCGGACAACAAAGCAGGGGCGATCATTGTAGCAAAAAGAGTGCCAATACCTGCCACAAATAAACCAAAGTAGGCTAACCCCTCCATACTCTGTTCGGATTTCCTTTTACGATAAAACAGAAAAATTCCAATAAATGCGATAGATACCGAAAGAACAGTAAGTACAATATCTCCCTGCTCAAAATACAAGTTACCAAAATTCCGAACCAGATTCCAGACCAGAACTATAAACTGTAAAGAAAGACCCATAACTATCATGAAGAAATATTTTGCTTCTTCCATGTCCTTGAGCCTTATAGTCTGTAGAAGATATCCTGCAATTCCTAACAATAAAAAGAACAAACCGGCCAGCAAAATCAGCATCTCAATAGCTTGTAAATCAACATAAACCTTTGTTACATCACCACCAACCACCAGACAAGCCTGTTCCACATCGGCATCAAAGTCACTTACCAGATCACTACAAGATTTCCAAGGACCTCTAACCCAATTGTGATGCAAAGCGGCAAAAACAAGTGAACCTGCACCTATGAATGAATAGACTGTACTAAGAGGAGCATCACTAATATCTTTTCCAGTAACTGAATACAGAAATACAATGTATGAGACCACAATTATTGCCAGACCAGACGTGGCTCCCAAAGTAGTCTCGATTGGGTTCAAAGGATTCTCATTTAGACCCATGTAAAGATAAATTATAGTCATAACTATAATCGGGAAGAGCATCGGGGCCATGATGTTACTATCACTAATTCTCCGACCTTGTACCAGAATACAAAGGCCCAATATTACAGTTAGACCCAATATTGTCTGGTACTTATGAGACTCTATACTAAATCCCGCAGTGTCCCAACTTGATTCCAGAATCAGAGGGCAACCATTTGTATTTCCTTCAACAGACCCCCATGAAGGACACTGAAATGGTTCATTGTAACCAATATAGGCATCCAGATTCTCCTCAGTGGGCTTACCATCATCAAAAACGTAGTCTGGCCTTGGAACTTCACCAGTAGTATAATACAAAATAAGACCCAATAATGCAACTGCCAAAAGAAACTGAAGAGCTGGCAAGTAAAAACTTGGCCGAGATGATGCCAATAATGGTGGTGACGAAGTACTGCTTACCTTTCCCGAATCCTCAGCCACGGGTGTTTCAACTTTAGAGGCGCCCACATCCTTAGCACCTGCTAAGTTGACTCCACAAATATTACAGAAGGGTGCATTGTCTTCAACCTCTACGGCACAGACTGGGCACTTTTTCATTATCAGTCATCAGAGAGTAGCAGTTAAAAGCTTTGGATTGTGGCAAACATTCTTAACAACCTTTTCACTACCAAAATAATGAGTACTGAACCTATGACGCTAAGGGATTTAAGAGTACAGACTTTCAAGGAAAGAAAGGAGGGGAGATTGACAAAATTGCCAGCCGTTTTCTATAAAAGATTAAATATCCTAGAAATACAAATACGAGATATCATAGATGAATCTAAAGACAATGTTCAAAGATTGGAAAAAGCCAACGCAGATGTCCGTAAGTTTTCCGACATGAAGCTTGAATTACACAAAAATCGCGAACGAAAATTAACAGATCTGGCACGTGAAAAGGTAAATGGACAGAATCCAAAGATGGAAAATGTACATCAAAATGAGAATGAATATCTGGTTTCTTTATGTACCGTTATAGAAAAGCATCGTGAAAAAACTCTCCTAAATAAGATGGAAATTATTGTTGAAACACCAGTACTAAAAGAAAAGACGATTGAACCTGAAGAAAAGACTACCAAAAAGATAGAACCTCAAAATGATGAATATATAGAAATAAAAGTACTCGAGGATCTTCCAACTTTTACTGGAATGGATGCGAAGAATTACAGTCTTAAGAACAATGATATAGTAAGTATTCCAATATACAATGCCCGAATACTTAGTGACGCTGGAAAAGTCAGATTAGTTAAAGAGGTGGAGGCCTGAACTACAAGACTCACCGTAATGGTATACTGATAATTGAGAGAAAATTAGCCGCACAGATTCACAACAAGGGCCACACCGGAATACCTCAGGAAAAAGGAAACCTGTTTCTTGCACCCGAAGAAGCACTGTACTGTAACAAAAGAGGAGATATTCAATTAAAATCCAAGGAGATTGAAAAATTCTCAGAAAAAAAACTGAGCTATGCAGTCTACAAAGATTTGAAAGAGAGGGGGCTCGTGGTCAAGATCGAAGATTATGGACTGCGGCTTTATGATCGGCAAATCCCCGTTAAGGGGCCTGCTTCTGCCATAATTCTGATTAAGAAATTTGAGAACATAATAGATTTCACGGACATCATTGAGGAACTTGGAAAAGATCTTGAGAGAAGGGTCCAGATCTCAATAATAGACTCGGAGAATAGCGCAGTATACTACGTTGCTAAATTCGTATCCTGGCCTCAGACAAAATTAAAGGATAACGCCCAATCAAGCGTAGATGATGTAAATATGAAAGAATTGATTGATAAGGGATATCAAATTAATTCAGGATTAAAA
>Ga0310125_10001508_pt1 | contig 11771 bp, 8 predicted proteins | sample CB11b_Tmax_Bot8__FD_203508 | JGI IMG/M metagenome (GOLD analysis project Ga0310125, IMG submission 203508) | Marine microbial communities from Western Arctic Ocean, Canada - CB11b_Tmax_Bot8 | ecosystem: Environmental > Aquatic > Marine > Oceanic | place: Canada: Western Arctic Ocean | collected... | reverse complement strand
ACTCAATACACCCCAGAGCTACCGCAACACGGACTTCCAGGACCTAGGAGATGACAAGGAAAAATACCGTTGGAACATTCAACCTAAAAGCCACATCGCGCGCGACGATTTCGCCGGGGTAATCGCCATGTCCAAGGCGTTCAGCACCAGCAGTGACAACCTTGACGCCGCCACCCAGGCAACGATGGACATGGACTCCTGGCTGATGACTTTTGCCCTGCAGTCGCTGATCGGCAACCTGGACGCGTACACGGTCGTGGCTTCAACGCATAACCTGCGACTCTACACTCGCCCCGACAATCAAAAAGTGATGGCCCTGCCGTGGGACATGGATCACCTCTGGATGATTGCGCCCGACTCGGTATTGCATGGCCATCACTACCGGAACCTGACCAGGATCATCAACCTGCCCAATAACCTGCGTCGCTACTACGGCATCCTGTTGGATATGATCGACACGACCTTCAACTCGGCGTACGTCACACCCTGGGCACAGGACCAGGGCAAACTGGTAGGTAGAGGGTATACCGGACACGTCAGTTATATTCAAAACCGTGCCAATTATGTCACCAGCCAGATCAACTCTCGTGCCCCGCAGATCCCCTTCGCGATCACCACGTCCGATCCGCTCAACGTGGGCCACACTTCGCAAGCCACCATCACCGGCAGCGGCTGGGTGAATGTTGACCAGATTCGCCTGGCTAGCAATGGACAGGCCTTGGCTGCCACCTGGTCGGGTGGCGGAAGTGTGGCCAACACCTGGCAGGTCACCGTGCCGGTCAACGGCAGCCAGCCGCTCACCCTCGAGGCCTACGACTTTCAAGGCCAACTGATCGACTCCGACACGATTAACATCACCAGCTCCACGTCCAATCCGATCGTCGATTCGCTGCGGATTACCGAGATCAACTACAACCCGGCCGCTCCTACCGACACTGAATTGAGCACCTTTGGCACGCTCAACAACGACGATTTCGAATTTATCGAACTGCAAAACATCGGCTCAACCCCCATCCAACTACTGGGAACCCAGTTCACTGACGGCGTGGAATTTGTCTTTCCCGCTGTCGGGCTGCAACCCGGAGAACGGGGCCTGGTTGTTAAAGACACCACAGCTTTTTCCCGACGCTACGGGACAGGTCTGAATGTGCTGGGCCAGTTCACCGCCGGGGGTCTCTCCAACGGGGGCGAAAGAATCACGCTACTCGACAGCCTGGGCCAAATCGTGCTGGACTTCTCCTATGGAGACAACGATCCCTGGCCCCAGCGGGCCGACGGGTCGGGTGGGACCTTGCAGCTCAACGACGCCGCCACGACACCGGTTGACCAATACGGCAAACATTATCACTGGCGCGGCAGCACCCACTTCCACGGATCACCCGGCTCCCCGGCCACCGAGCTACCGGGAATCGTGATCAACGAGATCCTGGCCCGTACCGATGCTCTCGTGGCGACCTCCGATGCGGTTGAACTGTACAACCCGACCGCCGCGCCCATCGATATTGGCCACTGGTGGATCAGTGATTCGGAACAGAATTTATTGAAGTACCGGATTCCTGCTGGCACCGTTTTAAACGCGGGCCAGTACCTGGTGTTGGACGAGAGCCACTTCAATCCCACGCCACTGGCGCCCGGTCCTAACGATTTCGCGCTCAGTGGCACCGCCGGTGATGACCTCTGGCTGGTCATCTCCGATGGCAACGGGGGTGTGCAAACGTTGGTTGACGATGTGCACTTTGCTGCGGCGGCCAATGGCGAATCGATTGGCCGGGTCCCCAACGGCAGCGGCAGCTGGACTCCCCTGCAGACCACCAGCCTGGGCGGCCCCAACTCGCAACCCCGCGTGGGACCCTTGGTGATCAGCGAACTGAATTATCATCCGGGCGCATCGATGGTCTCGTTACTGACGGCCGAAACTCTTGAATTTATCGAGATCCAGAACCCGACCGCTGTCACGGTCGATTTGACCGCCAGGCAAATTCGCGGCGGCGTGGATTACGATTTCCCGGCAGGCACCACCCTCGCTGCGGGCCAGGTCTTGGTGGTCACCCCCTTTGATCCGGCCAGCGCAGAAAACTTGGCGCTGGTCACGGCCTTTCGCGCCCATTATGGAATCGACAGTAGCGTGACCCTACTGGGCGGTTATGCCAACCGCCTCAACGATTCGTTTGAACAGCTGGTACTCAAGCGGGCTGGTACGCCACCAGCGGATGACCCCACGCTGATCCCCCGCCTGACAGAAGACGCCGTGCTTTACGATGACCTGGCCCCCTGGCCCACCGCGGCCGACGGCACGGGCCACTCGCTGCAGCGCATTTCCATCGCCGGCCGGGGTGACCAGAGCAGCAGCTGGACCGCCGCGGCACCCACCCCCGGCTCGGTCAGCAGCACCTTGCCGGGTGATTTCAATGGCGATTCGGCCGTCGATGACACCGACATTGATTTACTGTTTACCGCCATCGCTGCCGGTGGCGATGATTTACATTACGACCTCGACGGCAGCGGCAGCGCCACAATGGCCGACGTCACCTTGCTGGTCTTCCACCTGCTGGCGACCAATTTCGGCGACACCGACCTGGACCAGGACATCGACACGGGCGACTTGACCACCGCGATTGTCAATTTCACCGGTGCCGGTAGCTCGGGAAACCCGAGGAGCCAGGGGGACACCGACGGAGACGGTGACGTGGACACGAGCGATTTGACCAGGGCCATCATTAACTTCACCGGGGCCCGCAGCACAACAGAGGCCGACCTGCCGCCAGCTCGCCCACCGGTGGCCACCGCCATGGTTCAACCGTTCGGCACCGAACCCAGTCTCCTGTTGCCGCTCACTTTGAATAACCACGTTCTGGATTCCGACCAACGCTCGGTTCCATCATCTGCCACCCAAGCGGCAGCGGACCGACCCACGACAACGGCCGCTGACCCATCCCTCGTCCGCCGGCCCAATCGGCTGCACACCGTTGGATCCGTGGGTAACTCGGCCGATCTTGACGACCTGTTCGGCAAACTCGGCAGCGGATAATCGCCGTTGTCGAAATCTACCGACCGCTGGGACCTGCGCTTCAACTTTGCGGAGTGTCGCTGCGGACTCCCGACCGCTCTGAGAGAAATTTCGGCTGACGCGCCGTTTCCAGAAAGAAAGAGTCGGACTTGGCCACCGGATCGTCCGTTCCCCATTGACCGGATCGTCCGTTCCCCATTGAATCGTCTTGGAAGTTTTAGCCAACCGCGGAACATGTTTCGAGCAATGGATGTAAGCTTCTTCCACGGTGATCACCACCCAACGTTCCACACTGGTCACCAGGGTGGGATCCTGCTGCTCTAGATAAGTGGACAACCTGGCGGGAATTTCTGCCGGAGTGTAACTGTGCGCCTGGCCGTTGACATGCAGACCGACGGTCGTCTTGTAGAAATCGACAAACACGAGTCCGATGTGTGGATTTTCCAGGATATTTCCCAGGCTGGCGTAAACACCGTTCCCGCGATATTCGGGATACGCCAACGTCGTATCATTCAGCACATGCACAAAACCGGCGTTACCAAAGCGTGGTGAACAATCGCAATTACCCTGGGCATCTGCGGTGGCCACAAACACGAATTCCTGCTGGCCGATCAAGGATGCCATTTTGGCCGTGAGGTGATCGTGCATTTGCCGATCGTAAAACCGACCGGCGCGGTCGTCGGTGCCTATCTCTTTCTGCAGCTGGCGTTCGCCAGCATCTTCCGAAGCCATCGGTTTTCATCAACCCTATCGAGCAAGTTCACCCTCTGGCGGCCTGGACTTCATTGCCCCAAATCACAAAGGCCGTGCTGATATCAGAAGTACGTAAACGTAAAACGCGGTTATCAGTCTAACGTCTGAGACGCCGCAAGAGTAGCCGGTGCAACGGGCCATTTTATATCGTGGTCGTTCAACCCTGGCTGACGTTTTCCTCGACCCGGCGGACCAGGTCGTCACTGGTTAAAATCCGATTCTTGTGGTCGATGTACACGTTTTCAACATCGACCAGGGTCACCGATACGCCTGCTCGCTTCAGCGAGATACAGGCGTCGATCAACAGTGCGGGAGAATTGCCTCGCAGCCGCATGCCGACGATCTGCGGCAACGTCACCGACAGTCCGTGCAGGACGGCCCGCAGCCAGGGTCGCAATAACAACACGTACAGGGCAAAGGCGACCAGCAAAAAGAACACCAACATGGCGATCAGCAGCAGCAGGACGAACGTAGGCGTGTCTTGCATGTCGTTCACAACCCCATCAATTGGTGAGAATTAAAACCTTCAGGTGCAACGCCCTGACGGGTTCACCGGAGTGAAAATGGAAGCATCCAATACGCTCAACCAATCTAATCACGTTGGAAAGTGAACACAACAACGGGTGTCGGCGAAACGCCTTATTCTATCATGTTGACGTTCATAGGAGTCGATACGGGTATTGATTACCAACGATTTCGTCAGGACGTCCGTTTGGATAACAAGCTGATTTTCCACTGCGCGGTTGAGTCTCACTTTTTCAGCTGCTGGGGAAAGGCCGTTTTCAGCTCCCAGTGGGTGTCCAACCGTGACTGGAGTTGGTTCACGACGTCTGGATGTCGGGCGGAAAGGTCATGATGTTCATGGGGATCTGCCGCCAGGTCAAACAGCAGGTGAGAGGAAAAAGTCTGGGGGTGTACGTCTTGGTAGCGGCCAAGGACTCCGTCGTAAGACACCAGCAACTTCCAATGGTCCTCAATGCACCAGCGATAGAGCAATGTTTTTTCCGGGTCAGCCAGATCAACAATGTCATGCGCATAACTTTCCCCGAACACGTGCGAACGGGCAGGACCCCGCTTGGACGCCAGGTCGACCAAATCGAGTCCTTCCATTTCTTCTGGCGGCTCCAACCCACAGGCCCGCAGCACCGTGGGGGCAATATCGACGCTGCTGGCCAGTTGCTGACGGATTCCGGGCCGAACTTTTCCGGGCCAGCGAATCATGATCGGTGTCCGGGTCCCGCCATCGTAAGGCGATTGCTTGGAATGTGGTGCAAAGTTGTGTCGCCAGCCTGCCGGCACCCTGGTGTCAGGTGTCCGCTGAATCCAACCATTGTCGGTCACATAGATAACCAGCGTGTTTTCTCGTTGACCCTTCTTGTCGACGTAGTCGAGCAACTGCCCGCACGTTTCATCCAACCACTGACACATCGCGTAATAGCGAGCCAGTTCGATCGGCCGACCAGCAGTTCGGTACTTGGACAACAACCGTTCGGGAGGATTGTGAGGCGTGTGGGGCAGGAAGGGTGCGTACCAGAGGAAATAGGGTTGGTCTTCCGCCTGGTCAATAAAATCAAAAACCGGCTGCAAACCCTGGCGGCCGATTTTGAGCCCTTGGTCGCCATGCCGACCACCCCGGTCCGGATCACCGTGGGTCATGCCATGAGTGAAGCCACCACGCGAGTGATGTCCTTCCCACCACTTGCCACTCTGATGGCTGAGATAGCCGCGTTGGGCAAGCAATTTCGGGATCGTGGCAACCCGGTCGATCTGGCTAATCAACTTGGCCCGTTGTTGACGAAAACCCGGATCCTTTTCTAACACCGCGCCTGCCAATCCTTGTGGCGGTGAAGGATCGTTGCCGGTGATCATGTGCTGGTGTGGGTAGAGTCCCGTGATCATGGTTGCCAGCGAGGGTCGACAGAGGGCGGTGGGAACATAGCCACGCAAGAAGGTGGCACTGTTGCGGGCCAGTTGATCGATCGTTGGCGTGCGAATCACCGGGTGCTCCATCATCCCATAATCGGTCCATCCCTGGTCGTCCGAAATGATCAGGACCACATTGGGCCGATCATCCCCCAGCGATCGGGAAGGCCGGCGTGCAGGAGTCTTACGTTGTTGGCGACTAAGCCTGGCCTGGTGCCGGCGGAACCTACTCTGTGGCCGCTGGACACCATCGAATGATTGGGCGCCCAGACACAGAAGCGGGGCAGGGCGGTCCCACATCAGCAGAGCCAGACTAGCCAGCAGCAGAAAATGTCTTGAGCGGCGTTGGCGCATCACTTCTCCTCCGTTGAATTCAGGCAGAATCATCTGTCGTGATTTTACGAGCTTCTCGATCACCCGACTATCGGTCCGGTAGGATCTGGCAACTTCCCAGGCGAGCCGTCTGAGCCAGCAATCTCGACTTTTGCTCTGGGAAACGGGTGATTGAGAATCTCTGTTTTTGCAGCCGAACGACTCTCCACAAAACACTTTTCAAGTGAAATCACGCTCAGAGCGGGTTGCCATTTTGGTCCCACCTGTTCTCAGTGAACAAAAGGCCATCCTGGTAAGTTCGCTCGGTCTGTTTCTGCCCGTTGCGACGGTAGGAAATCTCCTTCCCATCTTGCTTGCCATTGTTATAAGTACTTTCGGTAGCCTGCTGTCCGTTCTCATGCCAAGTCATGAAAACTCCATCCCGTTCTCCATCCTGGTAAGTTGCTTGCTGCCGGATTTGCCCGCTCTCATACCATTGGACCCATTTCCCAACTGGCTTTCCATCCTTGATGATCCCTCCTTGCCGCTTCCGCCCGTACGAATTCCACTGGATCCATTTTCATCCAGCTTGCCATCCTTGATGGTCCCTTCCCGCCGCTTCTCTCCATTTTCATGCCACTCGATCCATTCCCCAGCTTCCTTCCCGTCCTGGTAGGACCCTTGCTGTAACTTCTGCCCGTTCTCGTACCATTCCGTAAATTTCCCATCCAGTTTTCCGTTTTTGATCGACCCTTGCTGCTGCTTCTGCCCCTGCTGATTCCACTGCGTCCATTCGCCTTCTTCTTTTCCACCCCGGTAAGATTTTTCCCACATCTTGTTTCCATTCTCACGCCAATAAGTCCATGTCCCATCCCGCCTGCCATCCAGGTACGTTTCTTCCGAACGTTTCTCTCCGTTTGGATACCAACTGGTCAATTTCCCAACCTGCTTTCCTGCCTTGTAAGTTCCCTGGTAACGCTCCTGTCCGTTCCGATACCAATAACCCCACTTCCCATCACGCTTTCCATTTTTATAGATGAATTCCTCCACCTTCTGACCGTTGCTGTGCCATGAAATCACTCTTCCGGTAAAGGGTCGCTCGTGGCTGACTTCATAGACCAATCCACCCCTGGCCACGGTTTTACTTTTATCAACGGTTTTAGAACGCTCAACGGTCAACACAAGTGACGTGACCAGCAAAAGTGCTTTGACGTACAGGACTCCCCTGATCGCCTTGCCAGATCCTGTTTTGTGAAAGGAAACGTCTCTTCTGACTCACAACGCTGGGCGTGCCTGGTCCAGCCTCTTGAACCTCCTGGTTCCGGTCACCCACGTTGCCCAGCAACCGATTATAATTTTTCTGCCGACGCGGAACAATCATCGCACGGACAGATTCTCGACAGCCAGCTCCCCAGTGATGCTTCAAGCGGGTTGCTGTTGTTCTGTTGCAGCTGAGGCGTTTTCGGTCGGTCGTACACGCCACCAGGACGCGAGCATCGAACCCGAAATATTCATCCAGGGACCAAAGATCGCTGGCGCCATCGCCGCCTGGGCACTTTGCAGAGTATTGACGGCCAGGGCCGATGCCATGCCACCATTTTGCAGCCCCACTTCGATGGCCACCGTGCGCCGCGTCGATTCATCCAGCCCCCAAACCCACGCGCCCCCGTAACCCAGCACATACCCGGCACTATTGTGCAGGATGGCAGCTGCCACCAGCGCCAAGCCAACGCTGAGCAATTGGTCCCGCGATAACGAGGTAATGATGGCGATGATCACACAAATGGCGCCCATGGCCAGCCGTGACAACAGTCGGTCCAGCCACGGCCCACGCAGTCGATAGTGTCGCAGGATCGAGTTGGCAACCAGCCCGGCCACAATGGGAAGAATGATCAGCTTGATGATACTCCACATCATTGGGACAACCGCAATTGCAATATATTGTCCCGCCAGCAACTTCATCAGCAGGGGAGTCAACAGCGGTGAGACAATGGTTGAGCAGGCAGTCATGGTGACCGACAAGGCAACATTACCCCGCGAGAGAAAGGCCATCACGTTGGACGCGACACCGCCAGGACAGGAACCGATCAGCACCACTCCGGCCGCCACTTCGCCCTGGAAACCAAACCCCCATGCCAGGCCAGCCCCGACCAGGGGCATCACCGAAAATTGCAATACCAGCCCGATCAATACGGCGCGGGGCATGGTCAGTACCCGCTGAAAGTCGGCCAGACTGAGCATTGCCCCCATACCGAACATGATGATCTGAATCAAGGGCACAATCAGCGTCTTGAGTTCGAAATCGCCCACACGTAGAAACCTGTCGGGAAAAAACAGGGCGGCCACCACGAACGTGCCGACCCAGAGACTGAAGGCGAAGCCCTGAAAGCGCGTTGCACCAAAACAGGCCACCGCCAGGCAACCGCAGGCGGCCACACACGTCACTCCGGTTAGCGAAAGACCCAATTCTCCAGCGTCCACCCACCCCATCGCTACCACGATGCTGATCAGAAACAGGAAAAGAGAACCGACAGCACAGATGACCGAGAAACTATTTTTTTTCATCCGACCAACCCCTGTTTCGTTGACGTTTGTCCCCTCCGGCCAGCAAAATTTCCTGGCAGCGGCCGGGGACCCGCAGCACGCTCAGAATAACATCCATCGGCGCCCTCACAAAGGAGTGGCACAACACTTGCCCGCTAGAGGCGTTTTTGATCACCCGCTATGATCAGGGACAGCCGTCGCGGCCCCGCAACCCATTTCTCCAAAATCAGGAATACAAATATGAAACGGCCTGGGTGTCCAGCGTTGAAGATGATCTGCCTGGTGGCAGTGTGTGCCGGGGGAACACGCCAACTGTCGGCCGAGCTACTGATCGAGACCACACCGGTGGCCATGCGTGACGGGGTCAAGCTGGCAACCGATCTTTATCGCGATTCAGAGTGGGACCCGGTCCCGGCAGTGCTGGTGCGGACCCCTTACAATAAATCACATGTCAAAGGGGTGGCCGAAAAATTCGTGGCAGCCGGCTACGCGTTGGTTGTCCAGGATTGCCGCGGCCGCTTCGACTCCGAGGGCGACTTTGTCCCTTATAACAGCGAAGGGCAAGACGGCTACGACGCCATCGAGTGGCTGCAACGCCAGAAATGGTGTGACGGTCGGATTGCCATGTGGGGCGCCTCGTACTTTGGTGCCACGCAATGGCAGGCAGCCGTGGAAAAGCCACCGGGCCTGGTGGCCCTGATGCCGACGGCGACCTGGAGCAGCTTTTACCGCAACCTTTACCTGGGCGGTGCGGTGCGGGTCTCCCTGATTGCCAGTTGGGCCGGCCGCATGACCCAGCGACCCGCGGGCGTGGACATGCCGTCGGATTGGGATCAGGTCTTGCTGCACCTGCCGTTAAGCGACGTCGATGACAGAATGGGCTGGTCGATCCCCTGGTTGGAGGCCATGCTGACCCATCCCCGGCTGGACGGTTACTGGCAGCGCCTGGAACTGGCCGATCAGATCACCGACCTGGCCTTACCGATCCAGCACATTGTGGGCTATTACGATTTCTTCGCCCGCGAGTCGGTCGGCAATTTCATGTTGATGCAACAACAGGCCCGCCACGCGCGGACGCGCGGCCAACAACAATTGATTCTCGGACCGTGGGACCACGGCACGATCGGCCGCGCGCAAGTGGGCGAGGTCCATTTTGGTGAAAATGCCGTCTTCGACCGCGACGCGGCCAACATCGCCTGGCTGGACCGCTATCTGAAATCCGCCGCGCCAGCGGGGCAAGAGCCACTGGTACCGGTACGTTATTTTTCCATGGGAGACAATCAATGGCAGCAGGCCCAGACGTGGCCGCCGGCCGGATTCCACGATACCGAGTTCTACTTGCACTCCAACGGTTCGGCCAACACACGCCAGGGAGATGGCCGCCTCGACAGTCGCCCACCCAGCCGGGACGAACCGCCCGACCAGTTCATTGCCGATCCAGAGCGGCCCACACCGGCCTGCCCGGTCACCGAGGCACGGGCGTTGCACCAGGCCACCTGGGCGCCGGTGGATCAACGGCCGATCGAAGATCGCCAGGAGGTGCTGGTGTATTCGAGCAACGAGTTAAACGAACCGCTTGAGTTTGCCGGCAACATCACGGCCCGGTTGTACGTTGCTGCCGACACGGTGGATGCCGACTGGGTGGTGAAGCTGGTGGATGTTCATCCCGACGGATTTTCACAGAACCTGGCCGTCGGCATCCTGCGCGGCCGCTTCCGTAATTCCGAACGGGTTCCCGAGCCGTTGATACCGGGCCAGGTTTACCAAATCAACGTCGACCTGGGACCGGTGGCAGCACAGATCGGCAAAGGCCATCGTTTGCGCGTCGATCTCTGTGGTTCGTATTTCCCCCTCTTCGACCGTAACACTAACACGGGCGAGGGCCCTTTCAGCAGCAACACGCAGGTCGCCACCCAACAGGTTTACCACCAGGCCGCCAGGGCATCCTGCCTGGTGTTGCCGATCAAGCAGTGAATCGAGACACCCAGGGCAACCCAACCCTCCTTTGGCCAAAAAGGACATCCGCATGCTCAGTTACCGGGACCCGACTCGCCGCCAGTTTCTCTCTTCGACCACGGCAGCCGCCGCCGGGCTTGGCTTGTCCGCGCTGCCTGCCCTGGGCGCGGGCCTGTTGCGCAAGGCACGTCGCGGAGCGGAAAAACTGCAGATCACGCACATCGAGACCCACAACCTCTACATTCCCTGGCATTCATTCAATGACCGGGACCTGTTTCGCTACCACGGCCACCGCTTGCGGGGGCGGACCATCCTGGTGCTGCATACCAACGTGGGCCTGGTGGGACTTGGCGACTCGTGGGGGATCTTCGAGGTTACCGACGAACATAAAAAACGCTACCTGGGCGCCAGTCCACTGGACTTTCTCGGCTCGCGCAGCGACCTGTTTTTCAACATGGCCATTTACGACCTGGTGGGCAAGTACCTGGATGTGCCGGCCTGGAAGTTGTTGGGACAGCAGGTGCGGCAGCGAATCCCGGTGGCCGCCTGGACCTGTTCGCTGCGGCCGGAGATGATGGCCAAGGAAATCCAACAGGCCGCCTCGCTCGGCTACCGGTGGTTGAAATACCACGTCGACCAGGTCCAGAACGTTGCCGACCAGGCGCGGGCCATGCAGGCGGTCGCACCTGCGGGTTTTCGTGTTCACCTGGACTTCAATATGAATTCTCCGCTGGAACACATCGATCCGGTTCTCCAGGAGCTGAAATCTTATCCGGTGATCGGTCGCATCGAGGACCCGATCGGCGCCGACCGTCCCCAGGACTGGCAGTACTTGTGCCAAAAGTACGACTGGCCCATTTTGTCACACCACGCGCCCAGTGATTTCATGGTCAAGGGTTATGCCGACGGTCACATGGCCGGCCATGCCCCGATTGGCGAGGCGATCCAGGTTGCGGCCATAGCCCGCCACGTGGGCAAACCGATCATGCTGCAGCAGTGTGGTGGCTACATCAACCAGGCCTTTCTGGCGCACGAAGCGTCCGTCTTTGACATGGCCACCATCGATCATGTCAACCTGGCCGAGCTCTGGACCGACCAGGTGGTCAAGCAAGCGATGCCGATTACCGACGGCACGATCGGGGTACCCGACGGGCCCGGTTTGGGTGTCACCTTGGACTGGGAAAAACTCCGCCAGCTGAAACAGATTCCCCGGCCCGACTACGAACCGTTCCTGGTCCGGATCAAGTACCAAGACGGACCGGTGATCCTTGCCCGG
>Ga0310125_10001507_pt1 | contig 11778 bp, 11 predicted proteins | sample CB11b_Tmax_Bot8__FD_203508 | JGI IMG/M metagenome (GOLD analysis project Ga0310125, IMG submission 203508) | Marine microbial communities from Western Arctic Ocean, Canada - CB11b_Tmax_Bot8 | ecosystem: Environmental > Aquatic > Marine > Oceanic | place: Canada: Western Arctic Ocean | collected... | reverse complement strand
CAAATGCGATAATGGAGATTGCCCGCGGGCGGTGGCAATATCATTCAACAAATTGTGGCAAGCGGGCCGGCCTTGCTCAACACCCGCGAGGCGGCGCGGGACACCATATCTAAGCGAAAAAAAAGCCTGCACGCTTACCAATAAAACGATAGTGGCAAACTATTGCGGCTTATCCAGCTTGGGCCTGACCGTCGGGTGTGGCCTTGCCGTTGACGCCTGGGAAGGGCGCGAAAGGCTATGGGCGCTGTTCCGTGGCAAAGGTTTCGAAGGCCACAATCTGTTGCATATACCGGCCCAGGCGCGGGCCCAGGGTCTACAACTCGATATTCGCGCGGCCCGTCGCCAGGCGCATGACAAACTGCACCACGGCAACCGCCAGAACCACGAATTCCGCAATGTCGAAGATAACCGCAAACAACACCATGAATGACAGGCGCTGCCAGATCGGCTGGTTCTTCATGTTCGCTTTCAGCTTCTCGTCCGTTCTGTTACGCCCCATTTGTAAGACATGCTCATGGAAGGCATGGACAACAGAAAGGCGCCGCGGCGGATCATGCAAGGCGAGGCGCGGTTATCCAGCGCGGAAGTACCCGGCGTATTTCCAGCCAGTCAGTTTGGTGCGTTGGTCCCGCGGGCCTTAGTGCGGGCATTGAAATACCAGGACAACACCACAAAGACACCGATCGCCAGAGCGCCGACGGCCAAAACCAGGAAAAAAGTGAATTCCGACCAGGTGATCCATAACGCCAGTGGGGTCAACATGCCGACGAAGCCAAAGAATACCAGCGCCAGTTCCAGCGCCCTGTCGGGTATGGTGGCCAACATATTTACCAGCATGATCTAATCCTAACAGCTACGAACCCGCCGACGACAAACCCTGCAACCATGGCACCCAATGGTCGAGGTGGTTGGGGCGGCAGGGATCGAACCTGCGATCACGGGATCAAAACCCGATGCCTTACCACTTGGCTACGCCCCAGTTAGACGACGGGCAATATAGGCACCGACGCTTTGCGAAACAACGCTCTTAACAGGGAAAATGGGCTTAATTTAAAATATTGCTGGTCCCCTGGCGGCTACGGTCCGGCCAGGCAATAATGACGCCGTAGCAACAGACCGCGGCAATGCTCCAGGCGAGAGTGGTATCTGGTGCGATCGAGGCCAATAGGCCCGGCAATCCCGCCAAGCCCAGATAGACCAGCAGGCCCCAGCGCCAGGTTATTCGGTGATACAGAATATGATGCAAATGCTTGCGGTCAGAGGCAAAGGGCGAGTGGCCTCGGGCTACACGCAAGGCCATCACGCGTAGGCAATCGATCACCGGGATCAAAAACCACAGCGCGACTAGATCCGCCGGCAAGGTCGCGAAGGCGATGTCATAGATGTAGATCGCCAGCAGGGCGATAATGAAGCTGAGGGAATAGCTGCCGGAATCGCCCAGGAACAACCGACCCCGCAGGTTGAAGACCAGGGTCACCGCCAGCGTCGCGGCCATGGCCAACAGCACCAACCGCATGTGATCAGGCGCAAATAACAACAAATCCAGGCACCAGAACAAGCCCAGGCCAATCACGATACCGTTCTTGCCGTCGGCCATATTGACAGCATTTTGCAAACCGACAATACAGATGGCCGTGAAAATCAGGGCGAACCGATCCAAAAATAGGACTTGCCCCAGAAAGCTGAAATGCAAAAATGTCACCAACAGGGCCGGCACCACTTCCAGGACCGCCAAGGCCATCAAAAGTGACAGCAACAACCGGTACGTTGGGCGGATATGGGCCCGGTCATCCAGAAAGCCCAATAGCAAACAGGCCAAGCCGGCGATGGCGACAGCCAGATAGAGTGGCAGGAAGGTCGTTGCCAGCGCGCAATATAGCAGCACCAACAGAGTGGGCAGGCCAATGGCCAGGCCACCGGCCAGGGGCGTAGTGGCGGGGTGTAACTTGCGCCGGCCGTCGGGGACATCAAGCACGCCAAGCCACGCGCCAATGGGGCGCGCGAAAACGCTAATTAGCGCACTAATCGCGGCCGCCGCGATGGCGATGGCAAGTCCGGTTGCAGTACCGTTCCAATTCTCCTCGATTGCCCCCTCCTCTACGTTGACGCGCCCCATGGGGCGGCGTAATTAGTACCTCAGTTTGGCCCTGCCGGTAATGCATAAAAATGTGTAGGCTAGAATCTAAGCCCGAATCGCACCATAAGCTAGTGCTTCATTCGCCCCATCTTTCATGCCTGTCCGGGCAATTTTGTCACGTAGACGATCAACGGTTGCCGGGTCAAACTAGGTGGGTAGGAAAAGAGGAATGCGAACCCGAAAAACGTAATTCCAGGGGATAAATGCCAGCGGTTTTGGAGCGCTAGAACGTATGACGAACTTGCTTACCGGCGCAGCCGGATTTATCGGCTTTCACGTGGCCAGGCGGCTGCTGGACCAGGGGGAAAGGGTGGTGGGTGTTGACAATCTCAATTCGTATTATTCCGTGGACCTGAAGGAAGACCGCCTGCGGCAGTTGCTGGATCACCCCAACTTCACATTCCATCAGGTCAATATCGCGGATCGAAGTGCCATGCAGGAAACCTTCGGCGACCTGAAAATCACTTCGATCATCCATTTGGCGGCCCAGGCCGGGGTCCGATATTCCATTGAAAACCCGTTTGCGTATGTCGAGGCCAATTTGGTCGGTCATATGGTCATTCTGGAATTAGCCCGCCAGCAATCGGCTCTGAAACATTTGGTTTATGCATCCTCCTCCTCGGTTTATGGCGGCAATACCAAGCTGCCCTTTGCCGAGGATGACCGCGTGGATCACCCAATGTCGCTTTATGCTGCAACCAAGAAATCGGATGAACTGCTGTCCCAATCCTATGCCCATCTATATGGCATTCCGCAGACCGGCCTGCGCTTTTTCACGGTCTACGGCCCCTGGGGCCGGCCGGACATGGCGTTGTGGTTGTTTACCGAAGCGATCCTGGCCGGTCGGCCGATCAAGGTTTTCAATAATGGCTATATGAGCCGGGATTTCACCTATGTGGACGACATCGTCACGGGGGTCCTGGCGGCGCGGGACAATCCGCCCGCCGTCGCCAAGAATGGAACCACGGCGGAGACGACGGCGGCACCGCATCGGGTCTACAACATCGGCAACAACAATCCCGAACCGCTATTGCGACTGATAGAGCTGTTAGAAGACGCGTTGGGCCGTAAGGCCGAACGCATTTTGTTGCCGATGCAGCAGGGCGATGTAAAAGAAACCTATGCTGACCTGACCGCCATCAAACGGGACCTCGGCTTTCGGCCTACGACCGCCATCACAGAGGGAATTCCTCTATTTACGGCCTGGTTTCGAAACTACCACAAACTTTAGCAGCGATACCATGACGGACAAAGCCCGTGCCCAGGGGCGCATTGAGGCGCCGGGCAGGGGCAATGCCTGCATGATTGGCGGCAGCCTGATGTTGTCCATGCATGATGGCGTGGTGAAATGGGTTTCAGGAGATTTTGAGCTGGGCCAGATCCTGGTTTCCCGTGGTCTGGCCGTGTTGATCATCATCACGTTGGCGCTAGCCTGTCGCACAGAATTTCATGTCTTTCAGGTCAGGTATCCCGAGCTGCAAATATTCCGCGCTGCCTTGGTGTTTGCCGGTACCTATTTGTTTATCTCGGGTCTGCGCCTTTTGCCGTTGGCCGAGAATGTCGCCATCACATTTGTCGGGCCAATTTTCGTCACCGCCTTGGCCCCCTTGGTATTGTCAGAACAGGTCGGCTGGCGGCGTTGGACCGCCGTTCTGGTCGGTTCCGTCGGCGTCCTGGTCATGCTGCGGCCCGGCCGCGATGGACTTAATTGGGCTGTCCTGTTTCCCGCCGGCGCGGCCCTGGCCGGCGTGCTGCTTTGCTGTGCGCATTTCCTGCACATTGAGACATTCCGCTTAGCCGAAGCGGCCCTGGGGACACCGTTTAAGTATTCTTCGCTGCTGTGGGCTGTCGCCATCGGTATTCTGGCCTGGGGCGATTTACCTGACCGCTGGACATTATTGGGCGCCGCCTTATTGATTGGCAGTGGCCTCTACATATTTTACAGGGAAAGCAGGTATTCTGCTAAATTGACAGCATGATAAATCTACACGATGACCCTGTCCTGATCACCGGCGGCGCCGGTGGTGGCAACGTCACCATGAATTGCGGTTACGGCCATGGCTATTCCGTGACCCAAGCGCTCTATGTCGTGGACTTGGTGGCCAAGGACATGCTGGGTACTGAACCCATGCGGCACCGACCGGGACCGCGCCGGGCCGGCGATCCGGCTAGCTTAATCGCCGATACCAGCCGGATCCGGGAAACCCTGAACTTACAGCCTAAATATGATGATCTCGCGGTCATGTCCGCCACCGCCCTGGCCTGGAAAAAACGCTTTATGAACGGAATAGATGGATGACGGGGCGGTTGTTGTCAGACCAGATGGAGGAAACCATCAGGCAGTCCATTGCCGTGAAGAAACGGTTGCTGACGGGGGATATCGGCGCCCGGCTCTCGGATATGGCCGAGGTTGTTGCCCGGGCCATCGCCCAGGGGGGCAAAATTCTATTGTGTGGCAACGGTGGCTCGGCCGGCGATGCCCAGCACCTGGCCGCCGAATTTCTGGTCCGCTTGCGCGCCTCGCTGAACCGGGATGCCTTGCCGGCCCTGTCCTTGATCACCGATAGTTCCACCTTGACCGCCTGCGCCAACGATTATGGTTTTGAGAAGATTTTTGCCCGCCCGCTGCAGGCGTTAGGGCAAAAAGGCGATGTGCTTCTGGCGCTCACCACTTCGGGAAATTCGGCCAATGTGTTGGCCGCCCTGACCGTGGCCAAGGCGCAGGGATTGATCCGCTTGGGCTTCTTGGGTGGCGATGGCGGGGCGACTCTTGAGCATTGCGATCAGGCCATCGTAGTGCCCAGCAATGACACCAACCGAATTCAGGAAAGCCACATCATGCTGGGACATATTCTCGTGCAAGGGGTGGAAGAGTTGTTACTGGCACAAGGCCATATTAGAGCCATTCCGGATTAATGAGACCCACGCTACACGACAGAAAGCCTTTTTATCGTCATTATCGGGCTTGACCCGACAATCCAGGGCAACGAATTCTGGCGTTGCAGCTCTGGATCCCCGAGTCTCCGCTTCGCTACGGCCGGGGATGACGTAATGTCGTGCAACGTGAATGAGAATCACCTTGCGATTCCAAGTGATTGGAAAAATTTTGCTTCTTCAAAAGATCTGAGCATATCCACGTTAGATATGCTCAGGCGAAACTAACTGAAAAAACGGGTGCCTTGGGCCCGTCGATAGTTGGTTGCCAGGGACGTGGCCAGGTTCTATTTAGGGTCTCCAAGCAGAGTTTCTGGAATACCGGCAGGAAAGTGTAGCCATGACAGAGACAAAATCCGCTGCGGCCGGGCCTATGCGGTTCGTGATCCGGCAAAGCGTCGAACAGGTCGAAGAAGGCCTCGATCTGGCGCCCAAATTTGATGACGACGGCCTTATTCCCGTGGTGACGTCCGATGCCGGCAGCGGCGAGATGTTGATGCACGGCTATATGAATGAGGAGGCCCTGCGCCGGACCATCGAAACCGGCGAAGCCCATTACTACAGTCGCGGCCGGCAAGCTCTCTGGCATAAGGGAGCAACCTCGGGCCTGGTGCAACGGGTTGTGGAAATGCGCATCGACGATGATCAGGATTCGGTTTGGCTACGGGTCGAAGTCGCGGGCGGCGCGTCCTGCCATGTGGGCTATCGCTCCTGCTTCTATCGCTCGATTCCCCTGGGCCCGGCCGGAAATTGCGTCGCACCGCGCCTGCAATTCGAAGAAACGGAAAAAGTCTTCGATCCCAAAGTAGTATACGGCGATGCACCCAATCCAACGAAGTTGTAGCGGGGCTAGCCTTTTCGTTCACGCCGGTGTGCCAAGACCCATGGCTCACCTTGAAATTTGGGGGGCGGCGTACAAACGCCGGGTCGCCGTCGCGGCCTTAACTGGATATTTTAATCGCGAAAATGCTCTAACCCAAGTTCTGCAACACGAAGCGGAAATTGATAGAGGTCGAAGATTCAACGTCGCGGTCGCGGGTAAAATTCCTTTTTACCGTCAGGTCAAAGCCAATGCATTCGTCCAAATACTGCAGCCCTGCGCTGGTTCGGATCTGATTGCCACCATTTCTCAGGTCACGGCGGCTATCCATCGTGGCAATCCAGCGTTCGTCAATCTGCCAATATAGAGAGCTATAAACTTCCTCCCGCGCCTCCAAGGCGTCCGAGATCGCCTCCTGGTCCAAAGAAACATATGATGTGCTGAAGCGCATATTCTTCGGCCCGATGGAAAAATAGATTTCGTTGCGGCGCTGGTCGAAATTGTTGTGGTCTAGGCGGAGGCGATTTGTCAGATCGAAAAACGTCGACGGCGCAATGGTCAACGCTATGACATAATCTGATTGATGGTCCTTCAACCCGGACTGTGGCGCGAAGGTGTCGTCTTCCTGTAATCGTAAGACTTGGCCCATTGTCACGCTGGTATAACCACCCGACGCGCCATGGGCCGACGCTTTGAGGCCAAGATTGGCGCGCGGTCCGCTTTCAACCCGGTCGTGACCGGGGAAGCGGTTCAGGCTGAACAGATTGGTTTCGTCAAATTCCAGGCTGCGGCTATCTTCATTCGGGATTTCCTTTGGATTTCCACCATAAGGGGTGAGGATCACTTGTGCGATTGGCTCGATCACCTGTCGTACACTGCGCTCGTGACGAACGAAGGGAAAGCGCCAATCCAACGACATTGTGGGGCGCAGACGCGCCTGTAGACTGCTGGTACTGGACGCGGTTCCGCGTCCGCCGGTCTCGAAAAAGCCATTCACCGAATACAGATCCAATCCCAGGCCGGCGGTCATTGTGTAAAGATCACCGGCTGGGGCGGCATAGGGCAATCGCCAGGTGCCGCCGGCACTGATTCGCCGGCTATCAAAACCCTCCCGGCGATAAAGTGAAACCGCCGAAGCATCGAAATACAATCGGCCGGGCAGGCGTTCAGGCTGCAGGGTCACGACATAGTCAAACAGCGGTGCCACGATGGGTGTTGTGCCTGGATCGTCATCGACGTTCAGGCCCTGAAATGTATGGGCCGACGCTGCCATATATTGGCGGCCACGAAAACCTTCCACGAATAGGCTGGTGGTCAGGACATCGGCGTCCGTGAAACCATAGCGGCTGAGATAGGTATCGTCGGTGGCGCGGGACAGACCGAAGCCCCAGCGCCAGGTTTCGTCGAGATTGAACCGGCCCGAGGCATCCACGTGGCCACGAAACTCCTTCTCGTTCAGCCGTTCATTATTGTCGTTGCGCTTGTCCGTATAGGTCAGGCTGGTTTTATTGTTATAGCCGCCGTTGGCTGTCAGGGCCCGGTATTCGCCCACCATCACGGCGCTCCCATCGGTGGCCAGAACAGGCGCGAAGGTTAGGTCCCGTACCGGATCGATGGGCCAGAAATAGGGTACCGTGACGTTCGTGCCCAGTTCTGATGAAGAGCGGAACTCCGGCGCCAGGAAGCCGCTTTTGCGCAGCGCCGAGGGATCGGCATGGCGAAAAAAAGGCGTGTACGCGATGGGTACGCCATAGAATTCTAACACCGCGTCGCGATACTCGATCTCGTGGGCGTCGCGGTGATGGATCACCCGAACCGCCTTTATTTGCCACAATGGTGCCCGTTCCGGGTGTTTGCGGCAAATTTCACAAGGCGAATAAACCGCCTTGGCCAATTCTATCCGATCGGCGCCATACAGCTTTGCCCCATTGGCGGCAAATCGGGATTTATCTGTCAGGAGTATCCGGATGCTTTCAATAAAACCTTCAGTTAGGTCTTCGGACAGCTGCAGATGTTCGGCAAAAATTACTTCGCCGCCTGGTTCCATCAGGGTCAGATTGCCCGATGCCGTGACCAGCCCATCGCGTTGATTATAACTGATGCCGTTGGCCAGCAGGACCCGGCCTTCGCTACTGATCTCCACATTGCCGTTGGCGGTGACCTGGCCCAACTCGTTGTCATAGATTACCTGATCCGCCGACATCAGAAACGGCGGTTTACCCGCCTGTTGCGCCAGCGCCGGGCCAACTGCCACTAACAATGTAAATGACAGGATCAATATGCTGCCTCGCCAGCCCATGGATCTATCCGTCCTCCAGATGTAGCAGCAGTGACAGGCCCAATAGGGCGCAAACGCCCGCGGGCGTCCAGGCGGCCAAGATGACCGGCAGATTGCCAGCAATGCCAAGGGCTTGCACTACGTCCGTGACAAAATATAATAGAAATCCCGTCAAGACGCCGGCACCGAGCAGGATACCGGTGTGGCCGTACCGGGTCAGGCGCAGAGAAAAGGTCGCCGCCAGCAAGATCATGGCGGCCAGCAACAATGGCGTGGATAAGATCCTGTGCCAATGCAGGCGGTGCCGGGTCGCTGTAAACCCGGCCGTCTCCAACGTTCGGATAAAGCCCGGCAGGGACCAGAATGACAGGGTCTGAGGCGAAGCGAAGCCTTCCTGTATCTGGGCTAGGGTCAGGGTAGTTTTGATTTCGTATTCCGCCAGGCGAATGGCCGGTTCCTGGGGACGGGTCAACAGGGCGTTGGTCAGGCGCCAGCGGCCCTTCAGCAGCATGGCCTGTTTGGCGTCAATCCGGCCGATGAACTGGTCCGTTCCCTTGTAGAGAAAGACGATAACGTCGCGCAATTCCGTGCCGGCGGAGGTTACATGCCGCGCGTGGATTACGGATTGGCCGAATTCGTCCGCTTGACGCAGCCACAGGCCCGTTGCGGAAACCGCCAACAGGCTTTGACGTCCTTCCAAGAGCCGTCCCTCCAATTGCTCATAGCGCGCGGACATGATGGCGGCCAGGGGGTTGAACAGGGTCACCATGATGCCGCCGCCCAGAAAGGCGACGACCAGGGCCGGGGCCAGGAATTGCCACACCGAAACACCAGCGGCCCGGGCCACAATCAGCTCGCTGCTTCGGGTCAGGCGGGAAAAGGTTACGATGGCGCCGAACAGGGTCGCCACGGGTAGCACTTTTTGCACCAGACTAGGCAGGTTCAAGGCGGCCATGCCCAGTATCAAGCCTAACCCGGCGGCCTCGCGCCCGGCGGCGCGGCGCAACAGTTCGACCACATCTATCAGAAAGATTAGCCCCATCAGGACGGCCAGGACAAAGCCGATGCCCAGCAGAAACTGGCGGCCCAGATACAGGGAAAATGTTGGCGATAGGCGCATTATAACCGTGGTCCCGCGCTGGGTGGCGCCAAATCCGGGCGCCGGCGCCACCAAATTTGTCCCTGCACCAAGGCATAGAGACAAACCGTTATGACCAGCACGATGTTCAGATACAACAGCGGGATCAAAGCCGGAAATTTGGCCGACAGGCCGACTAGGCCCATGCCCGCCGACCGCATCAGGGCAATAGCGAACACCGCCACGACAATCCGCCAGTGCCGTCCACGCCGGTTGAATTCACCCGCCAGCACGGCGGCCAGGGCAATCAGGGTGAAGGCCAGACTGTAAAGTGGCGATGCCAGACGATCATGCCCCTCAGCCCGCATGCGGGCGGCATTGGCCAGATTGTCGGGGTTGTTCTCGGGCCAGAACAATTCGTGCAAATAGCGTTCGCCGGGTTCCAGCCAACGGTCGTCGTCATGTTGCATGAACTGGCTAAGATCAAAGGCATAACGGTCAAATTGCAGCAAGGAAAGTTGCCCGGCGGCATGGTCGATCTGTTGCCGATTGCCGTTGACCAGGATAAACCGGGGCCCGGTCGGCGTGCGTACAATGGCGCCTTTTTCCGCGATCATGGTCACCGGGCGCTGCCGCTCGCGGCTGTCATGAACGAGAATACCCAACATTTCGCCACCCGAATGCCGGGCCCGGATATAGACGGTCAGACCATCGCCAATGGTATTGAAGGTTCCCTCCTGCAACAACACGTACGAAAGATTGGTCCGCAGGGAGGTCTTCATATCCTTGAAGGCCCGCTGACCGGAGGGCATCAGGTACAAGGACAGTAAATAGCTCAGCAGGGTGGCGGCGACAGCTAGAATCAGGGCCGGCCGCGCCAGGGCCAGGTTTCCCAGACCGGTGGCCCGCATAACGACGATTTCGCTATCCCCGTCCAGGTTTTGATAGACGTACAGCACCGTTGCAAACAGGGCGATGGGCAGAACGATTGTCAACACACTGGGCAGGATCAGCAGGGTTAACTGGGCGAAATAGGACGCTGACAGGCCCTTGTTAATTATCAGATCAACGAAACGCAGGGATTGCGTCAACCAAATCACGCCCGTCAGGGACATCAGAAAAAAAACAAACGGCCCGGCCAGTTGTCGAAGGATATATTGTTGCAGTCTGCGCACGGTCGGAATCATACAGCGCCACGGGTTGGAATAATAGAATCAAGACGGTCCAAACATAAAGTGTCACTTATTCCGTCCGGCACCGCTTGCGCTGGGGGCGATCAGCCGTAAGATAGGTCTGGGTCTATTGCCATTTCGCCGCGCCGATGCTGCGACAATCAGGGGACGTTCATGAAAATCAACATCAACGAACAACAATTGCCAAAGGGCGGCGCGCTGGTCGCCGGCGTTCTGAAGGGCGGCAAACTGCTGGATACCGCGAAACAACTGGACAAGGCCAGTAAGGGTGCAATCAGCAAGGCCATCAAGGCCTCCCGCTTCACGGGTGGCAATGGGCAATGGCTGGATATTCTGGCTCCCGCCGGCGTTGGCGCGGATTGGGTATTACTGGGCGGTCTGGGGGAGGCCAAAGGCATTAAGCAGACTGGCCTGGAGAATTTTGGCGGCACGGCGCTGCAACGTTTGGCCAATTGTGGCCTGAAAACCATGGCTATTGCCTGCGACCCCATTCCAGGCGCGAAGATCGACCCAGCCATGGCCGCGGCCGGCATGGCCTATGGCGCCCGCTTGGCGAGCTATCGTTTTGATAAATACCGGACAAAATTGAAAGCTTCGGACAAGCCCAGCGTGACCGCCGTCTCGGTGTTGGCGCAGAGCCCCGCTGCCGCCCGCCGCCATCTCAAGGCGTTGGACGCGATCGCCGATGGCGTCTTCATGACCCGCGATCTGGTGAGTGAGCCCGCGAACGTGCTGTATCCCGACAGCATGGCGCAGCAATGCAAAACCTTGAGCAAGCTAGGCGTCAAGGTCGAGGTGCTGAATGAAGCCCAAATGGCGAAACTTGGCATGGGCGCCCTGCTGGGCGTTGGCCAAGGCAGCCCGCGGGAAAGCCGCATGGTGGTGATGCGCTGGCAGGGCGCGGGCGCCAAAACGAAACCCGTGGCTTTCGTGGGCAAGGGCGTGACCTTCGACACAGGGGGCATTTCGCTCAAACCTGGACCGGGCATGGAAATGATGAAGTGGGATATGGGCGGCGCCGGCACGGTTATCGGCCTGATGAAGGCCCTGGCAGGACGCAAGGCCAAGGTCAATGCCATCGGTGTGGTAGGTCTGGTGGAAAACATGCCCGACGGCTTGGCGCAGCGGCCGGGTGATATTGTCACGTCTATGTCGGGTCAGACCATCGAAATTCTCAATACCGATGCGGAAGGCCGCCTAGTTCTGGCGGACGCGCTTTGGTACACCCAGGAACGTTTCAAGCCGCAATTCATGGTCGATCTGGCGACCTTAACGGGCGCCATGATCATTGCCCTGGGGCATGAAAACGCTGGCCTGTTCTCCAACAATGATAAATTG
>Ga0310125_10001506_pt1 | contig 11778 bp, 6 predicted proteins | sample CB11b_Tmax_Bot8__FD_203508 | JGI IMG/M metagenome (GOLD analysis project Ga0310125, IMG submission 203508) | Marine microbial communities from Western Arctic Ocean, Canada - CB11b_Tmax_Bot8 | ecosystem: Environmental > Aquatic > Marine > Oceanic | place: Canada: Western Arctic Ocean | collected... | reverse complement strand
CGGGGGGACGGGAAACACGACGATGCTCCGGCCATCCAGGCAGCCGTGCGGCTGGCCGAACAACTCGGAGGCGGCCGGGTGGTGGTGCCGGCCACCGATGAGTTCTACCTGCTGGGCAGCACGATCCGGATCCGTGGCCACCACGTCACGCTGGCCGGACCGGGCGCCCGGCTGAAACTCAAGGATGCCGTCGGCCGGATTCACCTGCTGCACATCGGCGGCGACGGGCCAAACCGGTCTGTGGCCGAACACATCGAGGTGACCGGCCTGCGGCTCGACGGGAACTACCGCAGCCAGCCTCAGCAACGTGCCGGCGGACTGCCTCGCTGCGTCTGGGTCGAACATGCCGGCCATGTCGTGATTCGAGATCTCGAGATCCGCGACGCGTGGTGTGGTCTGAGCCTGGCCAGAAACACGCGAGACTGCCTGGTCGAGAATGTTACGGTCACCGACTGGGACCACGACGCGTTCGGAGCCTCGGGATGGGGCATCAACGGCGGATGCACGGACGTGAAGTTCTTGAACTGCCGGGCCGTGGATACCCCGAGATGCGTCAAGGCCTGGGAGATCGAGGAGGGGGCACAGCGGATCCTGCTGGAAGACTGCGTGGTCGACAACCTCGGCGGCACCGGGACCGGTTTCTACGTCCGCCACCACGGCTATCGCTGGCCGGTGCTGGTGGATGATGTCACCTTCCGTCGCTGCCGGGTGTCCCGGGTCAAAGGAGATGGATTCCGGATCGCCACGTCTCCCGGGCCACAGATCCGGCCGTCAATCCGCACCCGCAACATCCGACTGCTCGACTGCCAGTGCGTGGGCCGGACCACGATTGCCTGGGGCGTCGAGGACGTACTGGTCCAGGGTGGCCGTTTCGACGGTCCACTCTGCCTGGGCTTCGCGGCCGGTACCGACCCCCCCGACGGCAACGGCACCAAGGGACCGGTCCGATCGGTCACGCTTCGAGGGACCCGTATCGGACAACTGCTGATCAACAGCCGGGTCGGCAACCCGACCGGAAAACTCGGTGACACCGTCTACCCCGACTACGTCCCGAGAATCCGCCTGTTGCAGGTCCGGCAAGACCGACCGGCCAGGATCATCGGAGAGGGAGCGAAGATCGAGATTCGAGCCGGATCCCCAAGGTAAGATGCCCCAGGTAAGACCCACCCGGTTCAGATCAACTCGTCGATCGGGCCACCTTCGGGCAGGATCGGCGTCGGTCGGCCAGCGTGGTTGTTGAACTGCGTGTCCAACGGAACCCCGAGGTATCGGTACAGCGTCGCCAACAGGTCACCGGGCACCAGCGGCCGGTGCAGCGGCAGCGAGCCCCGGGCGTTGGTGGCGCCGACGGGCTGCCCCATGGTCATACCGCCTCCGGAGAGAACCACCGACATGGCGCGGGCCCAGTGCTCTCGACCGGGGTTCCCCTTGACGTAGTGGACCCGGGGCGTGTGTGACATCTCGCCCATGATGACGAACAACACGTCGTCCTGCATGCCACGTTCGTGCAGATCCTCGATCAGTGCCGAGCTAACCTGGTCGAGAACCGGCAGGCGGATCTTCATCTGTTCGAATATGTTCCAGACACTGGCATGATCGTCCCAACTGAACGCCTTCTGGCCCGGCACGCAGGGAAAGTCGATCGTGACCAGCCGCACGCCCGCCTCGACCAGCCGGCGAGCCAACAGGCAGCGTTGGCCCACGGCGTGACGGCCGAACCGGTTCCGGACCTCGGGCTTTTCCTGGCTGAGATCAAACGCCTTGCGAACAGAACCGTTGGTCAGCAATTCCGCCGCCTTGCGGTTGTAGGTGTCCAACGAGTCCATCACGCCGGATTGGTCGATGTCGCTCCGTAGCCCGTCGAAACGTGCCAGCAGGTTCCGCCGCTCGCTGAGCCGGCCGATCATCTGGCTGTTCAACTGCAGGTTGGGCACCTCGAAGTTCTTCGCATTGGGATCGGAGCGAATCCGGAACGGTTCCAGCCCGGCGCCCAGGTAGGCCGATCCGTTGAACCGAACACGCGGCAACGCCATGTGCGCCGGGACTCCCGAAACCCGCTCGCCACAGACCTTGCTGGCAACCGCCCAGAAGTCGGGATAATCGGGCCGGTAGGGTGGCGGAGCATCTTTGCCGGGGTAACCGGTCATCACCGTGTGGGTGCTGTCCACGTGCCCGGGGCTGTTGTGGTGCAGCGACCGGATGATCGCCAACTTGTCACCGTGGGTGGCCAGTTTCGGCAGATGCTCGGAGATATCCAGGCCCGGGGCCGACGTCGGGATCGGCCGAAACTCACCACGAAACCCCAGGGGGCCCTCGGGCTTGAGGTCGAAGGTCTCCATGTGGCTGGCGCCGCCCCACAACCACAAGACAATGATCGACTTGCCGCCCAGCGACTGCCCCGTCCGCGATGCGGCCTGGCTCTCTAACCGCAACAGGTCCGGCAGAGCCAGGCTTCCCAGGCCGGAGAGTCCCAGTTGCACCAGCGACCGACGGGGCAGGGTTCCGGAACAGCGCCGCAAATCAACCGTGCTGATCGTCACGCGAGACTCCGGATTCCCAACAAGAGCCAAAAAGTGGTCCAGACACGACCACCGACGCATCAACGTTACCAGATCCATCCAGTAGCGTCGTCACGAATCGGTAACCGACTGCAACACAAAAGGGGACTTCCACTCAGGATGGAAACAGGTGTGAAACCGGGCTTTAGCACGTCCTTGTTCGTCCCCCCGGTCGCGATCGCCTGGTTTGCGGCAGCCACTCAGCCCCTGGCCGCAGCGGAACCGAAGCCGGACGATTCAAACAGCTCTCGCAGTTCGGCAGTGAGCTGATTCCGGAAATCATGGCGTAGCAACCTGCCGCAGGACGACCCACAAGCTCGCAGAGGTCGATGTCGGCAACAACGCGACCGGATTGTTGATTCCGGTTCCGACCCGGCGTCGCTGTTGCTGCTGCTTGTCCGGTACAATCGCCTCAACCGATTGAGCTGCCCGAACAGAGGGACATGGACATGAGAACCGTCACAGGATCCTTGTTGTGGTGCCTGGTGGTCGTTTCCGGAATTTCCACACAGGCGGTGTTTGCACAAGCCCGCTCGTCGGCAAGCAGCAAACCCTTGACCGTCGGGGATGTGCCTGTCGCCAACGTGCTCAAGCGACTGGGAGCGAAGCTCGAACAAGGAATTGCAAGCAGGACACTGGATGGTTATTCACTTCAATTCGACCGGGCGGATTCCAACCGGGACGGGAAACACACAACAACGGAATACGTCGAAAACGGACGTTACCTGACTCCCCAGGCACGATCCGGGATTTTCCGGGCTTCCGACGGAAACCGAGACGGAGTCGTCACCAGGGCCGAGTACATCTTGAACCGGTCCATCACCGATGAAGCCAAGCGAATCGTACAGGGGATGGATGACGATCAGGATGGCCTGGTCGAGCGAGCGGAGTTCCTCGCTCACTCGACGAAATTGCTCTCGGACAAGAAATTGGCCGTCGAGGTATTCCTGGCACTGGACCGGAACTCCGATGACGTCATTCTCGTTCCCGAGTACCTGCGGGTATGGGGGCAGTGGGCACGAGCCGGGAACAGCTCGGCAGAAAAGCGGATTGCGGCACGACGGGCTGAACTTGTCGACACGAAAGGCAAACGTGCGGATCCTCCTGGAGAACGACCTCGCAGATTCGGCCCACCGGGTGGATCGGGCGGCCGTTTTGGAGGTGGTCCTCCAAGCCCCCGTCAGTTCGTCGAGAACGCGCTCCGATTTGACGCCGACAAGGACGGAAAACTCGACCGCCAGGAACTGACGAAACTGGCCGAGAGCCTCGGTCGCCGTCGCGGTGGACGAGAGAGTTCCGGAAGACGCAGCCGGTTCGGTGGACGAGATTCTGGCAGACGCCCGCAGCGCCCCGCTCCCGAACGTGTCGACAAGAAGCAAACCACCGATGGCCCCTGACGGCCGCTATTGGCCACACCGGCAAGGCCCCAGCCTTGTGCCAGGTGGAACGCTGACATCTTGACAAACGTCCATCGCATTCGCGGCACAACACATGGCTGAAACAAACCGTCAACGGTCCCAAGGCACACCCGCTTCACGGCGCCGCCGTGTCGCGTTGCTCCCGCTGGCATTGTTCGTCGGCCTGCTTGTGCCAGCATGCCGCGACTCGTCAACTCCGCCGGTCAGCTCGACACAGTCCGCTGGGAACTCGAGCGTCCCGGTGCCTGTCGAGTCCGGGGTCGTGGAAGCGACTGGAGAGCCTGCTCCCGAAAAGCAGGGGCGTCGGCGGATTGTCCACGCCTGGGACGGCGTCACGATGTGGGCCACGATCTTCAACGTCAACTACTACGAAGCGCCCAACCGCAAGATCCCCGAACCGGCCGCCGAGTTCAGCAAGAGAATGCTCGAGGAGATGATCGACGAGGAGGCGGCCGCACGAGTCGACACGATCAGCTATTGCCTGTTCACCGCCTTCATGAGCGATGTGCCCTCGTCGAAGGTGACCGAGCTGTTCCCATGGCGACCGCCGGGCATGGACAAAGCGGGCCTGGATCTGCTCGAGGTGCTGATCGATCGTTGTCATCACCACGACATGAAATTCATCGCCGATGTCCGTATGAACGACCGGCATGGCGGGCCACGCAAAGGACTCTCGAAGAAACACCCCGAGTGGTCGCTGCTGGGATCGGGCAACGACTTCGCGATCGCCGGTGTTCGCGACGCGATGCTGGCTTTCTCGAAGGAGGTGCTGGACGCCTACGAGGTCGACGGCCTCGAATACGACTACATGCGGTGGTGCCACATGTTTCAGCCGGGCCAGGGCAAGCAGAACGCTCACCTGTTGACCGAGTTCACCCGCCGGACCCGTAAGCTGCTCGACGAAACGGCCCGGCGGCGTGGAGTCGATCGACTCGCCCTCGGCGTGCGGGTCCCCCAGAGTCTCAAGGAATGCGAGTACCTGGGCTTTGACCTGGCGACCTGGATCAAGGAGGGCCTGGTCGACTACGTCGTGCCGTCCGACTTCTTTCACTCGGACACGAACATGAAAACCGAGGACTTTGTGAAGCTGACCGAGGGAACCAGTTGCGAGATCTATCCGGCGATCCACCCGATGATCTCGATGGACGGCCCCAACGAGCACTACCGGCTGATGAGCCTGTCGAACTACCGGGCCGCGGCACAGAATTACTATGCCTTCGGGGCCCACGGGATTTCACCGTACAACTACCAGCGGGGATTCCAGAGACGTTCCAGTGCCCATCGCTCGTCGTCCAATTCCGCCTACCTCTGGCCGGCGTCGCTGGGTTGGCTCGGCGAGTTGAGCGAACCGGATGAGGTGCAGAGCCGCGACCGGCACTACCTGTTCTATTCGATCTACAAGAAGCCGCGGAAATCGCCGACCGGGTTCTCCAACGACGAGAACATCTACCTGGATCGCTCCGACTCGTCGACGCTGCAGGGGCAGCGACGGTTCCGGATGGCCGAGGACTTCAGCAACCGTCGACTGCGAACGACGATCCTGTTCAAGGCCATCGGCCTGTCGCCGGACGACTCGCTGGAGATTCGTATCAACGAGGCGAAGGTCCCCGAAGACTACATCAGCCGCGTACACGACAAGAACGGCCAGAACGTCTACGAGGGCGACACGCTGCCGGCATTTGACCTGTTCGTGATCGACACGAACTGGGAGACAACCGGTCGCAAGCAGCCGCTGATCTTCGGTGACAACCAACTGTCAGTTCGGCTACTGCCCTCGGCCGGCGCGACGAAACCCCAGCCGTTCCGGTTCGCCGAAATGGTCCTGGGCGTGCAGGCCGATGACCAGGGCGGCATCAGTAACGTCGATCTCAACGGCTCCCTCGACGACTTCGCCATCTGGTCTCGAGTCCTCGGCGACGATGAGATCCAGGCGGTGCGAGCCAACGGACTCCAGGGCATCGGCATCCGGACTGCCGAACCGGGCAAGCCGGGCTCATCCAAGCTGGCCAATCGTCTTCAGGTGCTTTACGAATTCGAGGATCCCAACGACCTGGGCCTTAACAGAAACAGTGCTGATGAGGGCAAGTCGGCCACACAGACCGGACCCTCCGGTGCACTGGTCACCCAGGACACAAAGGCGCCTCGCATCGGGAAAGGTGCCGCTGACTTTTCCACGAACGACGCGACGTTGAAGGTGCATGCCAGTGACATGCAACGGCTGATGCAGGACGAGGCTGGAGGCCTGACGGTCTCGTGCTGGTTCAAGTCGACGTCGCGGTCGGCCGCCAACCACACGCTCTGGGGCATGTCGAACCAGCCGATCCCCTCGCCGCTTTACAGCACCAACCTGGCCAAGGCGGTCCTGGCCACGCTGACCGTCGAGGCCGTGACTCCGCAGCGGGCGGCACTTGGCCTGGTTAGACCCGGCGACAACGAGACGCTTCGGAGCGAAGCGAAACTGATCGACGGCATGTGGCATCACCTGGCCGTTACGATCGAACAGGATGCCGGCAGCGGCACGGTGATCGGCCGACTGTTCATCGACGGGACTCCGCAAGACAAGGTGGTGCTTACAAGCAATTCCACACGGATCGGAACTCGCAACGTGAGCATCGAGGAACTGGAGTGCTACGTGTACGTGCGGAAATAGACCGCACGAGCCCGACAACAAACACGCCCACCTCTCCAGCCATCCTCTCCACCAACGGTCAGATCACACTGACGACGGACTGTCTCGGTTTGACCTCACAATGACACTCGCTCCTTCGATTCTCGATGTGGCTCAAGTCCCTATTTGCAACTGACTTACGATCATCCTATGAATTTCGGCACACCGTCTGCACTAGAGATGGGACCAGAGCACCGAATCGAGTCGGTGCACCAGTTCACCTTCGAAGGAGTAGACGATCATGAGAAGCTTGGCATCAATCATGGCGGCACTGGGAGTGCTGGCCGTTTTCTCGGCGACTCCCGCCCCGGCTGAGACTGGGCACAGGTACTACAGGCACACTCGGCTGCACACCAACCTGCAGCACAATGCGTATCACCGCAACCTGACCCATCGCAGTGCTCATCGCTACCCGATGAGTTATCGCAGTCACTCTCGGTTGCATGACAACCTGAACCACGACGCGTACCACGACCGATTGAACCACCGGTCGGCACACCGGTCGTTCCGCCCGTCATTCGGTTTCGGTTTCGGTGGTCGGAGCTCTGGCTTCTACCGTTCCGGGTACAGCCGCGGCCGAGGATTCTCGTTCAGCTTCGGCCACTAGGCTCTGCCACCTGCAACAGACGCTGATCGCCAGGAATCCGCTCACGGCGGGTTCTTGGCTTTTTCTTGTCAGCGGCTCGATCCGGCAAAGGCAACAGGCAGGCCCGCTTTCCTCACCGAAGACAACTGTCGTGCGGAGTTGCCCCGGGGCGATCGCCGCCGCTCAACGGTGGTCGATGTGGCTATACTTGATGATCGAGAGGTGCTTTGCGAACAGGAACGGCTCGGATGACACACGTCACTCGACGGAGATGAAGAGCGAGGCCAGAATGGCGTGACGCCAACTGCCGAGACACACAGCAATGAAAAGACACTGCACCAGGTTGTACTGCTGGCGGGTCATTGGGCTTATCACGTTGCTGTGCGCGATGGGCGGAGTGGCAACCGCACAAGACGACCGTGCGGCAGAGCCAGATTCCGCCAAATCGAACGGGAGTGAGTCGAAACTCCCGACGCTCGACGCTCTGAAAGCTGCCGGTGCACTCCGATCGAGTTACCGGAACTTCAAGCAGCCTTCCCTCGGAACAACAGCTCCCAAGCCCCGACTCGCAGCCTTTCGAAAGGACGTCGGGCCGGTCCTGAACAGGACCTGCCTTCAGTGTCACGGACCCAAGAAGCAGGAAGGCAATATCCGGATCGATACGCTCGATCCCGATCTGCTCAACGGAGACGACGTTAACTGGTGGCTCGAAATCGTTGCCGTGCTGAACAATGGTGAGATGCCGCCAGCCGATGCTGTCAAGCTGAGTGACAGAGATCGCACGAAGGCCATCGAGTGGATCACCTCCGAAATCCAGGTCGCCTCGGCCGTACGTCGCGCCAAGCAGGGGCACTCGTCGTTCCGGCGAATGGCCCGCTACGAATACAACTACGCGCTTCAGGACCTGCTGAAGCTGCCGTACAACTTCGCCAGGGAACTGCCTCCCGAAGCGACCTCCGCAGACGGGTTTCGGAACAGCTCCGAAAACCTGCAGATGTCCGTCATCCAGTTCGAGGCCTATCGCTCATCGAGCCGCAAGGCCCTCGAGCACGCCACGGTCCGAGGTCTACAGCCGGAACCGATCTTCTGGGGCATTTCCATGAAGGCCGCGTCGGCTGAACTGTGGGCCAAGCAAAAGGACCAGCTCGAGAAGATCAGGCGGAAGAACAAGGACGATCCCGAGAAACTGAAACGAGCACTCCAACAACAAGCCGCCCGGTTCCGAGCCAGGCCCAACGGGACTCACTACAAGGACCTGGACACGGGGGTGGCCGCGAGAGCCTCGTGGAGTTACGGAGGGGCAAAACACGCTTGGAAACCGAGCAGGATGCGACCCAAGGTGCCTGCCGTTTCCAGTCACGTGGCGGTCCTGCCCGAGAAGCAAAAGCTGATCATCGAACTGGGAGACCTGGTCCCTGATTCGGGAACGCTGCGAGTCCGCGTCCGAGCCTCACGCCAGTCCGACCAGGCCAATCGCATTCCCAGCCTGCAGCTGGAATTTGGCTGGCAGGCCAGTAACGACTCCCAGGCCTCGGTGAGAATCAGTACCCGCGATATTGCCATCGCTGCCGCCGCCGACAAGCCGCAGTTCTATCAGTGGGACATCCCGCTCAGTGAGATCTACCCGAGGAATTCGTTCCGCAAGACCCAGAAGTTGGGAGACCTGCCGAATCCGTCTGAACTCCTGAAGCTGGTCAACAGCTCGATCTCGCAAGGCGACATCCATATCGACTACGTGGAGATCACCGCACCGACTTACGCACACTGGCCTCCAGACTCGCACACGCGGATTTTCATCGGCGGCAAGAAGCCCGCCGACGAGTCTGCCTACGCTCGGAACGTCCTGGCGAATTTCATGTCGCGTGCCTGGCGACGCCGTGTCACCGATTCGGAAATCGATCAGAAACTGGCCCTGTTCACCAGGATCCGGCCCCAGTGCGATGACTCGCAGCAGGCCATCCTCGAAGTCCTGGCCACCGTGCTCGCCTCGCCGAAATTCCTGTACCTCGTCCCGCTCAACCGATCCGGCAAGAAGAACTCCAAGAACGTCAAACCACTGGCGGCCTGGGAACTGGCAACTCGCCTCTCAATGTTCCTGTGGTGCAGCACGCCCGACGAAGAGCTCCTGGGCCTGGCGGCTGATGGGAGATTGAAGGATCGCAAGGTCCTGGCCGGCCAGGTCAGGCGGATGCTCGCCGATTCGCGATCACGGCGGCTTTCCAGGCACTTCACTCGCCAGTGGTTGGGCATGCAGCTGCTGGATTTCCTGAAGGTCGATAAGAAGACGCACCGTCAATTCGACCCGTCATTGAAAGAAGCGATGCAGGAAGAACCGGTGGCGTTCTTTCACGAGGTCCTGCAGCACAATCACAGCGTGTTGGACTTCATCCATGCCGACTACACGATGGCCAACGAGCGACTTGCCAGGCACTACGGGATCAGCGACGTACTGGGCAACCACTTTCGCCGCGTGAAGCTCGAGTCCGGGCACCGGCGAGGCGGACTGCTGACCCAGGCCGGCCTGCTGGCCATGAACTCAGATGGCAAGGACTCGCACCCACTGAAACGTGGCATCTGGATGCTCGAGAGCCTGCTGAACGATCCGCCGCCACCGCCTCCGCCAGCGGTGCCCGAGATCGATCTTGCCGACCCCAAGATTGCCAAGCTCACTCTGAAAGAGCGAATCGAAGACCACCGCAACCATGCCGCATGCATGTCGTGTCACGCCAAGATCGACCCATGGGGCATCGCGTTCGAGAACTACGACGCCGTGGGTCTGTGGCGGACCGAGGTCCAGGGCAAAGCGGTCGATGCGTCCAGCCTGCTGTTCAATCGACAGAAACTGGATGGCATGGACGGACTGAAGCGATATCTGTTATCGAATCGACAGGACCAATTCGCTCGAGCCATGGTGCACAAACTGATGACGTATGCCCTGGGGCGGCCCCTGGGGTTCGGTGATCGCTCGAGCATTGACCGAATCACGGCCGATCTGCGCAAGCAGGGAGACGGACTTGCTACAATCATCACGTTGATTGTTTCCAGCGAGCTGTTTCAGTCGAAGTAATACAAGTAGCACGGGTCCGAAGCCTGCTCTCCAGAAAACAACCGCCATGAGCTCAAAACTCGCGTTCCTCGACCGGCGACGGTTCCTGCATGGTTCCGGAGTCGCTTTGGCGCTGCCGTGGTTCGAGTCGTTTGCCGGCCAAGCCGGTGCCGCCGAATCAGCCGCCAGGAAGACTCGCTTCGCCTGCATCTACATGCCCGATGGAGTGCCGATGCCCCTGGCCAAGGACCCGGCTCACAAGGACTGGGCCTGGTTTCCTCATGGCAGCGGCAAGACGTTCACGTTCACCAAGTGCCTCGATCCGCTGGAGCCGCTGAGAAGTGAGTTGACCGTCTTGTCCGGCCTGTCTCATCCCTCGGTTCGCAGCATCCACGGCCATTCCAATGCCGACCAGTTCCTCACCGGAGCTGCGACCGGGCCCCGGGACGGGTACAGGAATTCGATCTCGCTCGACCAGGAGTTCGCCGCTCACGTTGGAGACCAGACCCGCTTTTCATCGCTCGTCATGTCGACTGATGGAGGCACCGGGAGCCCGCGCGGTGCCCACACGCTCTCGTTCAATCGAAGCGGTCGAGCCATCCCGGCACAGCACAAGCCGAAGCAGATCTTCGACATGCTGTTTGTCAAAAGCGACGGCGATGCGGCACGTCGGTTGGCGCTCAGCCAGAGTGCACTCGACGATCTTCTCGCCGATGCACGTTCCTTGAGGCGATCGCTGCCGAACCGCGATCAGAAGACGCTGGACGAGTACCTGCAGTCGGTTCGCGATACCGAGATCAAGGTCGAAAAGGCCAAGAGGTGGATGAACATTCCGCTTCCCAGCGTCGACTCGGATCACCTGAAACTGGACATTACGCCCGAGGATCCTCGCGTCTATCTGCAGACGATGTTCGAGCTGATCTATCTCGCCTTCAAGACCGACTCGACACGAGTCGTGACCTACCAGCTCGGCCGCGAGAACGGCATCGGCATCAGCGACTATCTCGCTCGAGCGGTCGGCTTCAACCTGACGCATCAGCTCTCGCACAACACCAAGAACCCTGGCGGCTGGAAGAACTTCGGCATCTACTGCCGCTTCCTCAGCGAAGAAATCGGGCGGCTGATCGGGCGTTTGAAGTCGACTCCCGAGGCTGCTGGCCAGGGCAACATGCTGGACAACACGCTGCTGCTGTTCGGCTCCGCCTCCAGCGCCTTCCATCTCTCTCGAAACTACCCGCTGATCCTGGCCGGCGGAAAGAACATGGGCTTCAAGCACGGCCAGTACCTCAACTACGCGGGCGACAATCCCGCGGGAGGCCCCTGGAACGGTGGCAGAGAACCGTGGCAGAAGGAGGTCACTCACGAGGACATCCCGCTGTCGAATCTCTTTGTCACCATGCTCAAGCGTCTCGGCGTCAAGACCGACAAGTTCTCAGACAGCACCGGCACGCTTGCCGCAGTCTAGCGACACATCGAAGGGCGACCCCTTCACGGGACCACAC
>Ga0310125_10001505_pt1 | contig 11779 bp, 5 predicted proteins | sample CB11b_Tmax_Bot8__FD_203508 | JGI IMG/M metagenome (GOLD analysis project Ga0310125, IMG submission 203508) | Marine microbial communities from Western Arctic Ocean, Canada - CB11b_Tmax_Bot8 | ecosystem: Environmental > Aquatic > Marine > Oceanic | place: Canada: Western Arctic Ocean | collected... | reverse complement strand
ATCAGGGAGTGGCTGGACATCACCGGCTCCAGCGTATCTATGATCCTTCGCTCCTTCTGGACTGAGTGACGGACCTCCTCGATCTCACATGGGTGTATTCGGTTCATTATGGGGGTCAGCAGGGCAGTGAACATACCGTCCCCGAAGTTGGATTCAGTAAGAATGGCGTTTACATCCTGCTTTTTGGCTAGATTGGCTAGTTCTTCCAGCACTTTTGTGGTGTATCCGCCCTCAAAGCCCCCACTTTCCAGTACAAATAGCTGAGAATGGAGCATTTTTACGATTGCGTAGCTGGTTTCGTCCTCTCCACGCCCCGCAGGGTCGATTGCCATCACGGAACCCGTGTATTCAGTCCATTCCCCCTGTGTAATCATCGGCCTGTAGTACCTGTCCCCATTAAAACCTACGTTTGGCAGGTCTTGGTCAACCAGATCAGGGCTTGCGGCCCAAATAACCTTGTCTGGAGCGTTTCTGGGGTTGCAGTTCATGACAATCAGGTCACTGAGCTTCAATGGATACCTGTCCATGTCCGCTAGGGTGGTATCCAGCATGAATTGGAGAGTGAACCCCATTCGCCCGTAGGACGCCTCACGTTCAGCAAGGTCCAAATCATCGAATCTCTGGGGGTCTGTAGGCTTATTAGCCAGTTCAGGGTCTTTTTTCAGTTCTTCAGATATCTTGGGGGACAAGCGGTCACCTAGATTGGTTCTGGTCCTTTTGTCTGGATATCTAGCAGGCCAGATACGGGTTGAGTAGCCCTTTCCAGGCAATGTGGAGTAGATGGAGAATTCAGTCTGAGGAGTCCCCAAAAAGCAGATCCGCCCGTTGGGCTTCAAGACCGCATCGAACTCCTTAATGGATTCTGTTAGCTTGTCACGGGCCGTCATGGTCTGAGAGTTCTGAAGGCTCTCAACATCGTCTGATACCACCAGATCCGCTCTGGCCCCAGTAATCTGTCCTGTGATGCCCCTGCTGGTGACTGACGGAGCGTGGGACGCTGGGGCGGGTCCAACGTCAAAGGCGATCTTCGAGCTTCTCTGGTTCTCTGTGGGGAGAAGGTGCTGAAGGACCGGCATCTCCTCGATGAGCCTTAACGAGAAAGTGGAGAAATCGTCAGCCCGTTGCTTACTGGCACTCACGACCAAAATGTTCTTGGTGGGGTCCATCAGCAACTGATGGATGACGAAGGCACTGGTGATCCAAGACTTCCCCACGCCCCGGAATGCCTGAATACAGCACCTCTTGGGACCGTTCTGCAAGTAGTGAGCTATGTCATATTGGATGGGGGTCGGCGGGGGGAGCTTCAGGTGCTGCCAAGCAAGGAACAGGAAGTTCCGAAAGTCTTTAAGTTGCTCGCTCATATCACCCGATTTTCTCAATTACTTCGTTAGGGTCTTGGAATGGGAGAATCTTGGCTAAGTCCTGCATGGGCTGAGAGTGCTGAAGTGATGCGTCAACCCCATTGTCCTTGAGGAACTTTGCGGCTGCGGTAAGCTCCGCTGCGGTGGCTTCACCCCTCTGGATACGCAATAGCAGTTCCTTAGCCAGTGTTTCATGCAGTGTCCGTAGTATGTCATCGGTTACAAGGCTGAAAGTTGGAAGATTCATCATTATTTACTCTTTGTTAGCCAAGTTACGAGAAAGGAAGTTGCGGCTCCCATGGCTGCGGCAGCACCTATGAGGGCGCTGCGTCCCATTTCCAGAGTACGAATACGCCTGTCCAGGCTTTCAATATGCTCCTGGGCAGATCGTTGCATGGTGATCAGGCTCTCAACCTTGCCCTCTAGTCTGCCCAGAGTCAATAGTATATCTTTTGATTCCTCCATTATGCACCTCGTATTTCCGTTACGACAATGGAGGAAACGGCTCTTGGATGATCATTAGAATCTGTGTCTTCTATGGTTCTATTGGTGTTGAGTGTTTCTCCATCCGTATTAAGTTTGCCTCCTACTGAGAATTTAAGAATTTGAGCAAGGACATAAGAGGGAGTGGAGATATAGGTGAAATTACAACTAAGTAGTGCCTCACCCACGATCGTAGCAGCGGTGGCCTCTGACGATAGCGCTATGGGCGCTATCCATGGGGGCCTATCACCGGCTGTTGTTGCTTGCAGATACGTTATAGTGCCGGGACCGGCGGCTGTGTCTACTTCTTGTTCTAAATAAAGTCCTAAGTCACGGTTTGTGCCAGGGGCAAGGGCTAGACTTCCTACCCACATAACCTCTATCTTGAAACTGCTACCGGCTCTTACTGGTGTTATACTTTGAGATAAGCCGGTTACTTTTTTTCTATAGAATGTACTACCATTTACGGTTTCTGTGTCATCTAGATCGTCCTGTGGAACTGCTGCCAATAGGGTAGATTGTATTTGGAGTGGAGCCCCTGCGGGTAAGGCTTCTATAATTGAGGTCAATAAACTCCCATTAACAGCGGGGAGTTTATCTCCGGTTATCATTTGAACGATCTTGCCGTCTGTTAATCCTGTATCAATAAGGGAGGTGGCGATCTTGTTACTTCCCCCCGCTAGGACAACATTACCATCTGTAGTACCTGTATCTAGATATCCAGTTGCAACCTTATTAGAGGCGGTTAGTTGAACAACTTGTCCTGATGTTCCTCCACTATCTGCGCCCGCCTTGTCTGTGGTCTTTACCACAGTAGGCGAGATCATGTCTGGATGAACTTTGTTGATCGCCATGTCATATGGTCCTTAGTATTAATAGGGTATTTGTATGGAAATAGGATACAGGGTTACGTCAGCAGACGTAATGTCCTCACCTAAGATTGTTAGGGTTGTGTCTGCCCCCGCAGAGGCGACGGTAAAGTCAGTGTCTGGACGCTGAATTACCCCACCAACCACGCAAATAACTCTGGTGTTCTGGTAGGTATTAAGGACTACTCCAGGTATGGCGATTACAGTATTGGTTGCGAAAGCCGCAGCATGCCCAATGCTTAAGGATACTACTTGCGGTGCTATGGTAATCCCGCCTACAGCAGCTATAGACGTATCGAATACGCTCTTTGTCACTGCGTCTTGTGAGTCTACAGGGTCTGCTACATTGGAGATTTTAATGCTTTCTGAATCAAAGAATTCAGTTTCGCCAGAAGAGGTCTTCTTCAAGGAGGCCGTAGCATGATCGCCGTATTCTTGGGATATATAAAGGAGTTGTTGAGCGGCTTTATCTAAATCGGCCTCTGTAAGGATTGACCCGTCCGCAAAGTCTACAAGCATTATTTCGGAACCTTCGATAGTCCCTGGAGTCTCTCGATAAACTCTTACCAAGTCTCCTGAAACGCTCACGCCCTTTGAGACATTCAGGTTGCCATCAGTCCAGACTGCGATCCTATCTGGATTTGTGAGCATGGTCGTATGCGACTGAACCACGCCTGCGTATTTAACTTTTACATTATCATCGCTCAACCGTGGAAACGTAAAGGCCCACGTTGCGGCAGTTGTATTTGCACTTGTGTAATCTACATAACTTAATGCCATGGTATTTGCCCCTAGTCATCATTGTTGGATCGACTCTAAAAGCTCCTCTGGTATGTCTATTCCCCGTGCGTACAGATTTTTTATACGAGTTAGTTTCCTATCTGCGCTTTTGAGTTCTGGAATCTCGGTTTTTAGGCGGGGCCATACCGCTTCTTTAAATGTCCTGTGGACACGGCGTACCAGTTCGACTCTAGGGCTTTTACCGGCAGCGTAGAACTCTGGCGATATCCGCTTATAGCTATTACTACGGAATAGTTTTCTAAGTGACTGTGGTAATGTTAACCCATTAATTCTAACTTCTGTCATAAGCTCGTTTGCTCTTTGTTCTGCTGATATACCAGATTCATTGGTAAAGTCCTCTAGGACATGCCCTTTTCTTGTCTTACCATATGATTGCAAACCATGATGTATATTGTCAAGTTCTTCGTAGATATCTTGGTTTTTTCGCCCTTCAGATAGCTTCCAGCCTACCATGGGAGCCCATGGTTCTCGTTGGGCTCGATCTACCCGATCTCCCAATGCTGTAAACTGGGGTTCGACTCTTTCTCCGAAGAAGTTATTTGAGTCATTCCCAGTCAGCCCATATTTCACTCGAATGGCATCTGTAACACTTCGGATTTCACTCAGTTCTTTAGCTGCTAGAATTTGCCCTGCGGCTCCGCTAAATGGTCCTACAGATGTAAGAGATTGTTCCATCCATGATGAACCATATCTTTCTGGATCTGAAAGAACATTTGTAAATCGAGCCAATCCTGTCAGTACAACTCTACTTGTAATGGATCTGGAAACCGCGACAAGAGCGGCAAGAGACATACCTTCAAGAATTTCCTTATCGTCATCAGATGTGGCGAAATTGATCCCATCAGACAGATCGCAGATCAATCCGAATAGGGGAGCCCATGGGTCCATTCGTCTAAATTCATATCTCTTATCTCCGATTTTTAGCGAATAAGGGAGGTTTCCTGCGGCTCTCCATACGGCATTTAGTTCCTTATCGGCAGGACCGCCGCCCTGAATAACGCCGTTGGCGTAGGCGATATATCCCGTTGTCATTATCGCGGAGCCGGTTGCGATTTTCCCCATCAATTCAGCTTTAGCTGGCCCTTCAGCAGCTAACTGGCTAATTACCTCCTTGTCTTGTGCTTTCAGGGCTTGTAGTTTGTTATAGCCTTTCTTAGACAATTGGAAGTAAGCGCCTATTGTTCTATCCAAGGCATGGGCTATAAGATTTGTAGGTGTGCGGACAAAGGGTACGATCAATCTAAACATAGGCCAATCAGCACCTATACGCTGGAAAGAGCCGAAGAACTGAACCAGTCCATGCCGTTCAGGATCATGTAGGGCTTGTGTCCATGTTGCTTCTCTCGCATATTTGATCGCCTTATCAGCTACAGATCCTAAAGACTCATCGAATGATGTAGATGACTTTGTATTCTTTAGTTCATAAATACGTTTTGATACATACTTATTTATTTCATCCTCTTTAACTAGCCCCATATCCGATGCTTCTTGGACGGCTTGCTTAGAAACTGAGTTGTGAACGTTCTTATAGTTGTAGAATTCCCCGTCCATGATGAGCTTATTGAATCTCTCACCAACATATTCCCTGGCTTCTTGGCCTATCAATTCCCTTCCTAGATGATTATTGCCTGTTATGGCCTCCTCGAATAGCGATGTTTTAGCCATAGCTCTAAAGTTCAGGGCTCTGAAGAACACATCGGTTGTTAATAGGAGTCTGGTTGGTAGATTTAAGGTTTGCCCCACATAATCCAATACTGGATTTTCTGAACTGAGGGCTCTAGATGATTGTCCGCTTTTAGTACCGGCCCCGTATTCGATGGTTCTAAACATGGGGTCTAGCTTGTCTTCTTCTGTTTTAAAAGCTATTGCGGCAGCCTTCAAGGCTTCTCGACTCTGCTCAAATAGATAATGGAAGATGCTCATGGCTTGGCGAATTTCTGCTCTATCCGCTGTTAAAATGCCTCCCGCCAGCTTTTCTATCGGTAATGCGAGCGTATTTATGGCGTTTGATGTCGCGTTTACAGCCATTGTTGTGGGACCGGAAAGTATCGCATTCATCCAGTATTCAATGGCTTTTTCGCCAAGTGTATGCTTCTTCACAAGGAAGGCCGTACCTGCGACTAGATCGCCGTTGTTTGCCTCTACGGCGGCGAAGTATCGTTTACGTCGCTGGGCCATTATTTGCATGCCCAAGTCCATGTTCCCAGCACCTAAATCGCTGACGAAGGCTCTAGCGCCTTCTGCACTTTCAAGGATTGAGATGTTCTTTAGGAGTTCTGCATGGGTGAATAGGTGCTGAGGCTTGTATTGTTGTGACTTGAATAATTGGCCGATAGCTGCTTGGTTTTGTCGGTTAATAACGCTTACCGTCTCCGCCATCATGGATACGATATGGAATGCGGCAGCATCTTCAAGGCTTTTACTATCGTTTGCTTTCGTAAATAGGTCTTTAGTTAATTTTGAGTACTCTTGCACTAAAGTCCGGACGTAGTTCTGCATGACGACTATATCTTGTATTCTGTCATGTAGCGCCATGTCTTTTATGTCGTGCGGCCCGAATAAGCCTCCTATGGCTTCTTCCAGTTCCGTAGTTGTGTCCTCTACTCCCATTTCCTTATTCATTCTGGCGGTCTGACGGACCTTTTCCTCTAGTTCTTCCCTTGTTAGAACCTTGTAGCCGTCCTTTAAGGCATCTCTAACTTCGTTAGGAGCGGAATTGATTACTAATTTGATTGCTAAACGGGCGCTTTTAAGGAAATTGTCCCACTTGAATACGGCACTTCCCTCGCTGCGTTTTGGGCCTACCCCTCTGGTCAAGGGGTCTTCTCCAGGAGTTCGTAATTCGGCGGGGGTTTGATCTCTTGGGCCTCCTGGGTCTTTTGGATCGGGTGTAGCCTCTGTTACGGTATCATCCGGACCCTTACCCGATCCACCTTCTGAGGAAGTCTTGCCCCCATCAGATTCATCAGCCGCAGCCTTCCAACTCTTTAATCTTTCTCCTGCCGGTGCGCCTACATCCCCCCCTCCCATACGCTCCCTTTTCAGAATGCTCAAAGCGTATTCATACTTGACTCGCTCTACAGTTGGATTTGTGCCTATCAATTCCGTCAAGCCAAGGCGATTAAGTTCTGCATCGCTAACATGTTTAGTGTCTAGAGCTTTTAGTTGTCTTAGCTGTTCCGCCGGTAAACCGTAACCGGCGTCCCCTTCTGGGGTATCCAAATCGTCTCTTTTTACTCCAGTTCTACGCTCTTGTTCTGCGAGTTCGCTGTTTAGCCTCGCTTCTTCTTCATTCAGTCCTCTTCCTCCTTTACCCATCCCGTCAGGATCGGCATCGCGTGCTTGCCTGATGATGTCTGCGGTATCATCTCCTGTTACAGTGACGACCTTTCCGTCCTCAGTGCGAATCTTGAGTTCGTTAGGGTTGGAGGCGTCGATCAGAGTGCCTTTTATCAGGTCGCCTTCTTGACCAAGATGGGCGGCTGTAGCCTTTGATATGAACGATACGGGAACTCCAGTCGGCGCAGCGCCGACATCGACCGGACGCGCACCCTCATCAACTGGGGCCTTTTTTGCACCCTCTCTCCCAGCCTTGGGTACTGCGTCACTAATCGCGTCTGCGCGTTCTTTCTCAGCCGCTGCCCGTAGTTCTCCCCATTTCAACTTATCAGACTGATCCATAACACTGCCGATATTCCCAGTACCGGAGTGTGCTTTTTTGATAGGCGCTTCAAATGCCTCCAATGCTTGCGCTGCTGGCCCTTGTTTTCGTGGGGGTGGCCGTCTGGCTTCTTTTGTTGCGGCCCCTATTCGTGCGGTGGTTGATTGAACTGTTACAGGTAGATTGGGGAGTTTGTTACCTTTAGCATCCAGAATATTGATAAATAGTGCTTGCCTAGGTGCCTCACCTTCAAGTCCAATTTCCTTAATTTGTACATGTTCTAGGGGGGCCCAAACACGGATAACAGCGTCAGTTTGTGGGGGAGGAAGTTTTCCACCTTCTAGCTGTCTAGTAATACTATCGTGTTGGATACTAGCGGGTCGTGTAGTAGTCCAGCCAAAGATAGGACGACTGTCAGCGCCTTGTACGTCTCCTCTAGTAGGTTTGTAAGATGTCGGGATTTCGCCGCTGCTTCGGATCATTTTGGCAAAATGACCGTCTGTCTGATGGTATAAAAGAACATGACCATCTTCACTTACACCAAGTCCATTTTCTATAAAGTCTTCTGCTAGTTCCATCGCCCCTTTTTTAAGATCGCCTTCTATACCTCTCCTATCTAATGACGCCTCCACCTTACTTCTTCGCTCATTTTCCCATATATCTTTGGATGTGAATTCGTTTGGGGTGGCCTTTGATTCCGCATCAAATCTAGCAACTTCTCCTTCATCAGCGGGGGATGAGAAGTAGGCATCATCCGAAATATCCTCCCCTTTAGCTGCTTCACTAATCTCATCTACTTCTCGTTGAGCGGCGTCTAAAAGATTGTTGCCGTGCCGCTCATTTGCCTTTTGATTATTGCTGTTGGCCTTGTTCTGTAAAGGTACATCCACTGGCGGAGAGGGCAACGCTGAGCCGCCCAACAAAGTCCTCCCCTGCACATCCTCAAATCTAGCAGCGCTCTCTCCTGTGACCTCACGGGCCGCCTCCTCTTCCCAAGGATGGCCGTACAATCCAATTATTTCCCCAAGAGATTTTCCTTCCCTTTTCCCCTTTCTGACCGCTCTAAGCGTTCGGAGTCCTACGATAAAGGGCTCTATAATCCCTCCTAAAGCTGCCCCTTCTAATAGGTTCTTTAGACGACCTTCCATTTCCGTATCGTTGGGATCGGAAGCTAAGAACTCAGTTATAGGGGTACTAAGAGCGGGGTACCTGTTAATTAGATTAGATAGACGCTCTTCATGTGGGTCGAATACTGCAAAGTCCGCTATCGCTCCTGCTGTTGTGGCTTTTCCAAAACCAGCGCCTAGGGTTATTGCATTTCCCAAGGCTTCAAATGGAACTTGGCCTAGTGTGGGGATTTTGAAGACTGCAACTCCTTCTCTGGCTCTCCCTGCCAGTTTAGCGGATTTGGCTGCGTACTTTAGTTTAGTTGCTAGCGACCCTAATTTAGCTGCTTTACCAATTGCGCCAATAGCCCCAAAGCCGGGTATAAAACCAGTTGCAAATTGGGTTATTCCCTCAACCAATCCTCCAACCAGGGTCTTAGAATTACCTAGCCCTAGAGCATCGTTCCAGTCTCCTGAATCTGGTAGAAGGTCATCTTGTGTAATCCAGTCTGTGAGGTCATAGAATTCCTGACCTGCTCTGATGAGGCCTCTACCTAAGCCTAATCCTATATCTTTTAAGGTTCCGCCTAGACCTAACTCGTCATCTGATCTTTCTGAATACAGTCCCTCAGTTGTATTTATTCCATCAGTATCTATATCTAGTCCGTTGTATTCAGTTTCCATATTTCACCTTAGTTACTTGGCTGGGTCGGGGGGAGTCTTCCAACTAAATCGGAATGATACTGGGCCACTTCAGTCATTGCTACACCTGATCTGGTTACAAGTCCAGTCATTTGCCTATATACGAAGGATTTAAATGGCATTGGCGCTTTATTACTATGAAGGATAGCCATTCGTGTATAGCGTTCATACGCTACAACAAGTTCATTGTTTCCTGATATCTCACCAGTGTTATCCACCATGTCTGTATTAGCTTTATATTTACCACCATCCAGTGATTTAATGGCCTCATAATGACCTCTGCCTTGTAAACTTACCTGTTTATCAGTGGTAAGTTCTATAAGACCGTCCATCATTTTCTTAGGGTCGCCGTAAATGAAGTGAAATGGCTCGATAGATACGGCCTTTGCTGCAAGATGGAACCCGCCACTGGTGAATCCTGTCTTGAATATCTCTTTATCTAAATGGCCGGCCTCCCTATAAATACGCAGATAGGCTTCTGTGGCGAATATGCTTTGTTGTTCCAATCGTTTAATTTGTTTTATTTCATCGGGAGTTGGAACTACACCGTGAGCATTAGGATTCACGCCTTGAACCCCATCTTGCATTCTTTGTCTAAGCAAAGGCATATTCCCTATTTCAGTCAACCCTCCTGGCTGAATAAGGTACTTACCGGGCCTCGTTTCGGCAACGTCAGTGGGGATCAGTTCGAGCGTGGGCTGTTTCTTCGCTTCCCACACTACTCCTAATTCTATGATATTGGTTGACAGTTGCGCCCATTCCTCTTTTCCATCCGATCCTGCTCCCAAAGATCGTGCGGACCACAAGCGGACGAATTCCGCACCTGTATCATAAAGAATCGTTCCTCGCTCTATAACAGCCTCTGGCCGCGATGGAGCCCACCAGACATCTCTACTACGCTCGTAAGAATATCTTAATGGGAACAATCCCTTGAGGAGCGCTTTAGAGTTCTCACCCCACACTGGCGAGGCTGCCGCGATGGGGGTAGTAACAAACCCAGTCATGTCCCAAGTGTCAAATGGGTGCATAGGAGATTCGCCGGAATATCCTTTCGGTTGGTAGGGATCATATGTATCTTTGCCGATGGGTTTTTCTACGCCGCCCCTACGCGCCAGTGTCATCTTACCCCTGTATTCGTTAATGTTGTCGATGGTCGGTGCATCTAACCATCTATCCATAAGTTCGTCATTGAATACGATCTCACCCCGTTCGTCGGTACTGAACATACCTCTCAAGTCGGTATTAAAAGTAGCTACTTGCTCCTCTATTGCCTTATTCCCCCGCGCTGGCTGGTATACCCCTTCTTCCGTATGACTTCTGACTATTTCCCGTAGTTTATCGTTCAGGGCTTTATAAGCGCCAGTAGCAATGGCGTAGGGTAGATGCTTAAAGCGGAGGTTATCTTCAAATACTGCGGTTACTTGCGGTTGCCTGTACTTAAAGTTGTGGCCCCATCGATCTGGGTTAACTGTACTCCGTAAGTTAAGCTGCCCCATGATACTGTCATACACCGTGTTGAAATCGGAAGTGGCACGGATTAGAGTGGCTGCTTGCGACGTCTTTCGCCTAATTATCTCTTCCTGGGCTGTATCTGTAGTTGTGGGGGGTGCCTCTGCGGGGGGATCAGCAGCAGAGCTTATTGGGGCGTCACGCAGCACATAGTCTATGGGTCCACGATACTGTCGGGGTTCAGTCACCACTGCTGGAGACGCCTCCTCTGTCTCCTGAAAGAGGGCCTCCTGTCGGAGAAACTTAATTATGAGAGGTATCTTTTCGAGACGGGTAGTACTAGGATCTTCGGTGATGGTCCTAATCCCTTTAAGCTCTCTCGCAGTGTATCTTAATGGTACTTTATTAAAGGTTTCTGTAGCCTTTAGTAACAGTTGCTGACCCATCACAAAGGGTAGGTCTTTTGCAGGTAAAACGCCATTTAGAAGCCTGAAAGCCTCAGTATAAGATATTTGTTTATTCTCATTCTCAGCACGCCAGTCATATAGCTCCTTATATATGACCTCATTAACTCTATGAGTTTGTGTAGCTAGAGTTTCGGTCGTCCCTTTTGAAATAGCTGCCCCTGCGGCATGAAATGCGGCAGTAATTGCGGCCTCTTGTGCGAGGTACAAGGGTGCGCCTAGTGCCTCTTCATTCCATGGGGCTTTTAAGAGGCCACTTAACAGTAGTTTCGATTCTTCCAATCTCCCTAATTGTTCGCCTGCTCCCACTTGGTCGGTAGCCGCTAGGTCTTCTATAGCTTTGGCGGCAGAAACGAAATATCTTCCAAAGCCTTTTCTAGCTAAGTCTATAGGACTAGAGTCTCCTCTAAGGTTCTCATAGGTTTTAGCTAGTTCTACAAGACGTATATGGGTTCTGTAAATAGCTGATATCTGGTCATCTTCTACGGAAGCCTGTTTGAGCGTCCATTTGACCCCCTTGCCCTCCTCATTAGTATACATTTCTTCAACCTTAATTCGTCTTGGCGTTTTACCATTTTCCTGGATCATGCGAAATACTGTGGGAAGATTTGTACGCCCCCAACGCTCCCCAGCTTCCCTATCTCCGGTTCTATCTGGAATCGTACCGTTAACGTAATCACTGAGAATGAGTTCAAATTGATCCAGTTGATCCGCATCAATTCTTATTCGATCTTGACGGGCTTTCTCCCTATCTACTCGTCTTAGCCAATTGTTAAGAGTGTCCCCCCATAGTTCCCCAGCACGACGACGGGCTATGGGAGAGGAAGGGGCTTTACTATTAAACAAATCTTGAGCCCACTTTTGGGGATCTGCTGAATTCCGT
>Ga0310125_10001501_pt1 | contig 11790 bp, 9 predicted proteins | sample CB11b_Tmax_Bot8__FD_203508 | JGI IMG/M metagenome (GOLD analysis project Ga0310125, IMG submission 203508) | Marine microbial communities from Western Arctic Ocean, Canada - CB11b_Tmax_Bot8 | ecosystem: Environmental > Aquatic > Marine > Oceanic | place: Canada: Western Arctic Ocean | collected... | reverse complement strand
AGACGCCAAGCAGATGAAGCTGAAAAAATGACTCGGACCCCCGCCGGCGGAAACTGTAGTCAGAGCCCAGACCTGAGGCAAGATGGGTCTGGATTGTGCCGACATAAACTGTGTGTTCACACGATGTTGACACGCACCGGCCACTCGTTGTGGCCACTTGACACCCGACTGGCTTCACCATTACGATCCGCAAGCAATCGTCGGAACCTCAATTGTCAGGCTCCCGCAGCGGTCGACCAAGCGACCGGTTCACCAGGGCCTGAAACCTGTAGGCACACGGAACTGTAAAAGGGATCCCCATGACGCACGTCGTCGCCGAACCGTGTTTCAACTGCAAGTACACCGACTGTGTCGTGGTTTGTCCGGTCGAGTGTTTCTACGAGGGCGAATCGATGCTGTACATCCATCCGGATGAATGCATCGATTGCGAGGCATGCGTGCCCGAGTGCCCGGTGGAAGCGATTTTCCTCGATGAGAATCTGCCGAGCGAATGGGAAGGGTTCACCCAGCTCAACGTCGACATGTGCAACGACCCCGATCCCCCGCTGCCGGTGATCACCGAGAAGAAAGAACCGCTGGTCGATTCCTAGGCCACCAGCGGGGTAAGGGGTCATGATCGACCCGGAGACTGTCCGCAGCGCCGCGGGCCTCAAGCTGCCACTCGATCGGTTCTGGTCCGTCTCGGCCACCGCGCTCGATCGACTCGGACAACACACCGACCCCACCGCCGGGGCACCGGTCTACACCGTCGAGGGCCACTACACCTCGCGGGGCTGGACCGAATGGACCCGGGGCTTCCAGTTCGGATCCGCCCTGCTGCAGTTCGACGCCACCGGCGAAGAACGGTTCCTGGAGTCCGGCCGGGCCGACACGCTGGCCCACATGCCCGATCACCTGACGCACGTCGGAGTCCACGACCACGGCTTCAACACGCTCAGTACCTATGGCAATCTCTGGAGACTCGCTCGCGAAGGTCGATTCGAGACGACCGCCGCCGAGTTGGACGGCTGGGAATTGGCGTTGAAGGTCAGCGGAGCCGTGCAGGCGATCCGCTGGAGCCATACCGGCAACGGCGACGGCGACGGGTTCATCTACTCGTTCAACGGACCCCACTCGCTGTTCGCCGACACCATCCGCAGCCTCCGCTCTCTCGCACTCGCCCACCAGCTCGGCCACCGGCTGCTGGGGGAACACGACGAGCCGATCGGGCTGCTCGGGCGACTCGTCGCTCACGCACAAACCACCGCCCGCTACAATGTCTACTTCGGAGACGGCCGCGACCGCTACGACGTGCGAGGCCGAGTGGCCCACGAGAGCCTCTTCAATACCAACGACGGACGATACCGCTGTGCCTCGACCCAGCAGGGCTACTCGCCCTTTACCACCTGGACCCGAGGCCTGGCCTGGATCATGCTCGGCTACGCCGAACTGCTCGAGTTCCTCGACACCCTCGATGAACCCGATCTCGATCCGCTCGGCGGACGACAGCCGATCGTCGAGATGATGCTCGAGACGGCTCGGGCCAGTTGTGACTACTACATCGAATCCACCCCCAGCGACGGCATCCCCTACTGGGACACCGGGGCGCCGGGGCTGGCCCGGATGCCCGGACACGCCGACCGACCCGCCGAACCCGACAACGACCACGAACCGGTCGACAGCTCAGCCGCTGCCATCGCCTGCCAGGGACTGCTGAGGCTGGGACGGGTGCTCGAGCCGTCCGACCCCGACGCGTCGCACCGATACACCCAGGCCGGACTGGCCACGCTCGCCACGCTGCTCGAAGAACCCTACCTCTCGACCGATCCCAAACACCAGGGACTGCTCCTGCACGCCGTCTACCACCGACCCAATGGCTGGGATCACGTGCCCGAAGGCTCGATGATCCCCCGCGGAGAATCATGCCTCTGGGGCGACTACCACCTCCGCGAAGCCGCGATCTACGTCGCACGACTCGCCGAGGGCCGCGACCTTACCTTCTTCGGAGCCGACACCGGAGACGCCTCATGAACCGTCCCATCGGGGCCGTGGCACTGATCACCGGCGGTACGCGAGGCATCGGGCTGGGGATCGCCCGGTCGCTGGCCGCCGAGGGCTGGAGACTGGCACTGGGAGGACTGAGAGCACTCGAAGAAGTGGGCCAGGTAGCCGAGGTGGGCGAAGTGATCAGGGCATTCGAGGCCGAGGGGGTTGAGGTCTGCTACTGCCGGGGGGATGTCGCCGATGCAGAGGACCGATCGAGAATCGTCGAGGAGGTCCGCCAGCGGTTCGGAGCACTGCACCTGCTGGTCAACAACGCCGGGATCACATCCCCGGGTCGTCGCGATATCCTCGACGCCGACCAGCAGGACTTCGATCGAGTCCTGGACGTCAACCTCAAGGGACCCTTCTTCCTCACGCAACTGTGTGCACGATGGATGATCCAGCAGCACGAGGCCGACTCGGGATTCCAGGGCACCATCGTCAATATCTCGTCGGTCTCCGGAGATGTGGTGTCGATTCACCGGGGTGACTACTGCCTGAGCAAGTCGGCGACACGGATGGCCACACGGTTGTGGGCCGTCAGGATGGCACCCCACGCCGTCTCGGTCTACGAAGTGCAACCCGGCATCATCCACAGCGATATGACCGACGGGGTCACCGAGAAATATGACCGGCTGATCGCCGACGGATTGACCGTCGAACCCCGCTGGGGCGAACCCGAAGACGTCGGACGTGCCGTGGCCATGCTCGCCCGGGGCGACCTGAGCTACGCAACCGGACAGGTGCTCACCATCGACGGCGGACTGCTGATCCGACGCCTGTAGCCCCCTCCCGCTACGCCTCATCCACCTCGGGGATGTACTTGTTGTACAACTCGGCGTAGTCCTCGCGGACCGGGCTGAACACGTCGAGCACCCGGGCCGGGCCGCCAACGGCGACGGCCTTGTGAGGCACATGCGGGGGGATCAGGAACATCTCACCCACCTCGCACACCCGCACCTCCTCGCCGATCGTCAACTCGACACGACCCTCGAGCAGGATCCCACCCTGCTCGTGAGGATGATCGTGCAGTGGCACCACCGCACCCTCGTCCATCTCCAGGTAACTCAACATCAGCTTCTCACCAAATGGTGTCCGCATCCGGCAACCCGGGACCACCTCCAACGGTTCGATCTCCTGGATGTTGATGAACGGCATCGCCTGGGGTCTCCTGCTGTTACGGCTTGTGTTCGGTTTCGGTTCCCAGCACCAGGTCCCGCCCAGCCACCAGCGCCGCCATCTTGGCGTCGGCGACGCTGCGTGAGAGCATCCAGAACCCGCAGTCGGGATGCACCCACCCGACTCGATCCTGGCCCAGCACCTCGATCGCCCGCTCGATCCGGCCAGCCACCACCTCGGCACTCTCGACCGCGTTGTCCTTGATGTCGATCACGCCGATCCCCAGGCCGATTTCAGGCTTCACCTCGGCAAGGAACTCGAGCTCCGCGTCGCCGCGTCGAGCCAACTCGAGCACCAGGTGGTCACACTCCAATGCATTGAAAAACGGCAGCAGAGCCTGGTACCCACCCTGCTGGATCGTCTGGCCCCCGTAATTGCCAAAGCACAGGTGCACCGCCCGTTCGCTGGTGACGTCCTGGAAGACCCGGTTGATCCCCGCCGCGGCCAGCAGAGCGTCCTCGGGACGACCCGGCAGGTTGGCCTCGTCGACCTGGATCACCGCCGCGTCGATGCCCGCCAACTGGCCCCCCAGCAATTCCCCCAGCACCATCACGAGCGGCTCGAGTCCACCGTAGTGGCCATCGAGCAACGTGCGGGCCAGCATGTAGGGACTGGTGACGGTGAACTTCAGCGGCAGCGAGGCCAAGCTCCGCACCTGCTGGTATTCCTCGAGCAGATCCAGTCGACCCGGTCCCAACGGGCCGCGGACCACGCCGGCCGGCTTCGATCGGAACTCGAAGTCCGCAAGTGAACGAAACCGCGACAGCTCCTCGCCATCAAGCTCCGTCGAGACTCCCTCCAGCGGTGCCACAAAATGATCGATCATCCCGTTCGTCTCGGGATGGTTCACGTCATAACGGCTCAACTCGCCGTCGCTGATTACGTCCAGGCCGGCCAGTTCCTGGGCCTTGAGAACCACCAGCGTGGCGTCGCGGAGATGCCCGGCGGTGGGATAGGCCTGCAACCAGTCGGGAACCGGGTAGCTGCCCACCACGGTGGTCTGGATCGAAGCGGTCATCGACTCATCATAACCACCCGCCACACCCCGCGGCAGCATCGCAACGACACGACCGGCTCAACCCCCCCGACGCCAGTCACTCGACGACGTGAACTGCTCGACATCGATCTCGAAACCGACACCCAGCGGAGCCCGCTGCAGGCTGGCAAGCGACACCCGGCCCCCGCGGACCGTCAGAGTCGGCCAGCCGTCGCGGCTGCGGTGGTACAGGTCGCCGTGAGCAGCCAGCACCTGGGCACCAACCGATTCGGGAAATGCCCCCAGGCCGGCAAAGTAGTGATGACCGTTCCGCTCAATACTGCTCACCCCCAGTGAACTCGACACCGCCAGGTCCTGCAGCAAAGCCACCGGACCAATGTTGGCCAGGTCCTCACCACTGATGATGTAACCGGCTCCACCATCCCGAGGACGCTGGCGATTGAGCCACGCGACCAGGCAGGCATTGATCACCCCCCGGAACACTCCCTTGCAGTTCTTGTGGCTGGTGCCGTGATAGCCCAGATCCAGGGCACGCCGCAGGCTGTCGGTCTCGGCGTCCGATTCGTCGATGATCATCCGCGGCCGACCCCCCCACTCGGCCAACCCCCCCGCACCGCCCATCACCGCGGGGTCCAACGCCACGTCGCGGTGAAACGGCTGCTCGACGAAGATCAGGTGAGAAAGAAACTCGCGCAGATCGGCTCGGCCACTCAACCGCTCCCAATACGACCGGAACGACGACGGGTCCCGGAATTGCTCGTTGCCGTCCAGCGTGAATCCAAAACCCTCCACGCCAACTCGCTCGACCAAGCCGGCAATGTCGCTCAGCCGACCCAGATCAGCATCCAGGTCACCGTTGACCTTGATCTTCAGATGACACAGGCCGTACTCCGAAAGGCACGCCGAGAGCGACTGAGGCAGGCCGTCGTCAAGCCGCGAGTCCGCGTCGATCTCCGAGTCGGTCAACGGATCTGACATCCCTACCGTGTGACGCGCAATCACCTCGCCGGCCAACTCACCGGGTAACAACTCGCTGACCTCAAGACCCGCCAATACCTCGTCGCACTCCCCCAGCCGAATCCCCAGGCCCCCACCGTGCAACAACTCGAACCAACTGACCCCCGCTGCCCGAGCCACCGCCTCGATCATCGCACGCTCAACCAGAGTCATCCCAAAATTGACCAGCAGAGGCGGCCACCCCTGCCCATCCCCCTGCCCCCGCCCCCATTCGGCCTGTCGCTCATACAGGTCTCGCCACAGGTCAAAGGGCGTCTCGGCCCGAGCACCGGTGGCCAGTGCGACCGCCGCTTCGATCGTGGCCAGCATCTCCAGTACCTCGGTCTCCAGAGGCGTCTCGGGGACCTTGGTGAACCACTTGGGTGGCAGCAGGTCAGCGGCGACACCACTCGCCGGTCGGCCGTCGACCTCGATCCTCAACCGCACAAACGCGTGCGGAGCCTCGGTCATCGTGGCGATGCCGTACTTGAACGGCAGCCGAGTCTGCAGGTCGACCAGGTGGATGTCTCCACCCAATACCTCGATTGTCATCTCAGTCGGCTCCGCATCATCGAGTCCACCACGGCTCGCGGCCCAGGTCGCCCAACACCACGCTGGCGGCATTGTAGCCGCACAGACCGGTGATGTTGCCGCCGGGATGAGACGACCCCCCGCACAGGTACAGGCCCTCGACCCCGCTTCGGTAGTGACCCGCTCCGGGAAACGGACGGTTGTAGCCCACCTGCTCGTTTCCGAATGACCCGACCAGCAGGTCCCCGTCGCGCATGTTCGGCAGGCGGCGGACCGTGTCGCGAGGCGTGTCGACGAACGAGTCGATCACGACATCAGCAAGGTTGGGCGCCGCCGTGGTCCAGGCCTCGAGCATCACCCGGCCGTGCTCGCCACCCCGCTCATCCCAGCTGCGCTCATCACCCCCCAACCGGTACGGCACCTTCTCCCACATGAACGCCGTGTGCTGTCCGGGGGGGGCCTGCGACGAGTCGAACCGGGTGGGCACCGCACCCCACATCACCGTCGCAGGAACTCGTCCCTGCTCGTGTGACGCCACGATTTCCTCGAACTGGCCGTCGTGACCCAGGCCCAGGATGGTCATGAAGGCCAAGTCGAGATCCGGATCGGCCACCGCGGCGGTGTAGGCAGGGGGATCCGAGAGAGCAAGGTTCAGGGCGAATAACGGAGCCAGCAGGTTGTACTCGAATCGCTCCGCCCGACGACGAATCTCCGAGGGAACCCAATCGGCATCGATCAGTTCAAGCAGTGTCTGCTGAGGATTCAAACCCGACACGACAAAGTCGACACCCTCGATCCTCTCACCCCCCTCAAGCACGAGGCCCCCGGCACGGCCCCGCTCCACCAGGATGCCGTCAAGCTCCACTCCACACCGCACCTCACCCCCGTGCTCGACAATGTCCTCGAGAAGTGCCTCGGCCAGTCGCGCCGAACCACCGACACACATCTGGGCCTTGTGACGCCCGGCCAGCAACGCCGGAATCGTGTGCCCAAAACCACTCTGCCGCAAATCAACCTCCCGCAAACCGTTGAAGAACAGCAGCCCGGCACGCACCACGGGGTCCTCGAACTCGCTGCGAACAAACTCCAGGGGCGAGCAAGCCGAGACCTCAAGCAACAGACGTCCGTCGGTGGTCCCCTCGAGCCACTCGCGACGTGCCGCGGGGGGCAACGGAGGCGACGTCGCCTCGGGAATCAGCAGCCGATCGACAATCGGCTCGAACCGCTCGACCCACCCCCGCAGCACCTCCGCGTCGCGACCAGACACTTGGGCCACCGACTCGAGAGTCCGCTCGAGATCCGTCCACCACTTCAGCGTCTGCCCGTCCGGACAGATCATCGCCACGTTCAACTCGGGCTCGAGGTAACGGGCGCCGTGACGCTCGAGCTCGAGATCCCCGTACCAGGGCATCGCCGTGATCGCGCGGTGGAAGAACGAATGCGTGTTGTGCAGGAAACCCCGGTGACGAGGATTCTCGAGAGTCGACAACCCACCGCCGGGTGTCTGGGCACGGTCCACCGACAGCACCCGTAGGCCCGCTCGACACAGATACGCCTGCAACACCAGAGCATTATGCCCGGTGCCCAGCACCACCCCGTCGAATCGATCGCTCATCGATCGCTCATCGATCGCTCATCGATCGCTCATCGATTCCGGCGCTCATCGATTCCGGCGGTCTCGCTTCCGGTCCTGCTTCCGGTCCCGCTCCCAGGCAGCCATCTCGGTCGTCACCATCAGCGCCATCGCTCCGCCTCGGTCGTCGGGTCCGAGAATCGCCGTCCGGTCCAGGTACGCCCGCAGGCTCTTCTGCTTGCCGGTCCCGGTGCAGACATCGACCAGTGTGGCGTCGCTGGAGATCCGCGACTGGATCGCCGGCCACGACCGCGCCACCACCGGCCCGTAGGTCTTCTCGTCCAGCCAGCCGCGACGGATGCCGCGGATGATCGAGTAGGTGATCATGCAGGTGCTGGTGAACTCGCGGTAACTGCCGGTGTGATCGACGACCTGGTGCCACATGCCGGTGGGGTCCTGGCGCTTGATCAGCGCCTGCAGGTGAGCACGATGAGCGGCCAGGATCGGCTTTCGCTGTGCAGCCGATTCGCCCAGGTGACTCAGGCACCACGCCAGGCCCAGCGCCGGAAACCCGTTGCCGCGGCCCCAGGCCGAGGGGTCCAGGGGCGAATGAGCGTGCAGGCCGTCCGCTCGCAGGTTGGTGGCCAGCATGAACTTCATGTGCCGCAACGCCATCCGGGTGTAACGACCGTCGCCGGTCAATTCGCCCACCTCGACCAGGATCGGACAGGCCATGAATACCGAATCACTCATCTGAACGTGACCGGGCATCGCCTCCAGCAACTCGCCCTGCTTGTCGAAGGCCAGGTTGGCGGCGTTTTGCGCCAGCCGGGTGTAGACCTTCTTACCGGTCACCCGCGCCAGCTCCGAAAAGATCAGGTGACCGGAATGGTTGCTGCCGGAGATCCGAGCCGGGGGCACCGTCGGCTTCTTTCCAAGGACATAGGGTGCCACGATCCGCTCGACGTCGGCCAACTGGCTGGGGTCGTCGGTGAGTTGCCCCAGCCGGATGCGGCCCACCAGGGCCAGGGCCGGGATGTAGGCCACCGAGTCCAGTTTATGACCGTACCGCCTGGCCAACTGGCCGGCGATCAAAAGCGGCGAGCGGGCCAGCCGTTTCTGGATCGTGCGACGGGCCGGAGACGGACCGCTGAAGCCCGACTTGAAGATCTCGGCCAGTCGGATCGGCACCCGACGGGGATGATCGTCCAGCCGCACCGCCGGCACCGGCCCGGTCCGGCAGGGGCTGTGGCGAGGCAGACGCGATGCGAGTTCTCGAGTCGCCACCAGCGGTGGACCCAGCTTCACCAGCGGTTTCATTTGCGAAAGACCTGTTCGCGGCACAAACAACGCCGGACTGCTGCCACTGCCGATCTCGATGACCAGGTCCGGAGCCGAGATCCCGATGAAACGCCACAGGTAATGAGCCTCGGGGTTCTTCACGTCGCTGTAGGAGATGCCCGTCGGTGGGTAGGCCGCCGAGGGGGTCCCGCCCGAGAGATTGCTGTCGACCCGACGGGCCGCCCAGCCGTCGGGGTTCGCCACCGGTATCGCCGACAGCAGGAACTTCTTGCGGTATTCCGCCGCGTCGTCGGACTCGTAGAACCACTTCAACGCCCCGCCGATCGATTCCTCGGGCTGCGGCAAACCGTCGAAACAGACCAACAACACGCGAGTCTTTCGGGTCCTCAGATCCAGGTCCTCGTCGGTCACCAGCGCCGGAATCAGCGTCCCCAGGCGGGTGACTCCGAAATCCAGCCGCTTCAACGGACCGACCCGCATACCCTCGATCAGCTTCCCGACCTTCACGTCGGTCTCGCCGGCAACCCCGATCGCGCCGGGCACCAGCACCCCGACCAGCACCCCGACCAGCACCCCGACCCAAACCGCAACCCGACCCCAACACCCGACCGTCTGCTTCATGTCCCCGCTCCCGTCTCCTCGTTGCGGCCCGTCTCCAGGCCCGTCTCCAGCCCCAGCCGACCCAGGTAGACCCGGCTCCCCTCGAGGAACCCCCAGATGTCGCGGCTGGCAGCCACCTCGAACAACAACGGCCCGTCAAAGCCCTGCCCCCCACCCATCCGTCCCATCGCCGAGATCACCTCGGCCCAGTCGACTTCACCCTCGGCCACCGCCGGCCACGGTTGTCCATCGCGGCGCTGCTTGATGTGGATCATCGAGACCAAGTCCGGGTCGAGTGACCCGGTGACCTCGGCCGGATCGGGTCGATCGGGCGCATTGAGCAGGTTGCAGGGATCGAAACAGACCTTCAGAGACTGGCGGTGTGCACCAAAGGCCCCTCGGGCACGAGCCATCACGTCGCTGAACCACTGCCAGCTCTCCCGAGCATGCTCGATCGACAGCATGCCACCCACCTCGCAGACCCGTTCCAGCAACCGCCCTACCGTCGCAGCCGCTTCCGCCGGATCGACGCGGGTGTGATCGGTCGTCAGGTCGACCAGTCTCAGGTGAGGCGTATCGCCAGAGGCCAGCCGCACGATCGACTCGCAGGCGGACTCAAACACCGTGTCGTCACCGACGGTCGACGGGTCGAAGCACGGGTAGGCCAGTGCCAGGTCCCACTGCACGCCCGGACACGCAGCCGCCAGGTCCTGCAGCCGATCCGGATCGGGCACCAGTTCGCCCGGACTCTCGCAATCGCCCAGGCAGCCCTGCCGGAGTTCGATCACCGAGTAGCCCAGGTCGGTGGCCTGCCCGATCAGGCCCGCAAGCGGCTGGCCCAGATCGAGCTGGCTCTTGAAACAGTTGCTCACGACTCCCAGTGACATGGCCACCATGGTACCGCCCGGCGACCGCGTCGACCAATCCGGCCCACGAGCCGCTCGAGGCCCTTTCGCCGGGTGGCGTGGTGCGGCATGATGGGCCAGCCCGCGACAGGCTCTGCCGCGGCCACGAGACATCGGGCCAGAGAACCGGGTCGGGCATGAACCAGGAATCGACGTCGATCGAGACGGTGCTCGGCGAGTTGAACCCGCCACAGCGCGAGGCCGCCTGCCACGACCTCTCGCCCCTGCTGATCGTCGCCGGGGCCGGGACCGGCAAGACCACCACGCTGGCCCACCGAGTGGCCTGGCTGATTCACCAGGGAACCGACGCCTCCAGGATCCTGCTGCTGACCTTCACACGACGCGCGTCCGCCGAAATGCTCAGACGCGTCGACGCCATCCTCAGGCAACTCGAAGGCTCACGACAGGGCACCGCGGCCGGTTCGACTAAGATCTGGGGCGGCACGTTTCACTCGATCGCCACCCGGCTGCTGAGACAATTCGGGCGGATGATCGAGCTGCCTACGGAATTCTCGATCCTCGATCGCAGCGACTCCGAAGACCTGATGGCGTCGCTGAGAAACGAGCTGGGGCTGGGTGAGACCGGGCGACGCTTCCCCAAGAAAGGGACCTGTGCAGCGATCTACAGCCGGGTGGTCAATACCCAGACCAGCCTCAAGAACGTGCTCGAATCCGCCTTCCCCTGGTGCGCCGAGGATCTCGAAGGACTGGGGGAACTCTTCGCGGCCTACGTCGACCGCAAGGAAATCCAGCATGGACTCGATTTCGACGACCTGCTCGTTTTCTGGGAAGCCCTGCTCGATGACCACTCAGCCGGGACCGCCATTCGCAAACTGTTCGACTGCGTGCTCGTCGATGAGTACCAGGACACCAACCGACTGCAGGGACGACTGCTCAATGGGCTCTGCCCCGAAGGCCGAGGACTGACGGCCGTCGGCGACGACGCCCAGTCGATCTACTCGTTCCGAGCCGCCACCATCCGTAATATCCTCGACTTCCCCGAAGAACATCCCGGTACCACCGTCGTGCCGCTGGAACAGAACTACCGCAGCACACAGCCGATCCTCGAAGCCACCAATCGAGTGATCGCACAGGCCACGCAACGACACTCAAAGACACTCTGGTCCCAACGCACCTCCGGCGAACGCCCGGTCCTGGTCGACTGCACCGACGAGGACGAACAGAGCGAATTCGTGGTCGAACAGGTGCTGGCACGTCGCGAAGAAGGAGTCGCACTCAAGGACCAGGCCGTGCTGTTTCGAGCCTCACACCACAGCCTCGCTCTCGAAGTCGAACTCGCCGCCAGAAACGTGCCGTTTCACAAGTACGGGGGCCTCAGATTCCTCGAGACCGCACACATCAAGGACCTGCTGGCGTTCCTCAAGCTGGTCGACAACCCCCGCGATGGTGTCGCCGCCACCAGGCTGTTGCTGATGCTGCCAGGTGTGGGACCGGTCCGGGCCGGGCGGATGGTCCAGGCCCTGCTCGAGACCGGCGGAGCGCTCTCGGTCTGGGACGACGTCAAGCCGCCCGCGGCCTCCGAGGAGATCTGGCCCAGGCTGCTGGTGCTGCTCAAACAACTCGCCGCTGACAACCGCGACGAACAAAACGTCTCGGCCGAATTGCACCAGGTCCGCCGGTTCTACACCCCCTTGCTCGAGAGCCGCTACGACCACGCCGCGGCC
>Ga0310125_10001499_pt1 | contig 11799 bp, 5 predicted proteins | sample CB11b_Tmax_Bot8__FD_203508 | JGI IMG/M metagenome (GOLD analysis project Ga0310125, IMG submission 203508) | Marine microbial communities from Western Arctic Ocean, Canada - CB11b_Tmax_Bot8 | ecosystem: Environmental > Aquatic > Marine > Oceanic | place: Canada: Western Arctic Ocean | collected... | reverse complement strand
GGCGTAACGATCTTACGCCAACGGGTTTCAATTCGTTCTGTCGCTTGCGGAGTGAAAGAGGGGTCGGTCAATGGCATTGTCGGGGCCGTTCAAATTCAAGTTTCTATCACAACCAATCAAGGCAAAGTCGAGCCACTTCTCTCGCCACGGCCCTCAACTCCTGGGCACAGCGAGACTTTTGCTTCGGATCCCCCGTCATTCTATCTCTGCCCCCCCTCTTCCGTAAAGATCGCGGTCCAATACGGCTTCCAGTAATCAAAGTAACTGCCTGCCTGTCGAGCGAGATCACCCGACGACAAACCGGCAAAAAAGATGTTAGGATAGTCCCCGACCCGTTGACCGTTGTCGTGAAACACCAGCCCAATTGCCAGTTACTGGCAAGCGTGGAGTATCTCAATGACCAAAAAAACAATTGAAAAGCCGTTGAATCAACAAACATTGGGCCGTCGGCGATTTCTCAACAGTTCTACCGTATCCCTGCTATCCGTTCCCTTGACATTGGTCGGAGAACGAGAATCAAAAGCTCAAGAGCCAACAGCTGAGGCCCTTCGTCGTCAAACCAGTGTGCAAAATCCGCCTCCGTGCTACACCGACGACTGGCAGCGAACCGGGCCTGACTACGCCGTTTATCTTCCCAAGGAGCCGGGACAGCGGGATGAATATGCTGATCACATCCACGTATTTTATACGCCCGGCGGCGATTTGATGTGTCTGTGGACACAGGGAACCTATGAAAGCGCCCCGGACATGCGTGTCGTTTATTCTCGTAGTAAAGATGGTGGAAAAAATTGGACACCCATCCAAGTTATCGATGAATCAAAACAAAACAACATGACTTCCGCTCTTGGTTTCCCACTCATCAGTCGGACAGGACGGATGTATTGTCTTTACAACCAACATCTCGGACGTGGCGATGGAGGATTATTTTGTGGTCCATTGCGAGTGAAATATTCTGATGATGACGGCCATACGTGGATCACCGGCGGAGTGGACATTCCCTGGCGTCGCACGCGATTTGACCATCCGGATCCCAAGGTATCTCCAACTTGTGTTGTCTGGCAACCACCGATCCGCGATGCCAAAAATCGGTTGATTGCCGGCGTCACCCGTTGGAGCAGCCCGATGGTTTACCCTCGTGCCATCGGAGGCAATCGCAACCACAGCGACTCTCAATGTGAGCTTATGCGTTTCGACAATATCGACGAGGGTCCTCATCCCAGAGATTTAAAGATCACTTGGCTGCCGGACAAAGCAGACACTATCCGTGTCTCACCAGAAATTGAACCGGAAGCTTCACGGGGTTACAGTTTAGCACAGGAACCATCGATTGTTTTGCTTCCTGATGGTCGGCTCTTCATGACAATGAGAACAGTAACCGGCTATATCTGGTATACCGTTTCAGACGATCACGGCCACAGCTGGCACCCGACTCAGCCACTGCGGTATCAGGATCATGGTGCCCGCGTAGAACATCCCAAGTCACCCGAACCGATGTACCGTCTGGCGGATGGTCGCTACCTGCTGTTCTTTCACAATCACCAAGGTTATCGCGATGGGGCTACGGGACCATGGGATATGGATGCACGTCGCCCCATCTATTTCACCGTTGGCCAGTTCCGGCCAAATGCAGAACAGCCCATCTGGTTCAGCAAGCCGAAATTCCTGTTCGACACACATAAAGTGACAGCGGGGGTCGTTCGATTATGGTGGCTGGCGATGTACGCCAGCCTCACCGAACACAACGGACAACGTACATTCTGGTACGCCGACCGCAAGCAATTTGTCTTGGGAAAGAAGATTACCGATTCCATGCTCGCCGATAGAACCGTTCCCAGCTGACCCCGTAGCAAACCTACCTTTGTATTCGCATTATGAGATTATGAGGTGGTCCTTGAATGCCTCGAGAAACGGAAGACCCAAAATCAACACCGTGTGTCACGAGCCGATGGTCACACAATTTCTCCTGGATTCGAATCCTTGCCTTTCCCGTTACCATTTATCTTGTAATTGTGCTGATGATGTACTGGCTGCAACGCTCTTTGATTTACTTACCGCAACGCGAAAATCGGATCGATGTACACGATGCGGATTTACCGACCGGACAAGTCCACGCCATCACCGTTTCGACTGTCGACGGTCTGGAACTGCGAGGCTGGCACCTATTGCCTGATGGGCGCAGCGCAGCCGATTACCAGGCTTGCGACAGCGAGTTGTCAAAAGGCCGACACCTGGTACTCTATTTCAGCGGTAATGGCGGTAATCGTCGATACCGCACCCGTGAGTTTAGTCTTTTGACGGGACTCAATCTGGATGTCTTCGTCTTCGACTACCGTGGCTATGGTGACAATCCGGGTTCACCCAGTCAGGAGAAACTGGCAGCCGACGCGCGATCCATCTGGAATTACGCAACTCAAAAACGCCACGTACCACCTAACCGAATCATTATTTATGGAGAATCCTTGGGAGGGGGTGTCGCCACCGGCCTGGCCAGCGAATTATGTCAATCTCGAATCGTGCCAGGAGGCTTGATTCTTCGTTCCACGTTTTCATCTTTAGTCGATGCCGGCAAGTACCATTATCCATGGTTACCTGTTGGCTGGGTGCTGGCCGACCGTTTCATGTCAATTGACCAGATTCCGCAAGTAACATGCCCCATTTTACAGATACATGGAACGAACGATTCGATTGTGCCCATCGAGATGGGACAGCAACTCTTCGCGCGCGCGCCTGAACAATCATCTGGCGGAATTGCAAAACGATTTGTCGAATTAGCGGGCGCCGGTCACAATGACGTGACCCTGGTCGCCTATAATCGGTTCCAGCAGGAAATCAAAAATTTTCTCAAGCCACCCTGACAACTTCAGGCGATTGAATGTCTCCGGCACGACCCGCAGAACGACCTCTGAAAATTTTTTGCCACATTGCATAGGCTTTAATTGGCTGGGTAACTTTTCGACAGGCGTTCAACTCAATCGTAAATACATCACCCATTCTGCTGCCGTTTCCTACCACCGATGAATCTGGGTTCCATCATATGGGTTACCTGAAGCCACCCGCCAAGGAGAAACCGATGTCTATACGTAGGTTGTCATTTTCGTGTATTTACCTCGCCACTCTCCCTGCCTTGATGAATTCACCCTGGTCCATCCTCATACTGCTGATCGTCTGCCTGACCCCAGTCACGTTGCGCTCGGAACAACCCGTTACGTTGCCGAACACACAACCATTGAATCGGGATGACAACCTGCCAATGGAAAACCTCAAAGCCGTCGACCAGTATTTTCTAGGCTTGATCGGCCAATCTGCCGGCACACGCGGCTCACAATGGAACCGTGATTACAGTAGCCCGGCCGCCTATCACAACTCGATCCAGAAACACCGTGACAGCCTTCGCCGACGAATCGGTGCCGTCGATCCACGCCTTGCCCCTCACGATTTGCAACTTGTCGGCACACTTCAATCATCAGCGGTGGTTGCAGAAAACAAACGCGTGCGGATAACGGCGGTTCGCTGGACTGTTTTGGAAGGGGTGAACGCTGAAGGCTTGCTGTTGGAGCCGAAAACAGAATCACGAGCCTTGGTGGTTGCCCTCCCCGACGCAGATTGGACACCCGAGATGATGGCAGGCCTCTCACCAAATCCTCCACCAGGCGCTACTTTCGCACTGGCGTTAGCCGAGTCCGGCTGCCGTGTCCTGGTACCTGCCATCATCGATCGTCAAACCAGCTGGTCCGGCAACCCTAGCGTACGCATGTTGAACCAGACACATCGAGAATTTATCTATCGCCAGGCTTTTTTTATGGGTCGTCATTTGATTGGTTACGAAGTGCAAAAAGCGATGGCAGCAGTCGATTATTTTCAATCGCTATCCTCTAATTGCAAATTGCCCATTGGCATCGCGGGCTACGGCGAAGGCGGTTTGATTGCATTTTATACAGCGGCAATTGACAATCGCATCAAATCATCCCTGGTCAGTGGCTATTTCCAACCCCGTGAAAACGTTCATCGCGAACCCGTCTATCGTAACGTGTATGGGTTATTGAACGAATTTGGTGACGCAGATATCGCCAGCCTGATCACACCACGTTCCCTGGTAATCGAAGCTTGCCGTGCGCCCGATCCACCCGATCCGCCACCCCAAGTGAACAAACGTAACACGGCTGCTTACGGCAAAATCTGGACCCCGGAACTCGCCGCGGTAGAAGAAGAATTTTCGCGTGCAAAACAACATTACGAACAACTGGATGCAGCCAACAAGATTCAACTTTTTGCCAGTGACAAGGGACACGGACCGCCAGCTTCGCAGGAAGCACTGACCGCCTTTCTAAAATCACTTGACATCGTCGGCACAATCCCCACTCCAACCAAATTCATGCGCGACAACCGTGGCCAATTCGATCCCCGCAAACGGTTGAAAAAGGGATTTGACGAATTGGTGGAGCACACGCAGAAAATCGCTCGACAGAGCCGATTTCGACGGAAAGCATTCTGGAAATCCGCCAACCGCGAGTCGCCTCAGCGCTGGCAAGAGACGACACAACCGTTTCGAGACATCCTCTGGTCAGAAGTGATCGGCCAACTTCCCAGCGTCGAGCTGCCCCCTAATGCTCGGACACGAAGGATCTATCAAACACCGAAGTGGACAGGCTACGAAGTGCTGCTGGACGTCTATCCGAAAGTCTCTACCTACGGAATCCTGTTGATCCCCAAGGACCTCAAGCCCGGCCAGAAACAAGCCGTCGTCGTGGCACAACATGGACGTAATGGAACTCCGCAGGACATCTGCACGCCCAACGAGGACACCTCGTACTACCATTCGTTTGGCGCTCAGCTGGCCAATCGGGGTTTCATTGTTTATGCCCCCCAGAACCTCTACATCGGGGAAGAATCGTATCGTGCGGCCCAACGCAAAGCGTTTGCGCTGGGCATGACCTTCTTTGCGCCGATGGTGCGCCAGCACGAACAAGTTCTCAAATGGCTGGCTTCGCTCCCGATGGTCGATGCAAAACGGATAGGATTTTACGGTCTTTCTTACGGTGGCAAGTCGGCCATGCTGATTCCGGCGGTACTCGATGGATATTGTTTGTCAATTTGCTCAGGCGATTTTAATGAACAAGTCTGGAAACACACGAGCATCGACGATCCTTATAGTTTTATGTTCACGATCGAGCATGAGCACTCGGAATTTGATTTCGGTGAGCGATTCAATTATGCCGAACTTGCCGGATTAATTGCACCGCGTCCATTCATGGTGGAACGCGGCCACGACGACGGCGTTGCCCCCGACCAATGGGTCGCTTATGAATATGCCAGGGTACGGCATTTGTACGCCTCGCTGGGAATCGCAGATCGTACGGCCATTGAATTTTTTAGCGGTGGCCATGAAATCCATGCAAAAGGTACGTTTGACTTTTTGCATCAACATCTCGACCATCCGAAGTAGTCTTGCGCACTGACACCAATCACCACAACTGAACAACAACTCGTTCGGTAGGTAATTTGCGCGGCAACATGACAGTGAGCACGTTGGAGCGGTAACAGGACAGCCTCGGCAAGCTACCGCGAAGAACGGCCAGGCCACGTTTTAAGCTGGAAAACGCCCGTTTCTAATTCCAGGGGCTCCACCGGTAACGTATCATTGGCCTTTTCGGTTTCAGCGTCATCATCAGCGCTATGGCGTTTTGTGCTTCCGTTAAAGACCCCGTGTTGAACGTTCGACTTTGGCAGCTCAACCTGGGAGGCTGGGTCTGCTCCACCATCAGGGGTCGTGAGAAGTTCAGCATCAGCAGTCAGAAGTCGGCCAGTCAGCGGTTCCTCTGGCTGCCATGGGTCGTCTGCAACGGCAGGCAATACAATCACTTCGCTGGACGCCGTCAGCAACCCGGCAGCTGCCGCACCGCTAAAGTTGATGATCGCCGTGGTCAAATCACCCGTGTCCACATCACCATCTCCATCACCATCACCATCTTCCCATGTCTTGCCTGTTCCTCCCGCACTGGTGAAGTTGATGATCGCGTTGGTTAAGTCTCCCGTGTCCACATCTTGATCCAGATCGGTATCACCATAGTTGCTCATCAGGATCACCTGAACCAGTTGATCTGTATCCGCACGAGTTACTTGCATGTCGCCTGTCAAATCAAAGATTGGAGGATGCGTCCCTTTATTGATTTCAGCAAACAGCAAGTCAATATCCATAGCGTTGACTAAATGGTCGCCGTTAAAGTCTCCCAACAACGAACCGGTGAACAATCCAGGAGTAGGGGAATCCGACGACCAATTCGTGGCGTCGTTTCCCGCGGCAGCCGCAGAGTTACGATTCAGCGAAATTCCCCCGGCACTGGTGATGGGCCAGGGAGACAGGTTGTCGTAAACCACTTCGTCTTCGATGGCCCGAGGCACAAATGTTGAATCTTCAGCGGGTGAGGCCAATGCCCGTTGCAGGCTAATACGATCGGCACCCTTGTCGAGCTGACCTTGGAAGCCGCCCACAAGCTTCACACCGGTATCGATCTCATAGTGCGATCTGAACGCCGCAACTCGATCTGTATTGGCGACACTCGACGGGTCAAACGAAACAACGGTCAGCGTCGCACCAGCGCCAATCGAAGTCCCGGCCGGGAAATCATAATCAGCTCCACCGCGCAGTCTCCAATGCGACAGATCGACCGTTTGGCCGGAGGGATTGAAAATTTCAATCCACTGTAGATGATCGATCTGGAAATTAGGATCTATGGATAAATCGGCCGCCGTTGGAAAACCCGGATTGTAGTTGAACTCACTGATCACAATGGGTCCCACACGCGACTTGCTGTTTTGACGGCCGAGCGTCAAAGACACATTCGGTGCAATGCGGCCAAGACGGTCAGGCACGCGTCCCAGTGATTCCCCGTTGACCGTCGCATCAAAGTGCACATCATCCACGAACAATAACGTTCCGCCCGGTCCATTGGGATCAACGAGCCAGACATCATCACCCTGAAGCCCATTGAGGGCAAAATGGTTCGCACCAGGGGTTGCCGGAGTTGGGTTAAAATGACTTTCGTCAAAAACGACATATTGACCAGCATCCAGCACCGTGCTCTCAGGAATCCGGTATTTCAAGAAGTTATTCGCAGCATCACTGAGAAACCAACCACCAATGTCAATCGGACTGGCCAGCGTGTTGACTAACTCAATCGAATCGGTTTCCACAATCGGTACGTCGGTGTGGGAAAGCAGCTCATTAATCACCACCCCAACAGGACCTTGTCCAGCAGCACCCGGCGTGCCACCCTTTTCCGTACTCCCTCGCCAATGATAGTACTTCCCAAATTGGTCAGATGGTGTCTGAGACGGGTTGACCAATTCCAAGGTGGCACCGTGACCGTCAGCTCGAATCGGCCAAGGGTCATTATCGTTGTATGCAAAATCCAGCACGGTATTCAAAGCTCCATCGACCAACGTTATCCGTTCACCATTGCCATTCAAACCACCGCTGGAAAATTCGCCCAACACATTGATTCCCATACCGTAACGCAACTCAAACGCCGCAGCATCCCTGACAATTACCGCTCGCTGTCCAGCGGCCAGTTGAGTTGGCGAAAACGCAAATTCAATTCCATCGGTAATCTGAACAGTGGTCACATCAATTGTCTGAGCTGCAATGTTCTGTATTTCGATGAATTCAAAGTCGTTGCTGCTCAATATCGAATCCACAGCCAACTCGGCGGCCGTCGGATCGTAGGGGTTGTAATTGAGCTCGGTGATTCGCAGCGAATTTCGCAACGTCGGAGTACCGGATTGTCCCGTCACAACAATGCTGTCTGCCCCAACGAGCTGTCCCTGGTGGTTGTACGCCTCGAACTGAAAATGATTGTTTCCAAACGTAACGGGCAGTGTCAGCTTCCAGTCCCGTTCATTGACCCATCGAACTGCCAATGGTTCAGCGCTACCAGCGAGACGGATTTCTTGAACATCCATCCATCCTTGCCCGACCAGTTCAATGACGGTATTACTCGTGGAAAAGTTGCCCCTGCCGTTGGTATCAATTTCAAACGAAAACTGTGTCGGCAAATGATTAAGCACATAACTGCGTCGATTGGATATGAAAGTCTTGATGGGACCATATTCCTGGCCTGCCACGTCACCGTAATGGTCAATCCATGAATTCATGTACGCGTTGTTGAAACTGGTATTGATAATGTCCAACAAGTGACCATGCACCATCCGACGAATCGACGGTCGGTTCAAAAACTGCGTCGTCCGAGAAGAATTGCCCGACGCTCCGATCAACGGCGAGCTGGTCGGTTGTCGATAAGCGTAATCCCAATCCCACGGCAAAGCCAGCACTTTATGATCACTGGGCCGCACGTAGAATTTTATATTATGGTTGGAAATATGCTGTGTAATCGCATCCAAACACCCAATCAAGGACAACAGGGCGAACGTACGAGTCCATTGATCAACATCGATCACATCATAAGCAGCCACCTCCAGCGCCGTCCCTGTCAGCTCAAACGTCTTTGCCATGTTAATGATCTGCGTGTAATCATCCTGTCTACGATTGTTTCGAATATAGTAATGCGCCCGGTAAAACTCTTTATCATCCCCGAGGTCCTGCAGATCCATATCAGGTCTCGGATGAGAATAGGGTGAGGGAAGCTTGGAACCTTCGGATCCGCCATCCGTGTTATTCGGCACATAAGGGATGTCAAACTTGAACACCGTACCTTCCGAACCATTGTCAAATTGTGAATCCAGAAACACGTCACTTTGTCGGGCCAATAACAATTGAGCCGGACGATTAAATTGCGATTGAGGGGCAATGAAATAGGTCAAATCATCGTACTGGTAAGGAATGTTTCCAGCACGGTTACCAATGTGTTTCATCAGGATCTCGTCCTGTGAATCGCGTACCATCCCGTGACCCGAACGATCGATGGCCACGGTACGGTGAACTCCACGAAACAGCCGCATCGAGTCAAACTGCACGTTGAAATTGATCCGCGCGGCGTTGATTTCACCTCGTGCTGCGTTGGATCCGGCCGCTCGAGTACCAACGTCGTAGAAAACCTCGCTTTCGTTGTAAATCACGGTCGAGCCAATCCGGCCATTGGACATGATCTTGGTGGGGTCGAACATCATGTCAGCATCGTCCGACGTCATGATGATACGGAAGTTGTGGATCTGACTGCCCGTTCGAGCCTGATTGTCCTGGACCTTGTACAGGGCTCGGGATTCGGCACCAGCAGCTGGAAATGTTGACACCGCCCCTTGGGAGTCAACACCTTTGACGTAAAACTGCACGATCGACGACGCCGACTGGGCTGGAACATTTCCCTCGTATCGACCGCCACCAACATCGTTCATATTGACACTCTGAAACGCACCACCGGCGACCGCATATTTAAGCTTCATGATCGCCACGTCCTGGAGATCCTCAGCCAGAATAGAAACCGTTACCGATTCCATCGCACTCGGAACAACCGGGTTGTGCACCATGTCTCGATAAGTCGGACCAATGTTCCCAGCAAAAACACTGTTCACGACGCCCGGTGTTCCTGTAGCATCGGGTACGGCCAGCAACGTGGTCCTGGGCAACCGGTTGTAATAAAGATGGGTGTTGAGCTGATTGGATCCACCAAGCCACTTGGCACGGAAAGAAATTTCATACTCGATGTTGTTCCGAATCATTGCACCGCCGGCCAACGTTGTTTCCGCATGATTGTATCGATCTTCCATGACCGCCGTCGCCTTAAGGTACAACACCTGGTTGGAGGGGTTGTCTGGATCATTAATGACGACCCCTTGGTGAGTACCACCAATTCGCCAATTTGCCGGCGACTGGCCAACGGTGTCACTCTCGAATCTGCCGTTTTGAAGTCGTTGAATCCGTTGAGTACTGGGTTGTTCTATCAAAGAGATATCGTCTAGCAATATCTCGCCCCCATCAAGCATTCCAAGAATGAATTCCTGATAGCGCGTTGACACCGACGAATAGGTATCAGCAACAACCACTCCACTGTATGAATAGGTAAGCCAATTGGAATTGCCCGACTCGTCACTGGCTGCCCACACTTCAGGACGGCTGTTATCAGCAAACGGATCCCGCAATTCAAGCGTACGGCCGCCACCATCGGCATCTGCTGGCCAACGACCGCTTTGATAGTAATGGACTTCGTCGGCTGGGTTACCTAGCTCGTCCAGCAACTGGATCTGTTCGTTGTGATTAGACAATCCACCGGAGAAACTCCCCACAATATTGTTCACGGCAGGATATTTATACGCCACAGCGTCAGCATCATTGGCAACGAGCAGATACTCTTCGGGTGCGAGGGAGGTACCAGCTGGAAATCCGAATTGGACTGCCTCGGAAAGTTCCCATCCGGTCAAATCAACCGTATCGGTGGCACTACGATTGTAAAGCTCAATCCATTCCAACGACTCGGTCGTCGATTGTCACATTCGTACTGGAAACCTTGATACGAAGCCCGGTGGCAGAAATGGACATTGAGTTTTGACTGACATCCAACTGATGTCGGAAATACGACGTGAAACCACCTCCCATAGTGTTATCAACGTTTCCGGTAACAACAATATTCCCGATCGTTTGCCAACCGGTGGCGGCATTGCCCGTTTCGACCGTGATCACGTTGGGATTGGCCACTTCCGTGATTTGCAAGGTGAACGTACCCTGGGCGCCCAACGTGCACTGTCCGCCAGCACACCCGGTGTCACTGCTGTTTCCATTGTCACGACTCCACGCGATGCTTTGGATGTCAATGGTCTCACCAAATTTGAGTCCGATGTACGGATTCGGATCATTACTGGCAGCCCTCCAGCTGTACTCGTCGCCGTAGCGACCATCAATCACATTCGTTTTGAGGTGCTTGCCTCCTGCCTGGGTAGGCGAAAAGACCGATGTACCGTTGGCAGCCAAGGCCCGGTTGTCGGGAGCCAAAGCGTGGGAACTCTCGCTAAAAAATTCACCGTCATTTCCATCCCAGGTGATCTCAAACCCAGGTGGGGTTAGAATCGAACCGACAATCGGCTGGGGCGGGCCTCCGCCACCAACAGCTTCCGCCTGATGCAGCTCGACAGCCAACACGTTCGTTCCCACAACGAGTTTTTCCGACGAAATCTCAATCGTCGGCGCGAAAACGGGGTTGACGGTACTTTCCAATGCCGGTGTCGAGAAAGAAATGGGCCCATTGGGCATGTTAATCCGGCCTATCTCCGTTCCGTTGAGATAAAAGACGGCCCCATCATCTACGATTGAATCCAGCTCTAAAGTGCTGAACGGAGTACTACCATCATAAGGGAATTCGGCGAGGAAATAGCAGGTGCTGGCCCCCAGATCAATCGTTGTTTGAAGTGGTTCGGAAAGCGTGATCGGTGTGTTTCCAAAAGGTGCCGCACCCGATTTCCAGGCATCGCCCTGATTACCGTCCCCGTCAGGATCGTCAGGATCAAAGTCAGCGTTCAACCAGCCGCTGCTCCAATCGGTCTGTGAATCGTCGTAACGCCAAATGGCATTCAAATCGATCAAAGAAACCGTTTTGTCCGGCACTGACAGACCGTCGAATGAGGATTGGAATTCGTTATATTGAATCTCGTTAATGACAACATCGTGAGCTAAATCAAAATCGTTGTCTGCACCCGGCGTGGCCTGATTCGGATAGAGCCACCGGTACTGAAGCTCGCTGGCACGACCGCGCAATACGTCATCCACTCGTACGGCATCGACCAACGCAAGCTGAGAAGGCGTGTACAAGAAAAGTCGGTCTCCGACGTTAACATCGAATCCCAACTCGGCTTCCG
>Ga0310125_10001495_pt1 | contig 11821 bp, 9 predicted proteins | sample CB11b_Tmax_Bot8__FD_203508 | JGI IMG/M metagenome (GOLD analysis project Ga0310125, IMG submission 203508) | Marine microbial communities from Western Arctic Ocean, Canada - CB11b_Tmax_Bot8 | ecosystem: Environmental > Aquatic > Marine > Oceanic | place: Canada: Western Arctic Ocean | collected... | reverse complement strand
GATCCCTCGCACGACGCAAGGATGTGATCCGCCGCAAAGTCGAAGCGTTGCGGTGCCTCGGGTACCGGTTCCTGCGCGTGCCGGATGCCGCATTTCGTGGCGATCAGCACGTTGTCGCGGAACCCCTCGACGCGTTTGAGTGCCTCGCCGAAAATCTTCTCGCACCCACCGCGACCGTAGACGTCGGCCGTATCGAAAAGGCGATAGCCCGCTTCGTATGCCGCGACGCACGATTCGATGCCGCGGTCGCCCTGGTCACGCGTCGGCTTCTTTGGCGGCCGGCCGGCTTCGAACAGGCGCATACCTCCGTGGGCGAGGCGCGTCGTCACGAGTTGCGTACCGGCGATCTGCTGGGTCTTCACGACTGGATGCCCCTGTCTTTCGCGCGACCCCGGTAGGTTATCTTCGCCTCTGGCGGACCTCTTGCGGATTGATCAGCAGTTCGGCTAGGTCCTTGATTCTCGTACCCCTCTGGTGGAGCCGTTTGCGGTTGTGTGCCTCTTCCATGGGCTGATGCTTCTCGAGATCGGCGGCGATGGCGTAGGCTTCGGCCAGCACGCCGGGCCGCGCTTCCAGAGACCCGCAGATATTGACCGCGGTCAAACCGATATCCGAGGCTCTGCGCTGAAGCTGCCTGAGAGGCGCGTTCTGGTTAAGTTTCCAGCGCCTGTTCCAGAGTTCGTAGGCTGCTCGCAGCGCCGACGCCTGGTCCGGCCGAACGCTGCGACCAATCGCCCGATCGACCGGCGCGAATGCCGTATTGTTGGTGCCGATCCACTTGGCGACGATCAGCGTTGCAGCGCAACAGGCGATGATCGACGTCGTTCTGATCGGGACGCGGCGCTGCGGCGGGGCCTGGTTCATATGCGTTCTCCTTTGGTGGATCGTGGTTGTTAGAACGTTTTCAACCCGATCGTAGCGTCCTGAGCTGCCTGCACCTGCGCCTGGCACAGGTCGTCTCCCGTAGGTGGCTCTGGCGTCGATCGGCTGCGCCGCCCACTATCGGCGTCGGCCTGCATCGCCGATGCGTTGCAGCATCGCCTGCTTCGGCCTCCTTGCAAGCGAACGGCTCGCTCGATCTTAAGCCGACGAGTCACCTACGGGACACGACCTAGTCGTGCTGCATTGGCGACCCACTGCGGGGTCGCCTGCTTCGCCCTCCGCGCCAGGCTTGCTTCGAAAACGCTCAAAACGCTACGTCCGGATTGAACACGCTCTCGTGTCACCACAGGTTTAGAAACTTCATGTACCGCTCATCGTCCTCGGCCGCGATGAGGGCCGCAACCTGGTCGCGTGACTTGCGTTTCGTGGGCAGGGGCCGGGGCTCGGTCAGCAGTCGAAGCAGCAACTGCGCGAACGGCATCGCGTTGAGCTGAATCCATTCCGCCGGCAGGTTGTGGGCGTTGTCCATCGTGGTGTGGCACCAGCGCGGCAGGCTGTTTCCCCAGTCGGCGGCGCGCGCCGCCGCGATGCCCGAGAGCATGAAGGGCAGGTAGTCGCTGCCCGCGCAGTAGAGGTTCTGGACCTTGCAGTGGCGACCTGTGCGGCGCATCGTTCTTTCGATCATGTCCCGCATGGCCGGCGCCCACATCACCGCGATCCCCCGGGCCGTACCGGGGCACAACGTGTCCAGGCTGAAGTCGAAGCAGATATCGTCCAGTTCGTCGCGGTGCTGTTTGACGTAGTACGCGCTGCCGACCAGACCGTACTCTTCGCCCGTCGGAATCAGCAGGCGTAGCCGTCGCCGGAACTTGCTGCGATGCGGTGCCAGGGCGCGAACGATCTCGATCAGCGTCAGCACGCCGCTTAGGTTGTCCAGTGCCCCGGGGGTGATCGGCAGGCAGTCCAGGTGCGCGTTGAGCACGATGACCTCGTCGCCGCGCCGCGACGGACCGACCTCACCCACCAGATTCAGACACTTGGTCTTGCGGCTGCGGCCGCTGACATTGATTCGGACTTTCGGTTTGGAGTTGCGCGTGAGTTCGACCAGTTCCAGACCGTCGTCATTCGAAACACCCACCGCGGGAATGGACACGTCGTCGACGACGCCGAGGTGGTGCTGGGACGGCCCCATCGCCGGTTGCGCGTTGTAGGTCACGACACCCACCGCTCCGCGCTTCGCGATGTCGCGGACACGCAGCGACAACGGGTAATGTTTCGCGGGCTCAAATCCCGGGCCGGAAGCGAGCACGATGGCGCCGTCGATCCGGCGGGCATGAAGATCCAGCTCGCGCTCGCTGACCACGGGCACGTTGACCAGCGGCCCGCTGACATCGGTCGAGGTGGTGTGGACGTGCTGAACGGATTCATAGACCCGCCGCCTCGGGGAGGTGAGGCGCAGCTGCGACGGAGCATGATCCCAGCCGAACACCGGAATCGTTTCGGCGTCCACCTTGGTGGCTCCGGCCCGTCGCAGGGCGGCGGCCACGACGCGTACGGCTTCACGATACGACTTCGACCCGGTGGGTCTCGGACCGATGTCACAGCAGATCTCGTCTCGCAGCCGCGTGATGTGCGGGCTCGTCCACACACTGCCGCAGATCTGCCGGTCAATGCGGTCAAGCTCGGATTCTTTCATGGACTACGTTTCCATCTTCGGTGCATCGGGACACGCCTGATCATCACGGTGACAAATCACGTCTTGTCATTCGCGAACCAGCGGAGTCCCAGGTGCAATTCCTCGCGGTGAAACTTCATGGTGTAGGGGTTGCACAGCCAGCACATGACACGGCCGTCGGTGCGGGGCAGCAGCCAGCCGAAATCCCATCCCTTGCTGACGTAGCGCAACGGCACCGCCGGCCGGACGCGCACGACCGGAAGCGTCAGACCCTGAAAGTGTCCGCTGCCCGTGAAGTTGTAGCCGTAATCCACGTGCACGAACACCTCATGCTGCACGGCATTGCCGGGATCGTCCGAGAGATCCACGCACAGTCCGCGCAGCGCGATCTTCAACTCGCAGCCGGAACCGAACGCCGCCGTCAAATCCTGCAGGGACCCATCGGTGACCGTTCCGTCGGCGTCGTGCGCCAGGACTTGTCGCCACTGGTCGCACACCCAGTAACGGTATAGTTCGAAGTCGTAGATGAAATTGCTGCTCGGAGCGTGCGTCCCCACGTCCCAGCTGTCGTGCTGGTGGTACCTGGACATCTCGGAATGATCGATCAGCGGCCCGGGTCCCACGGTCCCCGTCGGCTGCGCGCCGTCAAGATGCGGCCGCGCGATCGCCTGCTGGCCATTCTGGTTGTACATAAAGAAGGACATGGAGGGACGGCCCGGCACTGTCTCTCTGAAATTCGTGGTCGGTTGCCGCAGCGTCATGAAGGCGGCCGTCCAGCGACCCTCCAGCAGGACCGTGACCCTGAACTGACACACCTCCTGGACCAGTTCCGAGTTGTCGCTGGTCACGTCGATGTGTTCGTTGTATCGAAACGCGGTTTCGATCCGCAGATCCGCGCCGCGCCGGATGGCGTCGGCCAACGCCTCTTCACTGCCACCCGAAACCTGACGGTTCGCATCAAGTTCCAGTGCACGGGTCCAGGCGGGCATGCAGGTCTCCGGCTCGGTGTGCGTGCGATGGAGCGAACGCGGCGGCGCGGGTCCGTACACGCAACAGGGAGGGGGGGTCGTCAGTTCGCGTGAGGCTGGCCGTCATTCTGTCGACGGCAACTTCCACCGCACGACCTCGCAGTGCAGCCCGTTGTCGGCGGTTCGGTAGGAATAGCTGCTTACGAGCGTTCCGTCGTCGATCTGGACCGTCGGTCCGAAGCCTCCACCACTGGTCAGGTTCGCCGGGGTCTTGGCCGACAGAATAATCCGGTCGTGCTTGAAATCGAAGTCGAAGCCATCGGGTGTCTGCGTTCCGAGCACGGCCCGCAGGCCCAGCGGCGGGACGTTGGGCGCCACGGATGTGCGCTGAGTGAACGTGAACAGCATGCGCCCGTCCTTGAGCGTGAGCACCGACGGGTACATCTCGCCGTACCAGCTTCCGAATTCCTCGTAGGACCAGTTGGCTCCCCCGTCGGACGACCGGTAGATCACGATTCGGTGGTATTGATCGGTGGCGCCGTGAGGCGTGTCGGTTCCCCCGATGGGGGGATAGAACTCCGAGTCGACGCGCTTCATGGACAGAATATCGCCGTTTTGCGCCAGGAACAGGAACGCTTCGTTGTGCATCGATCCGCGGTACTTGCCGATGTCGGGACCGGCCCCGCTGTAGTTACAGGCGATCGACTTGTCCCAGGTCCGGCCCTCGTCGGTCGAGCGCCAGAACCGGGCGGCTCCGTACCCGCTGCCGACACCGAAGACGAGCGTGCCGTCCTGGAGCTCCAGCACGTTCCGCGTCGGTCCGATCTCGGATTTATCGGGGCGCTTACCGTCTTTGCGCAGGGACCGCAGCGATTCGTCGAAGGGAAGCTTCGTTCCCTGCCATGTTTTCGCACGATCGTCGGAGCGGTACAGGTAGCAGTAGGTGTAACCATCCTTGTTGCCCCGGGCCGGCGGCAGTACGTGCGTCGTGACGAACAGGACGCCGCTGCGTGTCATGGAGAAGTACGGTTCGCGACCCTGGAAGTCCAGGTCCTGACGTTTCAACCAGGTGCGGCCGCCGTCGCTCGACCGGTAAAGAAACGAATATTCCTCGTTCAAGGGCCGGCCTGCGCCCGCGTGAAACGCGATCAGCAGAAGCTCACCGTCGGGCAGCCGCGCCACGCAGGGCTTGTAATCATTCGTGATGCCGATCGGGATCCTTTCGGCGGCCAGGCGGTCCGTCCCAATGCTGTCGGGATTCTGGACCGCAATGAAATCATCCGGACCCACGGCGGAGCAAGATGAAGATCCAACCGCAAGCGTCATCAACAGCACCATTGCGCAGAACCTTTCAGTGAGACGATTCATCTATTTCGCGTTCGCCTTGCAGATAGATGCCGATTCTTCCAAAATGGTCCTCAATGGTTTCGTCCGCGTCCGGCAGCGGTGAACTTCGGCGTACGCCATGGTTTCGCCGTGTCGGTTCCAACCCCGTGCTCGCGGCATTCGTCCTGCTGGCCGTGACTATAGCGGCCCACTGGCCCGCTGTACATGCCGACATTCTGTGGGATGACATCGTTCAGATCACTGACAATACGACGCTCCACGGGCCGGACGCCCTGTGGCGCATCTGGTTCGAACCCAAAGCGTCGCCCAACTATTACCCGCTGCTGTTTACAACATTCTGGTTCGATTACCGGCTGACGAACCTGAACCTGGCGATCGCCCACGGTGTCAACATCCTGCTGCAGGCACTGTGCGGCCTGGTGCTTTGGCGCGTTCTTAAACGACTGGGCGTGCACGGCGCGTGGTTCGCGGCGGCGCTGTTCGCCGTGCACCCCGTGACGGTCGAGTCGGTGGCGTGGCTCATCGAACGAAAGAACACGCTGTCGCTGCTGCTGTTTCTGCTTTCGGCACTGATGCTTCTGCGTATGGAAGGCGCGCAGAAAACACACGCCGGAATCTGGCGTGCCGCATTCACGCCCTGGCCGGCGTACTGCGCGGCCCTGGTCCTGTTTGCGGCCGCCCTTTTCGCGAAGACTTCGGTCATCATGTTGCCGCCCCTGCTGCTGCTGTCGGCCTGGTGGCGGCGCGGTCGCGTGACGTGGGCGGACATGCTGCGAGCCGCTCCACTTTTCGTCATGGCCGCGGTGCTTGGGTACGTCACTGTCTGGCACGAGAGCACGAGCTATTTCCTGACCGCCGAGCAGGATCCACGGCCGGAAGGTCCGCTGTCCTGCCTGGCGGCCTCGGGATGGTGTCTCTGGTTCTACCTTTACAAGCTGGTGCTGCCGGTGCGCCTCTCGATGCTCTACCCGCGATGGGACGTTGATCCGACGTCCGTGCTGTCGTGGTTGCCGCTCGCCGGCCTGCTGGTGGTCGCGGTCGCGGCCTGGTGCCGGCGGCAGACCTGGGGACGGCCGCTGCTGGTGGCGATGATCGCGTGGGTGGTCATGCTGTTGCCCGTTCTGGGGATCTCCGACATCGGATTGTTCCACTATTCGCTGGTGACCGACCATTGGCAGCATCCCGCCATGTGGTTGCCGCTCGCGTTGGCCGCAGCGACGGGCGCGCGTCTGTTCGGCCGGTCCCCGTGGGCATCCGCGTGCAAGGTTGTGGCGGCGGTGGTTCTGCTTTGCGTGTGTTCGGCGCTGACCTGGTCGAGAGCAAATGTCTACGACAGTGCCGTGGCGGTCTGGGCAGACGCGGCTGAGAAACATCCCGCCGGCTGGGGCCCGCGATATCTGCTTGGCCTGTCACAGGTCGGCGTCAACGATCTGAACGCGGCAATCGGGAATCTGCACATGGCGAACGAGCTGAGGCCGGACGATGTGCCGATCCTCTGCAACCTGGGCGGCGCCCTGGTCCGTCAGCAGAAGTACGACGAAGCGGTCCTCTATCTGCACCGTGCGGTGGTGTTGGCGCCCGGCAGCCCCGAGGCGAATTTCAACCTGGGCATCGCTCTGCAATCGCTGGGACGGATCGATGAAGCGATCGCGGCATATCGCAACGCGCTGGCACGCGGGACCGCTCGCGGCAGAATCGCGCCAACCAAGATCGCCGTGGCCCACGTGCGGCTCGCCGTCGCCCTGCAGACCCGGGGCGACATCGACGAAGCGATCGATCAGTGTCGCACGGCGCTGAGCATTGTTCCCGACCTGGACATGGCGCGCCGCGTGCTTGCAAGTCTGCGGGTTGAACGCGGCAGTATCGAATGACGCGCGCACCGGCGCCTCACCACTCCGGAACCACCCACCATTCCGCTCCCGGCTGGGCCGGGCCGGGTCGCCAGCCTTTGACGTAGGTCCAGCCCTGTGCCGCGGCCGGGACGAACGGAAACTCGTACCAGAAAGTCGAGACTGCCTGGTATGTGACAAGATCCTCCATGCTCGCGGTGATGACGTGGCCGTCGTAGAAACTGATCGTGTCGAATCCCCAGGGATCCCTGTTGTTGCGCCCGCCGCCGCGGAAATGGCGACCGCCGGAACTGTACGACGCCGGGTTGGGGTCGTGATGATAGAAGAAGTTCGGTCGGACGTTGGATACCAGGTGCAGAAAGTGCGAGCCACCCCTGTTCTTCAATTCAAGGTCTTCCGTATCCTCGCGAAACGTCACCAGCCTGGAGGGCATCCTTACCGTGTGAATGTTGGTTGGGCCTCCCCGGCCCTGGAGCTCGTCGTAGACCAGCCAGAGGCTGCCGTTCGGACAGTAGGTCACGTGATTGTCGGGGCGGAACACCTTGATCGGGCAGAAGAAGACGCCCTTGGTGCCGCCCACCCAGGGCAGGAGCGTATGTGTCCAATAGCTGCCTCGCGGCCAGTGGCCCGGCATCACAACACCGTCGTTGTCTTCGGCATAGGCGATCATGGCCAGGGTCATCTGCCGCTGGTTGCCGAGGCAGTACGCGACGCTGGCCGCTTCGCGGGCCTGGCTCAACGCGGGCAGGAGCAGGGCGATCAGCAGGGCGATGATCGAGACCACGACGAGCAACTCGATGAGCGTGAACGCGCGTCGGAGCGACATCTTGTGATTCACTCGGTTGTACATTATTTGCGGGTACCACCGGGGACAGGGCCGCACGATCATTGTAGCTGGCCGGTCATGACGCAGCCACTTCTATTCCCAGCGATGCCGCCCACACGAAGAACGCGACGAGGGGAATCATCGCCACGATTCCCAGCGCCACTGGTGTCGCCGGGGCGCGGCCGCGCATCGGCAGGAGGCTCAGCGCAATACCCAGAGACAGGTTGACCGTCAGGCTGACCACGGGGATCCACTGAAAGCTCAGCGCAGGGCCACCGGCGATCAGATCCCAGAACGCCACGAGCATCGCGGCGCTGAGGCCGTAGATCGTGCTGATGATCGCGCCGAACGGCGTGGTGAAGCGCACGAAGAACGCAAGGAAAAAGAGGCTGGCCAGCGGATAGGTGGGCAGGTTCACGGTCTTGTTGGTCACTTCCATGATGTTGCCCTTCACCTTCGCGATCTGCACGTTCAACAGGATGATGATCACGCCGATCACCACCGAGAGGACCCGCGCCGTCCAGAGGTTGTGCTCTTCGGTGTCGCGGTGTCGGCGGAATCGATCGATCAGATCGACCTGGATGACCGCGGTCGACGAGTTGAGGCCCGAGTCGAGGCTCGACATGACGGCCGCGAACATTGCTGCAACGACCAGCCCCGCGATGCCCGGCGGCAGAAAGTGGGCGATGTACTGCGGGAACAGTTGATCCCCCTGCTGCGCCAGGCCGCCTTCCCCCAGGATGAACTGTTCGTTGCTGCCGTAGAAGCCCAGCAGCGCGAAGCCGACCAGACCCAGGATGATGGAGTTGCCCGCGCCGACCACCACGTTGGCCAGGTACGACTTGCGAGCCGCCTTGGCGCCACCGGTCGCCATGAAGCGCTGCACGGCCGTCTGGTCCGAACCGGCCGTGCAGACCGACCAGAGGAACACCGACAGAATCGTGCCGATTACGGTCACACGAACGGTCGGGTCGAGGCTGAACGCGGGTTGCTCCTGCCAGCCCGGCGACCATTCGGTCGGAAACCAGTGGAATCCGCCCATATGAACCGTGATCGCGACGATCGTCAGCACCGCCCCGCCCATGAGCAGCACGAACTGAACCACATCGGTGACGACCACGGTGCGCAATCCACCCATCGCCGTGTAAGCGATCGCGACGATGCTGCATATCACGACGATCCAGGGCACCAGGTCTTTCTGGGCGGCCGCGTCAAACACAATGATCGCCGCCACGGCCTTGGCGGCTACGTTCACCATCAGTCCCATCCAGACGAAGCGCAGTCCCAGAAACAGCAGCACCGCCAGCAGGCGCGGCCCCACGCCCAGACGCTGCTCGATGATCTCGTAAGCGCTGGTGACGCGATATTTCATCAGCAGGGGAATCATCAGGTAGCCGACGGTCACGTAAGTGAAGGGCAGCGCGACGATGCTCCACAGGATGACCGGCCCCTTGTTGATCATCTCGCCCGGGACGGCCAGGTAAGAGATGGTGCTCAGGAGCGTTGCGTACAGCGAGATGCCGACCGCGATCGACCCCAGCTTGCGCCCGCCGACGTAGAATTCGGATGTCGTCTTCTGCCTGCGTGCGTAGAACCCGCCCAACGCCAGCATGCCCGCGCCGGACGCGGCGATGACGACCCAGTCGTACCACCCGAGGCCGCGGACGTGATCCGGAACGGCGGTCGGGGCGTCCACACCCTGCGCCGCAGCGGTGCCGCACAGGAACAGGAGGCCGATGATGCACACGAGAAGCAGCGTGGCCAGGCGGTTGCGTGACATGGCGTGTGTCCTGGCGGAGAGTTTAGCCACAGAGGCCGCAGAGGTCAGAGAGGTCACCGATAAGACAGGTGCGACTTGTCCGGCCCTTCTTCGCCCCCGCTCAGCAAGTTTCGCATTGGCGAGGAAGAAAAATAGGACGCAGCTCTTTTGTGCAAAGCACCCGAAGGGCCGTTCCGGCAAAAGAGCTGCGTCCTCTTTTTCGGCGTTTTCCAATTGAATCACGAAACTAAATGAATGGATGCGGCACTAGGCGGGCTGCGCCTCGACCTGCATATTGGGGACGCCGATCCGCTCCATGAAGGCGCGCATCTTCGGGCGGAACTCTTCGCGAATGTCGCGAGTGGGCGGCCGGCAGCGGCTCGTGTCGAACCCGAGTAGCTCCGTGGCGATCTTGTCGAGGTGCCCTTCACCGCCGGTGATCTTCTTCGCCTGCCAGTAAAACTCGTACCACGGCAGCATCACGTCCATGACCCGGGCATGGGCCTCGGCGTACTGCCCCTCGTCGAGCAGCTTCATCAGCTCGATACCCCACTGGGGCCAGAAGTTGCAGATGTGGACGTTGAAGCTTCTGGCTCCGGAAAGATACGCGTCGATGATGCACAGCTGGTTGTCGCCGACGCAAACCTTCTTTGAGAACCGCTGCGTCCCCGCCATGAACTCCAGCGCGTACCGGGCGGCGTACTTGATGCTGACGATATTCGGGACGTCGTCGATCATCTGCTCGATCTCGTCTTCGGTCAGTGGCGTTGCCGTCCAGAATGTCGGGTAAACCACCACGCCGATGTCCGCCGCTTCGCCGACCGCCTTAACGTATTCGTAGACGTCCTTGGTCGTGTGCGGGTGGTAATAAGGAGGCGATATCTGAACGGCATCGGCCCCGAGGCGTGCAGCACCGCGCGCAATTTCGATGCTCTCCGCCTGGTTGGCGCTCTGGGCCCCGACGATCAGGCCGACGCGACCCTGCGTCTCTTCAAGGGTTGTCGCGGCCACGGCGAGCCGTTCGTCAGCCGAAAGACACGTGAAGTCGCCCGACGCTCCGGTCGTCAGCAGACACGCGTTGCCTTCGCGAAGGCCGCCGTCGATCAGGAATTTCGTGTGCTTTTTTCGGGCACTGAGATTCAACGAAAGATCTTCGTTGAAATACGTCGGCACGGCCACGAAGCAGCCTTCCATTCGGGCGATTGTTTTTGCCTTGTCCACCGTCGTCTCCTTGGTTCGTAAATGCGGATCAGGTTGTCAAGATCGAAATGCCGCCAAACGTCCGGCAGCGGCCCACCACGCCTGATTTCGGGAGATCCTTGCAACAGGTGCAAGTCCAGTCATCTTAAGCGATAGCGGTCACGGCGTCAACGGTACCAACACTGATCGCTTGCGAGGGCGGTCACCCGTCACGGACCCACGCTTTACCGCCAAACAGATCGTGCAGGGCTTCATCGAGTTCGGGAAACTTGAAGCTGAAACCCCGCTCCATGAACCGGCGTGGTACACCGCGCCTCCCTGTCAATGCCAGGACCGGCTCGGTGCGCATCAGGAAGCATCCGATGTGCACGAGCCACGCAGGCGTCGGCGGCGCCCAGGGTCGATGCAGGACGTGCCGCAACCGTTTCATGAATTGATCGTTGGTCACCGGATTCGGTGACGTGGCGTTGTAGATCCCCTCCATGTCCTCGCGTTCGATGGCCCGCAGGAACATCTCGTTCAGTGTGTATCCAGCTGATGAACTGTCGACCTCTACCGGCCCGCCCGCCCAGGAAACACCGCGTCAGACCGGTGAGTGTCGCAAGATCCCCGCCACCGCGATCGAGAGCAAAGCTGATCCGAAGGATGACGCGGCGTGTGCCGGGTGTCGGGTTGTCACTGAAGGCGCGCTCCCGCATTGTCACCGTCTGAACGGGAATGCCGCTGCCGGGCGGCGCCGTTTCGTCACAGATCAGGTCGCCGGCGTCGCCGCAGATGGCCAGCGTCGACGCCTGCACCAGCGTTCTCGGTGGCCGCGAGCACGCGGCGATCGCCTTGGCGATGACATTGACCGAGTCCACGCGCGACGCGTTGATTTCCTGAAGGTTCGTCCGCGTGTACCGGCAGTTCACGTTCTTTCCGGTCAGGTTGACCAGGGCGAGGGCACCGTCGATGCATCGGCTCCACTGCCCGATCGTCCTGCCGTCCCACGCTACGGCGTTCTGAGCTGCACGGCGTCGGCTCCGGCCCAGTTGTAACGGAAGTGGGCGTCCATGGATGTAAGCCACTGAGAATCGTGCAGTGCCCAGAACTCGCGGCTGGAGAAGACATTGTTGTGATACCAGGTGTTCGGTGCTCCGTCTTCGGGTTGATTTACAGTACGAAAAAGGCGCCTGGAACCTTATCTGCGAATCTGCCTCGGGCCGTGCCGGCAAAGGGTTCATGACACCGTGTCTTGGGCTGGGGCGATTTCAGTTAGGTGCTTCTGCGTCCCTGCGTGCGGTATCCATTAACATCTCGAATAACCCATCAACC
>Ga0310125_10001494_pt1 | contig 11823 bp, 10 predicted proteins | sample CB11b_Tmax_Bot8__FD_203508 | JGI IMG/M metagenome (GOLD analysis project Ga0310125, IMG submission 203508) | Marine microbial communities from Western Arctic Ocean, Canada - CB11b_Tmax_Bot8 | ecosystem: Environmental > Aquatic > Marine > Oceanic | place: Canada: Western Arctic Ocean | collected... | reverse complement strand
ACACAATCAGTCCTGCAAAGGCCCCTAAGAACAAGAGAGCAACTACAGAAAGAATAATTCCAGATTTCATGTAAACAGCAACCGTATTTTCATGCGGTGTAAGAATACCTGTTTTTATGGAGTATGACCGATTTTTAAAGCAGTAAATAAGGTGCGGCTGGTGCTAAAATTCGACTATCCACCACCAGCACGGCTATCAGAAAGGGCACCTGGCACCGGCTCTTCTCTCCTTCAAACCTCCTCGTACAGGTCTTGCACCTGCCTCACGTGCTCCTCCAGGCTGAAACATTCCCGCCGCTCGATGTGCGAAGCGTTAGCAATGGGGAGACCGGTCGTCGCGTCGGATTCCGGAGGAAACCCTGCCCCGACCTCGACGAGACTGACTTGCCTGCCATACACGCGCTCTGCCAAGGTCTTGAATAGGCGGAGGTGTCATCAACCCCTCGCCGAACGACACTGAATCCCCTCGCTTTTTTATCTCTTCCAGATACGGAATCACGAGAACCAGTCCAGCGATCATCCAAAGCGGTTCGGCGATACAAACGATCACGAAACTATTCGCGCTTAATGCGTGAATCACATCGCCCAAATGCCCGCATAGAACCCTAAGCTGGTTCCCTTGAAGAATGGGTCAGGCGTCTCTTTATATATTTTCTTCGTCAACTGCATAAGCCGCCAGAAAACAAGCAAGAACGCAGTCCGTCCGACGAGTCCCGTTTCCGCGAGTCCCAGTGACGCCCCAGCCCAGCACCGGGCGAGCGACCCACATCTCGAGAGCCTGACAGTAGGATACGAGACGAGCTGATGTCGACGGATCGAAGTCGATTCCCGTGAACTGCACGTGATACTGCGTACCTTCTTCAAACGTCCCGACCGCTGCCCGTCGTCGAGGGCTGCCTCGTGCGATCTCAACACCGAGGCCGGGGCCAGCGATGTCAGCTCTTCAGGCGCACCTTGTGATTACCACGACTCGGATCCAGTTCCAATGTCACGTAACCCGCCTGCGCAGCTGCCTCCAGCAGGTCGTTGAAGTTGCGGAAACCATAACGCTTCTCATTGAAGCCCGGTTCGACACGGCGCAGGCTCTGCTTCACCAGCGAACTCCACAAGGGATCGTAGTCATCCTCCAGAGAGGAGACGATCTGCACCACCCGGTCCAGGGCCTCCTCCTGCTGTGGTGTCCGTGCCTCCTCACTTTCTGTCTTCTTGCTCTTCGACTTCGTCCTCGCCTTTGGCGCTGCCGCCGGCTTCGAACGTTGGCGTCGTTCCTGCTGTTTCTGCACCAGATCGTCGTAGAAGATGAACTCATCACAACTGTTGATGAGCAGATCGGAGGTCGACTTTCTGACCCCGCAGCCAAGGACACGCCGATCGTTCTCCTTGAGTTTTGATGCCAGGGGTGAGAAATCGCTGTCCCCCGTAACCAACGCGAAGGTGTCGATGTGGTCCTTGGCATAACTCAGATCGATGGCATCGACGACCATCCGGATGTCAGCAGAATTCTTGCCACTTGCTCGCGTCTGCGGAATATCGATCAGCTCGATGCCATGGGTATGCAGGTCGCGCACCTCGTTGCGATACCCACCCCAATCGCAGTAGGCACGTTTATGGACGATGCGGCCTTTCTCCAAGAAACGCCGTAGAATGACCTCGGGATTGAACTTCTCCGGCCGCAAACCGATGGCAAGATTCTCGAAATCGATGAAGACTGCAATGAGAGGTTCGTCAGGCATTTGCTCCTACTTCCGTTGGAAGCTCGAGGTCTAAACGCTGGGCAGCCGCCACGATTTTATCCCACGTGCCCGGAGGGAGAGGGATGCCATTGGCACTGCGGTCTTCCAGTGTGCGCTGCTGAGGGTCTCCGGGCACCATGATCTCATCGACTCCGTCCAGTGTGGGCAACGACTTCTCGGCCCGTATCAGTTCATCGACTTCGGCACGCATCTCATCCACATCGCTGAACATCGATACATCGACGGCGGCGATGAAACTGTTCTGCGCACCACGTTTGGCCTTGTCATCGGACCGATCGGGTAGAATGTGCGGCGCCAGTAACGCATTGCCCGCCATGAGGCTGGTGAAACATTCGAACATGAGAGCCAGTCCGTAGCCCTTGTAACCACCGGCGGGACGGAGAAATTTAGCCAACGCCGGATCGGTGGTGGGTTGACCATCCGCATCCAGAGCCCAGTCGTCGCCCAGGGGCACGCCCTGGTCGGCGGCAACCATCACCCGTCCGAAGGCGACGATACTGGTCGCCATGTCGAAGATCAGAGCGCCCCGCTCCTTCGACGGTACTGCGAAGGCGATGGGACTGTTGTGGGTACCTGCCGCTTTTGCACCAGGGGGCGCCATATTCGGGGGGTTGCAGACGACGGCGATTCCCGCCAGTCCTTGCAGGGCGAGTTTCTCCACGTAATAGCCCATGGCGCCCTGGTGTGTGGTGTTGCGAATCAAGCCCCAACCGACACCGGCAGCACGGGCCTTTTCGGCGACGCGGTCCACGGCAAAGCTGGTCACCACGGGCCCCATGGCGTTGTCACCTTCGATGAAGATCGCCCCTGCCCGCTCGGACAGTACGCGGATCTCCGGACGCACATTCATCGAACCCGCATCGATGGCGTCCTGATACGACTCCAGGCGGGTGACACCGTGAGAGTCGACACCCCGCAGGTTGGCCCAGATCAATACCTCTGCCTCGGTGGCGGCGTCCGCCGGTGGCATACCGAGGCCTTCAAAGACCTGCGCGGTAAACCCTTCGAGGTCCTCTGCCCGTACTCGTCGATCCACCATCAGAGAAACTCCGGGCCAGGGATGCGATTCCACTTCGTCGGCTCGACATCGCCGTCATACGTCGGTTGCAGACTGCCGAGTCTCGCCATGGGCTCACCCTCCCAGGAGGCGGGCAGTTGCGTGGCACCGATGTGCGCCCGTACCCCTTCCGGCAACTCGTCCCACGCCGGATAATACCACAGCGTGATCACCGTACGGCGCAGATCGGAATTGTTCGCATGTGACGCGTGTAACATGCGCGAATCGCCGATGACGACACTGCCCGCCTGTACCGGCACGTCCACCTCTCCCGCCGCCGTGTGATAGGCGGGATGATCCGGATCGGTCACCTCACGCAGGTCGGCGGTATGCGCATCCGGCGCGGCGTCGTGCATGGCGTGGCGCTTGCGATGCGACCCTGGAATCAGGCGCAAGCAGCCATTGGTGCGGGTCGTATCGACGAGGTAGTACATCAGGAAGGCCTGCGGCGGGTGGTCCCAGAGCTGGCTGATCGGCTCATCCCAGCCCCACCAATCCTGGTGCCAGAACAATGGTGGGCTATGCGGTGGTTTGCTGATGACGTATCCGGAGGCCCACTTGGGGTTGCTGTAGCCGAGAATGTCGAGAGCTTGCAGCGCTTTTGAAGCTGCCACCAGTTCGGCAAAGAAAGGATCGCCGGCAACACTGACGAGACTACCAGTGGATTTCTGCTTCTCGAAGTGCTCGTCGGACTGGGCATCCAGCAGACGATCAGACGCTTGCCGCGTGCGCTGTAGCAGATCATCGTCGAGAACATTGTCAAAGACGCAGAAGCCATCATGCTCGAGTTGGGCGCGCTGCGTCGATGTAGCGAGGGTGGTCATGAAGAAAGAGTTCCTTGCGTTGGAGTCATGGAGGTGGCAAGATAGCGGTTCCAGTCACCCCCTGAAAGCTCCACTTCAATCACTGTGGAAGGTCAAGCATGCTGCAGATTGTTGATCAGGGTACCATCTCCCACGTCGCCGGTCGCGGCGCCTACATGCCGTGGATCACTCCCCTGGCGGATGGTTCGTTCATCGCCTGTCAACATATAGGCGCCGAACTCGGCTCCGACGACAATCACATGGTTGTGTTGCGTTCCCCGGATGGACGGCAATTCAGAGAAGTTGGGCGGGTCGGCCCCGTCGACGATGGCTACGCCTATCGGGCGCCGCAGATCAGTGTTGTCGACGATGACCGACTCGTACTCGTGTGTTCTCGTTTCGAAACGGGTGGGGATGGTGCCCTCTTCGACCCTGCTACCGAAGCCCTGCGCCGTCCGAGCATGTGTCTGCTCTTCTCAAGCGACAGTGGTGCCACCTGGACCCAGCAGCCACAGTTGGTGCCCGTCGATCTGGACCCGGACCGGTATACCTGGAACAGTGCTGGACAACTGCTGCAACTGCGCCCGGATCGATGGATGTGGCCCCTCGAAACGTGGAAACCGGAAGGTTACGACGGTCCACCCGATCAACGCGCCTGGGCACTGTTTTCTAAGGACGGAGGTGACAGTTGGGGTGAACTCACCGTGGTCGCCGACGACCCGGAGGGCGGGATCCTCTACTGGGATCAGATGAACTGCCGGCTGGACGACGGGCGCATCTACACAATGTTATGGACCCACTTGTACGGTACCAGCGACGACATCGAAAATCACTGGGTCTTGTCGAGTGACGAGGGCTTGACCTGGTCCCCACCCCGCGCCACCAACCTGCGGGGTCAGGTGTGCACACCCATCCCGCTCGCCGACGGTCGAGTCGCGGCGATCTACAACGATCGTCACGATCCTCAGGGAATCCGCGTCGCTCTGTCCGAAGATCTGACAACCTTTGATGTGGCTGATCAGATTACCCTGTTCGACGCCGGGGCGGAGGCCACCCTCGGCTCACCCCAGCACGACAACTTCCTCGCACAGCACATGCTCATCGCCTTCGGCAAACCCGCGGGGCGCCGCCTTGACGATGGCACACTGCTCACCTGGTTCTGGTGCACATCGGCAGGTGTCACCCACACACGCTGGGTGCGACTGGAGGTGACGGCGTGACGGAGACGTTGCTGCAGTTCGGCAGTGGCAACTTCCTTCGCGCCTTCGTCGATCTTTTCCTGCATGAGGCCAACGCCACCAGCGACGGATACGGTCGCGCCGCTGTGGTGACAACCACCGACAGTCCGCGCGGCCGGTGGATCAATGATCAACTTGGCCAGTACCATGTCGCCATCCGCGGCCTGCATGAGGGCGCCCGCGTCGACGAAACCGTCGCCGTGACACGGGCATTGTCCCGCAGTCTGATTGCCGCGCAGGACTGGGCAGAGGTACTCAGGATCGGTGCTTCCCCCGATCTGCGCTGGATCGTCTCCAACACGACCGAGGCCGGCCTCAGACTCGACCCGGCAGATGATATCACCACCTGGCCGGCTGCCGTGGATGAGTGTGGTACCCAGGGACCACACTCTTTTCCGGCCAAACTCCTCGCCGTTCTCGCCCACCGCATGGCCTCGGGCGCCGCCCCGGTGGCGGTCCTGCCCTGCGAGTTGGTCGAAGGAAATGGCCCAGTTTTGCTCGACCTGCTACAGACCCAGGCCAACATCTGGCGACTACCGCAGGATCTGCTCGACGCCATCAGCACCTGTCCGGTGTCGAGCACCCTCGTGGATCGCATCGTTTCGGGGCGACCGGAGGAGCACCCTCTGTTGGCGCAGGACCAACTGCTCACCGTGGCGGAGCCATTTGCATCGTGGGTCATCGAGCAGCGACCGGGCCTCGATCTGTTCCCCCACGCCGCCATCACCATCACCGACGACGTTGCCGAATATTGCCTACGCAAGGTCCGTATCCTCAATGGCGCCCATACGGCGCTGGTCTGCGCCACGCGCAGCCTGGACATCGAAACCGTAGGGGAGGCTGTCACCCATCCGTCGGTGGGGGCCTGGTTGCGCCGAGTCCTGTTCGATGAAATTCTGCCCGTCGTCGACGGGCGAGTCGTCGATGGCGCCAGCTTTGCCACAGCGACGCTTGAACGTTTCGCCAATCCCTTCCAGCGTCATCGTCTCGCCGATATCGCCCTGCACCACGAGACCAAGGTGGCGACCCGCCTGATGCCGACCTACCACGAATACGTGGAGCGCTTCGACGAACCGCCACCTCTGCTCGGTGAAATCCTGCAGCCCTACCTGCACTCATCGAACTAGCAGTTCGATGATCTCATGGTGACCCAGTTCCCGGGCGCGAAGACAGGTGGGACGCAGTCCCTTTCCGCGGACGGGCGGCTCCCTTGGAGCGCGTGCGGTGAGTATACTCATCCCGCCGCTGTTGCCTACAAGCCCGTGAATCGAGACTACAAGTGAAAACTCTCGTGCTGACCAAACCGGGCCAATTTGCCCGCACCGAAACCGACAGACCAGCCAATCCCGGACCCGGAGACTGCCTGATCCGGATTCATCGTGTCGGTATCTGTGGCACGGACCTGCACGCCTTCCGCGGTCGGCAACCCTTCTTCGAATACCCCCGCATCCTCGGTCACGAACTCGGCGCCGAAGTCGTCGCCCTGGGCGAGGGAGTCGATGGAGTGGGGATCGGAGATCACGTCGCCGTCGAACCCTACCTCGACTGTGGCTCCTGCCTGCCTTGCCAGCGAGGTCGGCCCAACTGCTGCGCAGCCCTGCAGGTGCTGGGAGTCCATACCGACGGTGGCATGCGTGAACATATCGTCGTACCCGCTCGCAAGCTGCACCGATCCGGTCAGCTGGCGTTGGAACAACTCGCCCTGGTGGAAACCCTCGGCATCGGCGCCCACGCCGTGGAGCGGGCGCAATTGCAGAAAGCCGAGACCGTGCTCGTCGTCGGTGCGGGTCCCATCGGGTTGGCGACGCTGCAGTTCGCCACCCTCGCCGGCGCCCAGGTGCATGTACTGGAGCCGGATGACAACCGCCGGGTCTTCGCCCGCGATCACTTCGACGTCGCCGGCTGCCACAGACCGGGCGAGGATGTGCCGGCGGCGACCTGCGTTTTTGACGCGACGGGCAACCGCGCTGCCATGGAGGCCGCCTTCGACCTGCCTGCTCCCAGTGGCCGCCTCGTTTTCGTCGGCTTTCAACTGGAACCCCTATCTTTTGCCAATCCCGACTTTCACCGCCGGGAACTGACATTGCTGTCGAGTCGCAACAGCACCGCTGCCGAGTTCACGCGGATCATCGAGTTGATGGAGTCGGGGCAGATCGACACGACACCGTGGATCACCCATCGTGCAGGGTACGATGACATCGTCGAGACCTTCCCGTCATGGCTGGTGCCGGAGACGGGTGTCGTCAAGGCGATGTTGGCATTGACCTGACGATCAACCTCGGCTGTTAGGAAACACGTCATACTCGACGACGAGTTCGACATCGTCGATGCTGATGGCACCGTCGAAATCCTTCGGCCGTTCGAACGCATCCTCTTCGTCAGCACACAGGCCTGCGCACCCGTCGATTGGCACCCACGCGTCTTCCATGCGCATCGGTGGTTCGTACACGAACAGATAGTAGTGACGGGCATCGTTGAAGTAGATGGTGCGGTGACGACGCATGGTCATTCAAACAGAACGTGCTGTGTCTTGTGCGCCTCGATGAAGTCCCAGTCGTAGGTGACCCCCAGTCCAGGACCTTGCGGTACGGGCACACAGCCGTCGTCGCCGAGATCCTCCGGCTGGTCGGAATAACCACAGGTGTAGACGGGAGGGATGATATTCGGCATGCCTGGACACATGAGGGCCATCTCATACATGTGGGTGTTGCGCATGGCGGCATTGCAGGCGCGGTGCGCTGGTCCACAGGCATGGATCTGCAGGTCGAGTCCAAGGCCCTCACAGAAGTGGGCGATCTTCATGACCCCCGTGATGCCCATGTCGTATTCAGGGTCGGCGTGGATCATGTCGCAGCCACCATTGATCAGAAACGACGCCTTCTGTTCCAACCCACGGACATGCTCACTGACGAGCAATGGCGTCTTGAGTTGCTCGCGCAGCCGCTGATGACCGAAGGCGGAGACCCCTGTGTCGCGATAGGGATCCTCATACCAGAAGTAACCGGCCTCGTCGCAGGCGCGTCCGACGGTGAGTGCGTCCATCCATGTCGGCAACTGGCAAGCGGGATCGATCATCAGACGCCAGCCGTCGCCGACCCGCTTGCGCACTCCGAGCAGATTACGGACCTCACGATCGACGTCGCCATTGTTCCAGCCATGGATCTTGAAGCCGTGAAAGCCCTGCTGTTTACACTGCTCGGCGTAGTCGGCGAATGCTTCCGGCGAGTCGAGTCCACCGGGTGACTCCTGCGCGTGATAGGTGCTGGCGTATGTCGGCAGTCTGTCCTTAGAACCACCCAACAGGGACACCACCGAGGTTTCATGCCGCTTCCCCGCCAGATCCCAGAGGGCGATGTCGAGCACACCATGTCCCATATGATCGTAGGCTCGTACCTCGCGCTTCAGGTCGTCATAGATCTGTTCACGATGATCCGGATTCCTGCCCAGAAGCAACGGCGCCAGCATGCCGGTCTGAGCCAACGAGGAGGGAGTACCTACCCAATGAGTGACATACTCCCCGATGACTGCGTCGTCGGTGGTGATACGCACGGCGAAGCGACGCGCAGGGAATCGTCCGCCTTTGACATAGGCCATATTTCCCGTGCCGGCGGCGGCCTGCTCGAGGCCGATGTTATCCACGGTAAATTCGAATTCGGTACAGGCAACAGAGGTGATACGGGACATAGTCGTCGGACCTGGAATTGAGGGTGGAGCATGGACTGAACTTGGTGCGATGTAACGGGCTGCTAAGGTCGGTCCAGAACGAGGCTCCGTCGATACCACTTCGTCAGCGTCGCTTGTGCCGGCTTGCGCTGCGGCGTGAAACCTCCGTCCCCCTCGCCGCCAGCGCGCTCGTGGTTGGGAAACCACTTCCAAAAATAGGCACCCGCTATCCACGGCCGGCTCCATACGGCGCGGAAGAATGCCTCGTAACAGGCGTCTTGAGTCCGTAAACCCTCGGCGTCTCCTCCGCCCTCTGTCTGCCGTGGCCATAGCCAGGGCTCGACAGCAGCGTTCTTATTGGCGCGGTAACCGATTTCGGTAAACAACACACGTCGATCGGCACGCAGTGCGACTTGCTCCAGGCGCTCGAGCCACGGCTGCCAACCCTCGATGAGATCGTCCACATCCGCAGTCGGTTCTTTGGACAGCGGAAAATATCCCTGCACGCCGACGAAGTCGACTGCATCCCAGAACGGTACGTCCTCAAAACTCGTCCAGTTTGCCGCATAGACGATCCAGCCACCGTAGACCTGCCGCACACGCTCGATGATCTGCCGCCACTGGTCCTCTCGCTCAAGGGTGGCGGACAGCTCCGTGCCGATACACAGCCCTTCGATCTGGTTGGCTTCAGCCAGTCGGGCAAAGTGCAGGATGAAGAGTTCGTACTGAGCGAACCACTCCGCCCAATCCTGCTCCGACGTCATAGCCAACTCACCCCGCCAGGTGCCCCGACCCGTCCACAGATGCGGCTTCAGCAACGTCGCGATGCCCTGCTCTCGCGCCAGGGCTGCCGTGATCACCACCCCCCGATCGCTTTCGCCCCAACCACCCGACTCCCCGTCCGGTGACCGCAGCGTCGATTTATGGATATCGCGTTGCCAACCGAAAGGGGTCTGCACGATCCAGTCGACGTGGGTCGGCCCGAGAGACGACAGGTGCTGACGACCGACCATACGCCCTCCCACCCAGCTCATACCACGCTGCTTGCCAGTTGGTGGTGGCTCGCCAGCAGAGGGAGCGATACCGTCGGTTGCGACCGGACCCAGGCGATACAGCGGACGATCGATGACGACCACCTGCTGCGCCGCATCCCCGGCGGGAATGGTTACTTGCACCTGGTGGCGATCGAGACTCAGTCTTGGATCGTCGAGGGTGACCACATAGTCACCTGCCGGGGCCAGTAGTTCGAACCCGCCAGTAGCATCGGTGGCCACTTTCCAGCGAGCTCCTCCCGCCGTCTGTGCCTCCACGCCAACCGGTGGCGTCGTCGCCAGGCTGTCCGTCCAACCGGTGCGACCCGAAAGTTTGCCGAACTGCACGCCGTTGTTCATGAGAACGAGATCCGCACGACGTGTCCGCCGCCCGCCCCACATCTTGCCCACGCTGGGGCCCCAGGTGATCCACGAGAGTGAGCCGTCGTCATCCGCATCCGTGACGGTGACGTCAAAGCCGATCACGGTCCCCGGAGAGAGTTCGGGCGCATCGATGTCGGACTCGCGCAGAAATGGATCATGCAGATCCAGCCGCCACTCGTAAACCCGTCGTCCTGCGCTCAGACGCGTGCCGACCTCTGCCGCTCGCCAATGGCTGCTGTCGCGCTCGGAGGAGGTCAACACATACCGATGACTGTCACCGTCGTAGGCAAAACGCACCGATCGCGAATCGCGATCCCCATGCCCCATGTCGATGATGACGGCACAGCCATCCGGCAACCTCGGTGGATCCACTACTTCGCCGTCACGCCAACCGAGTCGTTGTAGAAACTGACTCATCTGACGCATCGATGTCGGCGACTCCCCGTCGCCAACATGCTGATCGTCCTCGACTTCCACCGCCACATACAAGGACGCGGTCGAACCGTCCCAGCCAACGCGGAAGCTGGCGGCAAAGTCAGCGGCATCCTTTGGCGACGAGCCGAGACCGACGCGTTCAATCGTGTATTGTGATGAGGGCGGCCAGTCGGACAGATCCCCATCGATGCTGATGGCGGCGAGGGGAGCAGCAAAGGCGACCTCGCCGTTGTGCCCCTGCACCGCGGTGGCCAGGCAGAGATTGGTACAGGCAAAAAGAATCAGGAGGTATGTTTTCATGTCGGCAAGCCTCTCACTGGACGGGCAGCCCTATCGCCACAGTCGTACCGACGCCTCGGGTACTCGTGATCTGGATTCCACCCCCGTGGCGTTGCAGGATGGAGCGACACAGTGGCAGACCGAAGCGGGCGTGGGTTCGTTGACCATGAGTGAAGTCGATGTCGAACAAACCCTCCACCTTATCTGCCGGCATCCCTGCCACTGACGACGAAGTACTCCTGGCGGTCATGGGACAGCGGGGTGCCGCCAGCGCCTTGCCACAGAACGCGGGCGAAGAGACTGCGTCTGATGTCGGCAATGCCCTCGGCGCGGAAACGGGCGGTGAGCCGATACCGGGCGCCCGCCGCGATACCATCCAGGGCACGCACCCATTTGCCCTGACTTCCGGCGATGTGCGGGAGCCGGATCTGCAGGGACCCCGCCTCGTTCGCCCAGCCACTGTCCACGTCACCCAGACAAAACTCCGGCGCGATCTCCTGACGAGGGGCGATACTCTTCCATTGGCTGCGATAGAGACTCTGATCCGCCATGCGATCAACCGGGGATCGACGCCACGAGGCGACGAATGTTTTCCAGAGATCGGCGCATCGCATCGGCGTGCCCAGCGGCAGACTGGCCGACGCTTTTGATCGACAGGAAGCCGTCGTAGCCACTGTTGTGCAGGACACGAAGACAAGCGTCGTGGTCGACTTCGCCCTCGCCGAAGATCACCGCGTCACACAGGCGCAGCCGCCCACTGCTGGCAAAGTCGGCGGCGACCAGTTCCTCGTCGCGACGCTGCATGTCGCCGAGACGGACAGCGGCGACAGAGCCGGCAAGCCGCTGAGTCGCCGCTAGCGGATCCTCTCCTTCGTAGTACAGGTAGTTGCCCGGGTCCAGGCAGGCGCCGGCGTTGCTGGCACCCGTGAGCCGTATCGCCCACTGCTGGTGCCAACTCGTGCTGACGAAGTAGCAGTGATTGAGCAGAGCGATATCCACCGACCGCTCGCCGGCATAGTCGGCCAGTTCCCGCATCTGCTCGACAAGGGGTCCTAGACCATTGGCGAAGGGCAGACCGCCCTGGGACGAATCCCGCCCAGGGGGCAGCGGCTGCGAATCGATGGCGGGAAATGTCACCGAACGGGCACCGACGGCGGAGGCCACATCGATCTGTCGTTT
>Ga0310125_10001493_pt1 | contig 11825 bp, 7 predicted proteins | sample CB11b_Tmax_Bot8__FD_203508 | JGI IMG/M metagenome (GOLD analysis project Ga0310125, IMG submission 203508) | Marine microbial communities from Western Arctic Ocean, Canada - CB11b_Tmax_Bot8 | ecosystem: Environmental > Aquatic > Marine > Oceanic | place: Canada: Western Arctic Ocean | collected... | reverse complement strand
CCAACCGGTACGCCTGCGATTTCATTTAAAACACGGACAGCTTTATGCCTTTTGGATCAGCCCCAACCACACGGGCGCCAGCCACGGCTACGTTGCCGCAGGTGGCCCCGGCTTCAACGGCCCCACTGACACAGTGGGTCAATTGCACTCGCCGGAAAACAAACGCCATTCCAAGTAACACCTGACCGTCACCGCTCAAACCTACTGCAGAACTCAATCAATCCAGAACGAAAACAGACTAGCATTTCGAAGTTCAAAACGCAGGCGTACCGGCACACCCACACATCGAGACAAGTCTGGCTGGTCATGCCACCTGACGGGGATATCAATTCCATCACCCACAACAGGTTGACATTGATCTGGAAAATAACCAGCAGCCATCTCACCATCACGATTGATCACCGACACTTTGATCTCACCATCCTTTGCCACATCAGTATTCATATGGAGTTGCGATCCGCAAAATACAAGTGGACGGGTTTCCAGGATCCCTGTTTTATCCCCAGCGCTGATCGACACAAAACGATCTCGCTTGAGCGTGGCAAGCCCTATCGCATTGTGGCTACGCTGTGATTCGGGAAGGTCGGGATTGTCGGTCTCAAGTGCAGTTGGTTTACCACCATAATAGATCCATATCTCGTCCCCGATCTCCAAGATGGAGTATGGCCTCACTTTGCTTGCGTCCCAGGTATCGTGCTTTGGATTAAAGTCCATGAATGGCTGGCCAGCCGCAACCCGCGTCCACACCTTGGCATCACGACTGCAATCCAACTCAACATTATTGGAGTGGTCTCCAGTTCTTTCAACGACATAAACATAACGCATCCCAATGTATATGCCCTGATAGGCAAAACCCGTATGACCATAGATCTGATTATGCCCTTCCCGACCAAAAAAGGTTGGTACCGGACGTGTCCAATGAATTAGGTCGTCACTCTCCATGACACCACGACACCGAATTTTCCCCGGAAGAACAAATTTCACATCACAGATGTACTTGCCCCGAATGGGGTCTGGCCAGAAAAAGGCCGTATCACCAATCCCATTGTTGGGATAAGGGGTGACCGGTTTGTCTAGATAGGTAACAACCCCCTTGGATACTCTCCTGGTACTCTCCAATCCCGCAATCTGGCAATACGACAAATCACCTTCCCAATGAATCCCATCGGGCGAAGTGTGAAGATAATAACCTTCGGGAATGGTATGAGGGCCACGATCAGGCAAACGTGCCTCGACACATACCATCGCCTTGAAACGCTTTTGAGGATCCGATTCCTCTGGTTCATAAAACAGACCCTGCAAAACACCATACGGCAACACGATATTACGTTGCTGTGTGCCGGGAACGACATACATATCCAGATTGGGTTTCTCCCAATGAATACCGTCATCAGATGTCGCATAACAAACCATGTACCGAATCAAATCACCCTTGTCTTCACGCAGATGATGTTTGGGATCAGAAACATACCACATCCGAAAGCAAGGTGGTTCATCAAAATGCAGAACAAGAGCGGGTGATATTCCGTTACCAATACCCTCCTCGGCCGATCGAACAAGTGGATTACCCGGATGACGACACGGCTCATGAACCTGCCGACGAACATCCTGTGCATCTGCGATTAGATAATTATCCAGAAATAATTGCCGATGATTATCGATCTTGAGCGGCATCCCTGACATGTCCAAGGGGAATACAACCTGCTCATTCGACAGGTTCCTCCACGTCGTCATCAACTGATCCATGTCAACCGGTTCAACCAGCAAGTTGTTTTCCATAGACATATCACCCATCGCACACATCTTTGTCAGAAGAACTCATCCTGCCACACGATACCCAAGAAGACCTCGGTTTAGAAATGCCAATACCGAAGAATCTCTTTATCGATCTCACGACCACATGTTCAGAAAAGGCGATAACCAAAACTTCATCACAGACCCATCAATCAATCCAGAACGAAAATAAGTCTGCATGACACAGTTCAAAACGCAAGCCCACTGACCTGCCCTGCAGGTCACCCAGCCCGGCGCCCCCATTCCAGGTGACCGGCAAATCAATCCCATCGCCGCGAACCGTATCACACTGCGCAGCACCATAATGGGATACCACTTGACCGTCACGATCGACCACAGCCACCTTCAGTTCGCCGCCATCCGCCACGTCGGCGTTGACATGCAAATGAGCACCGTGAAAGGTAAGTGGCCTCGTCTGCAGCATGCCAACCTGATCGCGAGCCTGGATGGACACAAAACGATCACGCTTTAGAGTAGCAAGGCCTATTGCATTGTCACTACGATGCGACTTGGGAAGATCCGGGTTCTGGGTCTCAAGCGCGGTTGGTTTGCCACCATAATAAATCCATATTTCATCCCCAACCTCCAGGATGGAAAATGGCCTTACCTTGCTTGCGTCCCATGTATCATGCCTGGGGTTAAAACCCATAAACGGCTCGCCAGCGGCGACACGGGTCCAAACCTTGGCGTCACGACTGCAGTCCAACTCGATATTGTTCGAATGGTGCTCAGTTCTTTCAACGACGTACACATAACGCAACCCAATGTAAATACCCTGATACGCAAAGCCCGTATGGCCATAGATCTGGTTTTGTCCTTCCCGGCCAAAAAAGGTAGGGACCGGACGGGTCCAATGAATCAGGTCATCACTCTCCATGACACCACGGCAACGCAGTTTTCCCGGAAGAACAAACTTCACATCACAGATATATTTCCCCCGGATGGTGTCTGACCAAAATATGGAAGAGTCCCCTATCCCATTATTGGGATAAGGAATGACCTTCTTGTCCAAGTACGTCACAACACCACGGTGCACTCGACGGAAGGTCTCCAGCCCGGCAATCTTGTAACGCGACAGATCGCCCTGCCAATGAATCCCGTCGGGCGAGGTATGAAGGTAGTAACCCTCGGGAATGGTGTGCGGCCCGCGATCAGGCAAACGCGCCTCGACGCATATCAGCGCCTTGAAACGTTTTTGAGCATCCGGTTCCTCCGGCTCATAAAACAATCCCTGCAATGTGCCGTACGGCAATACGATATTACGTTGCTCGGTGCCCGGAACGGTATACATATCAAGATTGGGCTTATCCCAATGAATGCCATCATCAGATGTTGCATAACAAACCATGTACCGGATCAAATCACCCTTATCTTCGCGCAAATGATGCTTGGGATCCGAGACATACCACATCCGAAAACAAGGCGGCTCATCAAACTGCAGAACAAAACCAATCGCAATTCCATTACCAATATTTTCCTCAGCTGACCTGACAATCGGATTATCTGGATGACGCCGCGGCTCATGTGTCCGTCGCGTCACATGCTCCGTGTCGGCGATGAGGTAATTATCAACAAACAGTTGCCGGCAATGGTCAATCCGAACCGGAATGGTCGACATATCCATCGGAAACATGACCTGCTCATTGGCCATGTTTCGCCATGCCGTGATCAATTGGTCCGGATCGAACGACTCAGCCAGTGGGTTTTCTGCGTGCTCATATTTCATGGCAATCATGTTAACGGCAACCACCACGCCCGTCATCGCAGCGCCCGACAGCTCTCGAGGCGACGTTCAATTTCCTGCTCAAGCTTTTTGTATTCCTCGCCTTGGATACCACCAAATTCTTTGGCCAGTTGCTGATCGGTGACCCCCTCCGGCAAACCCCTGGCCGAAGGGAACACATCGCCAACCTGAAAGTCAGCCACAATGCCTTGTTGCATTTGGCGAGCAGAGTACTCATCTCGTGTAGCCGCCAGCGCGAACAGGGTGCCGGCCCGATCGGCAAGCAGGTCAGCGAAGGAAAAGCCGCTACCACCCCAACCGGCATCCAATTCCTCCTTGAGCAGACCAACCGCATCACTGGCCACCCCGGTGGACATGATCGCCAAAACCGAACTCACGAAGAAGTGCTTAGTCCAATCCACGCGCCGGCGCAACGTCACACGGCCAATATTCTTTTCCGCTTGACGCTCGGCCACCTGATCAATCACCGGACCGATAAGCAGTTCAATCTTGGAATGACCCAACAGGAGGGCCAGGGCATAGATTGCAGCGCGATTTTCTGCAATAGGATCATTCCGCACGGATCGCTGCATGGCAAAGGCAAATGCTGTATGCAAAAATGCACCAAACCGTTCTTCACCACGTGGCATGGCGGGTGCACTCTCAATCAAGTGGTGGACATATGATCGGGTGGCCTCAATAAGATCAGGGTGAGCACCCAGCCGAGCAACCAAAGATGGAATCGCACGATTCCCAAAACCACCTGACCGATAAATAACCTCAAAGGCATCCGGCATCACTTTCAACTTCATGACTGAAGAGATCATTCCCATCACATCTGGATCACGGTGAATTTGGGTCCACATTGCATCCGACAGCCAGCGACCCACAATCGCCGGAAGTTGGAGCCGCCCGACCTGCAACCGTTCAATCCGCACATCCAGTTTCTGATCCAACCAATTAACGCCACTGGTGACCTGAAAATTAAGATACCGATCACCCATCCCAACCACCGGCACAGCCATACAAGCCAACAGTGTTGCACGATTTTCATCGAGTATGACCCTGGCCTTGCGACCTTGATCACCCAGGGAAAGACCCCAAGCGATCAACAGATCAATTTCACCTTCAGACAAGCGAAGCCGACGCGAATCATGGCCCATGGGACGATCAAAATGACTTTCCCGGACGATGGATACAAGCCTGCGCTTGTGCTTGGAAGTCACTTGTGCTGCTTCAAAAGCCAAAGGCTCAGCTTCCAACGCCACGGCCATAAACGCCACCGCGCCGCCGACCAGCAAGATGAATATAAACGCGAGCTTGGGAACCATCCAGATCCATGCCACAAAGCCTTTTTGCAGTTCCCAAACAAGCCAGGCTCCGACAAAAGAAACGAGCATGGGACACAGGAGCAGCTCCGGCGCGACATACCCCCCAGCAGCAATCGGCTTAATTGCACAGACCAACAGGCCACACACCACCCAGGCCCAGGCAAGAATACGGCCGGGACTTAACCCCCGCGCGGTTCGTCCAATCGCCCATGCAACAAGACCACCTAGAACCAAGTATTGCGATGCGATCATCAACTGCTCAGCAACCATATCGCCCAGCCAGACAACCAATGCATCCGTATCTTGAAGGTCCCAGAAAGAAGGCTCAGCCGAAATCTGTCGCCGTCTCAACGTGCCGTCAATACAAAGCGCAATGACATATACCGCCAGGATGAAACTTGCCGTCCAACGCGAGGCTGTCACGTTCAAATCAACATGACCATCCTGAGGCCCCCGGGGCTCCGAACCCTTCATGCCATCATGCATTGATTCTGCCATGAAAGATCTCGAACACCAGTCCACTGTCAATAGAAGAAGGCTGTACCGTAGGCCTATCGGAGAAACGTATCAAATACAAATCCGAATAATATTACCGTGAGGGCATGATTTGCAGCCAGGGGAGGCTGGATCTACATTTGCAGGCGATTTACCGCCTCTAACGCCCATGGGTTCTTTACACATAACAATGGAGCACACCGCATGACAAGTGGACTACATACCTGGAGCCTCCCCAACCCAATCACCAACAGGCGTATTGGCCCAGATACCAAGCCCCCCCGCGCAACCAAATCACCAAGTATTCATCTATGGGGGGCCTGCACCCAATATTTGCCAGCCAGTTTCGTCCTTCATAGCACCCGAACGATCAACAACATACGAATTGATGCATCTGCACTGCGTTGTGGCCGTCATCGAATTGCGCCAGACCAGGTTGATCTACATATTGTCAAATGCTGGTACATGGCTGGACTCGGTGTCTGGGCAGATCCACGAAAGTCAACCAACGCCGAATTTGATGTGTTGGCCATGGGCTCAAAACCCGACGCGGGACGAGAAAATCCGGGAATCGATGGTGGTGGCTATATCATGAGCCGTGACCAGTTACATCTGGCACCGGAATTGCTGCTTAAAGATGATGAATTAATTGATTTCGATCGAAAGCGCCAGGATAACATCTACCGATTCACCGGCCTGCCAACCGACTCACCAAAGCTCTTGCCCTTCCAACTACGTGCCAATGAATCCAAACAGATCTGGGTCACGGTATATCTGCCACCCGATACCGTCCCCGGCCGATACCAAGGCCAGATCCGCATCCGTGCACCAAAACGAGCATCGATTGCCATTCCCATCACCCTTGATGTCACCCCCATTCAGCTGGATCAACCAGCGTTGCAATACATGCAGTATTACGACAGTTTTATTACGGCACCTTGGAGTAACATTTCACACTCCAAATACCGCACCCCCCAGCAGATGCTCGCTGAACTGTGCGACCTGCGGGCCCATGGTGTCGAAAACACGACGGTCTGCGAACCCATCACTGGCGACCAACCTAACGGCAAGACCTTTGATTTTTCCAATATAGACCGCGTGATGGACCTTCGTGAAAAGGCCGGATTCCCCGTGAGGAAACAGACATTGTTCTGGACCCCGAAAACCACATCATCGGGGCGCCCCGATATGCTCACGGACTTCTACAAACATGATCCCTGGATCATTGACAAACCCTTTCTCCAGAGAATGGAACGAACGATCAAAGCGGTTTTGCGTTGGTCTAAACGACGTGGAATTCCTGAAGTCTGCGTGTATGGTATTGACGAGGTTCAGGACCAGAAACTCAAAGCTGAAATCCGCGCGTTCAAGGTCCTCCAGAAACTCGGCGCTAAAATCATGCTCGCCGTCAGCCCCAATTTCCATGACTACCTGGGTGACTATGTGGATGTGGCCAATGTTCAAGGTAATCCCCACAACCCCAAACAGATCCCACCACGTGTCATCCGCCGCATCCACGCCAAAGGCGGACGTATCTTCAACTACGCAAGACCGCAGACCGGAGAATGTCGCCCATATGCGTACCGGCGTAACTATGGAATCGACATGTACACCAGTGGCATGGACGGACCGTGGCCCTATGGCTATCAATGCACCTCTGGACGCTACCAAGCCTATGATCGCATTCACACCACCCATGGCAGTTGGCTAAATCACCCATTTTCCTATCCAACCACCGATGGCGTCATGATCACCTGGGGCTCGCAGGGATGGCGAGCTGCAGTAGATGATGTACGCTACATGACAACACTCCAAAACATGGTCGATGCCGGCGAAGGAACCGGAGCCAATCGCAGCAAAGCCAAGAAATTCCTTAAGGGTCTTGACAGCGACGGCAATCTCCCAGCCCAGCGGCGTAATGCGGCGCAGCTTATTGAGAAACTACATCCCTAACACTTCACAACAAGTTGCCATTTAACATCCACGATTCATTTCCTGATCCCGGGCGTGCGTGGAAGCCAAAAGACCTGGTGGCAGACAGAAGGGACAAAGGCCCCAAGGCCTCCAGGAGCACCCTCCCATGCAATGTTGCCAGCCCACTGACCAACAAGTCGCCCTTTTTGATCGAGATGGCGCCGTAACCCTTGACACGCCATTAACGAGCCGGCAGTTGAAAGACGCTGCGGAACTCATGGATCAACTGCTGCCCGCTGTCCAGCCGACATCCGATGCAAAGCCGCGTTACCGTTCGGGGCGAAGATTCCTAATGGAGCCAGCGTTTGTCCGGATCATTGAACATCCATTTTTTGAACATGCCGCCAAAAAACTGCTGCACAGTCATGACGTGGTCATCGCCAGCGCCAATATCACCAAGACACCACCGCAACCAAACATCCCATTCAAGATCCTCACTGAACATACGGACCAGGTCTTGCGCCTGTCTGACCTGAACAGTATTCCACGAAAGATGCAGATCCATTTGTACATCTGGCTCGCTGATGTGGATGAGCAATGCGCCCCTTTGATGTATCGACCGGGAAGTCATAGACAACTTGCCCAACACATGGCGGACCACCCAAAAACGGATCCCCTACCGTGGCTCAACTCCAATTTTGTCAATGTCTCCAAGGACTGCCCGACCCCCGTGATCACAGGCACCGGGCCTGACCAGTGGCCAAATCTTGTCTATGCTGACCCTGTCCCCTGTGTCGCCCGCGCAGGGCAAATGACTGCAGTCAACCTGGCCACGATTCACAGCGCCTCAACAAATGCCTGCCTTACCGCCCGTAAACGCTTAAACATTGGTTTTAGACCCAAGGGGGTTATGGTCGGCGAGATGCAAAAACGGGTTGAAGCTCGTGATACATATTGGGCACAACTGGGAAAGGTCATGTCACCCGACCGCCGACATCTCACCCGTAATGATGTGAAACCCGCCACATGACCGTCATGGTTCACAGCCTACAAACTGCAAAGCAAACCAAACACCCACCCCATTACGCGACAAACGCGAGCACGACATGCAATAAGCACGGGACGCAATGCCACAGCAGGCTTAACGTCCGGAGTCCAGGTACATTTGTTTGACCATACTCCGATGTGTAAACTCTAATTAGTCAAAACCGGATCTTGGGACCAACCACCTTGAACCAGCAAGACTATAAAACTTGCGACCGCCATCACCACATGCATAGCAGCAATGGGCTGCAAGGCGACAAAGGGTTGCACCACAAGACAGAGGACGAAATTCCCCATGACATCCATTATTGAACCAGCAAGGAATACACCCATCGCGCATGATGTAGACGTTGTGGTTGCCGGCGGCGGCGCTGCGGGTTTTGCTGCCGCAGTGGCTGCGGCACGGGAGGGCGCTTCAACAGTGCTGGTTGAAAGCTTTGGCACACTGGGCGGATGTATGAGTGTCGGCGGCTGGAATGCCGGCGGCTTTTCAATCAAAGACCTGAATTATGAAAAATTCCGTAAAACCGGATGGTCGGGATATCTCACCTACTTGGCCACCAAACAGGAAGTGGGTGATGAAACACTTGACCAGATGCGGACATGCGGCCTTGCCGGGGAGTGGATGACCAAGATCTTTGACATGGATGATGATTATGGGCCACGGCACAACTTAGCTGACACGGCCAACCGCATTGGATACATCTGCGGACAGATGGTTCACGAAGCAGGCGTCACCATGATGCTCAACACCTATGCAGCTGATGTCATCCAAGGTGAGGACAGGGTGGTTCGGGGCCTCATCGTTGAAAACACCTCGGGCCGACAGGCCATCCGCGCCAAAGTTGTCATTGACGCGACCGCCAACGCAGCCATCGCGGCCCGTTCAGGCGCTCCGCTCATGGACAACAATTGGGAACCAAGTCTGAATATTACCTTTGGGTATGGCAATATTGACGCAGAAAAATGGCAAAAGTTCGTGGCTCAGCGACCGGAAGTACCTGCAGAATTTAACGAGTGGATTGACAATGAACTGCTACCCCAAGCAGGCTATACCTGGTTTCGGCTTTTCGCTCATATAAACCGCTTAAGACCCATCGCCGATCTTGTACGACAGGCCCAGGAAAACGATGGCTATCACGCAATAGGCAAAATTAGCGAGGCGGGAAGAATTGCACTGGTCTTTCCCTGGGAGGGCGGTAAGGCACCAAAAAACGGAATGTACTGGGGGCGGGCAGACATTGACGGCAAGATCGACACCCTGTCCGCTGAAGACATGACCATGGTCGAACGTGAAGCACGCCGATACCTGATGGAAACCGGCCAATTCTTCCGGAAATACCTGCCTGGATTTGAGAACTGCTACTTACTCTACTCATCAGCCTATATCGGGAAACGTGGGGGCCGGGCCATTGAAGCAGAACGTGTCATTACCCCAGAGGACATGTTTGCAGCTCGCCGACTGGATGATGTTATCTCTTTACACGATGACAGCCGATATCACACAGACCACAAGCCAAGGGGTGGGATGCATGATCCTGACGAGCTTAACCAACCGACCGACATCCCCTACCGCCAACTGCTTCCAAAGAGAGTGGAAAACCTACTTGCCGCCGGGGTGAGCGCCCACCGCAAGCCGCCCAACATCCGCGAGCGGACAACCGTGATCGTCATGGGACAGGCTGCTGGCATTGCAGCCACCATAGCCGCCCGGCAAGACGTCTTTGTACGTGATATCGATGTGCGTCATCTGCAAAGAAGGCTACAGGAAGAAGGTGTTTATCTTGGCCCCGCAGAGCACGTCGAAGCATTGCTCAAGACACCGGCCAGAACCAGCCTCAGCGGGATTAAGAACCGTTCTTTCCCGCCAATCAAGTGATCGCCATTCCTCCGTTTCTACCAAAGCGAATGATCTAGCATCCAGGCGACTGCGATCAACCAACTTCCATTGGTGGCCATGACCATGCAATATCTAAAGGAATCACAGAAAACCACCCCCATCATTGCAGATGTCGATGTAGCCGTTGTTGGTGGCGGTGCCGCCGGTTTCATCGCCGCCATCGCTGCTGCCAGAGAAGGTGCATCAACGGTACTCATAGAACGCTTCGGCACCCTTGGCGGCTGCATGGGCACGGGCGGCTGGGCCGCAGGCGCCGTTTACTTCTCTGACTTTGACCGTACGCGATTTCCCCCACACACGTACTACGGCTGGTCCGGGGCCTCGCGACAACTCGGGCAGGAAAACATTGACTTCATCCGGACCTGTGGCATCACCGGAGAATGGATTGCCCGGGTTCTGGATCTTGACAAGCAATTCGGCCCCAGCCCCCACCGTGTCGCCAGTTCAATGCGGGTCAGTCACGTATGCAGCCAAATGGTCCAGGAAGCCGGCATAGACTTAATGCTTTCAACCTACGCTGGCGACCCAATCATGGAAGATGAGCATATCGTTCGCGGACTGACTGTACATAACACCGATGGCCGCGGTGCAATAAGAGCCGGCGTGACGATCGACACAACCGGAAATGCGGGATTCGCCGCTCGAACGTATGCGCCACTGATGCAATGCAATTGGCAACCAAGCATGAACATTACTTTTATCATTGCCGGATGTGATGATGCCAAGTTCGCCGCTTTCATGGCAAACCGCCCAACGGTTCCTAATCACTGGAACCAATGGATAGACGAGGTGCTTATCCCCGACGCGACTTACACCCAAGGTCGACTGGGTGCCCATCTTAATCGCATGCGGCCCGTAGCCGATCTGGTGCGTCAGGCCCGTAAAGAAGACGGCTACGAAATCATAGGACACATCGGCAACATCGGCCGCATCGCCGTCGTCTTCCCATGGGGTGGCAAATGCCCACAAAACGGGCTCTTCTGCGAACGGGCTGATATCGAAGGCAAGATCGACACCTTGGATGCTGAACACATGAGTCTCGTGGAATACCATGCCCGTCGGTACATGACACAAACCACCGGGTTTTTCCGTAAATACGTCCCCGGTTTTGAAAATGCCTACCTGCTCTATACCTCACCTTATATTGGCACACGCGGCGGACGCGCCATTGAAGCAGAAAGAGTCATTACCGAAGAGGATCGGGATGAAGGACGCCGTTTCGATGATGTCATCTACGAGTTTGGCGAGGGATTGACCGAACCAAGCGATGTCCCCTTCCGCCAGCTCATTCCCAAACGCGTTGAAAATCTTCTTGCCGCCGGTGTCAGTGCACACCGAAAACCGCCCAATCTCCGCTGCCGCGAGAGCGTGATGAAGATGGGACATGCTGCTGGTATCACAGCCGCGATGTCCGTGCATGCTGGCGTTGTACCACGGAAAATTGATGTCCATCAATTACAGCAGAAACTTATTGATTCCGGCGTCAATCTCGGTGATGCCTGCCACGCCACATAACAGCATAACGCCAGCCCATACACTCTAAATTCATCCCTGTAGTCCAGTCCACCGCAGACACCTTACGGGGACGCTGGGTTCGGCAACTCGTTGTATACGAACACTCGGC
>Ga0310125_10001492_pt1 | contig 11831 bp, 13 predicted proteins | sample CB11b_Tmax_Bot8__FD_203508 | JGI IMG/M metagenome (GOLD analysis project Ga0310125, IMG submission 203508) | Marine microbial communities from Western Arctic Ocean, Canada - CB11b_Tmax_Bot8 | ecosystem: Environmental > Aquatic > Marine > Oceanic | place: Canada: Western Arctic Ocean | collected... | reverse complement strand
TCTGGAATGTTGTGTTTACCGATCGGAGAACCTTACAGGCGTTGTACAGCGGCTTCTGGCCGAGGCCGAGTAAAGCAGCGATGGATTGAAGGGGACGCTGCGTTAGACTTCGTTCGCCATACGCGCCGCTCCCATACCTTTCACCACAAGACAAAGGATCCCCGATGCCAGACAAAATCGTCTCCGCCGGTGACATGAAGTTCAGGGTCGTCCCGGACTGGCCCGGGCCTGATGGGCTCAAGTTCCGGGAAGTCGCCGGGGTCGCGGTCGACTCCCAGGGTCTCGTGTACGTCTTCAATCGAGGCGAGAACCCCGTGATGGTTTTCGAGCCAAATGGCGCGCTTCACGACGAGTGGGGTGGAGACCTTTTCACCCGGGCGCACAACATCACCATCGGCCCGGACGATCTCGTGTACGCGGTTGACGTAGCGGAGCACACCGTCACTAAGACGACGACTTCGGGCGAAGTTTTGATGACGATCGGCACAAAAGGTCAACCGTCGAACACCGGAATCACGACCGACTATCGAACGATCACCCACGGCGGCCCACCGTTCAATCAGCCGACAAAAGCGGCCCTGAACGCGGACGGCGATATTTTTGTCTCAGACGGTTACGGAAATGCCCGTGTCCACCGGTTCGCCGCGGACGGCACGCTCAAGAACTCGTGGGGCGAGCCGGGCGACGAACCGGGGCAGTTCAACCTGTCGCACGCAGTCGCCATCTCGCCTGACGGACGTGTCTACGTTGCCGACCGTGAGAACTCCCGATTGCAGGTGTTTACGCAGGATGGTGAGCATCTGGACACGTGGGACGAGGTCAGCCGGCCGTGTGACGTATTCGTCGGTCCAGACGGCCTTGTGTACATCGCAGAGCTCGGCCACAAAGGCGGACTGGGACTCGCTGCTCCTACGGACAATCCTGGCATCCCGAGCATCAGCGTTTGGACCGTCGATCATGAGCTGGTCGGCAAATGGGGCAGCGACGACATCTTTGAACCTGGTTCCTTCTTCTCACCCCACGGCATCGCCATAGGACCCGACGGTAGCCTGTACGTCGGCGAGGTGACGGTGTCTGGCGACGCCGGACGTGGCACCTTCCCGGACAGCTACCGGTCCATTCAGAAATTTGAGCGGGTGAGCTGATGTCGGGTATAACCTGCACCACACACGCCCCGCCAAGCCAATGCACGCGGCGTTGCCGTCATGCCTGAGGGACCGGGAGAGCCGCCGGATATTCGCGATTTGGACCCGATGATGTTGAATGAACGCGAGTTGAGGGAGATTCATCAGAAGTTGGCGGACTGGGTCGATGAAGCGGAAGAGGCGGACGATACCGATCGCCCCCCCGAGCAACTTATCGACGATGTGAGGAACGCCCTCAGCGCGGTTTCGGAAGAGCGGGCGCATCGCAGGACAATGTGAAGGCGTGTCTCTGAACAGTATGTCGGTTACCACTTCGGCCACCGAGGGAGGACACGGAGGGAGGAAAAATATGCCGCTTTACCTGATCGAACGCCATTATCAAGAACGCTTTGACGCCGCAGGGAATGAAGTCGGCGATATCCTGTTAATGACATTGCGTCTGATACAAGTTCATATCATCACATGTCGTGCCTGAATGCCCGGAAATCAAGGTCATGACGGTTTCTGGCCCGCTGATTTCAGCCCCCTCACCAAGATAGGCGCCCAACCTCAATGCCTTTCACGTGAGTAACGGCCGTATTTGCCTCGTTCGTGTTGTCCATCCGATGTGTGGCGCCGCCTGATATAAATCGCACCTACGGATCACACGGCAAATTCAATCGCCCACACTCGCCAAATTTCCGTGTCTAGAGTGTTCGATCGGCGGAGGGGACCTCTATCTTGCCGTCAAGGGATGCCTCTTCCGCCTCTCCGCTGGCTCTCAGATCCTCTTCCGGCGGCTTCACGCCTCGGAACGCTGCGTAGACCGCCACGTCATACACGAGCTTTGCGGTGGCGGCGATTATGAACGGAGCGGCGGTGACACTGTTGGACCACAGTAACCCTGTGAAGGTAGTGCTTGGCATTCGGAAAACCGTGCGGCCAAGGTTGTTCGCCCCGGCCATTACGACCCGTTCATCCGGCGGCGCGATCGCCATGACATAGGACTGCCGGGTTGGGACGTCCATCTCGTTGAACAGCTCCCGGAGGATGAACAGACCGATCGCTATCGGCAGCGTCGGAGCAAGTGCGAACGCTATGAGGAGCAGGTTGGCCCCGATCTGCGTCCACACCATTGTATTCAGCAGGCCGATTCGCCGGGCGACGTAGGGAGCGGCCCAAATAGAACCCAGGTTCCAGATCTGGGCGACCACCAGGACGGCGCCGATCGTCCCCTCGTTTACGCCAAAATGGGTGAACAGCCAGAACGAGACAAAGGCATCTGAGACCATCCCTCCGGCCATCGAGTCGATCCCAAATAAGCCCGATATCCCGAGGATGCGTCCGCGCGATTTCGTGCGCAGCGGATTGGTGAAACGACCGCCCCCGATAGTACCCGTTTCGACGGCGGACGAGAGCGCTAGGTAAATAGCAGCGGCGCCAAAATTCAGGATCGCGTACATGCTGATGGTGATGCGATATGCGTCGACGGGTTCGAGATCGAAAACCTTGATGAGCACCGTTGCCAGCCCGGCCAGTAATGCGCCGAACGCCCTGCCGCCGGACGAAAACACGGACAGGTACGCAAAGGACTTGGTCCGCTGCTCGGGCGTCGCCACCTCTGCCAGCCCCGCCTGTTCAAGCTGGACTATCGGCCCGTGGTGCATTCCGCTGGCGGCGAACGCGCCGAAGAATGACCCGATCGTTAGGAGCCAGAAGTTGTCCGTGACCACCAGAAGAATGCCTGCGAGTCCGGTGATAACCCCAAGTAGGACAAACCAGTTCCGTCGTGACATCACCGGACCGGCGACGACCACCAGTGAAGATAGGGCGACACCGCCGACAAGACTCACGCCAAGGAGAAATCCGATGCGCGGCGTGCTAAACCCAACGGCATCCAGGTAGATCGCGATAAGTACGGCCAGGATTCCCATGCCAATAGCGCGTACTCCCCTGCCGCTGTACACGAGGAGCGCGTCGAGCCGTGGCCGCCCTGATGCGGGAAGAGCGGTGTCAGTCATTGGCGGGACGGATCAGTTCTTGCGTATTTGGCATCGGCGCGAGTCTACGCGTCCCCGGCGCGTCAAGGCAGGCCAATGCCGGTGAGATAGCGTCTCGGGTACTCTCTACAGGTCACTGGATTCCCGTCTACACGGGAATGACGTCCGCGTTGTTTACCCGGCGATTAGGGCTTTGATATTTGCGGCCGAGGTTTGTCCTGTTTCGACGAGGGACCGAATCCGACTGGCTCTGTCTTGACTCAACTCGGCGTCGGCGTCAAGTAGTTGAGCCGGGTTGACCGCCTCGAACGTGTCCGTTTTTTCGTTCCACCTATGCAGGAGCCGAGAGACGGGCACACCTTCTACAACATTCTCAACCTCCCACACAGCGCTGATCCTCCGCCAGAAGTCCTCCTCAGACTTTCCATGCCTTTCGATATAGACCATGTACTGGATTATCGAAGCGCGTTCATCGGAAACGCCGTTGCCGGAGCATATCTTGTCGTAAGCCTCTTCCACCGTCGAGGCGTGAAGCGCAGTCACCAGCGAGAATCCGGCGGCGACCGTCTCGAACACTTTTCGAACGCGTGCACCCCAGATATAAGCGTCGACAGGCGCACGACTGAACTCTCCGACAACCAGGTATCCGCCATCAGGACGTCTGGTAAGTTCGTCCATCTGAGTCTTTTCCCCGCTCAGTAGGTGTATGGGGGTGTCAGGGCTGGCGAACTGGAGGATCCCGGCCGATACGGTGGATTTACCGGCGAAACGTGGAACGGCCACAGTCATGAAGGACCGGCGCTCATCGACGATCGACCAGAGTGTTGCCGCTATCTCCGCGTCCAGTGTCCCGTTGGCCACGAGATCCAGAAGGGTGGGATCGGACATTGCGCGCTCTTCCTAAACTTCACCCGACAGATGCGTGATGGCCGGGTCCAGTACGATTTTCGAGAAATGCACTTCAATTAAGGGATAAGTGGATTGAGACCCGATCATATGGTTACCAGTCTAGGTCGCTCAATTTACCGGAACGTTTGGCCTGGAGCATCTATCCAGCCGTCAGAATCGGAGGCGCCCTGATTCCACATAAATAACTAATATCGGAACGCGATACGTAATCTGCGGGTACGTTCTATCATTTACCCCTCACCCGGAATTTCAGAGCGCTTCGTATGGCGATGTCGGGCCACATGAAAATAGCCGTCCCCGCAGACTCAGAACAGGGCGATATGCGTGTTGCACTCGTTCCTGAGACGGTCGGCGGACTGGTGAGCGAGATCGAGGGCCTGTAGTTCCGGCACGACGGCATCCCATCGCCCCCAAAACTGCAAATTACATCTGAGGGCTTAGATAGATGCGCCCGAACGGAGTACCATCGTCGATGGCGTGCCAATGGAACGGACTTGAATCTCACCTTAAATTACACCCCACGAGGCGCTCTTAAAATTGGCGATCCGGGACTCCGATGCGGCTGGTCTGACAGACAAAGCCGAATCCACCAGTAATACCCATGAGACAACGGTCGCCGAAAACACGGCACGGACGTCCATCTTCTCCGCGCTCGCCGCGCCTCAGTACAGGCGTTTCTGGTTTGGTTCGGTTGCCTCCGTTGGCGCCACTCAGCTGCTGATCATCGGCCAGGGCGTGCTGGTATTCGATCTCAGCGGTTCCGAGTTCTTGCTGGGCCTGGCTGGAGCGGTCACAGGTATAGCGACCATCATCGTCACCCTGTTCGGCGGTGTGCTGGCAGACCGCGTCAACAAACGCTTGCTTCTGATGACCACTTCGCTCATGGTCGCCGGCTTGCTGTTCCTCCTCGCCATGCTGGATGTAACTGATGTCGTCAAGGTCTGGCATGTTGTCGCGATTGCGAGCGCTATTGGCGTCGTGGTCGGCTTCGATTCACCGGCTCGCCAGTCAATCTTTCCGCTCCTCATCGATCGACGCAATCAGATGATGAGCGCAGTGGCGCTTAATTCGGTGGCGTGGCAGGGCACGAGGATCATCGTTCCTGCGATAGGCGGGTTCGCGCTGGCGTATTTCGGTACCCACTCGGTTTTCTTTGCAGGCGCCGTCGGGTTCACTCTGATGTTTTTCATCATGACGACCGTCCGTGTTGATGACGGGGAACAAGGAACGTCCCGCAGCGCACTGGCGGAACTTTGGGATGGCGTTCGATTCGTAGCGGCAAACCGGCTTTTTGCAGTCCTGATCCCGCTCACCTACGCCAACATGTTCTTCTGCGTGTCTTACATGCAGCTGATCCCCGTATTCGCTGGCGCATATGCCGATCAGTCTGACCAGGCGCTCGGATTCCTGTTCGGATTAGCGGGCGTTGGTTCTATCGGCGGCACATTTGCAGTGGGGCGCGTCCGTTCTTATCTGCCGGTCGGGTGGCTGATGATCGTCGGATCTTCGGGCGGTTCAATGGCGATCATCGCCTTCGGAGTCTGGACCTATTTCGGACCGGACCCATCTAAATACGCCAATCCGATAATTTCGCCGATGTTTCTAGTCTCGGCCGCACTGATGTTCATCTCAGGCACCTTCAGCTCGATGTTCTTGATCAGCTCGATGACGGTCTTGCAATTGCGCGTCCCATCAGCGTTAAGAGGGCGCGTGATGGGGATCTACGTGATGACCTTCAGCTTCATCGGCATCGGCGGCCTGCTCGCCGGTGGGGTTGCTCAGCTTGTGAACGCTAGCTTCGCGGTCGCCGCCAGTGCGGCGGTGATGCTCACAATCATTGTGCTTGTCGTAGTATCTCAGCCCGTATTACGTGGCCTACGGGCCGAGTAACGACACGGGCAAGGGCTGAATCCTCAACGCTCGAAAGGGGATTGAATTGGGAATCGACACTTCTGCTCTTCTTACCTCTCGTCTTTATCGAAATAGACTTCAAAGTGTTTGCGATAAATCACGTGTGGCGCAGATCCGATCCCGAGAGCTCAACGCGCTGGGTTTGGATCGCCGTGATTGCTCTGATCTCGTTGTTTGGCTGGCCTATCTCGTATTTGGGCGGCAGCCTCGGAATGCCTGACATTCCCGAAAATCCGAGCGAATATACGCTCGAGACCCGTGGCCTGACTCGCAGGTTAGGGTCCATTCTCGCCGTTGACGATCTCGCGGGTCGGTGGATGTGGCCGGGTGCGCTGCTACGCCGGTATGCTTACAGTCCTGATTGAGTCCGCCTGAATCTGGCCCTTTCAGGGTCGATCTACAGGCACACGGAATTGCTGAGGTACTGAAACAGGTGAGATCAGACGGGGTACGAGAGCGACTTGAGGAGCGCGAACGATCGCTTTCGCCATTCGCCGTCCGCTCGTCTGACTCGACAGGGCGTGCCGTTCCTGAAGAAGAGAGCCCTATCCGGACGGCATTCCAGCGCGATCGTGATCGGATTATTCACACGAACTCGTTCCGGCGCATGAAGCACAAGAGCCAGGTTTTTGTGGCGCCGATCGGCGATCACTACGTGACGCGGCTTACTCACACGCTTGAGGTCGCCCAGATCGGCCGTACGATCGCACGCGCCCTGAACCTGAACGAGGACCTTGTCGAGGCCATCGGCATGGGCCATGACCTCGGTCACACACCATTCGGGCATCTCGGCGAGCGCGTCCTGAACGAACTCATGCCGGGCGGGTTCCATCACAGCCGTCACAGCGTTCGCATTGTTGAGGTGCTGGAGAAGGACGGCCGAGGCCTGAACCTCAGCGGGGAGGTCGTAGAGGGAATTCGGCGGCACTCCAAGTCACAGGGAACGTTCCTGGACCGGGATGCCGTGAAGGGGATGACACTTGAGGCGCAGGTGATCCGGCTCTCGGACGCCATGGCCTACCTGGCGCACGACATAAACGACGCCATCCGCGCCGGCATAATCGAGATAGAGGACCTTCCGACCGGCGCGATCACCTATCTAGGACGGCGACACTCAGAGCGTGTGAATGCGCTAGTGACGGACGTGATCGAGGCTTCATGGTCGGTGACGGGCCAGGGTGCGGACGACGAAACCCCTGTGATCACGATGTCGTCCGAATTCGGAGAGGTCGTGACAGAAGTCCGTAACTGGATGTTCGAAGAGGTGTATCTCCCTATCAGCGCCACACTTCCGGGAAAAGTGGCGCTCGAGATCGTGGACCTGCTGTATCACCACTACCTGGAGCACCCCGAGGAGATCCCGGACGATTTCCCGCGGGTGGCGGACACGCCTGAGCGGCTCGCGGCCGATATCGTTTGTGGCATGACTGATGGATTCGCGCTCTCACGGGCGGAGTCGATCCGACCGGGTGCATTCGCCGATGCGTTCAAGGGACGGCTTTAAGAGTCTGACGACAGGGAGCAAAGATTCGTCAGTCCCAACTGTCCGGGGAAATTGACGCGTAGCCGTTTTGAGTTAAATCGGGCGTCTCTCCCCGTAATCCCCAACATCAATCCCCACAATCCCCAGATCGACCCTCCTATATTGGGATTGTTGAAATATCCGCCCGCTCTTTGTGACACACATGAGTCACTTTGCCCAGCGGCTTCTTATGCTATCGCGAGAACTATGACACTTGTAGACGACGTCAAAGCCCGATCCGATATCGTCCAGGTCATATCGCAGTACGCGGATCTGGACACCCGATCGCGCACGCCCAAAGCGCCCTGCCCGTTCCACGCCGAGCGAACGGCATCGTTCGTCGTCTTCCCTGACACCGGAACGTGGCGCTGTTTCGGTGCCTGCTCTACCGGCGGCGATGTGATCTCTTTCGTCATGCGAAAAGAGAATTTGCAGTTTGGCGAGGCGTTGAAAATGCTGGCCGAGCAGGCCGGGATTGAATACAGGGAATCGGATAGGCGCAACGACTCCGATCTGCTTTACAAGGCCAACGAGGTCGCCGCCGCGTACTTCAGCGCATTGTTGACTTCGCCCGAAGGCGCCGATGCGAGGGCCTATCTTAAAGGCCGTGGATTCGATGACTATGCCGCAAAACGGCGCGGATTCGGCTTCAGTCCGTCGGGCATCGAGACTCTTGCTGGACATCTCAAGACCCGGGGCATCAGCGCTGGAGCTGCCAAAGCTGCCGGGCTCGTGCGGCAGGGCAAGGACGGTGGTTGGAACGACATGTTCCGCGGCCGGCTTACGATCGAGATCAGGGATCGCCGTGGCAACATCGCCGGTTTTGGCGCACGCAGCATGGACGGATCTGAACCCAAATACCTAAACTCCCCGCGTAGCTCTATCTTCGACAAATCCGGGCTTCTGTACGGCCTGAACTGGGCGGCGGACGCTATCAGCTCCTCGGGCACCGTGGTTGTGGTCGAGGGCTATATGGACGCTATCACTGCGCACGAAGCCGGGTTCGACAACACGGTTGCTTCGATGGGCACGGCGATCACGACGGATCAGGTGGGGCTGGTCCGCGGGCTAGCGAACGAGGTGATCCTGGCCCTGGACAGTGATGTCGCCGGTCAGGCCGCTACCCGCAACAGCCTGGAAACGGTCTGGGGCGCGCTCCAATCACAGCGTCGATCGGCAACGGTGAAGACAAGCACACTGGCATCTCTTGAAATTCGAGTCGCCACGTTTGAATCCGGCAAAGACCCCGATGAGGTGATCCGGGGTGACAAGAGCGGAAACGCCTGGAGGGAATCGCTCAAGAACGCCAGGCTGCTTCTGGATTACCTTCTGGAAACCGCGGCCGGGACTTACGACCTGTCGACTCCGGATGGAAAGGCCCGTGCCGCCGGAGAGCTACGCCCGCTTATCAACATGGTCCCGAACCAGTACGAGCAAGAGGCGTACATGACCCGGCTTGCCGCACTGCTCGACGTCAGCCTTGAGCAACTTCGGGTCAGCGCGCCACGCACCTCGATCTCCCGAAGAGCTGCTGGGGCCTTACTCCGAGAGCCGCCGGGTTCGCGCTCGTCAAGCGATGCCGTTGCGTCGGCATTGAATCCGGATAGCGCCAATGCGCCGGAGGATTATCTCCTTGCGGTTGTATTGCAAAATCCTGAGATGCGTGAGTACGCAATGGGTGTCAGTGAAGAGCAATTTCGTGATCCGGTGAACCGGGTTGTATTTACCATGCTTCAAAATTCAGCTACGCTGGAAGGAGCGGGCCCTTCAGGGGAAGGGGATGTTATGGAGAAGATTGAGCGTCTTCGTGACAAAATATTGCCGCCTACGGATCAAAAGGAAATGGTCGAAGCCATTTCTGATTGTGTCCAGAGGTTGCATCAGCGCCACATCCGCACGATAAAGGCGGAGGAAAATCGGTTATTGCCAAATGACGGCAAAGCCCTACCTGACGACCCTCAACAAGCCGCAGATCTCGCTCAGGGTTTGTTAGATACCAACAAGCAACTGCAGCATCTTTTCGCAAGGCGGTCCTGAACTATGCCAAGACGATCGGGTCGAGCTTCAGAAACCAACTCTTACGACGAGGAGTTGGACAATCAATCGTCGAGCGGGGTAATTCAGGTTGCTCGGCCATCCGGCCGAGATGACTTTGATGCCGACGACGATGAGCCCAGTGTTGTCCTCGCCCCTCAAGGCGCGGCGTCAGCATCCGAACTCGACCGCTGGGAAGCGTCACGGTCTGCCATTCAGGCGGCCAACGCCAGCGAAGCGTGGGTCCAGCAAGCCGCCGAAACTGAGCTCACCGATGACCCGGTACGCATGTACCTGCGCGAAATCGGCCGCGTGAACCTGCTCACGGCTGAGGACGAACGCGTGCTTGCCCGTGCGATGGAACTTGAAAAGCGCCTGATCGCCATCGAGGACGAAATCGCCGAAGAGACCGGGCGCCAACCGACAGCACGCATCACGGTGCTCGGCCTGCTCAAGCGCCTGTACAGGGTACGGAACGCAGCTATCGCCGTTGCCCGATTCTTGGGTCTCCCGGAAGAAGTCCGCCTTTCCACGGTCATGCACGACCCGGACATGCGAGACCTTGTGGACGGGCCGATCAACGAGGCGCTCGTCAACTATCTTTCAGACACGCTCCAGATTGAGCCCGAAGACGCACAGAAACTGGTCGTAGAGTTATCGATCGTGACCCGGCTTCTTCCCCCGGAGGTGATCGACGTACTTGACGACGATCCGCCGGTGAATGAGATAGAGAACGAGATCGCAAATGAAGGGATAGAAGACAAGCTCGGGATGTACGAGCTCCTATTCCACTCCCATCTCTCGCGGGTGCGTGAAGAGAGCACCAAATCCCAGCGCCACCTGGCCGAGGCAAACCTGCGGCTGGTGGTCAGCGTCGCTAAGAAATACATCGGACGAGGTATGAACCTCTTGGACCTTATCCAAGAAGGCAACATCGGCCTGATCCGCGCGGTCGAAAAGTTTGACTACCGGAAGGGCTACAAGTTCTCGACCTACGCCACGTGGTGGATCCGACAGGCGATCACACGCGCCATAGCAGATCAGGCCCGCACGATACGCATTCCCGTACACATGGTCGAGACCATTAATAAGCTTCTCCGCGTCAGCCGCCGTCTTGTCCAGGAGTACGGACGTGAGCCCACCGCCGACGAGATCGGCCGACAGATGGAGATGACCTCCGACAAGGTTCGGGAAATCCTCAAAATCTCCCAGGAACCTGTTTCTCTTGAAACACCCATCGGTGAGGAAGAAGACAGCCACCTCGGGGACTTTATAGAGGACAAGAACGCGCCGGCCCCGGCCGAGGCCGCGACCTACCACCTCCTACGTGAACAGGTCGACGATGTTCTCGACACCCTGAGCCTACGCGAGCGACGAGTTCTCCAGCTCAGGTTTGGCCTCGAAGACGGTCGAAGCCGGACGCTTGAAGAGGTCGGACGGGAGTTCTCCGTCACACGTGAGCGCATCAGGCAGATCGAAGCCAAAGCGTTACGGAAGTTACGGCACCCGACCAGGAGCAAGAAGCTCAGGGATTTCCTCGAATAATCAATCTTGAAGTCCCCCGGATTGGTCCGCGATATGGCTTTGAACTTTGATGTTAAAACAGTGGCCCGGCTACGGGCCGCTGTTTTTGTTTACGCCGCCTCTCGGCCCATCGATCTCTCACCGTGGGCGCTACGTACGTTCAAATCCTAGTACGCATCCATTGTTAAGCATTTGCTTCGTAAGTGTATGCTTGGCAATAGCGTTGAACTGACTTGCACTATTCGGGGTTCCTAATCGGGGTACCCGAAGTGTCTATACCCGACGTGGCGTGATCCGCGTCCGTGGATGGTGAGAACGTGGCACAGGTGTTACTACTGACCGGCCCCGGAATGATCGATGTCGTAAGCGACATCGTCGTCATCGTGTTCCTTATTTTCGCCTTTTTCGCACTGATCGTTTTCATGGTCATGGCATTGCTCATGTACCGGCGTGTCGCGGGCCTTGTAGAGGCGCTGACAAAGGCCGCCGAACGGGGAGACCGACTACTTGAAGAACTGGGTGAGATTACCGAAAAAGTGAAGTCCGGCGGCGCACTTCCGGGCATGGCAATCCGAGGTGTGTTCGGGACCATGTCCGCTGTTCTTGGAGGGATCATGGGGCAGCGCCGAGGACGTAACAGAAATTCCGATTAACCCAGGACTGCACCGGATTGAGATGACTATTCCCTTAACCCGTATGACCCGTAACCACAGCACCAGAAGAACCCCAGGGGGAGATCCACAACATGGCAAGTAACGACGGCGGTGGCTTCATCGTCGGCCTGATCGTGGGCGGCGCGGCAGGCTT